>Ga0302315_10003231_pt1 | contig 14831 bp, 15 predicted proteins | sample III_Palsa_N3_1_FD_200532 | JGI IMG/M metagenome (GOLD analysis project Ga0302315, IMG submission 200532) | Peat permafrost microbial communities from Stordalen Mire near Abisko, Sweden - III_Palsa_N3_1 | ecosystem: Environmental > Terrestrial > Soil > Palsa > Peat permafrost | place: Sweden... | reverse complement strand
ACGGCCGTTATATCATGTCGCCATCGCCAATCCCGAGATGGGACACACCGAACCTTCACCAGGCCAAAACGCTGTTTTTATTCGGCGCGGGACGGGAGAAACGCCTTTATGCGGTACCGCCTTATACAGATGTGGAACCGCTTGAATTTGAAGACGTAAACTTTGAGATAGAAGACTTCAGCAAAAGCGCCTGCTATAAAACCGGCTTTAAAAAGGCTTTCCTGGATGAACTGTACGCCGATGACGGCTCACAGAAATATGTGATCAGCGACAGCAATTTCCTCGACAAGATCGACAGCGAGGAAGAAACCCATCAATACACCAATAAATACATCGACCAACTGGAACCATATGACGTGGAAAGAGGATAACTGGCTGCTGCGCGTGCGCAACCTGACAAAAATATACGGCGATCCCAGTGCAAATACATTGGCGCTGACCGGCCCCGCTTTTAATACCAATCAATGCCCGGATACCGACAGCATAGTAGCCTGTGCCGATATCAGCTTTGACCTTTACCCCGGTGAAGTGCTGGGTATTGTTGGCGAAAGCGGCTCGGGCAAGAGCACGGTGGTAAAAATGCTCTACTTCGACCTTGAAAAAACAGGCGGTTCAGCCTGGCTTAAACCTTATCACGACGGCAGCATCAATATATTGGAGGAATCGAATCAGCGGAAGCGTTATATACGCAATAACCTGATGGGAATGGTGTACCAAAACCCCCGCGATGGCCTGAACTTTGGATTTTCATCCGGCGGGAACATCGCCGAAAAACTGATCATGGCGGGAAATATGCATGTTGGCAATATCCGTGGCCGCGCTTACGACCTGCTGGAGAAAACCGAAGTACCCGTTCAGCGTATGGATGACCGGCCAGGTACCTTCAGCGGCGGGATGCAGCAGCGCGTGCAGATATCCAAAGCGATTGCAAATAACCCGCCTTTGCTCTTTTTGGATGAAGTGACTACCGGGCTTGATGTTTCTGTACAAGCCAGGGTGCTCGACCTGATCCGCGAATTGCAGAATATGCTGGGCATTGCCATGATCGTGGTGTCGCATGACCTTTCAGTCATACGGATGCTGACTGACCGCACCATTGTAATGAAAAATGGCCGGATAGTAGAAAGCGGGCTGACTGACCAGATCCTGCAAGACCCGCAACATGCCTATTCGCAATTATTAGTAAGCTCATTATTATAAGAAAATACCTATGAACATATTAGAAGTTAATGATCTGAGTAAAGTTTTTAACCTGCATATCCTTAATGAAAAAAAGATTGAGGCGCTTAAGCAGATCAACTTTGCGATGAAAGAAGGTGAGATCATAGGCTTGACTGGAAAATCAGGCTCGGGGAAATCCAGCCTCATGAAATGTATTTACCGCACTTACCTGGCATCGTCGGGTGAGATCATTTACGCCTCGCGATCGGGAGCAATCGATATGGCCAATGCCGACGACCACCAGGTTATCGACTTGCGAAAATCAGAAATCACTTATTGTTCCCAGTTTTTAAGTGTAATTCCCCGGGTATCAGCCGTGGACGTGGTTTGCGAAAATTTGTTCAGGATAGAGAAGGACAAAGAGCAGGCGCGTGAAACGGCAAAAAACATGCTTGAAATGTTGGGCCTCCCAACGGAACTGTGGGATGCCTTCCCGGTAACCTTTAGCGGAGGCGAGCAGCAGCGCATCAACGTTGCACGCGCTATTATCGCACGGCCCCGGTTCTTGCTGATCGATGAACCCACTGCCTCGCTGGACGCAAAAACCAAGGATGTTGTTATCGACCTGATATCGGACCTGAAAAAGAACGGCACATCGGTGCTTTGCATTTCGCACGATGAATATACTTTGGACCGACTGGTCGACAGGCGTTTGCATTTGCATTTAGGCGAGATCAATGATGCGGCAGTGTTGGAAGCTAATTAATAAATATTTTAAAAGGAATGAGTTTAATCGTTATTACTAATGCAACCGTGGTTACTCCCTTCGAGGTGCTCAATGGCGCATCGGTTGTGGTTGAGCAGGGCACAATTAAACAAGTGGCGCAACGGGTTGATGAACCGGCTGGCGCTACGGTAATAGATGCCCGTGGCGCGATATTGATGCCCGGTATTATTGACATCCACACAGACGCGATGGATGCCGAGATCGTTCCGCGGACAGGAGCAGATATACCTATCGAAATTGCCTTCAGGGAACTGGAACGCAAAATGAGCGGCTGCGGTTTTACCACGGTATATCATTCGCTGCATTTAGGGTATGATATGGCCCAAATGCATTCGCGCAGCAAGTATAGCCGTGACGAAGTGTTTGAGACAGTTTACCGCGCGGCAAAAGGGAGTACTTTGCTGAACAATAAAATACACCTGCGTTTCGAGCTATCGGGCGTCAACTCATATGATGCCTGCCTGGAATTCATGGACAAAGGGTATGTGGATTTGCTTTCGGTAATGGATCATACACCGGGGCAGGGACAAATATCAAAAGGTTACTTTATAACTTCCTCGATGAAAATGGGCAAGTCGGAAGATGAGGCTAATAAAGCCTACGAAGATATGATCAGTGCGCCCGTGATTGAGGGAGAGCGCTTGGAATCGTTAATAAGCTATGCTCAAAAACTGCACATTCCCGTTGCCTCACATGATGATGATTCGACCCAAAAGGTTGATTACTTTCATCGGATAGGGGTAAATATCTGTGAATTCCCCATCAATATGGAAACTGCACAGCACGCCGCACATCTGGGCATGCATGTCGTGGGCGGCGCTTCGAACATCCTGCGTGGCGGCTCGCTCTCAGGGAATTTAAGTATGAAGGAAGCGGTGTTAAATGGCGCCGTGGACACGTTATGCTCGGATTATTATCCGCCATCGATCTTACACTCGGTGTTTAAACTTTACAATGAAGAAGGCTTGCATTTATACGAGGCTGTTAACTTAGCTACGCTGAATGCGGCTAAGGCAGCTGGCATCAGCGACCGGACCGGCAGCATTGAAGCCGGCAAAGACGCAGACCTTCTGCTGATCAACTTAGTTGATAACCTGCCAATGGTTACGCACACAATCGTAAAGGGAAATGTTGTTGCACAGGCAAGCTATAAAAAGATAGTTAACGAACGGGACCGTTTAAATCATGACTTACATGCAACCAATGAATTATAAGGACGCAACAACCGAAACAGCAACGATGAGCGACTTGCCGTTTGTTGATTACATCAACAGGCAGACGTACGAAGTTTCCGCGGCGAGAAACCGGGAAAGGGCCTTGAAAACCAAGTCGGCCGGCAATTTTGTTTTTCAACAAAATAAATGGCAACCGCAGGAATATGAAGGGTTTGCAGTTGTTTCCATGCTGGATGAAAATGAAGGGAACGCACCGCTGCTGGCCCGGCTGATCTCGGTGCAGCAAGAGTTGAAATACAACCTGGAGCCACAATACGGGTTTTACCTGTTGCCACCGGATAGCTTCCACCAAACAATTGCCAATACCCTATCAGCCGACCGTTTTAAACAACACATTTTATATGCCGGTCTAGAGGAATCATACCCTGGTTTGGTTGAACAGGCATTTGACCAAATAACCTCACCGGGTGAGGGCGAACCGCTCTCAATGCAGATGATCGGCTTGAGCATCTTCGGAACCGCCATAGGCATGCTCGGTATTTTTGAGGATAAAGCGGCTTACGAGCGCGTAACCAACTTCAGGGCCGGATTTTACGGCAACCATGAACTTGCCGCGCTGGAGGTACGGATGACACGGCCTTTCATCGGCCATATTACGCTGGCCTATATTGAACATAGCCTCAATAAAAATCAAAAGGACCAACTGGCTATTGTTGTAAACGAAATCAACGAAGCCTTGCATTCTGAAAATCTCATTTTCAACATCGCGAATGCCGGCCTGCGCCGCTATCACCACCTGGCGGAGTTTATTAAACGGGATGACTATCCTGATTTTAAGCTGTAAAATCTAATATATATTATTATGGCATATCTTGAAACTTACCCGCCGGTAACCGAAGAAAAAAAGGAACGCATGTTGGGGGAGGAGCCCTACATACACCCAAGCTGCATTATCAGGGACAGCACGATCGGCCCCTGGGCAGCCCTCGGCGCAAACACCTGGCTCGTGGAATCCACCTTCGGCGATTACAGCTATACGGCCGGGAATGTACAGATCATATACGCGGAAGTCGGTAAATATTGCTCGATAGCCAACAGTGTGCGGATAAATCCGGGTAACCATCCGCAGTGGCGGGTTACCCAGCATCACATGACCTACCGCCGTAAGCATTATCAATTGGGCGAGGAAGATGACCTGGAATTTTTTCAATGGCGGCGCGATCATAAATGCACCGTTGGGCACGACGTATGGATAGGGCATGGCGCGGTTATTATGCCGGGTGTGACCATCGGGACCGGAGCGGTAATCGGCTCCGGCGCAGTGGTGACCAAAGACATCGGCCCCTACGAGGTAGCTGTGGGCGTTGCAGCAAAAGTGATAAAAAAGCGTTTCGACGATGCAACCATCGAAAAGCTGCTGGCCAGCGCGTGGTGGGAATGGGACCGCGAAACCCTGGAAAACAATTTTGACGATTTGCTGAATTTGGAAGTTTTCCTGGATAAACATTGTTGAGAATCTACCATGAAACCAGTTATCAAGTTACTCATCCTGCTGCTGGTTTTTACGGCTGTTGGTTGTCAGGATAAAGCGGCACTGAATGATAAAGGCGTTCCGGGGGAACTGGTGATCGGGATATTTGGCGGAGAAAACCCCGGCCATACGCAAAAGATCATGGACGGCATCCGGACAAACATGGAAAAGGCGCTGGGTATGCCGGTTAAAATGCTGGTGACCAACGACTATACAGCGGTTATCGAGGCTCTTCACTCTAAAAAGATCCACATGGGGTACCTGGGCCCATTTTCATACATCCTCGCGGCCCAATACAAAGATATCGACCCGATTGCAGTTATAGGGTTGCAGGGCAAGCCCTACATGTATCATAGCAATATTTATGTGCGCACATCGTCGGGCTTGAATAGCATGGCCGACGTTAAGGCGCACGCCAAAGACCTCACTTTTTGTTTTACCGACCCGGCATCGACATCGGGGCACCTGGTGCCACGGGCTTACCTGAATTCTATCGGCCTGAATCCCGACAGTGCATTTAAACAAACGGTATTTGCGGGAAGTCACGCTGCGGCCGTTCTCAGTGTTGCTGCAGGAAAGGTAGATGTTGGCTGCGCTACTGACGAATATGGGATTGACCTGCTGGTAAAAAAAGGGCTGATCAAAAAAGGAGTGCTTAAGGTATTGTGGACGTCGGACCCGATCACAGGCAGTCCCGTGGTGATCCGGAAGGACATCAATAAAGACCTGGTGCGGAAAATTCAGCAGTATTATTTCACGATGGCAGGTACGCAACCAAAGGCATTTCACGATTATATTATGGCTTATTATGCATTTCCGCCGGCAGAGCTCACGTACGTGGCTATCGCTGACTCGGACTTTAATTCGATCAGGAAAATGGCGGCGAGTTTGAAAGATACCAGGTTGATTCATTGAAGAAGCGGCGGTAGCAGTTGATAGTTCATAGCTGGGGTGGGACTGGAGTTAAATTGAGGCGCAGAAAAGACTTACGAAGTTTTCAAACGGCGAAGCCCTCAATGAGGCCTTTGAAAAAAAATTGACACCGAATTAAACTTCGTAAGTCTGACAGGAGGTTATATTATTAAATCAAGAAAAAAGCAAATGAAATTCCGGATAATGATCCTTTGTTTGATGCTGGCGATGTACTGCCTGTCGGCCTGCAACAGACCCGATGATCTTGACAGCAAGGGCATACCCAGGAAGTTGGTGATAGCCAACGTTCAGGCCGAGAATATCAACCAGATAAAAGAAGTGCGGGAAAAGATCCGCGCAATCCTCGAGAAGAAATTGGGCATCCCGGTTGAAATTATCCAAACGAATGATTATACCGGCGTCATAGAAGCCCTGAAGGCAAAAAAAGTGGACATGGCCGACATACCTCCCTTTGCCTATGTAATAGCAACCCGGGAAATGAAGCTTTTCCCGCTGGTTACACTGGGGCAGGACGGACAAGCTTTTACCTACCGGAGCGTCATCATTTCCAATGGACACGGCAATATTAAAAGCATGGCCGATGTAAAGGCAAACTCAAAAAACCTGACTTTTGCCTTTGTCGACCCAGCATCGACTTCCGGCCATCTCATTCCCCGGGCCTATCTCAACTCCATCGGTTTAAATCCCGACAGCGCGTTTAAGCAGACCATTTTCGCCGGCAATCATCTGGCCGCCGTTCTGGCGGTTAAGTCGGGAAAGGTCGACGTTGCATGCAGCACCAGCATCATGTTCGGATTGATGACAAAGCAGAAAATGATAGCCGACGGCGATATCCGTGTGCTATGGACATCTGATCCGATCGTAGCGCAGCCCATTGTTGCACGCGACGACATCAACAAGGATTTTGCAAAAAAAATCCAGGACGCCTATCTATCCATCAATACGGAACATCCTGAATTACTGCAGAAGTATATAAAGATATTTTTGCCGACTGCAAAGACCGCAACTTTCGTGACCATTAAGGACTCGGACTACGACGGGTTGCGGAAAATTGCAGCCGGGGTGAAAGATTTGAAAGACAACAAATAAAAGCAAAAAGCACCATGAAAACGCATGCGCTTATTCTGTTCGCCACTTTAATGATCCTGGTGAGCGGCTGCAAAAACAGTGCTGACCTGGACGCGGACGGGGTACCCGGCAAACTGGTTTTGGCCATTTATGCGGGTGGAGATAATCCGGGTGCCGTAAAGTCGGCAATGGCGCTTTTTGGGTCATACCTGGAAAAGAAGTTGGGAATGGAAGTGGAATTCAATTTCAGTACGGATTATACATCAGTAATTGAAGCCATCCGGGCCAAAAAAGCTCATATTGCGTATTTGAGCCCTTTTTCCTATGTGCTGGCCTCTCAAGCTCATGATATAACGCCCATTGCCACCCTTGGCGAAAACGGTAAACCGACGATGTATCACAGCGTTATTATTACCAACCCCGCGACGCATCTTACCAGCATGGCCGATGTGAAGGCGCGGGCAAAAAACCTAACACTTTGCTTTGCCGACCCTGCATCAACTTCAGGGCATCTTATTCCGCGAGCCTATTTGGTGACACTTGGACTTAACCCCGATAGCGCTTTTAAGCAGGTGATATTTGCCGGCAGCCACCCGGCCTCGATCTTATCGGTAGCCTCGGGAAAGATCGACGTGGGTTGTTCAACATTGGAATATGGGATCCAGAAGCTGGAACGTGGCGGGGAACTAAAGCCGGAGCAGATCAAAATACTCTGGGAATCGGATCCGATTGTTGCAAGCCCCATCGTCGTCCGGAATGACCTGAATAAAGCCTTCGTTAAAAAAATACAGAACCTTTACCTCAACCTCGCAAAAGACGCACCTGAAGTTTTTGCAGCCTATATCAAACTTTATCACCCCAAGCTAAACGGATTGAGCTATATGACAGTAGATGATTCGATGTATAACGGTCTGCGGAAGATTGCCCGCGGGATAAAAGATTTGAGCTTAGTTAATTAGAGGTTAGTGATCAGAGATTAGAGGGAAAGTTCATGGTTCATGGGAGACCAGACTTACGAAGTTTTCAGAACTTCGTAAGTCTTTCCGTCAACCTCATGCTTCATAGAGACAGAACAGATTGATAGACGAAAAATAAACAGAACAGGATATGCTGGAAGTAAAGAATTTAACCAAGACATTGCCAAACGGGCGTAAGTTGCTGGATGGTATCAGTTTTAAAGTGAAGAAGGGCGAGTTTGTGGGCATACTCGGATCGAGCGGAGCGGGTAAAACGCTTACGCTGCGCTGCCTTAATGGTTTGCTTAAACCTGATTCAGGATCGGTCATCATCAGGGATGAACTGGACCGGCCGTTTGATATTTGCAAGATCAACAAAAGGGAACTAAGGCGCGTGCGTCAAAAGATCGGCGTGATCTTCCAGGGCTATCATTTGGTGAAACGGCTGTCAGCGCTCGAGAATGTGATGATCGGGAAGCTTGGACAGATCAATACCTTCAGGAGCCTGTTTTATGGGTTTACGGATGCGGAGGCGGAGCAAGCCCTAAAGGCGCTTGATAAGGTCAAAATGTCGCAGCTGGCCGGATCGATGACCGGCAACCTGAGCGGCGGCGAAATGCAGCGTGTCGCCATTGCCCGCGCCATCTTTCAGTCGCCCACACTGTTGCTGGCGGATGAACCCATATCGAACCTCGACCCCAGCAATGCAAAAACAATTATGAAAATGATCAAGCCGCTGTCGGAGCATATGCCGGTTATAGGGGTATTTCACCAGCCTGAAATGACCGCCAAATATTGCACACGCGTAATCGCCATAAAAGAAGGGCAGATCATTTACGACGGTGACCCAAAGCTGTCAAACAAACGCCTTGAGGAGATATATGGTGAGGAACTGGAGCTGATCGAGCAGCAGGAGCACCTTTTGGCCGCAATAGCAAAATAAAGCGCGATGCAAGTGAGGATGTTTAGTTTTAAGCGGTATAGAAAGTTTATTCTGCCGCTCATTATTTTATTGACGGTTACCGAGGGCGCGGCCGTTATTTGCGGGGCCACTTTCGGGAAGCTTTTTGAAGGCCTGTATCGGGGAATAGCCTTTTTTGGCAATATGTACCCGCCTGACTGGAGCGCATTTTCGGAAATGCTGGAGCCGGCATTGCAGTCCATCGTTATTGCATTTTTGGGAACCGTATTCGGCGCTTTAATGTCGATCGTTTTTGCATTGCTGGCAGCTTCCAATCTCTCCCATCCGTGGGTGCGTGCAGTCACCCGGTTCCTGATCGGGTTAGAAAGGTCGATCCCCGAGATAGTTATACTTATATTATTGGTAGCGGCCTTCGGTCTTGGCGCTATGCCCGGAGTTGTGGCCCTTTCGCTGGGTTGTATCGGGATGCTTGGCAAACTCCTCGCCGATATTATCGAAGAGATTGACCCTTTGATGATCGAATCCATCGAATCAGTGGGAGGCAATAAGCTACAGGTGATCGTATTTGGCGTACTGCCGCAAATCATTCCAAATATTATTTCCTATACGCTGTTCAGGTTCGAGATCAACATCCGTTTGTCGGTGCTTCTGGGCGCTGTGGGTGCCGGAGGGGTAGGCTACGAGCTGGATTATTCCTTCGGTATGCTGCAATATCACCGGGCGTTTACAGCCATGATCATCATCATAGCAATGGTGTTCGGTACGGAGCAGTTTTCCTACTATTTGCGGAAGAAACTTAAAATGGAGGGTGCATTGAAATGAGTATGGCTAAACTCACCCTCCCCTCAAAAAAATACAGGCAAAAAATGACGGTATTCAGCGCCGTAGTTGTGGCTGTAGCACTGGCTTGTATTTATACCAATTTTAATCCGCTGGGCATCTTTTTGGAGTTTCACTATGTGCGTGATCTGCTGGGAGAAATGACACCGCCAAATTATCATGTACTGTCGGATAACTCGTCAACCGTGATGGCCATCCTGCAAACGCTATCGATGGCTTTTTTGGGTACGTTGTACGGCGGCGTTATCGCGGTAATTATCGCGTTCCTGGCGGCTTCCAACACAATGCCTTTCAGGGCCATACGATTAACGGCGCGTTTTGCCCTTTCGTTTTTGAGGGTTATTCCGATTTTAGTGGTCATCCTCATCTTTGTGATCGCGGTTGGGCCAAGTACATTTGCCGGTATGTTGACCCTGGTAATCGTCACCGTCGGCAATTTTGGCAAACTGTTTACCGAGATGATCGAGAATGTGGATAATCCACCGGCTGAAGCTATTTTTTCGGTCGGGGCCTCGCGGATGCAGGTGATAAGGTATTCAATTATTCCGCAGATATTGCCCACGCTCATCGCCAATTTATTATTTGCCTTCGACGTGAATATCCGGGCGGCGATAGGGCTGGGAATCTTTGGCGGTGGTGGCATAGGGTTTCAGTTACAACTGGCCAAAAGCGTGTTGCATTATAAGGATGTAACGGCAATTGTGACTTTGATCATTATCATGGTGATTGTGGTGGAGAAGATATCGGACTATTTACGGAGAAGGATATTGGGGGAGGGGAAGCTTCGGTGATTTGCTGATTGATGAATGATTTGTGTAATTTAATGTCGAATATCGAATTTTGAATACCGAATGTCGAAATAACGCCAGCATATATGATTGAAATTGATCACGGCGAGTTTGCCGATCCCTGGCGCGGCCCGCGGCCTATGACCGAGGAACCCTGGATACACGAAACGGCGCTGGTAAAAGACAGCCGCATGGGCGCCTGGACAATGGTGGGGCAACGCTGCGAAGTTTTTCAAAGCGACCTGCTGGACTATGCTTACCTGGTTAAGGATGTGGAGGTGTTTAACGCAGAGGTGGGGAAGTTTGCCAACATCGCCTCGCATGTGCGGATCAATCCCACTAATCATCCGATGTGGCGCGCTACACTACATCATTTTACGTATCGCTCCAAATCACACTTTATGGCTGACGATGACGATCCGGAAATTTCAGACTGGCGAAACCAGCATAGGGTCGTAATAGGTCCGGATGTTTGGATAGGGCATGGCGCTATTTTAATGCCCGGTGTTTCGGTAGGCACTGGTGCTATTATCGGCTCCGGGGCTGTGGTCACGAAAAACGTTGGCGACTATGCGATCGTTGCCGGAAACCCCGCAAAATTGATAAGGCGAAGGGTGAGCGAAGAAACGGAAGCGGCGTTGAAAAGAATAGCCTGGTGGGATTGGAGTCGTGAGGAATTGATAAAGGCCTTGCTGGATTTTAGAAAACTGGATGCGGAGGTGTTTGCGAAGAAATACGATAGGTAAAGGTCCCAATATGAAATTTTATTTATCATCCTACAAGTTTGGGAACCAAATGGGGCGGCTTTCGGAAATGCTGCCTCCAGGTAGCGTGATAGGGCACGTCAACAATTCAAGAGATTTCACCTGGGCTGACGCGGCCATAAGAGAAGCCTATCAAAACGAAGAGATAGCGGAATTAACGAAATTGGGCTTCGCCGCTGAACCGCTGGATTTGAAGCAATATTTCGGAAGAGCGGAGGCCCTACGTTCAAAAATTGACACATTAGACGGGCTTTGGGTTAGCGGCGGGAACACATTTGTTTTAAGGCAGGCGATGTGGCTGAGCGGTTTTGATGATATTTTTATGGGGCTGCGTTACCGGAAAGGCTTTTTATATGGTGGTTACAGCGCGGGTATTTGCATCCTTTGCGACTCGCTGAAGTATATTGGGCGGGTGGATGATCCCAATGATTTTCCTTACCCTGAAAATAAGGAAACGATTTGGGAAGGGCTTGGCGTGTTTAGCTATGGGCTGCTGCCTCATTACGACTCGGACCATTTTGAATCGGAAGCGATAGGCAAAGAAGTGCAGACCTGCATCGATAATAAATGGCTGTTTAAAGCACTGCGCGACGGCGAAGTGACCATTATTGAAGAAGAAGCAAATGATTATCCGTTGGGCTAACATTGAAGAATATGCTGCCGTGGCAGACCATTACGCGGAATGCGGCTACCGGGGCGGGCTAAATGCAGGGGATCGCGTTTTAATTGCTGTTGACGAGGACATTATTATCGGTGCGGTTCGAATCTGCTTGGAACAGGGCATAAAAGTTTTGCGGGGCATGTATATAAAACACGCATTTCGGGGGAAAGGCGTTGGGTTGTCGCTGTTATTGTATCTTAAGGCACAAGGGGATATGGCGGGCTGTTACTGCCTCCCTTACGGGTACCTGGTTCAGTTTTATAGTAAAATTGGTTTTAAAGAGATTCCGATAACGCAGGCGCCGGGTTTTTTGGCAGAACGTCTGGCCGAATACCGGAATAATGGCAATCACGACATCATTATCATGCAGATAAAATGACCTTTGAAGAAAGCTATTTTGGCCAAATACGTGCCTTAACGGGCAGCCGCATGTTGAAGGTGCCGGGGATGCGCATCGTTATGGAAAATGATGAGGGCGAAATTCTTTTACAACTCCGTGCCGATTGCGGGAAATGGGGATTGCCATCGGGGTTGCCGGAGGAAAATGAAGATATTTCGGAAACTGTGAGGCGGGAGGTATTGGAGGAAACAGGCTTGGTCGTAAGCGGGTTTTTCCCATGGGGATTTGCAAGCGCCGTTGAAAGCGAAATATTTATTTACCCAAACGGGGACGTCATTCATAATTATTCGCTGGCTTTTTACAGTGATCAATGGGAGGGAGCGTTAAAAGCGGACAATGATGAAACACTGGACCTAAAATTTTTTAATCCTGCTGATTTACCGGAAATGATCATTAACCACCAGATAACTATTGACCGGTTCATTCGCTTTAGGGCAACGGGAGAGTTTCAGTTATTTTGATTGCCTGTAATAATCACTATTTGTTTATTCACTCTTCAAGCTGCGCACCGGGTTAGCAATGGCAGCTTTTATCGACTGGAAGCTAACCGTGACCAACGCGATCAATATTGCCAAAAGGCCTGCCGAAGCAAATATCCACCAATGCAACGGCGCGCTGTAGGCAAACCCCTGCAGCCATTTACTCATGGCCCACCAGGCAATGGGCGAAGCGATGAGGATGGCCAGGGCCACCAATTTTACAAAATCAAGCGATAACAACGTGGTAATGCCGCTTACGCTCGCGCCCAGCACTTTGCGGATACCGATCTCTTTGCTGCGTTGCTCGGCCATAAAGGCCGACAGGGCAAACAGGCCCAGGCAGGCAATGACGATAGCTAAAATGGCAAAGGTGGTAAAGATGCGGCCCATGCGCTGCACATCGGCATACATGTTGGCAAAGCTTTCATCCATAAAGGTATAACGGATGGGCTGATCGGGTGCAAATTGTTTCCAGGTAGCTGAAATGGATTGCAGCGTATTTTTTATATCCGTGCCGCTAACTTTTACGCTAACCAGCGATGGGCTAAGGCCGAAATGCAGCGCCAGCGGACCGATCTGGTCGTGCATAGTATCGAAATTAAAATCTTCGACTACGCCGATAACGGTGTACACGGCGCCGTTGGTAATACGGGCGCCGATTGGTTTTTTCAAGTTGAGCCTTTTGGCCAGGGTTTGATTGATGATCAGGGTTTTACCGGCGGTGTCGCCCGACATATCATATGAGAAATTGCGGCCTGCCACGAGCTTCATGCCTAAAGTTTTGAGATAAGTATCGTCAACCTGCCAAAACTCGCCAAAAACACCGGCATCAAGCTTACTGCGGCCATCGACAAAGAAAGTATTGCCATCGCGCTTGGTGTCTGTAACAGGGAGGAAATCACTTATGGATACGCTTTTTACCGATGCCAGCTTTTGAAGCTCATTCTTAAAAGTGTTTACCTTTCTATCGCCCAGCGTATTCGTGCCTTGTATCACAACCACCTGGTCTTTATCAAAACCAACCTTTTGGTTAAGAATATAGTGCATCTGGTTGTAAATAACCATGGTGCCGATGATGAGTATGATAGACGCTGTGAATTGGAATACCACCAGGCCGTTTCGCAGCGCCGGGCCCTTGCTCCCGGTAGCCAGCGTACCTTTTAAAACCTGCACCGGTTTAAATGCCGACAGGTAAAACGCGGGGTATAAACCGGCGATGATACCTATAACAAAAGCCGAAAATAATACCACCGGCAACAACCACCAATCGCCCCAGGGCATGGTTAGCGATTTGGATGCAAGCGTATTGAACCAGGGCAGCAGCAGCCAGGCCAGTAGTAAACCGATGATGAAAGAAAGGTAGCTATACAGTAGCGACTCGGTTAAAAACTGTTTGATCAAGCCGCTGCGGTACGAGCCTACTACCTTGCGCAAACCAACCTCTTTGGCCCTGTTGGCTGATTTTGCCGTGGCCAGGTTTACAAAATTAATGCAGGCAATAATAAGGATAAACCCGGCCACTGCGCCAAATAACCATACAAAGCGGATGTCCCCATGCGAAAGCCCGTCGTCTATACCGTCCGAGTAAAGATTGATATCGGTAACCGGCTGCAGCACCAACCTAAATTTCGCGACTCTTGTTGCGGCGTCCTTTACGCCGTCGCGCATCATTTGCGGCAGCATATACTTTTTAATAATGCCGGCGCTTATTTTTTCTTCCACTTTTTTAACATCGGCCCCGGGGCGCAACAGCAGGTAATCAGGGTAATTATAGTTACTCCAGTTTTCTTGCTCGCCCTTCCCAAATTCCATGCCGGCAAGCGTGAGCAGGAAATTATATTGCAAATGCGAGGTTGCCGGCATATCCTGCATCACCCCGCCAATGGTATAGGGCCTTGTTTTATCATCGTTGAGGTACATCACCTTGCCTACCGGGTTTTGGCCGGGAAAGTATTTATCTGCCTTGCTTTTGGAGATCACCATGGTAAGCGGGTTCGTCAGCGCGTACGAGCGGTTGCCATAAACCATGGGCAGTTTCAATATATCAAGCATCTGCTGGTCGGCGAAGGTTATTTTATCCTCGTAGCTATCCTCTACATTGTCGGACCGCCTTACCTCGGCGGCGCCGGCGCCCATCAGGCTACTGGGCATCAGGCGGCCAGACACCTCTACTTCGGGAAAATCAGCCTTTAACACTTTTGCCATCGGCGCTGGCCAGGTAGGTTGTGTCACAAAGATCCCCTTATCACTATACTCACCTATCAGCCGGTAGATCCGGTTGGCATCAGGCCACGATTTATCATAACTCAGCTCATCGCGGATATACAGTGCAATTAACAAACAGGCGGCAATGCTGAATGCAAAGC
>Ga0302315_10003227_pt1 | contig 14851 bp, 5 predicted proteins | sample III_Palsa_N3_1_FD_200532 | JGI IMG/M metagenome (GOLD analysis project Ga0302315, IMG submission 200532) | Peat permafrost microbial communities from Stordalen Mire near Abisko, Sweden - III_Palsa_N3_1 | ecosystem: Environmental > Terrestrial > Soil > Palsa > Peat permafrost | place: Sweden... | reverse complement strand
CTCACGGTGGATTTGCAATACCAGCGGCTTACCGTCAGGCAGGGTGCGAAAGCCGTCGGCACCGCGTCGGTAGCCAAAGTAATCCAACAACTTATTGGCCAGCAGCGGATCGTACGTCATGCTGCTGCGATAATTCGGATCGAAACCGGCGACGGCGGGTGGCATAACCATTTGCGCCAGCACCGCTTGCCCATTGCGGACCAGGTCGATCTCGGTCTGCGGGTTGTAGACCAAGGCAATCGCCCGCCGCAGCGCAATTTTTTCATTGCTGTAACCGCCGACGATGGGGTCGGTCATATTGAATAGCGTAAAGGTAAGGCCCGGCTCCAGCGCGCGGTATAGGTGTATGCCCTGCTCCGCATATTCCGGCGTCAGTTTATCGCCTGCCATTACTTTAGGTGCGGCCAACTGCGGCAGATAGTCGATATCGAATTGCTGCTTGGAAAACGCCAGCCAGCGCGTTTGCTCTTCCTGAACAATGTTGATTTCAATCCGGCCGATTTGCGGCATGCGCTTGCCTTGCATGGCTTTGATGATTTCGGCATCCCCCGGCTCGCCCGATGTCTTGAAGTCCCACACAAAACCGCGATAATCGGGATTCGCAACCAGTACGATTTTGCTGGCCGGCACATATTGCTGCAACATATATGCCCCGGTGCCGACCGGGTGCTCCGCAATACTGCGGCCATACGTCTCCACCACCTCGCGCGCCACCGCCCCCAAGCCGGAAGGGAAAGCCATCACATAGAGAAAGTTATAGTCAGGCGCATTTAATTCTATCCGCAATGTGTAGGGATCGGGAGTTTGCAGGCCAACGATCGGGGCATCGTAGTCGAAATGTCCGGTTTTCCTGGCTTGCTCTGCCAAGGCATCGAGGCCGACGATTTTGCCAGCCAGGAAATTGATATCCGGAGAATGATTTTTCGGGTCCAGCACGCGCTTGAATGCATAGGCGTAGTCCGAGGCGATCAGTTCTCGGCGCTTGCCTTTGAACGCCGGATCGGGAGTGAAATAAATCCCCTTGCGCAAATGAAAGGTAAAGGTTTTGCCGCCATTGGATATTTCAGGCATGGCCTCTGCGGTTCCCGGCGCCAATTTGACCGGCCGCGTCAGATAATCATACGTCAGCAGGCGCTCAAAGATTGCTTCCGAGACGATTCCGGAAAAATAGTTGCCGGTCATGGAGCCGTCGAAGCCGGCGTCGGGCGCTTCAAACGGCACACGCAAAACCTTGGCCGGGTCCGCTGCCAATGCGACCGGAAGCCCGATCGCAAAAAACAATACGATAAACAAAACTTGCCGGAACGAATTCCCCATTGAGTGACGTCCTTTTCGGGTCGGATATGCCGTTGATCCAGTCGTCCGCTTCCTATCAAGGCGCTTGAAAAGTAGTGGACAGCAGTGAACAACAGGCCTGGAAGAATAATTACTCCCAAGAAAATTGGATAACCATACCGCATGTCGACCTCTTCGGGGCACTCCAAAGAAAAATAATAATGCTTTGCGCAAAAAATTCCTTTACGAATCAAACACTTTCTCGTTGCGGGCGCAATTATCGCGCAGCGATGCACCTCATTTTTCGCAGGACTGTTGCTGTTGTGCGGCCCCAAAATCTTGATTCGTTACCCACCAGTTGATGACCACCGCAAACCCGATGGCGACATGTAAATGCAAACTCAATTGCTAACCGATCTGACTAGCATGTACATCCATATTTTCAAACATCATTTCTATGCTGCCGCGCACAAATATTTCTATAGGGCTATGAAATAGCATCCATCACTTATCGGCGGCGCGACTAATGTCAAGTACTGACCCTCAATTCATCCAGCTTGTCGTCACTGTTGCTTTTTTGCTACCCGGCATAATGCTTAATTGACACACAATCATTTGAATGTTTCCATTCATGGTTAAAAATTTTATTCTAAAAATATATTTTTGATGTCCATCCACGAGACGGGAAACGAAAGAGAAATTCAACTAATACATAAAATTAGATTTCTTCTATAGGAGTTTTAGATGTCGTTTAAATTAAAAATATTGCCCCTTGCTCTAGCGCAAGTTATCGCTGGCGGCGCGTTTTCGATGATGAGCATGGCACCCGCCATGGCACAGGAAGCTACTCCGGATACAGCGCCGGTTCAACGCGTCGAGGTCACCGGCTCCATGATCAAACGGATCAATGCCGAAACTGCCGAATCCGTCACGATCATCACCGCTGAGTCCCTCAAAGACAAGGGCATCACGACCGTCGAAGACGCGCTCAAGATGGTCACGGCGAATAATCCTAGTATCACCACTGCGTCCAACGTCGCGAGCTATGCCGGAGGCGCTTCACTGGCGGACCTGCGCGGCCTGGGTCCGACCAAAACCCTGGTGCTGTTGGATGGCCAGCGGTTGGCAAACAACGTGCAGCTTGGAAGCGGTGTCGATCTGAATACGATCCCATTTGCGGCCATTGACCGCATCGAAGTCCTCCAGGAAGGCGCCTCGTCGCTGTACGGTTCCGATGCCATTGCCGGTGTCATCAACTTCATCACCAAAAAGAATCTCGACGGCGGTGAAATAAACATTAACTATTCGAACCCGCAGAGCGCCGGCGGCTCGTCTGGCTCCGTGGATTTCAGCTATGGCCATGGTGATCTAGACACCGATGGCTATAACTTCATGATCACGGCGAATTACAGCCACCAGGATGAACTGACCGCATCACAAAGGCCATTTGCCAGCACCGGATATAATCCGGCGCAAGGGCTCTCCAACCTGAACGGACCGACTGCACCCGCGCCGGGGAGTTACACCGACGCCAACGGCAACCTCTATCAGACTAACTATCCAGGCTGCGGTGGCGTGGCGCATGTGATTGCTGTCGGCGGCAGTTGCCAATTAGAGTACTCCGCCGTGGTGGACTTGATTCCGAAAACGACTTCCGAGTCTGCATTGGTCTCGTTCACCAAGACACTACCGGGCAATAACACGCTGAATCTGCAATACTTCATCAACCGCTTCGTTTTGGAAACCTGGGGTGGTCCTGCGTCGTATAACTTCGGCATGACGCCTGCAAATAACCCCACCTATTTCCCGACCGCAGCCAACTCGACGGGTGTGGGCACCACCGCCGCACCGGATTTGAACGACCCCATTACGGCCGGCTGGACCGACCCGGGCAACAATCGCTACGGCGGGAATGTCAACACCGAGCAACGGTTTCTCGCGACGTTGTCAGGCTCGAACTTCGGTTGGGACTATTCGACGGCTGTCGACTGGAGCCAAAACAAAGGGATTCAAAAAGCCTTTGGAGGCTATGCCAATTTCGCGACTCTTGCGCCCAATAACAACCTCAGCAATCTGATCAACCCATTCGGACCGCAATCTGCAGCCGGACAAGCCCTGATCAATAGCTCCTATATGAGTGGCAATCTCGAAGTGGGGACACTAAACCTGGCCAGCCTGAACGGTCACGCCGGTCACTCCCTGGGCGATGCCTTTGGCGCCGGTCGGGCGGCACAGTTCGCTATCGGCTTCGATATCCGTGATGAGTCAATTAGTAACAATACAACAGCCTTGGCAGTGACGCTGTTCCCGGACACAGGTTTCTCCCCCACCTCGGTTACCGGAAGTCGACAATCGGAAGCGGCTTTCATGGAGCTGAATGTTCCTGTGAGCAAGCAACTTGATTTTACGTTGTCGGATCGTGTGGACCGGTATAGCGATTTCGGCATTACTCAAAACTCGAAAATTTCGTTTGCCTATCAGCCGTCTGACATGCTGAAAATCCGCGGAGCTGCCTCCACGGGCTTCCGGGCGCCTACTCTCGTTGAAGAGTATGCACCGAATACCTTGGGTGCTACCCAAGGCACCATGAATGGCCCAGGTTGCGCATCGGGTAATTACAATGCAGTATTCTCGCAATTGAATTGCGGTTCGCAAGGCTTGTCGTATGGCGGAGGAAACCCCGATTTGAAGCCGGAGACATCGGAAAACTTTGACCTCGGATTTGTACTGGAACCGCTCCGCGATCTAGACTTTACGCTTGACTATTACCGAATCAATGTCAAGAACGAGATTCAAACGCTTCAAGCGCCGACGATCTATGGAAACCCCACGGCATTCGCCAACTTGTATGTGTTGAACAATGTCGGGACGCTCACTCCGGCGCCGGCGCTAGGCCTCCAATGTCCGACAGCTCAAGCACCCACGTGCGGATACATCATCCAAACACAGCAGAACACGGGCGGCATTACGACTGACGGCATTGATCTGAGCGGCAATTATCTGTTGAAAACGAATTACGGCAAATTCCGCTTCGGCTTCAACGGCGATCTTGTGCTCAACTACGACTTGCAGGAATATCAGAACGGCCCCCAAGTTAGCCTGGCTGGAAAATGGAATCAGGGGAATCCACCTGTCATTCGCTGGTCGCACCTGCTGACGCTCGATTGGACTTATGAGAAATTCGGCGCCGGCCTGAACGAGCGCTTCACCAAAGGCTATACGGATCAGGAACCGAACGCTGCAGGCAACCCAATCGATGTTGGCAATTATTCGCTTTGGAATGCCTACCTGAGCTACAAGCCGATGAAGAGCCTGAAAATCTTGGGTGGGATCAACAATCTGTTCAATACCGATCCGCCATTTTCGAACCAAAATCAGAATTGGCAGGCTGGCTACAACCCGGTTTTCTCGAGTCCGCTCGGCCGGACCTTCTACGTCAGGGGAACGTACGATTTCTAATCTGGCTCTAATGCTATATTGAAGTTGTATCGAAGTTGTCTTGAGAAAGCCGCAGGGAAAAGTCCCTGCGGCTTTTTTATTTGACCGCTCTTCAATCAAGCTCGAAATTGCGCTTGCAATTTCATCAATAAAACATGCTTGCGCCACATAATTTTCTTTAAAAGCTCATCAATTATCGTCACCCGGCACAATTATTGCTCACGAATTGCCTCCACTTTTTACGGTGACTGTTGCTTTTTTGTGACTCAAATAAACCTTAATTGACATGCCTGGCCTTTGGATGGTTCCATTCAAACTTCAAAATTTTATTCTAAAAATATATTTTTGATCTGTCGCCCACAAAGCGGCAAGCGAAAGAAAAAATCAACTAATACATAAAATTAGGTTTTCCCATAGGAGCTTTGTATGTCGTTTAAATTAAAAGTATTGCCCCTTGCACTAGCGCAAGTCATCGCTGGCGGCGCGTTTTCAGTAATGAGCATGGCACCCGCCATGGCACAGGAAGCAGCGGCTCCCGATACAGCGCCGGTTCAGCGCATCGAGGTCACCGGTTCCATGATCAAGCGGATCAATGCCGAAACCGCCGAAGCCGTCACTATCATCAGCACCGAAACCCTTAAAGATATGGGCGTCACGACGGTAGAGGGCGCGCTCCAATTGGTTACCTCGAATAATGCCACGATAACTACTGGCTCCAACGTCGCGTATTTCAACGGCGGCAATTCAGAGGCGAGCCTGCGCGGCATGGGAGCGACCAAAACCCTGGTGCTGTTGGATGGACAGCGGCTGGCAAACAACGTTGCCCTTGGCAGCGGAGTCGATCTTAATACGATCCCATTTGCGGCCATTGACCACATCGAAGTACTCCAGGAAGGCGCCTCATCACTGTACGGTTCCGACGCGATTGCAGGCGTCATCAACTTCATCACCAAGAAGAATCTTGAAGGCGGTGAAGTGAACGTCAACTATTCGAACCCGCAGAGCGCCGGCGGTTCTTCAGGCTCCCTGGATTTAAGCTATGGGCACGGTAGCCTGGACACCGATGGCTATAACTTGATGATTACGGCCAATTACTCCCATCAGGATGAACTGACCGCATCACAAAGGCCATTTGCCAGCACCGGATATAATCCGGCAATGGGACTCGCAAACTTTAACGGAGCGACTGGACCCGCGCCGGGGAGTTACACGGACAGCAATGGCAACCTCTATCAGACTAACTATCCGGGCTGCGGCGGCAATAAGAATGTGATTGCGAGCGGTGGCAGCTGCCAATTCCTGTACTCCTCAGCGGTGGACTTGATTCCGAAGACGACCAATGAGTCTGCAATGATCTCGTTTACCAAGACACTGCCAGGCAATAACACACTGAATCTCCAATACTTCGTCAGCCGCTTCGTTCTAGAAACCTGGGGCGGTCCGCAGGAGTATGGCTTCAACATGACGCCTGCAAATAACCCGACCTATTTCCCGACCGCAGCCAACTCGACGGGTGTAGGCAACACCGCCGCGCCTAACTTAACCGGCCCCATTACGGCTGGTTGGACTGACCTGAATAACAATCGCTACACCGGGAATGAAAACACGGAGCAACGGTTCCTCGCAACATTGTCGGGCTCGAACTTCGGTTGGGACTACGCGACAGCTATAGACTATAGCCAGAACAAAGGCGTGCAAAAGGTCTTTGGCGGCGAGGCCAATTACTCGATTCTTGCGCCTGGCAACCTCCTCAACAATGCCATCAACCCATTCGGCCCGCAATCTGCGGCCGGACAAGCTCTGATCAATAGCGCGTATACCAGTGGCGATCTCGAAGTGGGAACACTGACCCTCGCCAGCCTGAACGGTCACGCCAGCCACTCACTGGGCGACGCCTTTGGCGCAGGTCGGCCAGCACAGTTCGCTGTCGGCTTCGACATCCGGGATGAGTCAATTAGTGACGATCCAACACCGTTGGCAACAACGCTGTATACAGCCACTTATTTCCCGCCCTCAACTGTTACAGGAACTCGGCAGTCCGAGGCGGCCTTTATGGAATTGAATGTTCCAGTGGCCAAGAGTCTTGATTTCACGCTCTCGGATCGCGTGGACCGGTATAGTGATTTCGGCATTACGCAAAACTCGAAAATTTCGTTTGCCTATCAACCGTTTGACATGCTGAAAATTCGTGGCGCTGCCTCCACGGGCTTCCGCGCGCCTACGCTCGTTGAAGAGTATGCACCCAACACCTTTGGTGCAACTCAGGGCTACATGAACGGCCCAGGTTGCGCATCGGGAAATTACAATACGGTATTCTCGTCATTGAATTGCCTTTCACAAGGCTTGTCGTTGACCGGCGGAAACACCAACTTGAAGCCTGAGACTTCAGAGAACTTTGATCTCGGATTTATTTTGGAACCGATCAAGAATCTGGACCTTACGCTTGATTATTACCGAATCAACCTCAAGAACGAGATTCAAGCGATTGCAGCTCCGGCGATCTATAGCAACCCTACAACGTTCGCAAACCTGTATAACTTGAACACTGCAGGGACGCTCACCCCGGCGCCGCTGGCCAATATCCAATGCCCGACACCGCAAGCGGCCACGTGCGGATACATCATCCAAACAAATCAGAACACCGGTGGCATTACGACCGACGGAGTTGATCTGAGTGCCACCTATCTGTTGAAAACCGGTTACGGCAAATTCCGCTTGGGCATGAATGGCAACCTTGTACTCCGGTACGATTTTCAGCAGTATCAGAACGGCCCCCAAGTTAGTACGCTTGGAAAATGGAACGAGGGGAATCAGCCGGTCATTCGTTACCAGCAGCTGACGACGCTCGATTGGACTTATGAGAATTTCGGCGCTGGTCTGAACGAACACTTTACCCAGGGCTATCAGGACGAATATCCGAACGCTGCGGGTGGCATCATTGACGTTGGCAATTATTCGATTTGGAATACCTACGTGAGCTACAAGCCGATGAAGAGCCTGAAAATCTTGGGGGGAATCAATAATCTGTTCAATACCGACCCGCCATTCTCTAACCAAAATGCGAATTGGCAGGCTGGCTACAACCCGATTTTCTCGAACCCGCTCGGCCGTACCTTCTACGTGAGAGGAACGTACGAGTTCTAATCTGGCTCTAATGTTGCATTGAAGTATATTAAGAAGGCCGCGGTGAGAAATCCCCGCGGCCTTTTTTATTTGACGTGATATGCGATCTCGCCCGAAATTGCACTTGCAATTTAATCAACAAACATTGATCCCGCCTCACAATTCTCTTTACAAGTCAAACAATTATTGTCGCCAAGCAGAATTATTGCGCGCGATTGCAACCCATTTTTTACGGCGACTGTTGCTTTTTTGTGACTCAAATAAACCTTAATTGACATGCGTGGCCTTGGGATGGTTCCATTCACCCTTCAAAATTTTATATCTAAAAATATATTTTTGATCGGCCGCCCACAAGACGGCCAGTGAAAGAGAAATACAGCTAATACATAAAATTAGATTTATCCCATAGGAGTTTTAGATGTCGTTTAAATTAAAAGTATTGCCCCTTGCGCTAGCACAAGTCATCGCTGGCGGCGCGTTTTCGATGATGAGCTTGGCGCCCGCCATGGCACAGGAAGCAGCGGCTCCCGATACAGCGCCGGTTCAGCGCATCGAGGTCACCGGCTCCATGATCAAGCGGATCAATGCCGAAACTGCCGAAGCCATCACTGTCATCACTGCTGATACCCTGAAAGACATGGGCATCACGACCGCGGAGCAGGCGCTCCAGATGGTCACATCGAATAATACCCAAGTAACTACTGGATCCAACGTCGCGACCTTCGGCGGCGGCGCTTCAGAGGCGAGCCTGCGCGGCATGGGTCCGACCAAAACCCTGGTGCTGTTGGATGGCCAGCGTCTGGCAAACAACGTGAAAACCGGCAGCGGCGTCGATCTGAATACGATCCCGTTTGGAGCCATTGACCACATCGAAGTGCTGCAGGAAGGCGCCTCGTCACTGTACGGTTCCGACGCCATTGCAGGCGTCATCAACTTCATCACCAAGAAGAATCTCGACGGCGGTGCAGTGAACGTCAACTATTCGCGTCCGCAGAGCGCTGGCGGCGCTTCGGGTTCCCTGGATTTCAGCTATGGACACGGCGATCTGGACACCGATGGCTATAACTTGATGATTACCGGCAACTACTCCCATCAGGATGAATTGACCGCATCACAAAGGGCATTCTCCGCTAACGGATATAACCCGGCGCAAGGACTCGGAAACAACCTTAACGGAGCGACTGGCCCTGCGCCAGGGTCTTACACAGACAGCAACGGCAATCTCTTTCAGACTAACTATCCGGGCTGCGGCGGCCTCGCGCATGTGATTCCGGTCGGCGGCAGCTGCCAATTCGCCTACTCCTCAGCGGTTGACTTGATTCCAAAAGCGGCCTCCGAGACCGGATTGATCGCGTTCACCAAGACACTCCCTGCCAATAACACGCTGACGCTGCAATACTTCATCAGCCGCTTCGATCTGACCCTCTGGACTGGTCCGCAGGAGTATGGCTTCTTCATGACGCCGTCAAATAACCCGACCTATTTCCCGACAGCAGCTAATTCGACAGGTGTGGGCACCACCGCGGCACCCAATTTGAACGGCCAAATTACGGCTGGCTGGACTGACCCGAATAACAACCGCTACTTCGGTAATGTCAACACAGAGCAACGGTTTCTCGCGACGATTGCTGGCGCGAACAATGGCTGGGACTATTCGACGTCTGTAGACTGGACCCAGAACAAAGGGGTGCAACAGGTCCGCGGAGGCGAGGCCAATTACTCGATCATTGCGCCGAATAACCTTCTCAACAATGCCATCAACCCGTTCGGTCCGCAATCTGCTGCCGGACAAGCTCTGCTCAATAGCGCTTATTCGATTGGCGATCTCGAAGTGGGAACACTGACCCTCGCCAGCTTGAATGGCCACGCCAGCCACTCACTGGGCGACGCCTTTGGCGCTGGACGGCCAGCACAGTTCGCTGTTGGTTTCGATATCCGCGACGAATCAATCAGCAACGATCCAACACCGTTGGCTTCGACGCTGTACACAGCGACTTATTACCCGCCAGAAACAGTTACCGGAACGCGACAATCGGAAGCGGCCTTCATAGAACTGAATGTTCCTGTGTTCAAGGACCTTGATTTTACACTCTCGGATCGCGTGGACCGGTATAGCGATTTCGGCATTACCCAAAACTCGAAAATTTCGTTTGCCTATCAGCCGTTTAGCATCCTGAAAATTCGCGGTGCCGCCTCCACGGGCTTCCGTGCGCCGACGCTCGTTGAAGAGTATGCGCCGACGACCTTTGGCGCCGTCCAAGGCACCATGAACGGGCCAGGCTGCGCATCGGGAAATTACAACGCGGTATTTTCGCAATTGAATTGCAATTCGCAAGGCTTGTCGACGACCGGCGGAAACCCCAACTTGAAGCCTGAGACATCGGAAAACTTTGATCTCGGATTTGTCTTGGAACCGATGCCGAATCTGGACATTACCGCTGACTATTATCGAATCAACCTCAGGAACGAGATCCAAGCGATTGCAGGTCCGGCAATCTATGGTAATCCAACGACATTCGCAAGTTTGTATAATTTGAACGCTTCCGGAACGCTCACTCCGGCGCCAGTGGCCAACATCCAATGCCCAACACCACAAGCGTCCACGTGCGGATACATCATCCAAACAAATCAGAACACCGGTGGCATTACGACCGACGGCATTGATCTGAGCGCCAGCTATCTGTTGAAAACGAGCTACGGCAAATTCCGCTTGGGCATGAATGGCGACCTCGTGCTCGACTACGAGTTCCAGCAATATCAGAACGGTCCTCAAGTTAGCGTGGTTGGAAAATGGAATCAGGGAAATCCACCGGTCATGCGTTACCAGCAGTTGACGACGCTCGATTGGACTTATGAGAAATTCGGCGCTGGTCTGAACGAGCACTTTACCGAGCACTATCAGGATGAATTTCCGAACGCTGCGGGTGCGGCCATGGAAGTTGGCAATTATTCGATTTGGAATGCCTACGTGAGCTACAAGCCAATGAAGGGCCTGAGAATCTTGGGCGGAATCAACAATCTGTTCAATACCGACCCGCCATTCTCTAACCAAAATGCGAATTGGCAGTCTGGCTACGATCCGATTTTTGCGAACCCTCTCGGCCGGACTTTCTACGCCCGAGGAACCTACGAGTTCTAATCTGACTCTAGTGTTGTATTGAAGTTGTATTAAAGTTGTATTGGGAAGGCCGCGGGGAGAAATTCCCGCGGCCTTTTTTATTTGACGAATCTTCGAGCACGCCTGAAATTGCACTTACAATTTAATTAACAAACATGCTTGCGCCATATAATTTACTTTACAAATCAAACGATTAGCGCCTTCGGCACAATTATTGCTCCCGATTAGTCCCTCCGTTTTTCCCGTGACTGTTGCTTTTTTGTGACCAAAATAAACCTTAATTGACATGCCTGGCCTTGGGATGGTTCCATTCAAACTTCAAAAGCGTATTTCTAAAAAATGCTATTTTGATTTGTTGTCCACAAGGCAACTACTAAGTGTGAGATTTGATAAATAAAAATTCAGATTAATAAAACATAGACCCAAGGAGTGTTGCATGTCTTTTAAAATGAAACTATTGCCATTTGCGCTTGCGCAAGTTATAGCCGGGGGGGCGTTTTCAATGATGATTGCGCCAGCGATGGCGCAAGAAGCTACCGCCGATACTCAGCCAGTCCAACGCGTTGAGATCACTGGTTCGAACATTCGTCGAGCTGATGCAGAAACCCCTAGCCCGGTGCAGGTCATCACCGCCGACGACATGAAAAAGTCCGGCTATACCTCGATTACACAAGTGCTGCAGAACATCACGGCAAACGGCCAAGGCACCTTGAGCGCCGCTTCGCCTAGTTCATTCGCGGCAGGTGCCAGCGGTATCGCATTGCGTGGTCTCGACACCGCCTCGACACTCGTTTTGATCGACGGACATCGGATGGCACCGTACCCGTTGCCTGATAATGCGCAATTCTCGTTCGTTGATATTTCCAATATTCCATTCGACACAGTCGACCGTGTTGAAGTGCTGAAAGACGGCGCTTCCGCAGTGTACGGTTCCGATGCGATGGCCGGTGTCGTCAACATCATCCTCAAAAAGAATTTCGTCGGCACAAAAGTGAACGTCGAAGGCGCCGGAACCACTGAAGGCGGCGGCGGCACTTTCCACGCATCCGTGATCCATGGGATGGGAGACTACGATAGCGACGGCTACAATGGCTATTTGAGCCTCGAAGTTCGCCATTCAGACCCAATTTCCATTGCCGATCGTAAAGGCGACGGCTTGGCATTCACCTCTGATCTTAGCGGCTACGGTGGGGTCAACAAGACGCCAGGCGTGCCTAGCGCAATCGCGTCTACACCTGCAACGCTCTCGCCGTATTTGTCGGTGGCACAGTCCACCTCCGACGCAGTGTTCGGACCAGGAGCTACCTGCTCGAATGCGCAGCTGAACAATGGTGGATGCCCATGGCAATCGCCAATCGATCTTTCCCCTGAAACGCAAAACATCAACCTGCTCGGCAGCTTCAGCAAGAAACTGGCCGAAGGCTGGCGTCTTGACTTGAAAGCATCCTTATTCGACTCCAAGGCATGGCTTGTTGGGAACCCGTACAGTTTCCCGCAATCCTATTCACAAGGATCGCCAGCGGGTGGTTTGGCATTTAATGCCAACACATCCCCGGCAGTGTTGGTTGGCCCTGCTTCAATCGGCGCTATTACTGTACCGACCAATTATCCGGGGAATACCCTGGGTGCGCCTGCTTATGTTTACGGCGTAATTCCCGGATCGCCGAATCAAACCAACACGGTGGAATCGAAGTCTTCCCGTTTGGTTGCCGATTTAAGTGGCACGCTGGGCGCTTGGGACATCACTTCGTCACTAGGCTGGACCAAAGTTGGCACCGATCAGTCTTACAATGCCGCATTGAACATGCCGGCCTTGAATGCTGCGATCAATCGCCCGACCAACCCATTTAACGTGTTTAGCAACACCAACAGTGCCGCTGACCTGGCAGCAATTTTCCCGGCTACCAGTTCCTACGATACATCGTTGCTGGAATTTGCTGAAATACATGCTTCGCGTTCGTTGATGGCATTGCCTGGCGGCGATCTTGGTTTTAGTACCGGCGCATCGTTCGTTCACCGTGACCTGGAATCGCCCGCTCCGTTGCTGGCCTCGGAAGGTATGCCTTCAGATCTCAACAACGCATTTTCCGCTGGCGAACAAAACGACGGCGCGTTCTACATGGAACTTGCTGCGCCCGTGCTGAAATCCTTGGAAATTGACGCCGATGCGCGTATCGACCACTTCACCCAGGTTGGCAACGCCGAAACCGGGGCACTGAAATTCAAGTGGACGCCAAGCGACGTATTTGCATTGCGTGGCGCCATGTCGAATGGTTTCCGCGCACCGAATCCATCGGAGAGCGGCACAGCGGGCGCGTTTGCATTTGCATCTTCCGGATACGACCCAAAATATTGCCCAGGCGGTGTGCAAACGGTTGGCTCGGTCGTCAATTTGAACGGCAACAACCTTTGCAGCTATACGCCGACGGCGCTAAGCGTGGCCAACCCGAATCTCGATCCAGAACGCTCGACTTCATTTACTCTGGGCGCAATTCTGGAACCGGTCAAAGGCTGGAGCACCACGATCGATACCTACAAGATCACGGTTCGCGATCAGATCGTGTCGCCGCAACTTAATTATGCAACCGCCACGCCAGTGCGTTCGACCACACCAGTTTCCGCTGGCTGCTCCGTCGATGGCACCACTAGCAACACTGCACCTTGTACTTTCCCGGTTTACCCAGTGCTGTACTACCCGAATCCGTATATCAACGCCAACTCTACAATGACGAGCGGCGTCGAACTCGGCACACGGTACAAGTTCAAGCTGGGTGAATATGGCACATTGAAAGCCGAACTGGACTGGACTCACGTATTTAGCTATGTGTATTCCGCCGGCGGCATTTCTTACCAGATGGTTGGCACCCACGGGCCGGAAGTTATCAGTAACGATACCGGTAACCCGCAAGATCGTGTACAAGCGATCTTTACTTGGGACAAGGGCCCATGGGAAGTGGCGACCTCGTTCAACTGGATTGGCGCTTACAACTTGACCGATCCATCGGTTGGACAGGACACATGCGCTCAAGGGGCGACGAACGATGTCTGGTTCCTCGGCAGTCAACCACCGGCTCAGTTTTGCAAGGTACAGGGATTCCTGGATACCGATTTGTCGGTTCGCTATAACGTTAACAAGCAATGGGTTGTTCGGGGAAGCATCACCAACCTGTTCAACCAATCGCCTCCAGTCGACGTCGAAACCTACGGCAATGGCTTCGTCACAGCCACCAATGTCGCGATGTACAATGCCGGCATATTTGGACGCACGATCAATATCGGAGCAACTTACAGCTTCTAATTTGATTTGATATTGCGCTGTTTTGAAGCCGCAGAGAGAAATCCCTGCGGCTTTTTTCATGCGTATAAAGACCTAGACACAGCAATTGGCGACGCCAAACAGATATTTATGTTGGCCGCCGCAGACTTATTCCCGCCTGGATCACATTACAGCATTCATGATTAGGAAATTTTGCGAGAATTTCCCGCGAGAAATATATAAATTTTGAAAAATTTTTACCTCTCCTTTTTGCACCAAGATTTAACTGAATGATGTTAGAGTTGCATTTTTTACATTGTCGAAACTCGACAAATTCCCGTGCTCAACCGTAGATTCTTCGGATCAAATAGAGTTTTACCTCTAGTTAATAACGGTGAGCGCAAATCATCGTAAAAAAACAAAATATTATTCAGGCCTCATCGTTTTGGGGCGATGCACCGTGTTGTTGCTTGATATTTATGATTCTTCAGGAAGAAATTTCCATTGCAAATTCGGGACTTGAAAATTGTATTGATAGAAAATTCAACGTATGTATAATCCCGCATACCCTAGATTCAGACAGGCATCAGACCTTGACCTTCAAAGGGATTCAAGTAACAGTTGGCAATGGAGGAAGCACG
>Ga0302315_10003225_pt1 | contig 14859 bp, 5 predicted proteins | sample III_Palsa_N3_1_FD_200532 | JGI IMG/M metagenome (GOLD analysis project Ga0302315, IMG submission 200532) | Peat permafrost microbial communities from Stordalen Mire near Abisko, Sweden - III_Palsa_N3_1 | ecosystem: Environmental > Terrestrial > Soil > Palsa > Peat permafrost | place: Sweden... | reverse complement strand
TTAGCTCTCCCAACATTCAACAAACCATTTCTTCGATACAAAAAGTTTGGAGCGAGCACTTTCCGTCGGATCCATGCAACTATTTCTTCCTGAACGAGTCTTTTGATCAGCAGTACAAAGCTGATGTTCAGTTTGGGCGCATCTTTGGTGTTTTTTCATTCTTAGCAATTGCTATAGCTTGTTTTGGATTACTCAGCCTGTCGGCTTATAACGTTATACAACGAACCAGGGAGATCGGGATTCGAAAAGTGCTGGGAGCCAGCGTAAGCAGCATATTTATTTTGCTGAGCCGCGAGATTATTATATTAGTGCTGATAGGGATTTTAATTGCCGCTCCGGTTGCCTGGTATGTGATGACCGTTTGGCTCCGGGATTTCGCCTATCGTATTCCAATTCATTGGTGGGTTTTTGCATTGGCTGGAATGGCAGCCCTGGCTATCGCTTTATTAACGGTGAGTTACCAGGCAATAAAAGCAGCGCTGGCTAACCCGGTGAAGAGTTTGCGGAGCGAATAGGAACGTCATTAGGTTATTGGGTCATTAAGTCATTGTTAGATTGCCCACAGTCCAATGACAGCGCAGCGAAATGACAACAAAGTGAAATGATTAACATTATAATAAAGAACTATGATAAAGAACTATTTAAAAATATCCTGGCGAAATATTAAAAAGCATGTAGGTTTTTCGCTGATCAACGCGGGTGGTTTAACGCTGGGCATTGCCAGCTGTTTGCTGCTTTTATTGTATGTATCGTACCATTTAAGTTACGATCACCAGTTTAAAAACCTGGATAATATTTACATAACGGAGAACAACCAGCCGGGCGATGGTAAAATATATACATTTCCGGCTACACCGTCCCCAATGGCTGCAACTGCTAAAAACGAGGTGCCGGGTGTTGTGCAGGCAGTGCGCGTTATAAATTTTATGGGTGGCGGATTGCTTTCATACAATAATCACAGCTTCGAAAAGGATGGCCTGTTTGCCGATCCTGGCTATTTTTCCATATTTTCCTATCATTTTATCGAGGGCGATCCGTTTACGGCCCTAAACCAACCAAATTCAATAGTGATCACCAAAGACCTTGAACAAACACTTTTTGCTGGCCAACCCGGCTTAAACAAGGTCATCGCCCGCAATAATACCACACCCTTAACGGTTACCGGCGTAATTGATAATGTACCCGCTAATTCCAGTTTCCAGTTTGATTACATTTTGCCTTATGTGCAATTTGAAAACGCTAATGCCTGGGCCAAAGGATCAAACTGGGGCAGTAACTTTTGCCGTACCATTATACAGTTAAAGGGCCCTTCGAGCCTAAGCAGGGCCAACAGCATATTATCAACCATGCTAACCAAGCATGACGATGGCGACAAAGCCCAGCTTTTCCTTTTTCCTTTCGCAAAACTCCACCTGTACGAAAAATTTGAGAATGGCAAATCGGTTGGTGGCCTTATCGAGCAGATCCATTTGTTCGAAATACTGGCCCTGTGTATACTGCTGATAGCCTGTGTAAATTTTATGAACCTTTCAACCGCGCGATCCGAAGAACGTGCTAAGGAAGTAGGCATACGCAAAGCCATAGGCTCGGGCAGGGCAGCGCTCATCTGGCAGTTCATAACCGAATCGCTTATCCTATCCTTTCTGTCAACCATAGTAGCTATAGGTATATTGGCCTTGAGTGTGCCGTATTTTAATACCCTGCTCAACATTAAACTAACATTGCCGGTCGGCGAGTTATATGCCTGGCTGATGGTTATTGGCCTGGGACTTTTTACCGGTTTAATTTCGGGCAGTTACCCGGCTTTTTATCTTTCATCGTTCCAGCCTATCAAGGTGTTAAAGGGCGTATTTAAAGGCGGTAGCAGCGCGCTGCCTATTCGTAAGGTACTGGTGGTTGTACAGTTTTCCTTTGCCGTTTTCCTGATAACAGCCACCATTTGTATTTACCGGCAGATCAGTTACATCCAGAGCATGTCCAACGGGTACGATAAAAACAACCTGGTAGAGATACCGGTTGAAGGCACGCTCGATAAAAAAGCCGAAGCGCTGATAACTGAACTTAAAAGCAGCGGCGCTATTCTGCACGGTACCAACCTGTCGCAAAGCATTACCCAAAACGGGAGCAACACCTGGGGCGTGGATTGGCCGGGAAAAAATGAGAAGCAGAAAATATTGTTCGATATATTTCATGCCGGGTTTGATTTTACCCATACAACCGGTGTTAAATTATTACAGGGCCGCGAATTTTCGGCCGCATACCCGGTTGATACTGCCGGCAAAACCGTAATGATAAACCAAACTGCTGCCAGCATTATGAATTTAAAGCACCCCATAGGGTCAATAATTAAATGGGGCGACCAGGCGGTGACCGTTGTAGGCGTTTATAAAGATTTTGTATGGGGCTCGCCTTATTCAAAAACACCGCCCATGATAACCGAATGTGTTGGCTATTCGGGTACCGATATCGCCTTGCGCCTTAACCCGGCGAAAAGCATAACAGCTTGTATAGCCCAGATAAACAAGAGCCTAAAGGAAATTAACCCCGCCTACCCGCCAACCATCAACTTTGTTGATTCGGAATTTGAAAAGAAATTTGAAAGTGAAAGGATATTATCTATGCTGGCCAACATTTTTGGCGGCCTGGCCATCGTCATATCCTGCCTCGGCTTATTCGGCCTGGCGGCGTACGCCGCCGAACAGCGCACTAAGGAAATAGGCATTCGTAAGGTATTGGGCGCAACGGTAATTAACCTTGCCAGCTTGTTATCAACCGACTTTTTAAAGCTGGTTTTGATAGCCATAATCCCTGCGGCCCTGTTATCGGTATGGCTGTTGAATAATTGGCTCAACACCTTTGAACTGCGTACCACGTTAAGCTGGTGGATAATTGCCATAGCCAGTATTATAACCATAGCTATAGCCCTGTTAACCGTTAGCTACCAGGCTATAAAAGCCGCGCTGGCCAACCCGGTTAATAGTTTACGGTCGGAATAGGAACGTCATTAAGTCATTGGGTCATTAAGTCATTGCAAGGTTGCTCAATAACCAATTACAACAAAGTGAAATGACCCAATGACAGCGCTGCGAATGACAACGAAGTGAATGACTAATGAACCAATAATATGATAAAAAACTATTTAAAAGTAGCCTGGCGTAACCTGCTCCGCAGCAAGGCGCATACTTTCATTAATGTGGCCGGTTTGTCCTTGGGCATGGCCGTAGTTATGCTGATATCGCTGTGGATATATGACGAGGTTTCTTACGATAAGTACTTCAAAAGCTATGATAATGTAGTGCAGGTAATGCAGCATCAAACCCTTAACGGTAACGTGCTGACGCAGGATCTTGTTCCTATTCCTTTAAGCGCGAAGCTTGCCCAGGATTATAAACACAATTTCAAATACCTGGTGCTATGTACCCAAACTGAGCAGCACATTATCACTCATGGCGATAAAAAACTTACCCAATGGGGTAACTACATGCAAGCCGACGCGCCAAAACTGCTAACCCTAAATATGCTCAAAGGGAACCGTAATGGTTTGAATGATCCATCGTCCATCATACTTTCCGCATCCTTGGCCAAAGCGCTGTTTGGCAATACCGAGCCAATGAACCAGCTAATAAGGATAGATAATACCTGGAACGTTAAGGTAACAGGCGTTTACGCCGATTTTCCGCAAAACACATCGTTTACTGATGTTTCCTACATTGCTCCCTGGGATTTGTACATGACCACTATGCCCTGGTTAAAAAATGCTTCAACCCGCTGGGGCAACAACTCCTGGAAATTATTCGCGCAGTTAAACCCTGGTGAAAATATAGCCGATGTTTCGGCACGTATAAAGGATGTAAAGCTTAAAAATATAGCGCTACAGGGAGATAAACTGGGCGCATCGTTCAAACCGGCGCTGTTTGTGTTCCCCATGAGCAGGTGGCACCTGTATTCCGAATTTAAACATGGCGTAAACACAGGTGGCCGCATTGAGTTTGTATGGATGTTTGGCATAATCGGCCTGTTTGTGCTGGTGCTGGCCTGTATCAACTTCATGAACCTGAGCACCGCCCGATCAGAAAAACGCGCCAAGGAAGTAGGCATCCGCAAAACGCTCGGCTCCATGCGCAAACAGCTCATCGGCCAGTTCTTCAGCGAATCACTAATGATGTCCGCCTTCGCATTCCTGGTATCACTTGTGCTGGTTCAGCTTGCTTTGCCCTGGTTTAACCAGGTTGCCGGTAAAAAAATGGAAGTATTGTGGAGCAGCCCTATATTTTGGCTCGCAGGCATAGGCTTTAGCCTGTTAACCGGCCTACTTGCAGGTAGCTATCCCGCGTTTTACCTGTCCTCGTTTCAGCCGGTACAGGTGCTTAAAGGTACGTTCCGGGCAGGGCGTTTGGCGGCATTGCCGCGTAAGGTGCTGGTGGTAGTGCAGTTTACGGTGTCAGTTACGCTGATCATCGGCACTATCATCGTGTTTCAGCAGGTGCAGTATACTAAAAACAGGCCCGTGGGTTATGGCCGCCAGGGTTTGATACAATCCGTAATGAAAACCGACGTAAGTTACAAGCATTTCGACGCCATAAGAGATGATCTGTTGAAAAGCGGCGCCATCACTAATATGGCGGGCTCCGGCAGCGTAATGACGGGCGTGTGGAACAACGAAAGCGGTTTCAACTGGCGTGGTAAGGATCCCAACTTGCAGGATGATTTCGGTATAATAGCCGTAACTCCCGATTTTGGGAAAACCGTTAACTGGCAACTGGTTGCCGGGCGCGATTTCTCAAAGGGTTTTATAAGCGATTCAACCGGGCTCATCATTAACCAGGCCGCCGCCAAATTCATGAAATTTAAACAACCCATCGGCGAAATTGTAAAATGGTGGGGGAAGGATTATAAAATTATCGGCGTGGTTAAAGATCTGGTAATGTCATCGCCCTATGAGCCTGTTAAGCCTACCTTCTTTAACATGATCGATTTTTCCGCCAGTGTGATCGTTATCCGGATAAACCCAAATATGAGCACGCACGAAGCTATCAGTAAAATAACCGCCGTGTTTAAGCAGTACGATCCCGATAGCCCCTTTGATTACACATTCACCGATACCGAATATGCCAAAAAGTTTGCCGATGAAGAATGTATAGGCACCCTGGCCGGGTTTTTCACCATACTGGCCATCTTCATCAGTTGTTTGGGATTGTTCGGCATGGCATCGTTCATGGCGGAGCAGCGCACTAAGGAGATAGGCGTTCGCAAGGTACTGGGCGCTTCGGTATTAAGCCTGTGGGGCCTAATGTCGGTTGATTTTGTGGTGCTGGTAGCCATTTCCATCCTTATTGCCATGCCGGTAGCCTACTACTTTATGCAGGGCTGGATAAAAAATTACACCTATCACGCCAATATCTCCTGGTGGATCTTCGCCGGCACAGCCCTCGGTTCCATAGTCATTACGCTGCTTACGGTAAGCTATCAAAGTATCAGATCGGCATTAATGAACCCGGTAAAGAGCCTAAGGAGCGAATAATATGCCAACACGATAGGATAATATCCATACACTAAGCAGCCCGGTGTTCTCATTTTAGCTGAATACACCAAATTACCACAAATCCAATAACCCGAACATAACCCGAACGGTACCCGAACATAACCCGAACGGTACCGAAACACCCCCGAACACCATCGTGAACACCCGAACAAGCCCAAACACTTAAACTGCTGATTATCAACAAATTAACAAAAACAAGCGTTTCTGCAAGCGAACGCTTGCAGATCGTGTAACACACTATATAACAACAGTTTACAAAACAGGTGTTTCCTGCAAAAAAACACTTTTCGATACACTAAGTCCCCCCCCATAACCACCCGTCTTTGAGGGACGAAGCAATCTATAAACAGGCAAATCAACGAAACGAAACGGCCGCTACCGCCAGTTTAACGAAGTATAACTCGTGGAGCGCGTTGAAGCATTCGCTACGCTACGCCACACTATGCTGCCCACTGCAAACCTCCACAACCCACAAGTCCCACACCCTCACCAACTGTATCAAAATCGTACATACGGTGTTTCACTTGCGAACACAATACCGATAAACATACAACATAACCTATTGATTATTAATAACTTAATTTTTGGTATGTGTTTGGTCTTATGTATACGGATCAAAAGCAAATTGTTTAAACAATTACCAATGACCCAATGACAGCGCAGCGAATGACAACAAAGTGAAATGACGGCGAAGCCAATTACAGCGCAGCGAAACGATAAAATTAAAATGAGCCATGATAAAAAATTATATTAAAACCGCATTCCGCACCCTTCAAAAAAACAAGGGCTTTACGGCAATAAATATTTTGGGGCTCGCTTTAGGGCTGGCCACCTGCATGCTCATCGTTTTTTATGTGTTTGATGAGCTGAGCTACGATAAATACAACGTTAACGCCAACCGCGTGTACCGCTTGGACGAAGACATTAAGTTCGGTGGTGAAAGCAATGCCTATGCCGTAGCGCCAGCGCCGGTAGCCGCCGCTTTACGCAGCGATTTCCCCGAAATTGAGCAGGTAACCCGGTTCAGATCGCGCGGTGGTTTCCAGGTAAAAAAAGGCAGCCAGGAAATTCAGGAGGATATGATGCTATACGCCGATCCTTCGGTTTTTAAGGTTTTTACCTTTCCCATGATCCAGGGCGACCCCAACACTGCCCTGGTCGATCCTCATTCCGTAGTAATTACCGAGCGCATCGCTAATAAATACTTCAACAAAACCAATGTAGTGGGGCAAACCCTCACTTTTAACGATACCGCTTTTTACAAAATAACAGGCGTAATAAAAAACATACCGCTGCAATCGCATATTAACCCCGATTTTTTGATCTCGATGTCGAGCCTGAAGGAAAGTAAGGACGATGCCTGGTTCAGCAGTAATTTTAATACCTATGTATTACTCCGGCCCGATGCCGATGCTGCTAAGCTGCAGGCCAAATTTCCCGAATTTTTCAAAAAACATGCCGGGCCGCAGCTGCAAAGCATACTGCATTTAACTTTTGACCAGTTTTCCAGGGGCGGCAATTATTTCAGGTTCAGTTTGATGCCGCTTACCGACATACATCTGCGATCGAACCTGGTAGCCGAAATGGGTGCCAACGGTAACATTCAGTACATCTACATATTTTCGGCCATCGCTATATTTATATTGCTCATCGCCTGTATCAATTTCATGAACCTCTCAACCGCGCGCTCATCAAACCGCGCCCGCGAGGTAGGGGTGCGCAAGGTGCTGGGCTCGCCGCGCAAATACCTTGTTTTTCAGTTTTTAACCGAATCAATCATACTTACGCTGGTAGGGGCCATAATAGCCGTAATTGCCGCCTGCCTTTCGCTGCCATATTTTAACCAGATGGCCAATAAGCAGCTCATCATTACACCGCACCTGCTGCTTATGGTATTGCCGGTAGTTTTTTTACTGGTATTGGTAATAGGTGGCCTGGCAGGTATATATCCCGCGTTTTTTCTTTCAGGTTTTAAGCCGATAGAGGTTTTAAAAGGCAAGCTTTCGGCTGGGTTTAAAGGCGGTTATCTGCGCAGCTTTTTAGTGGTATTCCAGTTTGCTATTTCCATTTTCCTGATCATAGGCACCCTGGTTATTTACAACCAGCTAAAATATATCCAGAATAAGGACCTGGGCTATAACCGCGATCATGTGCTTACTATCTGGAACACCTGGGCCCTGGGCGATGCTAAGGCAAAATCTTTTAAGCAGGAAGTTAAGCAATTGGCCGGCGTGCAAAGCGCTACGCTTACCGGGGCTTTGCCTACAGGCAGTTATGGTAACAGCACCACGTTTTTTAAAGACGCGGTTATCGATCAAAAAAGATCGGTAGCGACCGAGGATTGGACAGTTGATGCCGATTATATACCTACGCTGGATATCAAAATGGTATCGGGCCGTAATTTTTCAGCAGATATGCCTACCGATTCCGCCGCGGTTATTATAAACCAGTCGGCGGCCAAACAACTGGCTTTTGCCAATCCGCTTAATCAAACCGTATACGCCCCGCAAAATAACACGGGAACTATAATAAAGGCATATCATATTATTGGGGTGATAAAGGACTTCAACTTTAAATCATTGCGCGATAATGTAACCCCGATGATATTGATGCTTGATAATAACAATGGCGCGTTAAGTTTACGTGTTAATTCGGCCAATATCCCGGCTTTGCTGGCCCAGCTTAAAAACAAATGGGCGGCATTTACACCTAACCAGCAGTTCAGTTACTCGTTTATGGATGCTGATTTCGACGAATTGTACCGCTCTGATCAGCGTGTAGGGCAAATAGCTATTACAGCTACCTCGCTGGCCATTATCATTGCCTGCCTGGGCTTATTCGGGCTGGCAGCCTACGCTGCCGAGCAGCGCACCAAGGAGATCGGCATCCGTAAAGTATTGGGCGCAAGCATGTCAACCATTGTAGGCATGCTATCAAAAGATTTTTTAAAGCTGGTATTTATCGCTATAGTACCCGCATGGTTCTTAGGCTGGTTGGCCATGAACAAATGGCTGCAGAATTACGCCTACCACATCAATATCCAATGGTGGGTGTTGGCCCTTGCAGGCGGTACGGCAATCCTTATAGCGTTTATTACCATCAGCTTTCAATCCATCCGGGCGGCGCTTACCAACCCGGTGAAGAGTTTGCGATCGGAATAGGAACGTCATTAGGTCATTGGGTCATTATTCATTGCAAGGTTGCGAAATGACCTAATGATAGCGAAGCGAATGACAACGAAGTGAAATGACCTAATGACCGCATAGCGAAATGACAACGAAGTAAAATAAATTAATAAAAATGATAAAGAACTACATTAAAATAGCGTTCCGTAACTTGTGGAGGCACAAATCCTTCTCATTTATTAACATTATTGGCCTGGCTGTGGGTATGACGGCCTGTTTCCTCATATTCATGTATGTGCGCTTTGAGCTGAGCTATGATAAGTTCAATGCCAATTTCGACCAGATATATCGCCTCAATACCGATATTAAAGCGCCGAATGAGGTATTGCACTGGAGCAGCGCCTCGGCACCAATGGGCCCCGCCCTTAAAGCCGATTACCCCAAAGAGGTGCTCGAAGATACCCGCATTTTCGGCGCCAGCTACCTGGTGGAAAGCAAAAATCACAAGTTCCAGGAAAACAACATTAACTTTGCCGAACCATCTATATTTAAAATATTCACCTTCCCTTTTATAGCAGGTAACCCCCAAACGGCGCTCAAGGAGCCATTTACCGTGGTGCTGACCCAAAGCATGGCCAAAAAATACTTCGGCGATGATAACGCGCTGGGCAAACCGCTGTTGCTTGATGGTAAACGCCCGGTTACCGTTACCGGTGTGGTTGCCGATGTTCCGCTAAACGCACACTTTAATTTTGACATGCTGGTTTCCGAAGCTACAATGGAAAAACTAAAGATAATAGACCCTAACGAATGGGGAAACTTTAGTAACTACACCTATTTGCTGTTACCCAAAGGTTATGATGCCTCACAATTACAAGCTAAATTGCCTGGTTTTTTAAGAAACCACATCAGCGAAGATTTGCGCCGTAAAGGCCGCGATTACGATCTGTTTGTGGAGCCGCTATCAAAGGTTTATATGGATACCTTCCGTGGCGCGCCTGTAAATGGCGATATGAATAACGTTTACATATTTTCGGTAGTGGCTATATTCATATTGCTTATAGCCTGCATCAACTTTATCAACCTTACCACCGCACGCGCTACTGAACGGGCAAAGGAAGTGGGCATACGCAAGGTTATAGGCGCGGCAAAAAGCCAGCTCACCACCCAGTTTTTAGGCGAATCCGTTATTATTTGTATCATATCATTCCTGTTCTCGGTTTTACTGAGTTTTTTAATATTGCCCTTGTTTAATGATCTCTCGGGTAAAATTATCGCCCAAAATATAATCGAACATGGCTATATTTTCATATTGTTTGGCATGGCGCTTATCATTGGCCTGGTGGCTGGTATATACCCGGCGCTGGTGCTTACCGGTTTCAATATCAGTACGGTATTAAAAGGCCGTTTTAATGCTTCGGTTAAAGGTATCCTCCTGCGCAAAGGGCTGGTGGTTGTTCAGTTCACGGTTTCCATCGTACTTATTGTAGGCACCATTATCGTATCCAATCAGTTAAAATACATGCGCAACCAGTCGCTCGGTTTTAAAAAGGATCAGATGATGATCGTCGATTTCAGCGGCGACTCCACCGTTGAGGCCAATTACGCCAACATTAAAGATCAGCTAAAGCACACACCGGGAGTGCTTTCAGCTTCAGCTTCATCAACTACACCGGGCAACGGCAACCCGGTAGCTTACAGCCAGATCGAGAACCGTGCGGGCAGTTTACAGGCGCTTAACCTGAACCTGTACGAGGTTGATTATGATTTTATACCCCAATACGGCATGCAGATCATCGCCGGCCGCGCCTTCTCTACCGATTATCCTACCGATTCAACCAAGGCATTCGTTATTAACGAGGCCGCTGTAAAGCAACTGGGCTATCTTGCTCCTAAGGATGCTATCGGCAAGCATTTTATGCAATGGGGCCGTGATGGTAAAATTGTAGGGGTGATAAAGGATTTTAACTTTGAATCGCTGCAGCAAACCATAAAACCGCTCGATCTGCGCATCAACCCTAAAAATACCAGTGTATTTACTTTGAAGATAGCCGGTGGCGACATCCCCAACACCATTGCCGCCATACAGGATAAATGGAAGGTGCTGGTACCGCAGCGCCCGTTCAGCTATTCTTTTCTGGATGAAAACTTTAACAAGCAATATCTGGGCGAAGACAGGTTTGGCAAACTGTTCCTGTATTTTGCCTTCCTGGCCATCTTTATATCTTGCCTGGGTTTACTGGGTTTGGCATCGTACAGCACCCTGCAGCGCACCCGCGAAATTGGTATCCGCAAGGTGCTGGGCGCCACTGTACCCGGCATAGTAAATATGCTCTCGAAAGAATTTATGTGGCTGGTATTGATAGCGGCGTTCATCGCCTTCCCCATAGCCTGGTATGGCATGCACACCTGGCTACAGGATTTTGCTTATAAAATTGATATCGCCTGGTGGGTATTCGCGGTGGCTGGCATACTGGCGTTTTTTATAGCCATTACAACCGTTAGTTTCCAGGCCATCCGTGCGGCACTGGCCAACCCGGTTAAGAGTTTGAGGAGCGAATAGTCATTAGGTCATTGGGTCATTAAGTTATTGCAAGGTTGTATACCCAATGACCAATGACAGCGCAGCGAATGACCCAAAGACAAACGAAGTAAATAACAGCGCAGCTAAATGACAACGAAGTGAAATGACCTAATGAACCCATAAGATGATAAAGAACTACATCAAGATCGCCTGGCGCAGCCTTTCAAAACAAAAGCTGTATAGCCTTATCAATATTTCGGGTTTGGCCGTAGGGCTGGCTGTTTGTATGATGATTATGCTGTATGTAACGCATGAAATGAGTTATGATCGCTTTCACAAAAACGCGGCGCGCATCTTTATACCAAACGCGCAACTGAAAATGGGTGATATGACTACCAGTATGGAGTATACCAGTTATGCTTCAGGCCCGGTGATCAGCCAAACTCAGCCTACTGTAGAGGCCTATACGCGCACATTAGGCTATTTTAGGCCGGTAGTTGTAAATGAACCCTCCACGCCGTCAAAAAAATTCGCTGAAGATAAGCTGTTATTTGCCGACCCTGATTTTTTTAACTTCTTTTCCTTCAAGCTGCTCAGCGGTTCTGCTGCTGATGTATTAAAACAGCCATTTTCGGTGGTGATATCTGCCGATATGGCCAAAAAATACTTTGGTACACAGGATGCGGTAGGTAAAACCCTCGTCATCAAAACCGATAGCGCCTATACTTACCAGGTTACCGGTGTGGCCGAAAATAATCCGTCTAACTCATCCATTACCTTCAATTTTGTGGCATCCTGCTCCAGTTTGCTGGCCATGAAGGAAGCGCCCATGTATATGGGTTTCCCCGGAGTTGGGCCGGGTTCATTCAGTACTTACCTGCTGTTAAAACATACATCAGATACAGCCAACCTGAGGCACAGTTTGGATAGGATGCTGAAAAAGGACAAAGAATTTGCCGACGCGAAATTCTCTTTTACTGCACTCACCCAAAGCCACCTCAATAATTACCAGGATACTTCTAATGTTAAATACCTCAAAATATTCCCCATTGTGGCGCTGCTCATCCTGCTGCTGGCATTGGTGAATTACATGAGCCTTTCCACCGCCCGTGCAACCCTGCGCGCAAAGGAAGTAGGCGTGCGTAAGGTATCGGGCGCCAGCCGCAAAACCATAGCCATGCAGTTTTATGTAGAATCTGCCGTATTTACTTGCTTGTCGTTTATACTGGGGTACATTTTATGCTATCTATTTAAGCCCTGGTTTTTAAACGTATTGCAATTAAAAATCGATAACTCGTTTTTATATAGTCCGCTGGTAATATCCATGCTGTTCGCTTTGCTGGCCATCACTATTATTGTAGCGGGCAGCTATCCTTCGCTGGTACTTTCGGCATTTAAGCCCGTGGTTACCCTAAAGGGAAAAATGAGCAAACAGGCAGGCGGCATTACCGTGCGCAAGATCTTTACCACGCTGCAATTTTCCATATCGGTGGGTTTGATCATTTGCGGTATCGTGATAGATCGCCAGCTCTATTTCTTCCGCCATGCCGATACCGGCATTAATCGCGATAATGTGGTGATGATACCCGTTGGCACCAGCTTCGGCAAAAACTATCCGGCCTTTGTTAAGGATATCCAGTCGCTGGCAGGGGTAAGCAGCGTAGCTACATCACACTATGCCATGTTCAGCGGTTTCGATATGTTTATGATCAACGGCAAAACAAAAAACGACAACGTAATGCTGCCATCGCTATCTGTTAGCGAAAAGTTCATCAGCACCCTGGGCTTAAAGTGGGTATATAAGCCCGCGCCGTCAACTGATCTATCTATCGGAAACAAAGTGGTAATTAACCAAATGGCTATCGGCAAGCTGCATCTTCCGGCAAATCCTATCGGCAGCATCATCCAATCTGGCACGCAAAAGATACAGGTTGCAGGCGTAGTAAAAAACTTCAATTTCAGTTCGATGGAATTTGCCATGCAGCCGCTCGGCCTGTTCATAACGCCAGATAGCAGCCGTTTTTGGAGCAGGATAGGCTGCAATTTATTCGCCCGCATCAACCCGCATACCAATTTGCCAACGCTTTTAGGTGCCATGCAAAGCAACTATAAAAAATACGACCAGGATACGCCCTTCAGCTACTCTTTTATGGATGATGCCTTTAACGCCCAATACAAAGCCGAAGATCGCCTGGCATCCATCTTCAGCATATTTACCGGCATTACGGTGATATTAGCTACGCTTGGTTTATTCGGCCTGGCAGCCTTTACCATCGAACAGCGCACTAAGGAAATAGGCGTACGGAAGATATTAGGCGCGAGCCTTACTGCCATCACATCGCTGTTGTCAAAGGACTTTTTAAAGCTGGTAGTTTTATCCATCATCATTGCCTCGCCGCTTGCCTGGTGGGCCATGAACAACTGGCTGCAAAACTTCGCCTACCGCATCACCATACAATGGTGGGTTTTCGCGGCGGCGGGGTTCATCGCCATATTTACCGCAGTTATCACGGTAAGCTATCACGCGTTAAAAGCCGCTATGGCCAACCCCGTGAAGAGTTTGAGGAGTGAATAGATCAGAGGTTAGTGATTAGAGATCAGAGGTTAATTGAACAAGTTAAAAATCCCTCCCCTTTGGGGAGGTTAGGAGGGGCTAATGATAAAAAACTACATTAAAACAGCTTTCCGTTCCCTTAAAAAGAATAAGGGTTTTACGGCTATAAATGTATTGGGGCTGGCTTTAGGGCTGGCAACCTGCCTGCTTATTGTTTTTTATGTGTTTGATGAATGGAGTTACGATAGCTATAATGTAAAAGCCGACAGGATATACCGGGTAAATAACGATATAAAGTTTGCCGGCAATACCAAATCTTATGCTACGGTGGCGGCTATCGCGGCGTCTGCCATGAAAAATAGTTTCCCCGAAGTGCAGGAAACGGTGCGTTTTCTTGATCGTGGCGGCTTCAATGTGAAAAAGGACGGGCAGAACATTTATGAGGAGCACATGATAAATGCCGACCCAACCATATTTGCTGTTTTTACCCTGCCCATGCTAAACGGCGACCCGGCAACCGCGCTAAAAGAGCCGCATAGTGTGGTAATAACCGAAAGTACGGCCAAAAAATATTTTAACCGTACCAACGTAGTAGGGCAGGTATTAACCTTTAACGATACCGCTTTTTATAAAGTAACCGGGGTAATTAAGGATATACCCGCGCAATCGCATTTTAATTTCGATTTTTTTATATCGATGTCAACCTTACCCGAGAGCCGGGCCAACAATTGGTTGTTCGGTAATAATTTTAATACCTACTTATTGCTTAAACCCGGCGCCGATCCCAGCCAGCTGGAAGCTAAATTCCCCGCATTTATACGTAAAAATGCCAGTGGACAATTAAGGCAGGTATTAAATTTAACTTTTGATAAACTGGAAAAAAGCGGCAGCTATTTCAGGTTCAACCTAACACCGCTTAAACAAATACACCTCCAATCCAACCGCATAGCCGAATTGGGCATCAATGGCAACCTGCAGTATGTATACATATTTTCAGCTATCGCTATTTTAATATTGCTGCTGGCCTGTGTAAATTTCATCAACCTGTCTACCGCCCGTTCCGCAAACCGCGCCCGCGAGGTTGGGGTACGCAAGGTACTTGGTTCCTCGCGCG
>Ga0302315_10003224_pt1 | contig 14861 bp, 12 predicted proteins | sample III_Palsa_N3_1_FD_200532 | JGI IMG/M metagenome (GOLD analysis project Ga0302315, IMG submission 200532) | Peat permafrost microbial communities from Stordalen Mire near Abisko, Sweden - III_Palsa_N3_1 | ecosystem: Environmental > Terrestrial > Soil > Palsa > Peat permafrost | place: Sweden... | reverse complement strand
TCGATTAACGAGATGAACATTCAGAATTTAAAAGAAGTAGGAATCATTGGCGACCGCGCGAATATCACCAATGCCGAAGTGATGGAAGGCGATGGCACTGGAATGGTCTCTGAGGTTTCCATCACCAACGTGCACTTTGCTCACGTCGGTTATGCTTGTGTGATGCCAGACGCTCCGAATGCGGTCGACTGGTGGATCCGTGATTCAGTTTTCGACGATTGTAATATCGGTGTCACCAACAGCAACAATGGAACCGGTTGGGTTTGGCCAGGAATGCCGGTAGTTCCCGCTCTTCCTTGGGGAAATAGCGGTCCCGGTGGATTCGAAGTTGCGAACAGTGTTTTCCTCAATTCGAGGTCTGTCGACATCATGGGCGGAACGAGCGCACGAAATAATTATTCGATCGCATCACACGGCCCCTTCCTTGAAGTCTTCGGTGCTTTCTTTGCTCAAGGCAACACCGTCATCGCCTCGAAAGGCGTGATGCCGGTCGTGAGTTGGGGAGGAACTGCTGGACTGAATGTCGATCAACTTGTTCTTCTGCAAAATAAGTTTGTGACCGCAGACAATGATCCGGCCATCTTGGTGTGGAGTATGGTCTGGGGACAGTCTTATCCGGGAAGTGCTTATCAAACCGTGAGCCCATCGGCCGGCAATCTTTGGAACGAAACTTATTCCAACGTTGCTTCGATTAGCAATCAGTTTAGCTCGAACCAACCGTTCTCAACGGCCAATGGTGGTGATGCTCAAAACAGCACCGCGGAAGGAACCGATCTTCCAGGTTGGAGTCCGTCAGCCAACGTTTTACAATGTGGCCCGACAGGTAGTGTCGCTAACTCGATTGACGGCCGTACTTATTGCAACGTTGTAGGACCTGACTTCACTCCGGTTTACAACCTGTTGACCTTTGATGATCAACTTGGCGCGCAGATCAATGCACAGCAACCGACGCTTGCTCCGGTTCGCCCCGAAGTTGCACGAAACTACATCATCCCAACACTCAGTCAGAGTAATGATCCAGCCTCGGCCGCTGCCAATACTATCGTACTTCAAAACGCGGTGAACACTCTTGCTGCCAACGCGCAAAATTGCGATCCGAACAATTACGCCTGTGCGGATCGTTGGGGCATCTTGTTCGTTCCGTCTGGGCTCTTCTATGTGTCGTCGACGATTAACGTCCCAGGCAATGCGCAAATTCAAATCGTTGGAACGGGAGAAACTTTCTTGGCTTGGTTGCCGTGGGACGGGACCACGACTGCGAGTGTATCGAGCCCGGTTCTGAAGTTACTCGCTCCTTCACACGTCGCGATTCGTGATCTCGCACTGTTCGGCGAACCGGACATTCATAACGGAAATCCGCTGGGCGAAGGATTAGTCGCAGAAGTGACCGATCTTCCGACCTCGCGTGTGTACAGTAGCAATCTTCGCCTTTGGGGCGGTTTCAATTCGATCGGAATTGGGAACGCTGTCTTCGAAATGCGAAGCTTCGGTTCGGGATACGCAAGTACGATCACCGGAAACGGGGGACAGAACGCCGGATACTTCGCGTTCTTTGCTGGTAATCCTGACAACATCACCGTTGGCCAAGGCGCCAACTTGATGATCCAAGACGCTTGGTATGAGGGTCCAGATTCGAACATCGTTGACTGCCAACCCGGTGATTCGGCAAACATTACAGTTGAATCCTCGAACCTCACTCCTGGTGGCTGGCACGGAACGACAGCAACTTCACTGGCGTCGATCAATATTGCTGGCTGTACTACAAAAACAGCTGTGATTAGTTCTGGAATGACTCGCGATGGATACGCAGGACTAGGACCTACAGCGAGCATTGTCCTTCCGGCTTCCGCGACGGCTCAAACCCAATTGTTGACCTTGGGTAACAACAGCTGGAACAGCAGTTATGGAAACAGTACGGATACTGTGCCGTCAAACTATACGGGCAATCTCGATCAGGGATATCTTGCGGTAGATCCGTCAACACAGGCTCAGTACGCGGACGTCCTCGGAATGTTCTATCAAGCGTTAACGGATAGTAACGGTGCGGGCGATGGAGCCCAGCTCGCAGCAAGATCTAGCGGGATGGTCCAAGCCGCTTTCATGCGTTCTACATTAGGGCAAGCAATGGATCCAAGGCAAATGGCGCCATCTCTGCTCGTTGCTCCAGTGACCGACATGAATTCGACGGATATTCGAATCGAAAACGTGTGGACGGCAGGAACTCCGGGCAAAGACGTGCAGTTCATCTTGCCGGGCGCAACCGCTCAATAGTATAATAAGAGGACCTATGAATTCTAAACGAATCAAGTTAGCGCTTGTCGTTGGTGTGGTTGTTTTAGTGGCAGTTTCTTTGATGTTGAAGAAGAAGCACTCGTCATCTCCCATGGCGATGATGGCCGCACACCCTTACCCGGGACAACCGATGGCTTTTACCCATCCCGGTCCGGGCGTAAATCCCATGATCGTGACTCATCCGATGCACGGGGGTAACCCAAACTCGGTGATGTCTGTTACACATCCCGGAAGTACTTCGACGATGACGCACGGTGGACCGATTGGAAATAATCCGATGTCGACGCCGCAGGGTGCGACAGGCACCGCACCAGCCTCTTTGCCAGCCAACAAATAAATTCACCCGCATGGGTGCAATATTTGCAATTCGGCGCCCCTTGGGGGCTGTCGTCACGCATGGGGTTGTATCGAAGTTTTGCTCTGGTTTTTCTTTTCCTTCCTCTTCTCACGGGATGTCAATCCGCTCCATCGCGGGACATTCTCGGCTCTTATTTTCCTTCCTGGATGTTATGTGCATTGATCGGGATTTTCCTGGCTGTTATCGCTCACAAGATATTTGTTCAAACCGGTATTGACGAGTTCATTCCGAAGAAACTCCTGGTGTACCCCGCCATGGTGTTTTCTCTAACCTTTTGTACCTGGTTGGTTTGGTTTGGAAACTAAATGGGGGACCTATGAAAAAGACGGCGGGTAAACTCACTGCCGCTGCCGTGTTGATCGTGTTTGTGATCACTGCGGTCTTGGTGATTCTACGCATGGACTCGCGACCTCGGACCGATGACGCGTTCTTATCCGCCGATATCGCAAACGTAGCACCCGATGTTTCTGGCAGAATCATTTCGCTCAACGTTCGCGACAATCAAACTGTTCACGCCGGTGACATTCTTTTTGTTGTTGATCCTGAACCTTTCCAATTGAAACTCAATGCGGCGAAAGCCGAGTTCGCTCTGGCGTCGAGTACACTTGCGAGAACAGAACCTCTGCTCGGCAAAGGTTATGTGACGGAGCAACAAGTCGACCAAGCGCGCGCCGCGATGGAAAGCGCCCGCGCGAGCCAAGCTCTCGCGGAACACGATCTCAATCATTCGGTCGTGAAGGCCCCTTTCGATGGAAAGATCGCAGGGCTGAACATTGCAGTCGGCGAATTTGCAAGTACCGGACATCCGCTCTTTACGATGATCGACACTTCCAAATGGTACGTCCTCGCGAATTTTCGTGAGACTGAGATCGAAAAAATGAAAGAGGGGATTGCAGCGACGGTGTACGTCATGGCTCGTCCCGGACAGGCTTTGCAGGGGCATGTCGATAGTATCGGCTGGGGCGTCGTTTCCGAGGATGCGAGTGACATCAGTGGGCATCTCCCAAAAATTCCAACTACTTTGAATTGGGTCAGGCTTGCTCAGCGGTTTCCCGTTCGAATTTTGCTCGATCATCCACCCGAAGATCTCATGCGTATCGGCGCATCTGCCGTGACTGTGGTTCGGTATGACGCCAGTCGCTGACACTTTGGCTGAAGCACGGCCTGCTTTCTCGATGTCGGCGCTGACCGAATTTCTTCGCACTGAACTTGCGCCGAGACCGGGACGCCTTCAAAATGTTTTGCGAATTACTGCATTCACAGTTCTGACTGTGATCTTAGCAGAGGTCTATCAGATTCCAGCAATCGGCCTCGCGGCCTATGTCGTGTTCCTGGCCTCCCAAGAAGAAGTAGCATCGACCATTTTGGGAGGGGCATTCTTCACGTTGGCGATTACAGTTTCCATTTTTTTCGCGCTTGGGGTCTACACCATCTCTGCAGGTGAGCCCGGACTGAGATTGCCGTTGATGGTAGCTTTGGTTTTCGTCGGAATGTTTATCTCCCGCGCCTCGCCGCTCGGGATGATCGGTTTTTTCGTTGGATTTTTGACCACTATAGCCCTCACGCTGATTGACACAATTCCGACCACAGGTCCTCGCGCAAGTCTCAACTCAAGTGCGGATACCCTCACGCGATCGGTTCTCTGGTATTGGGTCGTCGTCATGCTTCCCGTTGTTGTCGTGGTACTCGGCAATATTTTGTGCGGTCGCGATCCTTTAAATCTACTCAAGCAAGAGGCGGGCGAGCGCCTGGAATGTGGCGGACGATTGCTCAAGTCGCAGAGCGAGGTAGGGGATCGCGAGAAGATCTCAGTTTACGCGAAGCTTGGTACGGGCGAACTTTTGAAATACTTGAAGACCTCAGGTTTTCTCCACAAAAAATTAAAGCAGGAGAAATCCGCGAACCAAACCCTGGTCTCTCATCTTGCCTGTTTGATGATTCTCATTGATGAGTGGTGTGAATTGAAGGTGCAGGATCCTTATCTCCTCGCCGCGGCATCGGAGTGCGGAATCCTTCTTTTACAAATCAAAGTAAAGATAAAAGACGCCGTTAAAACCGGAGCAAGAGATCTTTTATTTAGAAAGCCCATACTTCGAAACAACGAATCTGTTCTTACTAGCGATGGAAAAGCCTTCCTCTTACTTTCCAAAATTATCGAGCTGAGTGAAGCGATGCCCGCTCTTTTGGTTTCACCAACGTCTCCAGTAGCGCTCGAAAAGCCACATTTTTCTGTCTTGTATCCGGATGCGTTCGGTAACCCAGAGTATCTTCGTTATGCCTTGAAGACGACGCTCGCCATTTTCATCACTTATGTCTCCTACAATCTCGTGGCATGGCCTGGCATTCACACTTGTATGATTACCTGCTTCTTTGTTTCATTAGGAAGCTTTGGTGAGACCACTCATAAAATGACGTTGCGCCTGAGTGGAGCACTCATTGGCGGAGCTTTGGGCCTGTTGACAGTTATTTTTGTCATGCCTTATCTGACGACGATTACAGGCTTGTGTCTGGTCCTAGTACTTTTTTGTCCATTCTCCGCCTGGGTTTCCACGAGCAGTGAACGTCTTTCTTATGCTGGAATGCAAATCGCTCTCGCTTTCTTTCTCTGCATTTTCGTAGGCTATGGGCCGACAATTGAATTGTCACAGTCCCGTGATCGAGTTGTCGGAATTATTTTTGGAAACTTGGTCACCGGATTGGTATTTTCTCAGCTCTGGCCAGTAACCGCCTTAGATCTCGCAAAGAAGTCGTTGTTGGATGCGATTGAGCAGCTGTCGAAATTTTTTTTACTGCTGTCAGAGAAGCCGACTTCGGGTCAGCTTTCTCAAGAAGAGAAGTTGTTCTTTAAGTTAGACTCCGATCTCAGCAAAGCGCGGAACTTTGCCTCTCTCAATCCTTTTGAACCGAGATCTTTAAAACAAAGCGGGACACTCGCCATCGATATGCAGCTCATCGAGAGTGTTTATGCACTCTGCGCTCCTGCCGCCGTTCTAGATGAACAAAATTCACTCTTAGATGGACTATTAGATGGCCCATTGGATGACAACGAAGAAGTGAAGCAGCACTTCAGGGCGTATCACCAGGCTCTCAGTTCCTGGATTTCCGATTTGGGAGGGCGGGTCGCGACCGGAAGGAGCATCGGCTCACCCCCGGATGTTGCCCCCTTTTTTCGCAGCCTTGAAATCGCAGCAGCACGGTCTACAAAACGACTCGAGCTCCTTGCCTCCGCTCAGTGGTATTCGACGTTGGATCAGCGCCTGCGACATCTTGATAATTTGATCGAGCAATCACTTGAGGTTTATCAGGACGTGCGAGGTGCTGCTTGAAGTGGAAACTCTTGTTTGCCATTTCTATTTTTTGGGCACTCGGCTCTGGATGCGCGAGTCCAAATCTCGCGCCACAGGCTCCGGATAAACCTTGGCAGCCGGAAAAGGCGAGTCAACCCACTGGAACGCCAGCGGGCACGACTTCACTGAAGTTTGTAGTTCCCGCCGACCCCGCGCTTCCCTACGAGCGCGGCGAAGTTCATGTCGATTCCGCCCATCCTTATACCTTGCCCGAGCTCATTGATCTCGCGGAGCGCTCGAGTCCGGACACTCGTATTGCTTGGGAGCAGTCGAGACAGGCAGCTTTTTCTGTGGGACTCGAAGAAGCCGCCTATCTCCCCAAAGTTACCGCAGAAGTTTTGGGTGGACTTGAACATCTCCCAACTCCGATTCCCGACAATGTTGATCCGAGAGGATACTTTAATCTCAATGCGAAAGAGATTTTGCCATCTCTGGTGATCAAGTGGTTGCTCTTTGACTTTGGAAAGCGAAAAGGGAAAATCGAAGCAGCCAAGCAAACTTCTGTTGCTGCGAACGTCGCCTTTACTGGCGCCCACCAGAAACTAATCTTCGACGTCGCCAAGGCTTACTTTGCGCTGGACGCCGATCGCGCGCAGTTGCACGTCGCAGAAGAGGCCTTAAAAACTTCGAAGACTCTTCAAGAGGCTTCAGAAGCGAAGAAAAAAAGAGGTTTGGAAACTCAGACTGAAGTCGCAATGGCGAGAAGAGGAACCGCGAAGGCCCAGTTTGATCTAGAAAAATCTCGAGCTGCAGCCAACGACGCCTATCACGCATTGTTAGAGGCAATGGGGTTGACTCCTACCATTCGCCTACAAATCGACGAAAGCGCGGGGAGGACGTTACCGAAGGGGCTTGCCGATGAAGTTCGATCTTATATCGATCGCGCATTGGTGCGACGTCCGGACATCGTTGCTTCGCTCGCAAAGCTTCGCGCAAGCGACGGTGAGATTACCGCAGCGAAGGCTGAGTATTATCCGACGATCGGGGTGGAGGGTTTAGTCAGCCAGAATATCGGATCACTGAACATTGATAATGGACCTAATTATCGAGTGAACGAGCCTTCAGCTTCTATCTTGATGAAGATCAGTTTTCCCCTCTACGACGGTGGTGTCCGTAAAGACAAACTCGAGATCGAGCGTTCGAAGAATGCCCAAGCCCAACAAGAGTTGTCGAAAGTTCAAGACGAAGCCGTTCGTCAGGTCGCAAAAACGTATGATGCCGTGAAGAGCGCGCTCGCTGAGTACCAGTCGGCTCTCGCCTTGGTCGAGGCTTCCAACCTTTCTTACTCCTCTGCATTGGGCTCTTATCAGGGCGGTGTGGGAACGTTCACGGACGCTGTCAGTACGGAGACTGACAAAGTGCAGGCCTTGTCGGCGCAAGCTCAAGCCTATGCCTCGGTCTTAACCGCAGCCGCTGCACTTGCATTTTCGACGGGTGAACTGACTTCGACAGAGGCGCTCAATAGCGCGCCTTGAAGGCAAGAGCTCTAGAAGTTTATGGATTGATGACGCGGGGCCTATCAAAAAAGGACTAAGTCCTTTTTGATAGCGGGGCGTGCATCGGAGGGTTGAGCCATCGTCGATGAAGCTTTGTCGAACGTCACACCGTTCGCGTGTCTGATGTAATAACCAAACGCCGGAAGATTGCCCCAGAGATTGGGGTCTGGATATTGTCCTGCATACTCCGGTGGATCTGATGGGATTGAAGTCAGGCCGCCTTGGTTCGTGACGTGAACATTATTGAAATTAATATTTTGCAGTGAGTAGGTTGTCGATCCAATCTTCGTGCCCGAAATTGCAGAGCCCCAGGGATGTCTTGTGTCGCCGGTGATATTCGAGAAGGACACGTTTTGAATGGAGCCTACTTGAGGAGGATTGCCTCGACGCCCGAGCAAAATGAAAACGGCGGAGCCCGTTTTGTGAAACTGAATATTCTGAAATTGAATTCCATCGATCGCTGCACCGTCCACGGACTCAACAGCCATCGCCGCTTTATCCGCGTCGTCGATGACGATGTTTTCAAAAAGTACTTTCTTGAAAGATCCTGTGCTTGCCGTACCGAGCTTCAACGCGTTCGCGACGGAGGATTGAATGATGTGAGAATTACGCACCGTCACATCGTAGACTCCCCAAGCGCTTCCGCTTTTGAGACAAATCGAATCGTCTTCCGAATAGACATCCACGCTATCGATCAGCACGTGGTGGCAGTCGACGATGTCGATCCCGTCACGGGTCGGACCAAAAGGTGAGTGAACATGAATTCGTTGAATGACGAGGTGGTTGGTCTCCATATTGACCACGCCCCACATGCCTGCGTCTTTTACTGTGACATCTTGAATCGTCACGTCTGTCGAAAGAACGATGAAGATCGCCATCGGGCGAGTGGCTTCTTTGCCGATCCACTTTGGATTGGAGCCGCTGCCATCGATCGTCCCTTGGCCATCGATCACTAAGTTGGTTGCACTCTCGGCGTAAATCAAAGTCTTGTTGCAGTTGAGCAACTGACCATTCGTCGTCGCAGGGTGAGTGTCCGGATAATCTGCGTCGTCTTGACTGCCCTTCAGTGTCGCGGTCGCTTCGATCCGAAAGTCGATATTACTCCTGAGCGTGATCATTCCGGATAGATAAGTTCCGTCGTGCAGATCGACAACTCCGCCAGTCTTCGCGCAAGAGTCGATCGCGGCTTGAATCGCCGCCGTATCTTTTGTCACGCCGTCACCGACGGCACCGAAAGTCTTCACGTCGCAAACGGGTTCGCCACTCGGATGGCGAGAAGGGGCGATGCTCGAGCAGCTGAGAAGTAACGCCGTCAAAAAAAGGCAACCCACTCGACTTTGGAAAGAACTCATAAGATGCACCTCGTCTTCAAAGATACCATGAAGGGCGTTCCTCAGTGTTTTTGAGTGCCCGGTCGCTTCAATTGAACTCAATTGAAAGGGTACGAGATATGCTCATAAAAATATATGCAGTATCCTAGAATTCTGATTGTGGAAGACGACGAGAACATTCGGGATTTTTGCCGGAGCCTCCTTGAAGGAGAAGGGTATAACGTCGAGACATGTCAGAATGGCGAAGACGCCATTGCGTCACTCGATAAATCTCAAGATCCCTGTCTCATCTTACTCGATATGCTGATGCCAGTGATGAATGGCCGGGAATTCATGTCTGCATTTTCGAAAAGGCCCCACCATACGGTCGTTCCCATTCCTGTTTATTTGGTGTCGGCCACATCAAATAGTAATGACGGCGAAGAAATGGGATGCCTTGGATTTTTGAGAAAGCCATTCAACATCGAAGCGCTATTATGCATCGTGAGAGGGCATTGCCACGCGTGCGAAAATTTACAGGCGGCATGAGGATGGATTTGTTGGTGGCCTCTCCGAGAGTCGAACTCGGACACCCTTACGAGTACTGGATTTTGAGTCCAGCGCGTCTACCGATTCCGCCAAAAGGCCATTCCAATCATCCAATCAAACGTGTGGTAGTCACGTTTGCCAATTGTCTTAGAGAAGTGTTTTTACCAGATCGCGAGCTGAAGGCAACCGGTTCTTTAACGTTCGATCATTCTTAGAATGTCGACCATTCGCTCAGCAAGGCGGGCTTGTTGCGAGTTATCGGAGCGGGCTTGAAGCCCGGCAAACGTCACAACATCACCGTTATGAAAACCCGCTTTCGCGAAAACTTTATCAGCAGGAAAGAGCTGAATGCGCCAGCCCGCGCCGGTCGGTTCCGCTGCGGCGTATTGCCGAAGATCAGCGCCCGCGTGCTCCATGGCTCCAAGGATCTCTTCGTTCAAATGAAGGTTTAAAGCGGTGGCTTCGGTCGTGGTGGTCGTGTCTGTTCCCACTTCAATTTGGGTCGGACCATGAGTAACAGCGGCAGGTGCCGTGGTCGTGTGAGGGTACGCAACGCTAGCCGGGGCGCGCACCTGAACTTCAAAGGGCTTGGAGATTTCTGAGGTATCAGAAACTTCGACGTGCGCGACCGGGATTAGGCGGGCACGTTTGAAAGCATTGCGTTCCTCATGGACGGTAAACCAGATGAGGGCGCCTGCAGCGAAAAGAGTCAGGGTAAAAATGGTGCTGTTTTTCATGCGTTGATCCACGTTTTAATGGTTTTTTAAAAATCCTCAAGATCAATCGGCTGAGAGATCCTGGCTCTGCTCGTACAACTATAACAGGAATCCGGGCCAGTGCATCATTTTGGAATTGGTTGGGGCTGTTGGTTCTGGAAGTGCCACCCATCACGGCACAAAACAGATGTGTTTTAAGCGACTTAGCGACAGTAAGTTGACTGTTTAACTCGGCTTAACAATTCTTCAATCCCTTTTGGCGGGATCCTGAGTAAACTACTCCTCGGAGTAGTCTCATGCAGAAGCGCACCATCTGGAGTTTTGTTCTCTTCGTCACAGTCTATCTCGCCACCACCATCATGGTGGCGTTAGGTAGTGCTTATGCCACTCGGATGCGCAAAGCATCCACACTCTCTCATCAAGAACTTCTTCATAACTCTTATGTTGTAGCGATAGCCGAAGGCGCCGAATCCAGTGCTCGGGCATTTTTGTTGAGCGGAGATTCCGCTGACTTGCGCGGGCTCGAATTCGCTAAGCAGAAGATCCATGAAGAGCTCGACGTGATGACGTCGCTCACACAGGGTGAACCTGAGCAGAATCACCGTGTCGCCGAGCTCATCCCACTGCTCGACCAAGAATTGAATGAACTCCTCAACATCGTTGAATTGAAGAAAAGCGAATTGAAGAAAAGCGAACTGAAGAGGAGCGGATCTCCAAACGCGATACCAAATTCGATCAAAGACGCGACAATAAAGATGATACGGCACTCGAAACTTCCGGCCGTGAGTCAGTATCGGGCGATTCTTGCAAAAATAACGGCCGATGAAACTGAATCGATTACTCGCAGAACTCGTCTGATGGACCGTCAGTCGAAGTTAAAACTTCCGATGATCATCGGTTCAACTTTCCTTGCGCTCTTTCTTCTGGGCGTTGCGCTGAGGATGCTTCTCAATGAGGTGAAGAATCGAGCTCGCTCGATGCAAGAGTTAGAGACGAGCGAAGAACGCCATCGCCTAAGCCTCGAAGCTGGACAGATGGCCATTTGGGAAATGAACATCAAGACAGGTGAGGGGAAGTGGGGCGGCGTCGCGCGAGAGATTTACGGCGTCAACGACATCAACGAATTAGCTAGCCGTGAGAAATCACGTTCGTTCATTCATGAAGACGACCGTGCTTGGGTGAAGGCTCATTTTGATGACGCTATTCGCATAGGTTCTTATCGAGATATTGAGTTTAGGATTCTGAGAAAAGACGGAGAAGTCCGTTGGGTTCAGGGCTGGGCGAAGATGATTCCGTCCCCCAACGGAGTGCCAGAAAAAATGATGGGTGGCGTGATCGACATCACTGATAAGAGGGCCGCTCGCGAGACGATCGCACGTCACGAGAAATCCATTCTTTACGCATCCAAAATGGCCGCCTTGGGCGAAATGGCAGGTGGAATCGCACACGAGATCAATAATCCGCTTGCGATCATTTCGGGCCAAGCACAACTCAGTCTTGAACTCATGGACGTGGGTGAAGCGACCCCTGAACAACTGAGGAAGTCCCTGCAGAAGATCCGACAATGGGTCGGCCGGACTGCGCAGATTATCCAAGGACTGAGACAATTTTCAAGAGATGGCACGCACGATCCTTTTCATATCTCTTGTGTGAACGAGATCATTGAAAGGACTTTTGATCTTTGTAGTGAGACTTTCATTCGCCACGAAGTGAAGCTCGAGATCGTCGCGCCTTCAAGTGATCTTCAAATCGAATGCCGTCCTGTTCAGATTTCACAGGTCTTGCTCAACTTACTTCAAAACGCCATGCATGCGGCGGAGCTGAGACCTGATCGATGGGTGCGAGTCACCGTCGAGTCCAGTCGCAATGAGGTCGTCTTTCGCGTGATAGACAGTGGCCCTGGCGTACCCGTCGAGATTCGTGACAAGATTATGCAGCCTTTCTTCACGACAAAAGAAACGGGCAAAGGAACAGGCTTAGGATTGAGCATCTCGAAGGGTCTAGTCGATGGACATCGAGGTGAGATCTATTTAGATCCAGGTACCGAGCACACGTGTTTCGTAGTGAAGTTGCCGATTTATATGAGTCCAGAGAAGGCTCACTCAACGGACCACGCACAAGCTGAGAGAGCGGCCCCTTCCATTTCTTCGTAAACCGAGCTTTCACGCAGCGAGGATTGCGGCCTCTGCGAGTGGCAGTATAAAGTGAAAAGTCGAACCTTCTCCCAGCCGCGACTCGGCCCAGATCTTTCCGCCATGAGCTTCAACTATGCCACGTGCGATGGATAAGCCGAGCCCAGTTCCCTGAGCCGCAGTGTCTCGGGCCTGCCAGTAACGTTGAAACAAATGTTGCATCTGATCCTTTTGAATTCCCGGTCCATTGTCTTGGACAGAGAACTTAACGAGCTTCGAATTGAGTTGTTCCACGCCTATGCGTATCCAGCCTCCTACAGGGGTGAACTTAACGGCGTTGCCTAGAAGGTTTGAAAAAACACGAATGAGTTGATCGTGATCGCAGTAGCAGGACAGTGTTTGGTCCTTGGCACGAGCCGAGGTCTGAATTGTAATATTCTTTTTTGCAGCGATCGCTTGGAGAAGGTCGACGCTTTCTCGGACAATGTCGTTGCAATTGAGCGACTGTCGGTCGAGAACGAAGTTTCCGGATTCGAGCTTTGAGAGATTGAGGAGATTTTCGATCAATCGACTCATGCGCATGAGAGCGCCCTCGATCTGTCTTGAGAGTTTCAGTGAAAGTTTCGAAAGAGATTCGCCTGCTTCCGGATCCTCCGCGTTCGCTTTTTCCTTCAAGAGACCAGTAGCAAGCAAGATGGAACTGATGGGTTGCCTCAGGTCATGCGAAACCACCGCAAGAACCTCTTCACGTGATCTCACGGCGTTCATGAGTTTTTCTTCAGTGCTCTTCAGGAGATTGATATTGACGGTGAGTCCCCGTAAACGTGGTCGCCCCATTTTTCGTTCGTGATGGATAGCGGTGTGGTACCAGATCGCCCTTCCTTCCAAATCATAAATTCGATGATCACAGTATTGATCTTCTAGACCGAGCCTGACTTTTTGAATGGTCCGCTCAAGCAGAGGTTGATCGTCGGGCAACGTTCGATTGAGCAAAAAACCGGGCTCGCTCATCCACGCATCGCGAGAGTAGTGAAGAAGACTTTCCGAGCCCTGACTCACAAAGAAAAACTCAAACGTCGTTGCATCGGCCTCCCAAACGATCGCGTCGTTCAAGGAGTTCATGAGACTGAGGAAGTCATCTCTTCTTTCCTCAGAAACGCGATAGAGCGTAAAGAGTCTGTTTCCTACCCAGACAATCGCGGCTGCGATGACGATGAAGAGAGCGAGCCTGACGCGAATCATTTCGCCGATCCCTCCAGGAGCAAAAACTTCGGGTCCGATCACGAAGACTTCGATCTTGAAGAGACTGAAGACGATTGCGAGAATTCCAGGCCCCTTGCCGCCATATAGCGACGCGAAAATAATAGCGGCCAAGTAGAGTGAGAGATAGTCGCCCGGGATAAATTTATGGAGAACGATATTGATTCCGCAGGCGACTAGAACTGCCAGCACCGCAAACCCGTATCGTTTGAAGGCCGGACGAGCAACTTGCGTGGCAAACGTTTCTTGCTTCAACACGATTTGAATATTGCTGCAAGAATACTTCCCTAACGCACGATCTCTTTATCGAGCCATCTATCTATAAGGACCCAAACGTTAGCATAACGTTAAGGGCGCTGATGTAGGACTCGGTACATTCCTTTTGGGGGATATGCCCGCACTCGGGAAGTTGCTGCCAGATAGAGCCTGGAATGGCTCTTTGAAGCAGCTTTCCCGCCGACATAGGAAGCACACGATCGGCTTCACCCCAAAGGATCATAGTCGGCACATGGATCACAGCCTTCTTGGGATTGAGTGAGGCGTCGAGAAGATCGCCGTCCTGTTGAGCTTCAATGATTTTATCGAAATGAGCGCCGTTCAATTTCTCAAATACTTTTTTCCAAACACTCTCCGGAATTTCTTTTGGCTTAAAGTAGGCGAGTCGCTGAAACTCTTTGATCTTATCTTCGGTCAGGTCTTTAAAGAGTGCCGAAGCGGTTGTCGTACTATCTCGAAGCCCCGCAGCACTCGAGAGAATCAAGCGCTGGATCGGGAGTTCATTTTGAATCGCCATCCACGCAGCAATCCAACCACCGAGACTATTGCCCACGATGATAAAACTCGGACACAACGGCTTCAAAGCCTGCGCGATCTGATGCGCTTGATTGCGAACTTCGTAGAGCTCGAGGGGAGTACCGGGAGTGTAGTGAGACTCGCGCTCGACATCGATCGCAAAAATCCGAACCGGCTTCTTCCAATCTTTGCTCGGCGCGGTCAAAACTTTTTTCCAGGTGAAAACATCATCACCCAACCCATGGATCAACGCGATACACGTGCAGCCCCGCGCCTCCGGATCCGCCGGGTCGCAAAAGTTCTTCTCATAACCGCGCATATCCCCTGACTGAAAAGGATGAGCCCCGGCCTTCCAAAGGGTCAGGCGATTGGTCAGATCATAGGCTTGAAGAGGATAGACAAAGCGGCCCAAGCCATAGAGGACCAGCACCAAAACCATCACTAGCCCAAAGATGCGTCCCCATTTTTTTGTCATATTGAAATATAATGACAGAAATGACGACAGAACTCCAAATCACAGACACTCAGCTCGGCACCGGTCGCGAAGCCGTTAAAGGCGCTTTGATCAAAGTAAATTACGAAGGCTTCCTCGACAACGGTGAGAAATTC
>Ga0302315_10003221_pt1 | contig 14865 bp, 15 predicted proteins | sample III_Palsa_N3_1_FD_200532 | JGI IMG/M metagenome (GOLD analysis project Ga0302315, IMG submission 200532) | Peat permafrost microbial communities from Stordalen Mire near Abisko, Sweden - III_Palsa_N3_1 | ecosystem: Environmental > Terrestrial > Soil > Palsa > Peat permafrost | place: Sweden... | reverse complement strand
GCTGGATCGAATGGAGTGATCTACACCGTCGCTATGTCGAAGGATTCTTCGGGAAACTATTACCAGCGGCTGCACGCTCTCGATGCCACTACGGGCGATGAACTCTACAAAGGCCCGGCCACAATTACGGCCAAGTATCCCGGCACCGGCGACAACAGTTCCGGCGGCTATGTGATCTTCGATCCCGCGCAGTATAAGGAGCGCTCGGGACTTCTCCAGGTCGGCAACACGATTTATCTGACATGGGCGTCGCATTGCGACATCCGTCCTTATACCGGCTGGGTGATGGAATACAACGCGACGACCCTGGCTCAGAAAACGGTGATTAACGTCACGCCCAACGGCAACGAAGGGGCAATTTGGGGCGCTGGTGCGGGACTCACGGCAGATGATTCCGGCAACATCTTTTTTCTGGATGCAAACGGAGTTTTCGACACGAGTTTGAATTCCAGCGGATTTCCGAGCAGTGGCGACTACGGCAATGCCTTCATTCGACTCACAACTAAGACCGGACTCGCCGTCGCCGACTATTTTGAAATGTATAACGGCGTGCAAGAGAGTGATAGTGACACGGATCTTGGCTCGGGCGGCGCAATTTTGCTGCCCGCGATGAAAGACCCTTCGGGGACGACCTGGGATCTGGCAGCAGGCGCCGGCAAAGATTCCAATCTGTATGTCGTGAATCGCAACTCGATGGGCAAGTTCAACTCGAGTAGCAATGACAACTACCAGGAGCTCTCGGGGGCGCTGCCGGGAGGAATCTGGTCCATGCCCGCGTTCGCCAATGGCCGGCTCTACTTCGGGCCGGTGGGGCAGCCGATTCTTGAATTTCAATTCAAGGATGCCAAGCTGCTGACTGCGCCCGTGGCGAAGACCAGCACTACCTTCGGATATCCCGGAGCTACGCCAAGCATTTCTTCCGATAAAGGTGCGAACGGAATTCTGTGGGCCACGGAGAATACGGATCCCGCTGTGATGCACGCCTACAACGCCAACACGTTAGTGGAACTGTACAACACCAGCCAGGCCCCAAACGGTCGCGATCAGTTTGGCGCCGGAAACAAATTCATTATTCCTCTGATTGTGAACGGGAAAGTATACGTGGGGACGACCACGGGAGTCGGGGCGTTCGGCCTGCTCTCCGGCTCGGCTGACCGGGCGCACTGAGAAGGATGAAGCTTGAGGTCGGAGGAATCCTTTAACGATGTCTAAGTTATCGGTGTGGTTTCGTCAGTATTCTCCGTCTTTTCCTCAGCCTTCCACAGGGAAGACTCTTCGTCCACAGGTTCTGCACAAGGACGAAATGTTTTTCTGTTGCGGCTCGAAGCAATCTGCCGCACAGTGGGTTCACCGAATACGTGGAACTTTCCAAAGGCTTGCCGAACGATGATTGCGGCGACGCCAGCGGCAGACCGGTGATTCTCGAGGGTGAATTACCGGGGGAAAATCGGAAACACGCAAAGCGTGTGCTGGTTGCCCGGGCACTGCGGCCTCCTCCACAACCCCGCTCAATGAGCTGGATTGGGCCGTTAGCCACCGCAGAGGTTGTGGAAGTTGCGGTTCTCCGAATCGCAGTTCTGCAATCGTAACGGTAAATGTGGCACTCGCGAATACTGCGGGCGCTGTCGGACCGTTACCGTCGGCTCGCCGCCCTAAGCGGCGGGAAGGCAAGCTGGAGAGTTTCACGGATCATGCGGCTCGGGTGGCTGGCCCGGGCCGCATTTGTTTTGCGGCCCATTGTCACGAGGATAGCCTCTCTGCACATTCACAACTCCCAAGCAAATCAGGTATATTCGCTTTGTATTCGCTTTTGTTGCTAGCTGGATCGGGGCACCCTTGGAGGTCACCGGAGATGCAGGTTGATCTATCTTCCACTGAGAGCTGTGCGCAATCGTTGTGGCCGCAGTACGACCCGCCCTGTTTCCCGCTGCCGCCCACAGCTTTTTCCTGTTTTACACAGCATTTGAAAGGACGAATTGAAACTACACCTACATTCGCAATGTGAACCACCATATGATCGGTTGACTTTCCTGGGAGATGTCTAGATCAAGATGCTAGCAAGAGAAACAGTCCGAAGCGGAAGAAGAGCCAATTTCTATATCACAGAGAACAGCTTCATCGACCATTACGCCCGAGAGGCGGGTCCAATGGGCATTGCTGTGTACCACGTTCTCGAGCGTCACATGAACTTTGAAACTAAGTCGACTTGGGTCGGCACTGCGAGAGTGGCCGAGCTATTAAACACGTCTCAGCGGACCGTACAGCGCACGCTTAACTTACTACAGGATCTTAAGCTGATTCGCATTATACGCACCGCAACGATGACAACGTACGTTATCCTGCCCGTCCCGCCCCGAGGCAAGACTGCAACCATGCCGCTCTTTGATGGCGTGGACGACGGAGACTTGCCACCCAGCGACACGGGCGTCGCTTGGGCGACACCGGAGTCGTACTCGGCGACAGTAACGTCGCGCCATGCGACATCAGCGTCGCAAATTAGCGACATACCTGACGCCCCATATAAGGAAGAACAAGACTCATTTAACAAAAATAAAGAACAAGACTTATTTAACAAGCCCGAAATAGAAATAATAAAATCCGCCCAGATACTCGTAAGGGGCCTGAAACTACCGGACACCTCCATGAGCAGCGCAATCGCTGCAATCGAGGAAATGAGAAGGGGCACCAATCTATCGATGGATGGTATTGTTCAGGATATCGCCAACGCTGCCAACCAGGCGGAGCGAAACGGCATTGAGAGGCACGACTTTCTTGAGAACTTCCTAGCCGAAAAACTCGCCCGGCGCATGCTGAAGGGTCTCGCCTTGGCGGAAACGAAAAACCACATCTCCGCGGTTGCGGCTTCAATTAGGGCCGAGAAGACATACACGGGACTGACGGCGGAGGCAGTGGCGGAACACATGACCAAAGCGGCGCTTGAGGCGAGGCGGAATGGTCAAAGGCTCGACAGGTTTTACTTTGAAAACACGAGGTGGAGGGACGGGAATGGAACCGGGAAAGGAAGAAGCACGGCCGAACGAAATCTCGATGCAGCGCTTGACGCCAGGGCGGCAGCGCGACGAGCGCTTGGGTTGGATTATTGATCAGCTCTCCTTGGCGGCGGTGGCAAAGGGGCAAGTATTTACGTCGGAACGGTTACGAATTAATGCGGAGGACTTGATCGATATTCCGCAGGATCGACTGGCCGCGGCGTTTGCCAAGGCTCGCCGAGAGCTTGACTACGCACCCGGAGTGGCCGAAATTCGCCGGTTTGCAGCGGCGGATGAAGAGAGCTTGCGGAATGTGGAAGCGCAGGCTGCTTGGACGTTTATAAACGAGTATCTCCGCAAGTGGGGAGTCGATAAATTGCCGATCAGGTCGAACGGGAAGTGGATTATTGCGCCGCTGCTGGAACCACGGTTAGAGTATGCCCTCAGGCGGATCGGCGGCTTGTGGCGATTGAGTCAAGTTACCGATCAGTCCTATCACTTCATGCAGCGGGATTTTTGTGAGGCGTATACATTGGCACCCGCTGCGGAATCGGTGGGTCCGCAGCTCATGTCACAGTTTGGAGATCAGATGCTGCTCGGGAAGGTGAAGCAACTAGGCGCGACGAGTACAACGGCGGGACAGATGGATCCTGACGAACCGCAGGAGGCCGTGGCTGCGCCCGCACGATCACCTGTCCGCGAGCTAACGCCAGAGAGAAAGGCGGAGCTGAGGCGACAACTCGACGAAGAGTTGGCCAAGCGCAGCAAACACCGACAATGACCACCACCGACTACAGCATCAGCAGTCTGCCTGCCAGCGTAGGAGTAGAGAAGTCGATCTTAGGCGCGATTTTGCTTGACAATCTCGCCTATTACCAAGCTGCCGAGTATCTCAAGATTGAAGATTTCTCTCTGGACTCACATCGGCGTATCTATGCGCGCATGGTCGATCTGGCCGAGTCACAGCGGCCTATCGACATGATCACGCTAATCGAGGAGTTGGACTGTAACAAGGAATTGCAGGCTGTCGGGGACGTGGGCTACGTATCGAGCCTGCTGGACGGAATACCAGACCGGCCCAGCATCGAGCACTACGTCAAGATCGTCCGCGACAAAGCACTCTTGCGCGGAGTGATTTACGCGTCCAACGCGGCAATCGCACGGGCGACCGATCAGTCTGACGACGCCGAGGAGGTGCTCAGCGACGCCGAGGCCGCGATCTTTCAGCTGTCAGACAAACGGATTGGACGAGGGTTCGCGCAATTCAAAGAGATATTTGACCAGTCATTCGGCTCGATCGACGCGCTGCTACAACGCGGCCAGCGAATCACCGGGCTGGCCACGCACTACAACGATCTCGATGAGATGACAAGCGGACTGCAGCGCTCCGATCTGGTGATCATTGCGGCGCGGCCTTCGATGGGCAAAACCGCATTCGCCATGAACATCGCCGAGAATGCGGCGGTGGAAGACAAGCAAGTTGTTGGCGTCTTCTCCCTGGAAATGTCGCGCGAAGCGCTGTTGCTGCGCCTGCTTTGTTCGCAGGCTAAAGTGGACGCGCACAAAATGCGTACTGGTTCGCTGTGGCAGGACGACGAGCGCAAGGTGAAGCGGGCCATGGAGCAACTGGCCCATGCGCCAATCTTCATCGACGACACGCCCGGAATTTCGTTGAGCGAGATGCGCGCCAAAGCGCGGCGGTTGAAGCAGTCGCAAGGTCATCTGGACTTGATCATCGTCGATTATCTGCAACTCATGTCGGGCGGCAGCAAGCGTTATGAAAATCGGACCCAGGAAGTGTCGGCGATTTCGCGCGGACTGAAAGCGCTGGCCAAAGAACTAAGCGTGCCGGTGGTTGCGCTCTCGCAGTTGAGCCGCGCTCCGGAGAGCCGCGGCGGCGATCATCGTCCCCAGCTTGCCGATCTGCGTGAGTCGGGGTCTATCGAACAGGATGCCGACCTGGTGATGTTCATCTTTCGCGAGGAAGTCTACAAGCAGGACGACCCGGACCTGCAAGGCAGAGCCGAGATTATTATTTCCAAACAACGCAACGGCCCCATCGGCCGGGTGAACCTGGCCTTCCTGAAAAACTGCACCAGATTCGAGACCATGGTAGAAGGCGGCTTGCCGCCGGAAGAATGAGCATGACGGCTACAGTACATCCTGTAGTTTTGCTTCGTAAGTACCTTAGGCACCTTGAGTTGCAAGCGCCGACCTTGGCTGTGGAAAAGCTTGTGGAATGGCGGACCGCCAGATGAATTTCTTTGGGCGAAGACCTTTTTGGGAATTAGGTGGGCGTGGTTTTCATGCCGTTAAAGCCCTGAATAGTAACCAGTTATACAATTAACCTCATATTAACAAGGTCAAATCCCGGGAAGAGCTACAAAATTCCCGAAAGGGAGATTTGCACATTTGGAGGGTTTCGAGATCCATTTTCCGAGGCTGGATTTCTCTCCCACCAAGCGTGGTCAGTCCTGGACCAAGACGTAGCTCGAAACTGAATTTGGCTCTCAGAATTCTACGGATTTACCCGCAAAAATCGGTCAATCGCTATCCTCGCCGACCTTCAAAACGGCCAGGAAGGCTTCCTGTGGTATATCGACGCGGCCGATGCGCTTCATGCGTTTCTTGCCTTCCTTCTGTTTCTCGAGGAGCTTCCGCTTGCGCGAAATATCGCCGCCGTAGCATTTGGCGATGACGTTTTTGCGAATGGCGGAGACGGTTTCGCGGGAGATAATTTTCGCGCCGATGGACGCCTGGATCGCCACTTCGAACATTTGCCGCGGAATCAGTTGCCTCATTTTTGAGACCAGCGCCTTCCCGCGGTCATAGGCGAAATCGCGATGCACGATAATCGAAAGCGCGTCCACCGGCTCGCCGGCCACCAGGATATCGAGCTTGACCATAGGCGACTCCCAGTAATCCGCCAGGTGATAATCGAGCGAAGCGTAGCCGCGCGAAACCGACTTCAGCCGATCGTAGAAATCGAGCACGATTTCATTTAGAGGTAACTCATAGTGCAACATCACGCGTGACGAACTGACGTACTCGAAGGTCTTCTGCTTGCCGCGCTTGTCCTCGACGAGTTTAAGAATTCCTCCGACGTATTCTTCGTTCGTGAGAATTGTCGCCAGAATCACGGGCTCTTCGATTTTTGCAATCTCGCTCGGGTCGGGCCAGCGGGAGGGATTATCGACTTCGATCATTACTCCATCGGTTTTGTAGATCTTGTAGCGTACTCCGGGAGCGGTGGTGATGAGTTCGAGCGCGAACTCGCGCTCCAAGCGCTCCTGGATGATTTCCATATGGAGCAGGCCGAGGAAGCCGCAGCGAAAACCGAAACCGAGAGCGACGGAACTTTCCGGCTCGAAAAAAAACGACGAATCATTCAGGCGAAGTTTTTCCAGAGCCTCGCGCAGGCGCGTGTGCTCGTGCGCATCCACGGTGTAAAGTCCGGCGAACACCATGGGCTTGATTTCTTCAAAGCCGGGAAGCGCGTCGAAGGCGGGATTGGCGTCGTCCGTAATGGTGTCGCCGATCTTCGAATCGGCAACGTTCTTGATATTGGCGATAAGGAATCCGACTTCGCCGGCTTTTAGTTCGTCAATCTCCACCGGCTTGGGGCATTGCACTCCGAGGGTCTCCGCATCGAAAGTTGTGCCGTTCGACCACAGACGAATTCTTTGGCCCTTGCGCAGAGTTCCCTGAAAGACGCGAGTGAGTATCACCACTCCGCGATAGGCGTCGAACCAGGAGTCGAAAACGAGCGCCTGCAGACGGCTGTCAGGATCTCCCTTGGGCGGCGGAATGCGCTTAACAATGGCTTCCAGAACGTCGGGTACGCCCTGGCCGGTCTTGGCGCTGATCAGCACGGCATCGGTGGCGTCGAGGCCGACGGCGCTCTCGATCATTTCTTTCGTACGCGGAATGTCCGCGCTTTGCAGATCGATCTTGTTGATGACGGGAATAATTTCAAGGCCGTTATTGATTGCCAGGTAGGCGTTGGCCAGGGTTTGCGCTTCTACTCCCTGCGAAGCGTCAACGATGAGCAGAGCGCCTTCGCACGACGCCAGCGAGCGCGAGACCTCGTAGGAAAAGTCCACGTGGCCGGGAGTGTCAATCAGATTGAGTTGATATGTTTGTCCATCCTTAGCGGTGTACATCATTCGGACAGCATGGGCTTTGATGGTGATGCCGCGCTCGCGCTCCAAGTCCATGGAGTCGAGTACCTGCGCCTGCATCTCGCGCGCGGTGAGGGATCCGGTCAATTCCAGCAGGCGGTCCGCCAGCGTAGATTTACCGTGGTCGATATGCGCGATGATGGCAAAGTTGCGGAGGAAGGCGGCGTCCATAGATTCAGTTGCCAGCGGCCGGTTGCCAGTTGCCAGTTAAACCGAATCGAAATCGGCAACTGGCAACTGCTCTCAAGAGGCTGAAGACTGATCTTTAGATTTTAGCAGGCGGCGTGAGGTTCCCGTTCCGGGCTTGCATTCAGAAAAAGTCTGGCCCTTGCGTAATTCTCGCCATGGCCTGGCTGTATTGTTCCTTTGGGCCCGTGGTGTAACGGAAACACAGCACCTCGCGATGGTCGCAGATGCGGGTTCGAATCCCGTCGGGTCCACGCTTCCAGTGCGAAGCGTTGGTTCTGTGGGGGGCGGAAATGCGAGGATAAGCCTCCCAACAAAAGTAACTTGATTCTTTCACAGCGCAAGGTCATACTGATCTCGTCGCGGGGTGCTGTGTTGGCCGGTACATTGAAGGCCTCGAATATTCGGGGCCTTTGCCTTTTCCCTAGGCTTATGTCAGCGCAAGAAGCGACCGCTTAAGCCCACCTTGCAGGGTACAATCTCTGCACCCGAACATTTCTATGTCAGGTGACTGATATGCCGAAGCACTGCTTGACCATTGCTTGCTGTGTGTTGGCCGCCAGTTCCGCGTTCTCCCAAACTCTATCGCCGCAGGTAAAAGCATTTGTGAAGGTTGACGCACCGGTGGTGGCGCTCACGCACGTGCGAGTAATCGACGGCACGGGCGCGGCGGCCCGCGAAGATCAAACTATTATTCTTAGCCATGGAAAAATCGAAGCGGTTTCCGATGCCGCGGCGGCGAACGTGCCGAAAGATGCGCAGGTGCTGGACCTGCACGGCTACAGTGTGATTCCCGGCCTAGTGGGCATGCACGACCACATGTTCTATCCCATGGGCAACGGCATCTTCGGCGAGATGGGATACAGCTTTCCGCGCTTGTACCTGGCCGGAGGCGTGACCACGATTCGTACCACGGGCTCGATTGAGCCCTACGCCGATCTCGAACTGAAGAAGCAGATTGACCAGGGCGAAACGCCGGGGCCGAAGATTCACGTGACCGGACCCTATCTCGAAGGCGCGGGCACGTTTGCGGTGCAGATGCACCAGCTCAGTGGGCCTGAGGACGCAACCAAGACGGTGAACTTCTGGCTCGATGAGGGCGTGGATAATTTCAAGGCCTACATGTTCATTACGCCTGCGGAACTTGCCGCGGCCGTGACGGCGGCGCACAAGCGTGGCGCGAAAGTTACGGGACATCTTTGTTCGATTGGCTTTCGAGAAGCTGCCGCCATCGGCATCGATGACCTGGAGCACGGCCTGCTGGTGGACACGGAATTTTATCCGTGGAAAGAAGCTGGGGAGTGTCCGGATAAGCATGACTACGATTTCATTTCCAAGCTGGACGTGGCGAACGGCCCCCTGCACGAGATGATTCTCGATCTGGTGCAACGCCACGTCGCGGTGACGTCGACACTGCCGGTGTTTGAGATGTTCGAACCGGGGCGTCCCGCGATGCAGCAGCGCGTTCTGGATGCGCTTTCTCCCGACGCACGCAGCGCAGTGCTCAGCAATAAGGTCCGCGCGGGAGACATGGATGCGATTCGACAGCGCTACCACAGCGAAGTTTCGCCGTGGCCGGCGGCGTTCCAGAAGGAACTAGAATTTGAACATGCATTCGCGCAAGCCGGAGGCTTGCTGCTGGCCGGGCTCGACCCCACCGGCATGGGCGGTGTGCTTGCGGGATTCGGAGATCAGCGCGAAGTCGAGCTGTTGGTGGAAGCGGGATTCACGCCGCTGGAGGCGATTCACATTGCGACCGCAAATGGGGCGCAGTTTCTGGGCGAAGCTGACAAAATCGGCACGATCGCCGCTGGCAAACAGGCGGATTTAGTGGTGATTAAAGGCGACCCTTCGAAAAAGATCGAGGACATCGAGAATGTGGAGACAGTGTTTAAGGACGGCGTGGGCTACGATTCCTCGAAGCTGATTGAATCGGTGCGCGGCGTGGTAGGCAGCCGGTAGTACCGAGTACCCAGTACCTAGTCCCGAGAGAGTCAAAATTTTGCGCTGCCGGCTGGTCTTGAGGTTCGCTCGGTACTCGGTACTTCTTCGACTAGAATTCAGATTTCATGCTCGTTCTCGCTTCCGCCTCGCCTCGCCGCCGGGAATTACTCCGCAATGCCGGACTCTCGTTCACGGTGCAGCCAGCAGATATCGATGAAACGCCGCTCGTGGGCGAGCCGCCGCGAGATTGCGCCGAGCGGCTGGCGCGGGAAAAAGCGCTGGCTGTCTTCCGAACTCAACCCAAAAATTATGTGCTCGGCGCGGACACGATCGTTGTGATCGATGATCGGATTCTGGGTAAGCCTCGCGATGCGGACGATGCTGCTCGCATGCTTCGATTGTTGTCAGGACGAACGCATGCGGTGATCACGGGAGTATGTCTTGTGAGCCCAGCTGCCAGTTGCCAGCCGCCAGTTGCGAGTAAAACCAAGATTGCCTCCGAGACGACGCTGGTAACGATGTGTGAAATCTCCGACGCCGAGATTCGCGATTACGTTGCCACTGGCGAGCCGATGGATAAAGCGGGAGGATATGCGATTCAGGGCATTGCTTCGCGATGGATTCCGCGCATCGCAGGCGATTACAGCAATGTGGTGGGACTGCCGGTAGCGCTGGTTTACAAGATGCTGCGGGAGGTGGGAGCTTTCTGAGTTCCTGGAACTCTCTTGGTCCTTCTATGGCTTTCTTGGGATGGGCTAAGTCTTCTTTTCTTCTTCTTCTTTTTTATCTTTCTTTTCCGCTTCCGGCTCTTTCATGGCCGATTTGAAGTTGCGAATGCCCTCGCCCAGTCCTTTTCCGAGCGCCGAAAACTTGGTTGTCCCGAAGAGCAGAAGGGCGATCGCTATCACCAAGAGCCAATGCAGCGGCGAAAATTCACCCATAACTCCTCCAAGGGATGCTCTGAGCAAAACTCTAGGCTACCGTGGTGCCTGAGTCAAAGGGGACGAGCTTAAGCCTTTTCGATCATTTGCGCGAGCAGCAGCACGCGCCGCGGGAGTTCGGAAATCACAATGAATTCGTGCACGGCGTGTGCGCCTTCGCCCACGCCTCCCATGCCGTCCAGCGTGGGTATGCCTATGCCGGCGGTAAAGTTTCCATCGGAACCGCCGCCCACGGCAGCTTCCTCAAGATCCCATCCCAGATAGCCGGCGAGTTGCCGAGCTTGCTTGTACAGGGCCGCCACGCCCGCAGTGCGCTCCATCGGCAGGCGATTGATACCGCCGCTGACTTCCAGTTTGCAATGTTTGTCGAATGGTTTTAGCGAGCGCAGTTTGCGGTCGACGCCGCTGGCTTGTTTCGCGCTCTTGATGCGCACATCAAGCTTTGCTGACGCCTCGGCCGCAACCACGTTGCTGCGTGTTCCGCCTTCGATCACTCCCGCGTTCACCGACACACCTTTCCGAAAATTATTCAGCTTGGCGATGACCGCAATCTGCCGCGCCAGCTCGAGAATGGCGCTGTGGCCTTTTCCGGGGTCAAGTCCAGCATGGGCCGCGACGCCCTTCACGCGCAGGGTGTACTCGCCAACGCCCTTTCGCGCAGTTTTGACTGCGCCGCGAAGTCCGGCGGCGGGCTCGAGCACCAGCACCGCGGCTGCTTCTTTCGCTAACGACTCGGTGATTTTGCGCGAGGAATGGCTGCCCACTTCCTCATCGGAAACCAGCAACACTTCGACTGGACGGGACAGTTCACCGTGCCAGGCCTGCAAGGCTGCAATGGCATGGAGCATGAGCGCAATGCCCGATTTCATGTCGAGCACGCCGGGCCCGCGAAGGCGGCCGTTCTCCAGTGTGCAGGGCATGTTTGCGAGCGTGCCCAGCGGGTACACGGTATCGTAGTGGCCGAGCAGCAATACCGGCTTGCGATCGGACGGACTACTGAAGCTGACTTGCAGGCTGTCGCCGAAATCGTCGCTGCGATGGAGTTGCGTGCGTCCGCCAAGCGCCTCGAACTTCCTCGCGAGGAAACCGGCAATGCGATCGACCGCGATCTTGTTATCGCTGGGAGATTCGATCTCGACCAGTTCGCGCACGGTCTCAACGATTTGATCCTGACGTTGCGTGAAGTAGCGTAGTCGATCCGTCCGCAGCTTCGGCTGAACCACTGTTGTGTTCTTCCTACCTCGCACGTTTACCTTTCGCCGTCAGGAGTTTCCCTCTGCGTTATGAACGCGACGCGGTACAGTATAATCTTCAAGCTGATTGGGACGAAGTGATTGAGAACGAGCCAATGAGAACGAAGCATGATTGAGAGCACTCCGCCCGACAACGGTGCACCTAAGACGGGACTCGACATTCACGAGATCCTGAAAATTCTGCCTCACCGTTATCCTTTCCTGCTGATCGACCGCGTGCTGGAGTTGAAACGCAAAGAAAGCATCGTTGCCATCAAGAACGTAACCATCAATGAGCCGTTTTTTAACGGCCATTTCCCGGGATTGCCCATCATGCCGGGGGTTCTGATTGTGGAAGCCATCGCGCAGGCGGGTGGGGCGCTTTTGCTGACCGAAGTGGAAGACCGTGCCGACAAAGTGATGGTCTTTACTGGCATCGAACGCGCAAAGTTTCGGCGTCCCGTAAGCCCCGGCGACCAGTTGCGCATCGAGGTGCAAGTGCAGGGCTGGCGCGCCGTGCCGCGGATGATCGCGGTCAAGATGCATGGCAACGCTTATGTCGCAGGCAAGCGGGTGGCGGAAGCGACGGTGTCCTGCCAGCTGATCGACAGTTCGCGCGGGCGCGGCGACGGCTCTGACGGCGCAGGAGAATGAAACCGAGTCCGGCAGCGATCATGAATGCACATTCCACGGCGATTCATCCTACTGCGATCGTCGATGCCCGGGCGAAGGTTCCGGCATCGTGTACGGTGGGACCGTATTGCGTGATCGGGCCGGAGGTTGGACTCGGCGAGAATTGCCGTCTGGTGTCGCACGTCGCCATTGAAGGTCCAACGAAAATTGGCGCCGAGAATTCCTTTTTCCCCTTCTGTGCCATCGGCATGGCGCCACAGGATATTTCCTACGCTGGTGAGCCCACGCGGCTGGAGATCGGCGACCACAACGAGATTCGCGAGTGCGTGACCATCAGCCGCGGCACGGTGAAGGGCGGAGGCGTCACAAAAGTCGGCAGTCACACCCTCATCATGGCCTACGCGCACATTGGACACGACAGCATAATCGGCGACCATTGCATGTTAGTGAACGGAGCGACACTAGGCGGGCATGTGACGGTGGAAGAATGGGCGGTGGTCGGCGCGTTGTGCCCGGTACATCAGTTCGTGCGGATCGGAGCGCACGCCTATATCGGCGGTGGAACCACGATCACGCAGGACGTACTGCCATTTTCCATGACGTCCGCGGCGCGCAATGCGCATGCGTACGGCATGAATAAAGTCGGACTGGAGCGCCGTGGATTTTCTCCGGAGCGCATTCGCAAAATTCATCACGCCTACAAAACTCTGCTGGCTTCGAAGATGAATACGTCGCAAGCGCTGCAAAAGCTGAAGGCGGAGGCCGATAAGGGCGAGGATGTGGAGATGCTGATTCGTTTTATTGAGGCGTCGGAACGCGGAATTATTAAGTAGGCGGCCTATCCAGCGACGCCCAACGGCGAAATTTCGAAAGCCCGCACTTGCTACGAGTGAACTGGTTGAAGATCTAGCCTATTTCAAAAGCTCCGCCGAAGCTGAAGCACCCGGCTTGGTGCAGGCCGCAGGACCCTTACCCTTGAACGAGAATCCTTCCAATTCAAATTCCTTCGGATCCGGCTCAACAAACTGGATATCGTAAAGCTCTACGATTTCGTGTGTGCGTGTCCCCGAAAACTCAAAGGTATTGTCTTCCTTAATATGCAGCCCATACCTTGCGGAATCGTACGCTTTGCCAATTAGGCGCTTCGTCCCATCCGAGATCAGGTAAGTGGGATGAATGAGGCAGGGGAATCCATTGACCGTCTCCTCACCCAAAGCGCTTTTGGTCCCTGCCAGGTACTCCGGATGCGGGCCGCTGGGCAGATCGGCTAGCTCCACGGCTTCGTGATTTCCATAATTCAGTTGATAGATTTTGCGCCGGCTGTAGTCCTCGAACTGGCCCGATAGAATCTCGGCCTCGCCCCCCTGGGCAGAGTATGTCTGGGTTATTGTCGAGCCGGCGGAGTTCCGGAGATATTTGCGGAGGGTTACGCTATGACTTACCAACTTCCCCTCCGGATCTGTCACGTCCCGGACGATGCGCTGCTTGCCCACTACGGGTGCTATCTGCGCTTCGCACAAGGCCGCACTCAGGGCTGTGGAAACAATCAAGCTAAGGGCAAGCGTTCTCATTGAAGAACCTCCATGCTCAAGCCTCTTCCTTCCAGCCCTTGGGGGGATCGCACTACAAGGCTCCCGAAATTCGTCAGTCCTTAATTGGATAGGCTCTACTTCAAAGATTCGAGCGGCGGCGCAGCACCCGGCTTAGCGCAGGCCGCAGGTCCTTTCTCCAGGAACGAGAACTTCTCCAGCGCAAACTCCGTCGGGTCCGGTTCGACGAACGAGACATCATAGAGTTCCTCTACCAGGTGGGTGCGTGGTCCTCCGGGGGGCTCTATGACGGCGTCCTCCTTGATCCTCAGTCCATACCCCGCGGAGTCATATGTCTTGCCAATCTGCTTTTTCCTGCCGTCGATCTTCACGTATACACTGTGAATAAGGCAGGGGAACCCATTAACCGTTTCTTCACCCAAGGCGCTGCCCGCGTTTGCTAGGTATTCGGGATGCGGCCCGTCGGGCAGGCCGACCAGCTCCACAGCCTCGTGCTTTTCGTAATTCAAGGAGTAAATCTTGTGTCGGCGGTAGTCCTCTAGTTGACCCGAGTGAATCGCGGTCTTACCCCCTCCCGAGGACAAGATCTGCGTGACGGTCGACCCCTCGGAGTTTCGCAAATATCTGCCGAGCATTTCGGAGTGGCTTACCACCCTTCCTTCCGAGTCCAAGACGTCCTCAACGACGCGACGCTTGGCTACGACAGGGGTGACCTGCGCCTGACAGAGGAGTAACCCCAGGGTCAGTAGGACAGAGGTACTCAGCACCATGCGTCTCATAAAACAACCTCCTGCTCGCGATTTCTGTCCGCACCAGTCTGGACTAAGTGCACCAGCAACAGCCTCCGAAGTACCCGCCTGTATTGCCGTCGGGGTCGGTGTACTGAACCCACGCTATGTAGTGGCACGAACCCGAACATGACGAGGCGTTAGCACAGGTCTCACTGACGTCCGCCTGCGTCTTCGTAGGAAGCAGAGCCACGGCGCCGAGCACCAAGATACCTATCCACACTTTCTTCATCATTCCTCCCAGCAGGTTCCCACTATGTCGCGAATTCTCCCTCCAAATAATTAACAAGTCAAGGAAATTCCAAAGGGAGCCGGCCGACTTTGCCTGCACTATCATTAAACTGCAAGGCACAGGTGATGGTATGCATAGGTGTGACATTTCAACAGGTTGTCCATTCGATGAAAACCGGAGAAGCTGAT
>Ga0302315_10003217_pt1 | contig 14876 bp, 12 predicted proteins | sample III_Palsa_N3_1_FD_200532 | JGI IMG/M metagenome (GOLD analysis project Ga0302315, IMG submission 200532) | Peat permafrost microbial communities from Stordalen Mire near Abisko, Sweden - III_Palsa_N3_1 | ecosystem: Environmental > Terrestrial > Soil > Palsa > Peat permafrost | place: Sweden... | reverse complement strand
TAAATCACAGTCGCAATGTCTTGCGCAGCTATCCCGCCTCCTTCTTGAACGACCTGGGCTTCCGCCTGATCGGCTTCAACGCGAGTCAGTTTGAGGAGTCCGATGCGGTCGCCGAACCTTGTAACGACCATGGAAAGGCCAGGCCGCAGTCCATCCTGCGTGCCATGGCTGAGTAGAACCGTATGGGAATCTTCGCGGATCAAAACCGTCGCGTGGGGCAAGGCATACTGGGACATTTGCCCGACGGCGGTATAGGCGGCATTTGTAATGGCCTCCGAAACCAGGGACTCCGGATCGGCCGCAGCGGTTGACTTCGGATCCGATTCTCCTGTCACCCAGGCTCCATTAATGAGCTCTCCTGTCCGAATATCGCGTACTTTGACGGTCAGTGTAACCATGGCGTGCGTACCAAGAAAGGTAATGCTGCCGACAGAGCCGGTGACTATGGCATTGGCGCCGAGCAGCCTGCCCAGCCTGCGCTCCCCCGTGGTATTGAGCGGAAGTGTGAGGCCCAGCAGTTGAAGTGCGGCCTGAACATCCGGGCGGCCGGGGATATCGTATCGGTTGAGGAGATTCATTTCCTCGACGACACTATCCGTAGCTGTTTGCCCCGTCGTCGCATCTCCCGGTGCGCTGTCGAAATCCAGCACGGCCCAGCGAGCGCTAGCGTCGTAGGTTTCCTGCCCCCGCAGGGAAGGCGCTGCAAGCAGAAGCGTGAGAAGGCTTACAAAAACATAGATTGGCCAGCACACCTTGCGGCAAGTCTGAAGATTCTCGAAACGTGTGGTATGCGGCATTACTGGTAACTCCTTTGACTTCATGGCGTTCGTCGATTGATACAAAACTGCGACTATACCAAAAGTACATGTCTGCGACGTTTGATGTCCGTCTACTTATCCAGAGTAACACCGCATGATGAAGGCAGAATGAAGGTATGAAAAGTCTAAGGTTTGTTTATGCCGGCAGGAGGATGTGGATTGTGGTGCCGATGCCAAGGGTGCTTTCGATGGTCATCTGGCCGTTGTGGGCTTCGAGGATGCTGCGGCATATGGCGAGGCCAAGGCCGGTGCTGCCGGTGTTGCGGTTTCGGGCAGAGTCGACGCGGTAGAATCGCTGTCCCAGGTGGGAAATGTGTTCGGACGAAATTCCTTCGCCTGTATCCTGAACGCAAATCTCGACGCCGGATTGAGTGCGGACTGCGCTTAACGTAACGGTACCTTCCGTAGGGGTGTGCCGGCAGGCGTTTGTGATGAGGTTGCCGATTACTCGGGTCATATCCGCAGGGGCACACTCAATCTCCAGGTCGGGGTCTTTAAGGTTTACATTTATGGACGGTCTTTCGGCGTTGGGACGTTCTTTCACAGAGCAGGCAGAGGGCTGCCCTATTTGGTCGAGAGCCATGGTGAAGATGTCTCTCACGAGAACTCGGCGGCGGTCGAGACCGGCCAGACCATGATCGGCCCGAGCGAGCGTAAGCAGGTTCTGGACCAGGACAGTCATCTCATCCGCCTTGCGGTCCACGGCCTCTATGACTTCAAGATAGGCCTCCGCGGAGCGAGGACGGGTGAGGCAGACGCTGGTTTTCGCTTTGATTACCGCGAGAGGAGTACGCAGTTCATGTGACGCGTCCGAAGTAAAGCGTCTTTGATGATCGAAGGAGGCTTCGAGACGCCCAAGCATCGAATTGAACGTGTTGGCCAGTCCCGCGAACTCGTCCTGGCCCTTAACGAACAGTCTTTGGGTGAGGTCTTCCGCCTGAATACGTTCCATGGTCGAGGCAATGCTGCGTACGGGACGCAGGGCTCGGGTGCTAAGAAAGGCGGCTCCGATGGCAGCCGCGATAAGTCCCGCGGGCAGAAGGGTGAGCAAGACTTCATCGAGGGATGTCATTTCATCGTTAACTTCATCCACGGACTGACGGGACTGCACGGCGCCTATGATCTTTCCACTGCGGTTGAAGTCTGGAGTGGAATAGATGCGCCAGGTATCAATGTCGTCGGTGATGGTGGTGAAAGTATCTTCTCCAGCCATGCTTCGTTTGAAAGCCGCGGTGTCAAATGGACGTTTGCTGCTGAACGGCATGCGACCGAGCATATTGAGCAGGCGCACATCCGTGCCTGTACGCATTCCCTCCGGAGCGGGGTAATGGTCATCAGGATTGGGTGATGGCCCTTGAAACGGCGGAGGAGGAGGCCCGGGAGGTACTCCCGGGAAGGGCCAGGGCGCTGGTCTTGAAGGACGTCTCAAAAATGCGGACGCTCTCTCCTTGAGTTCCCAGTCGAGCGAGGCGTTTAGAACGGCATGCATACGGAAATGCAGAGCTACCCCACAGCCCAGAAGGATAAACGTCAAGACAGCAACGTTCCAGATTATAAGCTGAACGCGGACCGTCGACAGCGCCATTTAAGCCCCTATTTGCGGCCGCCGCAGAGAGTATCCAACACCGCGCACTGTCTGAATAAGTTTGGCTGGATAGTCGCGGTCTATCTTTTTGCGCAGTTGTCCGATATGGACGTCCACCGTATTGGAATAGCTGTCCAGGCTCTGATCGTCCATCCAGATCCGCTCGAGGATCTCCGTGCGGGTAATGGTATGGCCTTCCCTTGCCGCCAGTGCTTCGAGCAGACTGTATTCACGCGGCGTGAGAAAGACAGAATGTCCGGCGCGTTTGACGACCCGCGACCTCGTATCTATTTCGAGATCTGCGACATGCAGAACACGTCCTCGATATATTTTATCCCGGCGCAGGAGAGCCCTGGTTCGCGCAAGAAGTTCCGGAAAGTGAAACGGTTTTGCAAGAAAATCGTCGGCTCCCGTATCGAGACCGCGAACTCTATCCGCGGGATCTCCGCAGGCAGTGAGCATTAAGACGGGCGTATTATTGCCTTCCTCTCGAAGGCGCTTGCATATCTGCCAGCCATCCATTCCCGGCAGCAAAACATCGAGTACAATCAATCCGAAGTGGTCGCCTCTCGCCTTGAGATAACCTTCCTTCCCATTGGCAACGGTCTGTACCAGAAACCCATCTTCTTCCAGTCCCTGCCGAATTGCTTCTGCGAGAGACGGTTCGTCTTCGATCACTAAAACCCTCATACATACCTCCCAGGAGCGTCCGCCTGTGACCGATGAACTATGCTGCCTTATTTCATTAATATTACGACTCGTTAATGAAGATCGTATGAAGAAATTCAAGAGGAAACGTGCAGTTTGTTGTTGAGGGTCTTGTTAAAAAGCAGAACACCCAGGCGAGCTCTGACGAGCGGAAGGCTGACGCCAAGAGAAGCGAGGTCCGGAGCGAAGCCATCAACCAATGTCTTGAGGGCTTCGAGTAGATCAGGATTTGAATCGAGCTTGCTCTGAAGGTAAGGATCGACGGGGCCAAGGCTATCCTTGCCGGTTGCGGAGTACTCATCGTTCCATAGGAGGGGGAGGATGACGGAAAGGCTGCTGCTGATCTGGTCACGGGTTAGGGAGCAAGGAATACTGATTGGTGAATCGAATCCAATATTGAACCCGGCTTTTTGGAGGATAGCAACGGCCTGGTAGGCCCATTGGTTTGCAGGGACATTCGGAAAAGTTGGCGCAATGAAATGGGGAAACTGGCCATCGGAGCCAATGAGATTTAATCCGTTGGGCGATAGGCGTACTCGAGATATTTCAGCTTTAAGGGCATGATATCGAAGTTCCAGAGAATCCAATCGGGCAATGGCGGCTGGCACGTCCTGGCCGAGTGACGTTAACTGGGGCTCGAACCCCCGGGCCAATTGTTTCAGGGCATCGATAGATTCTGAACTTGCGTTCAACTTATTGACCAGATCAGTTCTCGCGTCTGCCAGGCCGTCGGTTTTCGTAGAACTTGGCGTATCCGGATCGAGGAGCAAAAGGACGCGTGCAAGAGCCAGAGCGATTTCGTTCGGGGACATAGAGTTGCCATCGTACGTGCCAACGTTTGCAATCACAATTCCTGCGTGCTGTAACGTGTCAATTGCATGATAGGCCCAGTGATTTCTTGGAAGGATTGTGTTATCGGCACCGTTGTATTCCACAGGGATTTCGGACTTCAGAAGCGGGCTTGGTGCGAGGCTAGAGACGTCGGTACTATTGCCGGTTCGCTCTCGACTTGTTCCACCGCGAGTGATGTGTTCCTTGTATCTTTCTTCCTCGAATGCTATTGCCTGTGCTCTAAGAATGCCCAAATGGGTCTTGTCGGCGAGAAGATCCATTCGTGGCTCCTCTATCCACTCATCCGCATCCACCAGCTCCATAAGACAGCGAACTGTATCGGGACTACTGACCAGCTTTCGCTCCAGGTCGGCTCCAGAGTCTGGAGATTTCCCTTTGCCAGGTAAGGTCATCAGAACCGGGCGCTGGAGTTGGAGAAGAAGCAACAGTTTTTTGGCAAGCCAGGATATCGGCAAATCTTGCTTACCACTGTGTGTGCTGTCTGGATATCCAATAGCTATTCCAGCCTTTTGTAGAGTGTCTATGTTCTGGTAGACCCACTGATTGACCGGCAAATCGGGGATCGTTCCGTTTTGTATAGTCATGTTGTGGCCGTCCACTTTTACGCGCATGCGGGAGACTATCGTGTAGCGGGCAGCCTCACGCGCCTCCAGAGAATTTAAGCGGAATTTAGCCGTGTGAACATCCTGCCCCAAAGCGGTCAGCTCCGGTGCGAAGCCGTCTACCAACATTTTGAGGGCGTCAGTCACTTCTGGATTAGCATCCATTTTATTCAGGAGATCGACGCTGGCGGCAGGCATGCCTGCTTTATTTTGCACCCCATACGCAGTCGTCGGTATGAGTGGCAGGAGGCTTGCCGTTGCTTCGGCGAACTCGTATCTGGTCATGGTCGGGGGCCCGCTATAGGTGCCCTCGGGGTGGCCGAAGACTATCCCTGCCTTTTGCAAAGTGTCCATGGCGTTGTACGCCCAGTCGCATTCCGGGACAGTTGCAGAACTCACAAGAGTTGCAGGAAAGTGTTCCTCCGAATTTTCGTATTCAAGGGCATCAATCCGCTCTTGTAGTGCGTCCAGTCGGCTATTGGCAGCAGGAACGGCCTGACCTAAAGCCGTCAACTCCGGAGTGAAGCCTTTTACTAACTCTTTGAGGGCGGCTATTGCGCCAACGGTTGAATCGATCTTACTCTGGAGGTCCGCCTTAGTCGCAGCAAGACTGTCTCTGGTGGACGAGGTCGACCGATTCGGCTGGAGAAGGGGCAGAAGGCGGCCTACAGCTTCCGCAAACTGATATCGTGTCAAGGATGTCCGGTCAGTGCTGAATTCTCCGGGATACTCGATGACGATTCCGGCTTTTTGCAGAGTGGATAGATCCTGATAGGCCCAATGGTTCGCGGGGATGACCGCGACAGTGGCTGAGGCGGCAAGGGCATGGGGAAGAGTCAATGCCGGGAGGCCTACTAGAAGAACGCTTGCAGCAGCTAGAGTTAGAAACGCTTTACTCATTAGCATCCTAACTTAAAGGGATGCCTTGTGTACGTCTGGATATCCGATAAGGATTCCTGTACTCTGAACCGTACTAACAGCATTGTAGGCCCAATGGTCATCTGGGACGACATCGCAGTTAGTGTCGGTAAGCGGTAAAGTGCTGCCGTCGACGTACGCGTGAAGTCCTAATTTGCCTTGTGCGAAAGCGATCTCATCTGCCTTCAGGCTGTTTAAATTCGCTCTGGCGGCAGGGACATCGGCGAAGCGGGTTTTAGCAGCTACGCGGAGTCGGTTTGCTTGAAGTTCATTGTTTTGAGCCTCCAGGGTGTCCAATTGGGCCTTTGCAGCAGGAACGTCCTGTTCAAGTGCTGTCAGTTCCGGTGCGAAGCCGTCTACTAACTGCTTGAGGGCCGTGAGTGCGAAAGGACTTTGGTCCAGTTTGCTACGTAAGTCGGCCTTGGCAGCAGCTAGACCATCTTTGCTCGATGAGGTCGACGAATCCGGCGGGAGAAGGGGCAATAGGCGTGCTATGGCTACCGCAAACTGGTATCGAGTCATGGATCGTCGGCCGGTGTACGTGCCGTCGGGGTAACCGATGACTATCCCGGCCCTCTGCAGGGTGTCTATAGACTGATAAGCCCAGTGGTTTGCGGGGACATCTCTTAGAGTAATAGAATCGGCATGGGCTGGTCGAAGAGGCGATGTCGGAAGTCCGACTAGGATCAAGGCTGTGGCAGCTAGAATTGGAAACGCTTTAGTCATTACGGACCTCACTTGGAAGGTATGCCCGTTATGTTAATAACGCGCATCTATACCGCTTATGACAAATTGGATTGGGGATTGTTGCGGGCGTTTTGTGATCGCACTTACTTTGCTGGTTGTGCGTGTTTGTTGGGTTCGAGGACGGGCGTGCAATCGGGCAATTAGCGCTTTGCGATAGACTGGAACGCTTGCCATTGCCCTCAGGCGCGCCCCTACGGGTGGGTGCGTTATCGGAGGCTTGTTTGGGTGTAGGTACGCTCAGGACCCCCTCACCCTACCCTCTCCCACCATAAGAATGGGGGCGAGGAGAGGAAGGAAGGGGCCGCTGCGTTTTAGTGGTTTGTCCGGCTTAGTCTTCGCGGAGTTCGATGGCGGCGGGGCGGCTTTGGATGGCTTTTAGTTTGGCCAGGTCGAACTTTGTGCCGCGGGCGAAGGTGTAGATGCCGTTTTCCTCTGGGTAGATGTCGGTGAGCTGGGTGTAGCAGTAGCCGAATTGGTCGGGTTGGTCGAGAAGGACGTTGCAGACGTCTTCGAAGCGCTGGTAGAATTCTTCGATGGTTTGCGGGCTGGAGCCGTAGCCCCAGGAGGTGCTGTCGTTCGGGTTCCATTTGAAGCCGCCGAATTCGCTGACGAAGTACGGCTGGCCCGCGTATGGCACTGAAATTGGGCTGCTCTCGGTTGCTCCGTTGACGAAGGGCTTGCCGGCGCTTGTTTCGGCCTGTCTGTTAGTGTAGTTTTCGAGGCCGACGGTGTAGTCGCTCTCTCCGATGTAGTCGTGGGAGTCGTAGATGTCGGCGTTTCGGACTCGGTGGGAGTAGCCGGATGTATCCAGGGCAGGCCGTGACGTATCGTAGGCCTTGGTTGCCAGGTACATGCCGTGGGTGACGTCGTCAAGAACCGTAATCCCATCACTGATGCTTTGGTGCGTTTCATTGAGGGGGCACCAGCCGACGATGCTTGGGTGGTTATAGTCGCGCTCCAGGGCTTCCAGCCACTGGGTGATGTAGGTTGCGCTTAGCTTCTGGTGGTCGTGTCCGGGTCCGTAGCCTGATGCGCCCCAGTCGCCGAATTCTCCCCAGACGATGTAGCCAAGTTTGTCTGCATGGTACAGGAATCTCTCTTCGAAGACCTTCTGATGCAGGCGAGCGCCGTTGAATCCGGCGGCCTGGCTCATGAGAATATCGTCTTCCAGAGCCTTATCGGTTGGCGCGGTCATGACTCCATCGATGTAATATCCCTGATCCAGGACCAGTCTCTGAAAAACTACTTTGCCGTTGATCTTTACTTTTGTGCCGTCGATGGCGACGCTGCGCAGGCCGGTATAGCTTACCGCGCTGTCGATGACACGGCCGGACGCGTCCACAAGGGTCAGTTCGACGTCATAGAGGAAAGGATCTTCGATGGACCAAAGGCGGCGGCGAGCAGGCGGAATGCTAAGCGTAACCGAAGGAGCAAGATCGTATTCGGCGGAGGTCTCGGCTTCAGCGACTACTCCGGCCTTGTCGGACAGGACGGCGCGAACACGATATCCCGGCTTGTTGTTGGTTAGCCCGAAGGTGACGTGGAAGCTGCCATCCGCGACGTTTGGAGTAATGCGCGGGCGTCGCAGCGATACCGCGGGGACGGGCTCGAGCCAGACAGTTTGCCAGATACCAGTAGTGCGCGTGTAAAGGCAGCTGTGGGAATCGTACTTGTCGGACTGTTTGCCCTTGGGCTGGGGCATGTGGGGATAGTCGCGGGCACGAAGGACGATAGTTGCCGTGTCACCCGGTCCAGCGACCCCGCGAAGATGGACGGTAAAGGGAGTAAAGCCACCACGGTGCCGGAACAGTTCAACTCCATTTACCCAAACCGTTGTATCGTAATCCACAGCCTGGAAGTGGAGCAGGACTTCCTGATCTCCCCATTCCGCTGGGATTTCCACGACTTTGCGATACCAGACGGCATTCATAAAGTCTTTATGATCTACTCCGGAAAGACTGGATTCCGGGCAGAACGGAACTGTAATCTCTCCACTAAGGTTGCGGTCGAGTATGCCGCGTTCAATGCCGCTGTCTCCGGCGTCAATCTCGAATTGCCATGAGCCGTTGAGATTGAGCCAGTTATTGCGCTGGAACTGGGGACGCGGATATTCCGGACGGGGGATTGACATTAAGAGCCTCACTTCGTCGTTTCGTCGTACAAATTGGATTTAGCTACTCTCGCATGATACAATGTAACCGGGAAGAACACAATGGGTGAAATCAACATGGACCTTCGTGAAATCCACGAAATAGGGAATGCGACCGTGGAACGCATACTCGGTGAAGTAACCTGTCCGGTTCTAACCAAGCACGATTTTAGACTGGTCGGATTTTCCGCCGCAAAATTGGGATTTCAATTCCATCGGCTCGATCCGGACCTTGTTCAGCTCATGATCGGCCTGGATGGTACCGGAAGCGTTTGGCTGGATGGAGGCTGGACAGTTTGCAAGCCCGGCGAAGCGTATGTGTGCCCTCCGCACGCGTACCACGCCTATGAAAAAATGGACGACGGAATATGGTCTGTCTGCTGGCTGCAGGCAAGCGCCGAGTGGTTCAAAAGATCGGCAAGCCCTGGCGGGAATCCGTCTTTAATTACCCTGGATTCGGGGCCTATCGTAACTGCACTGGAAGGTCTCATGCACGAATCGCTTGAGGCCAACTCCGACAGTGCGATGAGCCTCTGGGTGGGACTTCTGGATATTTATCTGTCGCGGGCGCTTAGCCCGGAGGTTGGCGACCGCCGTCTGGCGAGGGTTTTTTCGGAGGTTGGAGCGCATCCCGCCGGGGAGTGGACACTGGATAAGCTCGCCGACAAAGCAGGGATGAGCGGGGAGCAGCTTCGCCGCTTATCCTTGAGGCACTACGGCCATAGCCCGATGCACCACGTTGCGGTGATACGGATGCGTCACGCCGAATCGCTGCTGGAAGCTCAGGCTTACACAGTCGCACGGGTTGCCGAAGCCGTTGGCTACGACAACCCGTTTGCTTTTAGCACGGCATTTAAGCGTGTGATGGGGCATCCGCCCTCTACAACTCATCGTTCTGGAAGAACTCGATCACTTCGCCATCGAGCCCTTTAATAAACGCGATGCGCACTCGAACGACGCGGTCTCCCTGGATATCGACATCGGCGGGAGCGGACACATTTTGTGCGCCGGCGGCAATGGCCCTGGCGTACGCGGCATCGGTATCCGGCACGCGCACGGCATAGTGAAGGACTGCACCGTCAGGAATTACTTCTCCAGCCTGCCGGCCCTCGAAAACTTCCGTGTAATTCCCATCGCCCATTCCGAGCATGGCGGCTCGTTTAGGGGCGCTTCCCCATCCGTACACGCGCTCGTATCCCATGGCGTCCTGATAAAATTGCAGGGTCTTCTCAAAATCGTAGGCGCGTATTGCAACATGGTGAAATCCTGGTCCGCGCTTTTCTGTGCTCATGTGTTCCTCTATTCTAGATGTAGTTTTTCCAAAGGTGGATGGGTTTGTATCCGAAAGCCTCTTCTGCAGGCCTAAGGTCGTAGAAGGTATTTCCAGTTAATTTTTCAATATCGGCCACACGGTCGGGGAAAAATTTCTCGATCAGCTCGCGGACTGTCAATTGGTTTAGCAGGTCGTCGGCCATTGTGAAGAAGACCTGATGTCCGGTAAGCTCACTTTCTACGGAGCGGCAGTAGAACACGGCAAGGTCTCTACTGTCAATATAGGCCCAAAGGTCGTTCTCGCGGCGCTCCGAGTTCCTCTGCGACATACGGCCCAGCCAGCCCTGCTTGGCTGCGAACTCAAGGTCCATAACTGCGGGCGGCCGCAGTATGATGGTACTGATGCCGTTCAGACGTGTCGCGGCGGCGGCGCTTTCCTCGTTGATGAGCTTGGTCAGCCCATAGATATCTTGCGGCCTTCGTGGATAGTTAGCATCCACAGGAAAGTAATCGAGCACACAGGGATGCTTTGGAAATGAAAAACCCAGGGCTCCGATGCTGCTCGTTATGACAACACGTTTTACATCCTGAGCTACGGCCGCGTCTAAAATATTCTGCGTACCCTGAGCATTGTTTCGAAACACGTCGGCGCTTGTCCGGCCGTGTGCCGTTGGATAGGCTGCGGTGTGAATGACCGCGTCGCATCCTTCCATAATGGACAGCATAGTGAGCGGATCGCCAATATCCGCGTAACGCAGATCGATAGACTCGTGCCTGTCTTCCAGGGGCAGCGGCCGGACATCGATTCCTAGCACGGAGTGCCCTCGCTCAACGAGCTCGCGAGCGACAAATCGCCCTACTCTGCCTGCGATGCCTGTCAATAAAATCTTCAAACAGCTCTCCTGGAAGTATGAACGTAGTTACGACCACACGATATCATGTGGTCGTAAGAAATCAGCATAGGCATTATACAACCTGACGCACAGAATCCTGGTGCCACTCCGGTAGCCTTGTAGTGGAGATAGGACACTCCGCTCCAGGGCGACCGGAGTGGCGCCAAGAAAACCTTATGCGGCGGCGGCATCCAGACGTCGCTTGGCTTCGGCGTAGACATCGGCGGGCAGTGGTCCCTGCTCGGCGATGCGTACGTTTTCCTTCAGATGCTCTGGAATGAGCGTACCTACTATCGTTGTGTCCATTTCCGGATGTGACAGGGTGAAGCGAAGCAGGAATGCCGTGCGGGATTCCCCTTCGGCGCGAAGTTCGTCAAGTTTGCCCTTCTCGAACTGCTCCCAGCGGTTGTGGTCGCCCAGTCCGACGCCGGGTTCACCGCGGGCGACACCGCCGCGAATAATGACGCCTGCTCCCGCCTGACCGGCCTGGGTGATGGCGCCTTCATGCTGGCGCTCGAGGGCGGAATACGGGATCTGGAAGACGTCGAAGACGCCCGACTTGATATAGCCCTCAATGTGCGGATGAGTGGACGAGATCCCGATCCAGCGTACTTTCCCCTGCTGCTTCATTTCCTGAAGCGCGGCGACGAGGTCTCCCTCTTCCACCTGCTCGCTGGATGGGTTATGCAGCTGAATAAGGTCGATGTAGTCTGTCTTCATACGCTGCAGGGATTCGTGGAGTCCGCGGAAGAGGTTTTCACGCGTCCATACGTGTGGGGTGTCGTCGGTGTTTTCGTCTTTATGGACGACGGTGCAGCCGCATTTTGTGGCAATATAGAATTCACCGCGGCGTGCGCTTAGATACTTTCCGATGAACTCTTCCGAGCGGCCATAGTCGTTGGCGGTATCGATGAAGTTGATACCGCTGTCGACAACAGCGTTCAGGATGGTTTCGGCCTGCTCTTCCGTAACGGGGCGTCCGCCCCAGATGCGCGAGCCGCGCACTTCCATTGCGCCGTAGGATAGATCGGTCACTTCGAGGCCGGTTCGTCCCAGCGTTCGTTTCGTCAATGCCATTGTTCAGGTCTCCTTAATCGAGTGTTTCTTCCATTGCCACCACTCCAACGGTGGCGCGTTCAATCAAAACGGGGCGAAGGCGCAGGGTTACCGTAGCTGCGTGCGGCCCTGCAGCAAGGCGCTCAAGGACTGTCTGGGCGATTGCTTCTCCCAGAACCTCAGTGGGGCGCTCGATCGTGGTCAGGCCCGCCATGAGAGCCTCAGGGTCGTTGTCAAAGCCAATCAGGGATAGCTCTTGAGGGATCGCCACTCCCGCGGCTTTTGCCGCTGCTAGGATCCCGAGCGCCACGAGATCGTTGGCAGCCACGAGGGCTGTGGGCCGGTTATTCGCGGGGAGTGCGAGCCATTTCTTAAAGGCGAAAACACCGTCTTCCTGTTCGGGCATGCGCTCTCCTTCGTCGGCCTGCCAGACCCACTCGTCGTTTCCGTCGATCTCGGCCACGGCGAGCGCTTGCCGGTATCCGATCAGACGCTCGCGCATCCATTCGTGCCCCGAGGGAGCGCCGGCATAGCCGATACGGCGGTGTCCGCGTGTGAGCAGATGCCGTGTCGCCAGATACGAACCCCATCCAGAATCGAAATAGACTTGACTGGCAAGGCCAGGGTAATTCCGAGCGGAAACAATGACAGGATGTACGTTATGGTCGTGCAGAAGGGCAAGGGCGCAGGCGATCTTCTCTTTGGTGCCGAGAGGATGTACGAGAACGGCCGCCTGGACGCCTGCATCGATGGCATTGTGCGCAATCTGTTTGATGGAGCAGGGATCGTTCGCCTGTGGGGATTGGTCCACGAGAACGAGATCGGCTCCCGCGGGCTTTGCTGTTCTCTCAAAGGCCGAAGTTACTCGGTAGAGCCATCCCGCTTCCGCAGCGGCTCCGGGGCCGTCATTCCCCCGAAATGGAGCCACGAACATGATGGACGCGCCGGAGGCTGCAGGCGGGGGGATCTCGACAAGATATGTACCCTGTTGCGGCAGACGGCGTAGAAAGCCCTGCTCTTCTAATTCTTCAAGGGCTGGACGAAGAGCAGTACGTCCAATCCCCAGAGAATCCGCAAGCTCACGCTCACCGGGAAGTCGGTCTCCTGCTTTTACTGTGCCGCTGCGCAAATAGTCGCGCAGTTTTTCCGGGGTATCTTTGCTTTTCTGGCGCGTCATTTAAGGTGGACTTTCGGCTCCTAGATTAGCTCTTCAATCTTCTTTAGCTCTTCCTCAGTAAAGGTAAGATTGGTTAGTGCTGCCACGTTTTCTTCAATTTGTTTGACTGAGGACGCGCCGATTAGGGCGCTGGTTACGGCCGGCAGACGGAGTATCCAGACAAGCGCCATCTGCGCCAGGGTTTGTCCACGGTCGGCGGCGATTGCGTTGAGCGCGATCAATTTGGCGCGCTTTTCCTCGTTAAGATTGTTCTTGACCCAGTCCTTACCCCATTTTTCCGCGGCGCGGCTGTCCGAAGGAATGTCGCCCGAAAGGTACTTGCTGGTGAGCAGGCCCGAAGCGAGAGGACAGAACGCGATCACTCCCGTGCCAAATCTCTCGGTCAACGGCAGAAGGTCTCCTTCGATTCCGCGGCCAAGCATATTGTAGTAAGGCTGATGGATGGTAATGGGAGCCAGACCGCGCTTTTCCACAATCTGGACGCATTCCGCATACTGGGCTCCGTTGTAGGAACTAACGCCAGCGTAGAGCGCTTTGCCCTGCTTTACCAGCGTGTCGAGCGCACCGAGCGTCTCCTCGAACGGCGTGTTCGGATCGGGCCGGTGTGAATAGAAGATATCGAAATACTCGACCCCCATGCGCTTGAGCGATTGGTCGCAGCTTGCGATAATATACTTGCGCGATCCCCACTCTCCATAGGGGCCGGGCCACATATAGTATCCCGCTTTGCTGGAAATGATCATTTCGTCGCGGGGCATATCCTTAAGAATTTTTCCGCAGACGATCTCTGCGTTGCCGCCGGGCGTCCCATAATTGTTAGCCAGGTCAAAGTGGGTGATACCGAGGTCAAAGGCGCGGTAGAGACATTCCCTGGCGACGTCTTCGCCCCGGTAGCCACCGAAGGTCTCCCAGGCGCCCAGGGAAATGGCAGGCAGTCGCAGTCCGCTGCGGCCGGATCTTCGGTAGGGCATATTGTCGTATCTGTTTGCTGGAAACTCGGGCACGGTTCGGTCTCCTTTGAAGGTATAGGAATACTACACCCAACTGGTTCGTAATTGGTTTATTATGAACCAGACAGAGTGTAATGTCAATGGAATCAAAAAAACAACGCCAGACTAGAATTGGGGCCTTCTCGAGAGGTAATATGCGTGGGCTATGGATGAGTCCCAATTACAAAAGAAGAGTGCCTTGCGACAGATGCAGCGAATAAGCGTGGTCGGCACGACGGGGTCTGGGAAGAGCACGCTTGCAAAGGCGATTGCTCGGAAACTCGAAATGCCGTGCGTTGAACTTGATGCAATCAACTGGCAGGAGAATTGGACAGAGACTCCCCATCCAGAATTTGCAAAGCGTGTTGCTGAAGAAGTAAGCGAGAAACGCTGGGTGATTGAAGGCGGCTATTCGCGGGTGCGCTCCTTAATATGGGATCGAGCGGACACTGTAATCTGGCTTGACTACCCCCTCCCTACTGTATTCTGGCGGTTGCTAAGTCGAACGATAAGGCGAAATGTGCGCAGAGAGATTCTCTGGAGTGGAAATCAGGAATCGTTCGTCCGCACATTTAGTTCGGACTCGATTATAGTCTGGCTCTTCAGATCTTACTGGCGCAGAAAGAAGCAGTTTACTGAGCTATTAATGCGTCCGGAAAACCAGCATCTGACGGTGCTGCATTTTCAGTTGCCGAAACAGACGGACGATTGGGTCAAGAGTCTGTAGGCTACTCAACTGCTTTCTGCCGGTTTTGGAGTACACGCAGCGCACGCAGTGTGTTCCAGCGGCTTTCACCTCCGAACTTCTCCATGTCAAATAGGGTGGCGCCAGGAATCCGCTTTTCCACCGGCCAGCGGCCTTTTTCACTGCGACGGCTTACGAGCATTGCGATGGGGTCTTCGAGTCTGGGATCTCCGATTTCGCGGCAGTTACGCAAATAATCCAACCCTCGCAGCACAGTATAGTGCCAATGAGACGGATAAGTCAGATGGGTAAATCTTTCGTGGACGATCTCACCTGTCTTATCCGAGCGGTATAACCGATGGGCCAGCATAAACTCTAGAGCCCTCGCCTCACTCTCGCGAAAAACGCTCATCGGTATGATTCCC
>Ga0302315_10003215_pt1 | contig 14883 bp, 7 predicted proteins | sample III_Palsa_N3_1_FD_200532 | JGI IMG/M metagenome (GOLD analysis project Ga0302315, IMG submission 200532) | Peat permafrost microbial communities from Stordalen Mire near Abisko, Sweden - III_Palsa_N3_1 | ecosystem: Environmental > Terrestrial > Soil > Palsa > Peat permafrost | place: Sweden... | reverse complement strand
CAAGAACCCACCTACTTCGTGGATCGACAAAGACACCGGTCATCGCATCGTACGACTTACTCGTGAACCTGGCTCGGCAAGCTTCTACTTCAACGTCAACGCCTACACCCCTGACGGCAACGAGATGATCTACACCACGCCTGAAGGCATCTCGGTTCTCAATCTCAAGACGCTTGCAACAAGATCAGTCGTCTCCGGAAAAGTGCGCGCCATCGTCGTCGGCCATAAAACGCAAAGTGTGTTCTACATCAAACCGGAAGAGAATGCTCTCTACGCCACGAACGTAGATACAGGGGCCACACGAATGCTCGGCAAGGTTCCGCCGCACGGCAGCATCTCCACAGTCAACGCCGACGAAACCCTGGCAGCCGGAACCTATGACGAAGTAAGTGCACCGGAAAAGCAATACGGAAACCAAGCCCAAGGCAAAACCGAACAACTCCATGCGCTCGATCAGCCAGCCAACAAAGGCGAAATGATGGTTCGTCGTCTCGCGGCGCGCATCCCTCTTGTGATCTTTACGATGAATTTATCCACCGGCAAGATCAATCCCCTGCTCCATAGCACGGATTGGATTGGCCACATGCTCTTCTCCCCTGCCGATCCCACGCTCCTTATGTACTGCCACGAAGGTCCCTGGCAGGCGGTGGATCGTATATGGACGATCCACACCGACGGCACGCACAACCAGCTCATGCACCAGCGTCACATGGCTATGGAGATCGCCGGCCACGAGTTCTGGGGTTGGCAAGGCGACACCGTTTATTACGATCTGCAAACACCTAAAGGCCAGGACTTTTTTCTTGCATCACTCAATCTAACAACCGGCGAGCGCACCTGGTACCACATGGATCGCAATGAGTGGTCGATCCATTTCAACGTCAGCAAAGACGCAACACTATTCGCCGGAGACGGCGGCAATCCCGGTCAGGTTGCGAAAGCACCTGACGGCGAATGGATCTACCTCTTCCATCCGGAGATCATCAAGAATATTGGCTTGGCGAATAAAGACTTCGTAAACCCGGCAGTCCTTCATGCAGAGAAACTCGTGAACATGAAGAAGCACAACTACACCCTGGAGCCCAACGTAAGCTTCACCCCCGACCAGAAGATGATTATCTTCCGATCTAATATGTTCGGCCCCACCTATGTCTTCGGTGTAGAAATAGCAAAGCCATAGATCAGAATAGCTGCAATACCCGGTCGCAACACTATAGTGTTGCGACCTTTTACTTTACGTGATTCGCTATCGGGCTGGCAGGACTAGCGACCATCCGCTTCAACTCACTCGATGCCAACAAAAATGCTCCGACGCCGTAGTTGTAACTCGAAGTAGGCAAATAAAACGCCGGCTCTGCGCCCGTCTGTTGAATGCACCCAAGCCGCCCGTCTGCGTACACATGCAGCAGGAGCCCGCGCCAGGCCTTCTCGATAACCGGCTGGTACGTCTTGCGATCAAGCACACCTTCGTTCACTCCCCAGGCCATGCTGTAAACAAATAGAGACGAACCAGAGACCTCAGGCAGCGGAAAGTGCTCCGGGTCAAGCAGACTTGCATGCCACAATCCATCGGGACCTTGTAGTGCGGCGACCCTCGCCGCCATCTCTTGCAACTGTTCAACGTAGAAGGGACGCCTCGCATCATCTTTGGGCAAATACTCAAGCGTGCGAACCAAGCCGCCCATCACCCAACCCTCTCCACGCGACCAGAAGATCTTCTTCCCGTTCGCGCCACGCTTCGGGATATAGCTCGCATCGCGTGCATAGAGATGCTCCTCTTTGTCATAGAGCAATGCGGATGTCTGCTGCCACTGAGCATCCAGATAGTCGATGTACTTATGGTCCCCCGTCACGGCATACATTCGTGCCCATACCGGCGGCGCCATAAATAACGCATCGCACCACCACCACGGGATACGCGGATCGCCTTCCTTCAGGGTAGCCAATCCGATCACCGAATCCAGATCAGACCGCGACGGTGCAACCATTTTGGGGTCTGCTTTCTTTCCCTGACGAAGAGCGAGTTCCAGATAGGTCTGCGCTACGCTCTGATCATCTGCATTCGGTAATCTATTACGAAGCTCGAAGTTGAACTTCTTCCCCATCTCCATCATGGCATCGCGATACTTTGGATCGCCAGTCTCGTCTGAGGCTGCCATGAACCCGCTATACAACACGCTCCACGTCCATATCCGATCAAAGTAAGGCTGCGATCTTGCAAGCTGCCAATCAGCTACCTTACGTGTTGCTTTGTCGATATCCGCAGGGCGAAGCGCAGAAGACAGATCACTTGCCAACGCTCCGCCATCAACTGGAGCATCGCCAAAATGTCGCGAAGTGTCCTTGTCCACATCAAGCTGCTGTTGCGGTGTTGGAGCAGGATACTTCTGCGCCACGCTTGCGCCGAAGGAGCTGCAAAATATCACAGCGGCCGAAAGTGCCTTGATCTTCATTCCTGAACCGGTCATAAATGTATCGTCCTTATAGTTACTTCACGCTCGCCTCGGGCAGGCCAGTTATGTTTTCACTATCGTGCAGGGTCACGGCGCTTCCGTCCGCAATCACCAACGAATTGTCACTGAACGTCCAATCCTTCGCATTGCTGATCTGTCCAGCAGTCTGAGCTTGCACCTGGAAGTGATCCAACGCAAACCGCTCCAATGGGGCCGAAGGATAAGCTGTTATATCAAAAACCTGCTTCGCGCCTGTCGCCTTTATGTTCCATATATGAACGTCATGGAAATGGGGGATGCCTTGTGATTCCGGAACCGATGTAGCAAGCACTTTGTAGTACGCCGGATAGCCCGTCATGCCATCAGGAATCTTGGCATAGCTATAGCTGGGGTTCCAGTTCATCGTTACTTTGAAAACAACTGGCGTATCGATCATGGTGAAGTCGTGAATCCGGATATTCTCTGCAAAGCCGCCGCGCGTATGAGCCGATTTAAAAAGAATTCCGTTCGGTACGCCTTTCAATGTAGTAATGCCATACGCTTCGATATTTCGAAAGCCCCCCGATGTCTCGCTCCCTATCGTTACTCCGGCAGCACCTTCTCGCACAATCGAATCCCGCAGAATAATATCTTCCGTCGGACGATTCACACGAAGCCCATCTGAGTCTCGTCCAGCTTTCAAGCACAGCGCATCATCATTCACTGCGATATCGGCGTGCTCCACCAATACCTTTCGGGATGAGTCGATATCAATGCCATCCGTACTTGGGCCATGGCCGCCTTCGTTGTTGCGGATCGTAATTCCATCGACCGTCACATCGTGAGAGAAGCAGATGTGAACCGTCCAAAAGCCTGACCGTTTCAACAACAAGTCGCTCAACTCAATGTCAGAAGAATCATAGATCTGAATCAGCCTTGGTCTCTGCGCATCATAGTCAGCGGCCCACCGAAGCCCCTTTTGGTCATCGACTTTGCGTAACGCCCAATAGCCATCCCACCAGATCTTCCCATCGCCGTCGATCGTTCCGCCGCCGGTGATTTTCACCCCGCCCTGCTTGTAGACATTGATCAGCGCAGCCGGCCAATCCATTTCGATGCCCGCCACGCGTGTCGGCATGATCGGATAGTCCACCAGCCGCTGCGAACCAAGCAACGTTACTCCCTTATCAACCTGGAGTGTCACTCCACTCTTCAAGAAAATAGAACCGGTGAGATACGTACCCGCGCGAAACGAAACCGTTCCACCGTGTGTTGCCGCCGCATCAATGCTGCGCTGAATAGCCGCAGTATCTAATGAGACGCCGTCACCTTTGGCTCCATAAGATTGCACGTTGTAGGTAGCAGCCCGCGCGCTGAAGTTCGCAAGGGCGAACATCGCGAAGAGCACAACAAGCCGCTTGTTCCATCCGTGCACACGACTAAAGAACGTCATCATTTATTTCGCCTCCATAAGACGCACCGTTCCAAGTAAGCCGGACGGAAGAGGCTTCATCGTGTCCATACCCATCGGGGTAAACCGCTCCCCATAACGTGCGTTTAGCAATCGAAAGTCCAAGGGCTCTCTGCCGGCAAGAAGATTGACGGCGGTGTTCGCTACCTCAATATCGATCTGGTTATCACCGGCATGGAGATATCCTGTCACGTCCAACACGTAAGGCGCACCCCACAAGGAACCAACGCGCTGTCCATTGATCGTGACAACTGCTGCTTCGCGAATAGGGCCTTCCAATAGAGCCCGCATCCCACTCTTGATTGCGGGATCAGCGATCACTGGTGAGCCTTCGCCAAAGTCAAGCTTGAGCATCTTTGCACCATCTAGATCAGCACTTGTGAGAGATACCGTCTTCTTATAGGTAGCTCTGCCGGAGAAGAACTCCATCTTGGGGTCGTCGGTCCAGGAGTGAGCGGCGTCCATCCTTTTTTCAAAGGCCGGGGTCAATCCAATAGCCGGAAAATGAACGACCCAGTTGTTCGTCAAATCGGCAAGAGTACTTTCGTGCAAGCCAGGAGCAGCTTCATGCTTGCCTATTTCGGTGTCGCTGAATATCACGATTGCCGATTCATAGGGAGCAAGATGAAGTGCGACGCTTCCTCCATCAACAGCCACCGATTCGCCCGTGACCGTATTCCATCTGGAGGCAAACTTACGTGTACTGCGGAATGTAGCGTTCGTTGTCACCGTTTTGTTACTAGTGTTCGCTACAAAGTAAATGTCTGCATCGTCAAGCTGGCGATGGATAAATCCGATATCAGTTGCTGTAGGCGATAGCTGTACATCTGGTTTAGCCATGCCTGCTAAAGCTGCACCGACCCCACCATCGTCTGTGACGAATTGAACGCCGTCCCGCTTCATCATCTCCTGAGCGACCGTCTTTACCGTTGCGCTCACTTCAGCCGCATGTTCAAAGCCAGGGGCACAATCAGGAACCGATCCGTCGACGATCACCTTGCCACCATGAAGAACATACTCATCTATCAACTTCAACGTCTCCGGGGAGAGTCGCTCTACATGCGGAAGAATAAGTACAGAGTAAGGAATCCCCACCTTCTGGATCGCTTCAGCATCGATGTAGTCGAAGTTGTGCCCCGTGGCCAGCACTTGCTGCGTCAACGCGGGTGTAATGTACTTCGGCATATTGTCAGAAAGACTAACCTTGCCCATCATGAACTGAGAGTACGCATCGTCGTTCGGCAGAAAGATCGCGACATCATTGGCAGCCTTGCCTTGTCGCAACAAGTAGCTCACGCGCTGCATATACTTCATGACATCCGGCATCACGCTCCACCATGGATTGTGATCATTGAATACTGCCGCCGCATAAAACGACCATCCCGGCTCGGCAACTCCAGGAGGCGTATACGGCCATCCATGCCCGACCAACTGATTCACGCCTTCCAGAAAAAAGCGATCCGCTTCGGCCTTCATATCCAACGGGGTCGCTCGAAACGCTGGCGAATGCAGCCACGTCCAGGTTTCAGCTGACGTAATCGGACGACCATAGAGATGGCTTGCCGATGTTGCCCAACGTGTATAGGAAAACCGATCCCGCTGCGGACCTTCACCCTCGGGTAAAGCAACGAGACTATTGCTCGACAAAGACACCGCGGGGTCGCCGTATGTTTGAGAACGAAACCGAGTGCCGTGAGCTTTTGCCCAATCATCGACGGTAGTCAGATACCGCTCATTGATTAATTCTGTGAGCGTCAAACCCCAGTCGTGGCGCACCTCTGCGCTTACTTCGTCAGTTCCGCTTGTCAGCTCCGGAAGTAGCGGAATCAGATCATAGCCACGTCGTTTTTCAAACTCCGCAGGAAGATCGTCCGTCCAGTCCGCACCATAGACTTCGAGGCTGTCGCTGAAAACCGCATACGGCGGCTTATCGCCAAAGGCCTGCATCAGACGATCCCCTACTGTCTTCAGATGATCGTCCACAGCAATCTTGCTGAAATGGTCGAGCACGAATCCATTGGCATCAACCGCCGCTCTTTTTACCTGCTGCCCAGTACGGCTCGCGATATAAAACACAATGACTCGTGGCTTTGAGGAAGCCGCGACATCAACTCTTTTCTCTCCAACATGAAAGCCAATCTGCTTTAGACCAGCAGCGTCATACCGCTTCGCGCTTCCATCCCCAGCAAATACAGCGATGAACTTCTCACCATTCTCCAGTGCAGGCGCAGCGAGCGATCTGCTCCCTCCAGCCAGATCCTTCGTCACAACCTTAATTCGTGCAGCGGCTTCATCGATAGGGACATGCGCTCCTCCATAGGGCCATCCAGATGCCAGCGTCATATCTATCCGCATCCCATTGGCATGCGCCACACTGGAAGCAAAGCGTACGGCATCGATAAAGTCATCGGAGAGGTACGGCAGGTTCCGAAACCCCTTTGCCTTATCATCAAGCGCCATTGGATAGACCGGCTGAATTTCAAAGCCGCCTATGCCACCCGCCTTCATGGCCAGGATCTCGCGCTCCAACTCGGGCTTCGTCACAGCCGGCCCAAACCACCACCATCGCATCATCGGACGTGCGTCGTCAGGGGGATTCAAAAAATACTGCTGCACCTCCGCGATCTTTTCTGCTCCAGTGGTCGGCGTTCCTTGCGCCAACGCGATCGTGGCAGAAAAGGAAGCAAACATAGCCACGATCAAGGCATGTCGTAAAACCATGCTTCGAGTATTTTTCTTGAGCGTCATGCCCTGCCCCCTAAGCCCATGTTCCGGTCCTTCATCGCGCATCCTCTTACTTTATGGCCAACACCGCTGGCGCACTCTGAGCCAGTGCGGCAACTGGTATCGTTGCATTCAGGATTGGCTGAGCAAGCCCTTGCAGCATGGGCTTCTGTCCGGATGCCGCAAACATATCGAAGAGAACAAGCTCGTTGCTCCCCTCATGCAGCCAAGGCCCGGGGACAAACAACGTCTTCTGAGGACCTTCATTCCAGTAGCGCCCAATCGCATGACCGTTGATCCACAACACACCTTTTCCCAACGCACTTACATCGAGAAAGACATCACCCACCTTACTCAGCCGGAACGTGGCAGAAGCAAAGTGGGGGCCGCTGCTCATCGCCTTGTCTTCATAAGAGTTTCCCACTTGCCGCCACATCCCTGCTGGATCATCCATAGGCAACGAGTAGTTATTCCACCCCGTCAGCGGCATCCCCGCAAGACTCACATCCTGCGTAATGCCCTTGGTCTCACCACGCATCATCCTGGTGGAGTTGATACGACCGGAGTTCTCCACCAAAATATCCAGCCGCTGTCCCTTGTTCGCTTTCAACGCAATGCGATCCTGCTTCAATCTGCGATCAACCGTGCCGACAAGCTTCCCATCCACATACACCTGCGCATAATCATGCACCTGGTTCAAGACGAGCGGCCCATCCGCATCGGAGGCCAGCACCTTGCGGTATAGAACATAGCCATAAGCCTGCCCCATCGCTTCCATCGTCATCGGATTCACTGACTCCTGCGCCTTCGGCAAGTGCTCCCACAACGATGTCGCGTGCTCCACAGCAAACGGTGAAACTGTCACTACCGGCGGAGGCTCTGGTACCGGCGGTAGCGGCTCCGCCGCATACTTGGCCAGCACCTCACGATAGGCATAGAACTTCGTTGTCGGATGCCCCGCTTCATCAAGCGGAGCGTCATAGTCGTAGCTCGTCACATCCGGCAGATAGTTCCCACCCGTCCAGCTTGCGCCACTCATAAAACCAAAGCTGGTGCCACCATGAAACATATAGATGTTCAGCGAAGCTTTGTGCCCAAGAATGTACTTCAGGTCTTCCACCTGTTTATCGATCGGTCTGGTCTCATGCGGATGTCCCCAATGATCGAACCAACCTGGCCAGTACTCCGTAGCAAACAGTGGCTGCCCAGGCCGCTCCTTCTCCAGTGCCGTCAGTCCCTGCACCGCCCCCCCCGTACCGAAGTTCACTCCTGAATAAACTCCATCGAGTTCCCCTGAAGCTAGACTCTTAGAAGGATCAACCGTGTACAGCATCGCGCTGGTAAATCCCGCGCCCACAAAGATCGACTTCATATGCTCCATATACTTGTGGTCGTTGGAGAAGTTCCCATACTCGTTCTCCACCTGTACCGCGATCACCGGACCGCCGCGCTCCACCTGAAATGAAGCAACCTCTTTGCCTAGCCGATCGATCCAGCGCTCCACGGGACGCATGAACGCGTCATCGTTTGTACGCAGCGCCGTGCTCATCTTAGGATCAGCCAGCAGCCACGACGGAAATCCGCCAAACTCCCACTCCGCACACGAGTAAGGTCCAGCACGCAGCAGCACGTTCAAATGCTCTTGTTGAGCCAGACGAAGAAACGCCGCCAGATCGTGATCGCCGGAAAAGTCGTACACCCCCGGTCGTGGCTCATGGACGTTCCAGAAGACGTACGTGGCGATTGTGTTCAGCCCCATCGCCTTGGCCATTTCCATTCGGGCCTTCCAGTACTCATGCGGGATGCGCTCGTAATGCATCTCTCCGGAAAGTATCTGGATAGGCTTGCCGTTCAGCTCGAAATGATCCCCCACCACAACCAGCCCGCGCTTGCTTTCATTGGCCGCCTGCGCCACGCTGGGCACAGTCGAAATTCCACCTATCGCAATGCCGATCAGGCCCGCAATTACCAGCTTCCACGTCCGCTCATCTCGCTTGAACCAGACCGGCGCACTTAGACGAGAGGAGCCGAGCAAGCCCTCCGGATGATGACTTGTTTTCACGTGCAAACTCTACGCAGTCCGGCCACATATTGTCAATAGGAGAACTATTTCACAAAATGGCACCCAGCATTCCACCCTCCCCCTTCTTTACCTCATGCGATCTAGACCTGCGAGTCTTCGCCAGAATCATGCTCGAACGTGCTGGTTGCCTCTGCTCGGGAAAACTCGATTGCCCGGTTCAGAAAAGGGTTGGTAGCGTACCGGCTATAGACAACCTGACCAGGTACGGTCAAAGTCACGATCGTTCCATCGTTCGTTCGGCTCTTTATCTGGAGCTTTGCCCGAAGACGCTTCGCCCGCTCGCGCATTCCAAGTAGTCCCCAATGGCCTTGCCGGCCATGGCTTATGATATGCGGTTCGATACCGCACCCGTTGTCACGCACTTCCACTTCAAGAAACCGTGAGCTATACACAATCTGCACGGTGATCAGCGTCGCGCGTGCATGACGATAGGAGTTGCCTAACGCCTCCTGAACAATCCTGCAGACTTCTTCCTGCGGCTCCAAACGTAACGGGCGTGGGATGCCTGAAAGCCGCACGCTCTGCGTGATGCCATCGTCCAGGCCTATATCCTTGAACATGATGCGGATCGAATCATCCAGCCACATACTCCGCACCCCAGCCGAGCGAAGCCCCTGCACAGCATCTCGCCCTTGATCGAGCACTTTCCCCATAAGATCTATGACACGGACGAGTTGTGACTTCGCAATGGATTCTGGTTGTGCCTTGTCCGCGATCACATTCAGTTGCATCGAAGCACTGAAGAAACCCTGTAGCAGAGTGTCATGCAAATCCTGCGCGATCCTTGTTCGTTCTGCTAACCGCTCCTCGAAGATCAAGTTCGCACGAGTCGCAATCTTCTGCACATGGAGGAAGTACAACAAGAAACTAAGCAGCATAACGGAAAGACAGCAGGCCACTCTGAACTCCCAGGTCTGCCATACCTGGGGCGCGATCACTACTGGGATAGAAGCTTCGATATCTGACCAGTCGCCTCCACGATTCGTCGCTGAAACACGAAACACGTAGCGCCCCGGCGGCAAGTTCGCATACACCGCTGTTCGTTGTTGCCCTGCGTCGATCCAATTGTGATCAAGGCCATCCAGCCGATATCTGTACCTGACACTTTCAGGAGCCGCCAGATCGAGACCGATGAAGTCAAACTCAAGCCTTTTACTTCCGGCAGAAACGTGGAGCAGCCTGTTATCGGAAAGAGACTGCGTCGAGCCATCGATACGCACTCCCTCGACATGCGCGATCGTTGGCACTGTACTTCTAAAAGCAGTTGTTGTATCTACCATCGAAAGGCCCGAGTTCGTCGACAACCACACTCTGCCTTGTGCATCGGCGACCATGGAACGGCTTCGCCTCACACCATTAGTACCGGGTAAGCCATCCGCTGCTCCATACGTTTGCCAATCAATTGGTCCGGAGGAAGTATGCAGGAGACGGTCTGCATTCAGGCTGATGATTTTATCGGCGGTGGAAACCCAGAGCGAACCTTGTGGGCCCTTGGCTAGACCTAAGATCATCTCGTGCGCGAAACGATTGTCCCGAAACTTTGAAAGAATGCTTCCGTTTGAAAAATAAGCTAACCCGTTCGCAGTTCCAATCCAAAGTCCGTTCTTGCCATCCTGAAGCAAGCTGATCACCTCCACGCCTGGGAGACCGTCCCGTTCGAAGTAGCTATGCCAATGACCGGCAGAGAAGGAAGTTAACCTTGTCGGTGTGGCAAACCACATCGTTCCGTCCGTGCTCTCCTCAATCGCTGTAACAGCGTCCGACCCAAGACCGTCGTCGGCAGTAAACGATTGCATCTTGCCGTTCTCAACATGGACCGCGCCACCGGTAAGCGTCCCTGCCCATACGCTGCCGTCACTATCGACGTGTACGGTGTAGAGAATGTCTTTATAAAGCCCGGTGCCGGGATGATAGCTCTCCGTCGAGATATCTCCCTCTCCAACGTGCAAGTGCGTTAAACCACCTCGCTGCCTGCCAAGCCATACGTCATCCTTGCGGCCATCAATGGAGTAAACGATGTCAGAGTCCAGCCCCGCAGCCTTGACCTGAGTCACACGCCCATTCTGTAGGTAATAGAGACCGCCTTGCTTGAGGGCGAACCATGTCCTGCCTGCAGGGTCAACGTAGATCGGTCCGGGTTCGCCAACAGGAAATCCCTTTCCCGTTGAAAGATTCGTGAAGGTACTCTGGCGCAGGCGCTCAATGCCATGAGAGTCCCCCAGCCAGATATCCCCTTCGCTATCCAGAAACACCGCTGTGATCGCGTCAGCTACTCCCTCTGCGTTTGGAATGCTGACCGCGTCTCCCCCTCTCAAGCGCACGAGACCAGCTTGCGTGCCGACCCACAGAGTACCTTCGCCATCCTCCACGAAGGATCGAATCTGTGCATGATCCAGTGGTGTGGGAATGGGTTCCTTCGACAGCTTTCCTTTATCCCACAGAGACAAGCCATTGTCTGTGCCTATCCAAAGCCCACCGCTCTTTGTCGCCAGGAGACAATTGATCTTCGTATCGGGAAGCTCTCCAATCACTGGAACATCAGCAGGCGTATGCAGATAGTAGAGGCCTGCGTCCCGTGTCCCGAGCCAGATCCGGTCATCCGATGTTTGCGCGATAGAAACGATCGTAGGTCCAGGCGAGGTGCCTAGCTGCTCCAACCCACCAGGAAGCGACCTGACAATATGCTGCTGAGAAACCGACATAAGGATTCCGTGACGGTTGCCTCGTGCCATTGCCGTAACTCCCTGCTCGTCTGCCCGCGATGGAAATGCCTCAAGGATTTTGCCATCCTTGTAGCAAAGAATTCGCGTGCCTTGCAGCCAGATCCACATCACCCCTTCCGCATCAACCGTCAATCCTAAAACGTGATCGATAGGCTGCGCATCCGTGTCACTCATTTCGGACTTTAGCCAGGACTGCCCATCAAAGCGAAACAAAGCCATGTCTGTCGCCACCCATAAGTAGCCGTCCGGGGTCTGCGCTATTGCATTCGGCGTACCAACAAAGCCTTCTCGATCCCCCCACCGCTGATGCAGATACTGCGACATACCGCTGTCTTGATCGCTGGCGCGTGCCCTGCTGCACGGAGCGACAAAAAGCGAAAGAAGAAGGATCACAAAGATACGCAGAATAGTCCCCTTCCCGTTATGGCAGATACTCAAAGTGTCGAATCACAATCTCGGCTTCGTGCTGCATCGCGATCTTCGGAAAACCAAAGGGACAGAAGTTAATGCGTGCCGTCTCGCCGCCTGGAACCGGCGCATCCGACACGAAACGATGATCGGAAACAATGCTTGCTCCTCGCTTCAATCCGAAACCCTTCCAGCTAACAAAGCTTATGCCGTCGGGCTGCCAATCGAACGAATAAGTTACAGGCCCCGCTGGTGTCTGAAAACGAAACGTATTCATCGGCAGGTAGTACGGTTGAATCACATACTCCGCATTTTTTGTCGCGGGATCGCCTTTTTGACTAATGTTGATATCCATTTCATGGTGATCGTGGTTGACTCCCAATTCACTCCAGGTGAATAAGCTAAGCTCTGCTGCCGGCTCCAGGTGAAACACATCCTCAACCTGGAAGCTATAGGTTCCGTAACCAAGGCTGCGATCCAGATAGACTTCAGAACACCTCCATGCGCCTGCCACCTGTGTGATTTTGAGATGCAGCGTGCCTTGTTCGTCTACTTGAACATTGGAGGGATCATAAACATGAGAGCGTCCGCCATGATCACCCTTGATGCCTCTAACGATCCATTTGTATCCGCTAAACCGAATATACTTTGGCCCCCCAACGACAGAAACATCCGCTTTGGCCGGGCTCCCCTGGGCCACGACCATCGCCACAACTTCTCCACCGACTTGCGGTAGTTGCGGAGTCGTATGAGGCGGGTTGTAAGCCGCATTCACTAATAATGCTGCATACTCTGATCCCAGATGAATCGAGTTCGACCATGTGCCATCTGGATGAATAGTCGTGTAAGGATCAAGAGCTTCGGGCTGCACCCACCAGACATCCGTCTTGGCATAGAGCACAATGCGCTGCCCGGATCGAAATCCGGACACCTTTCCAGAAATCGTCGCCCTCTCAACCCTGCCACCTTTACTGGCAGAAGGAATCTGGGTGAGTGTGATCTTGCCTGCATGGAACCATGCAGAATGACACCCCCATAAAGCGAAGCAGCAACAGAAGATTGCGAGTGTAACGAATAATTTTTGATATTGTCTGTGCTCACAAAATCGCGAGGCTGCCTTCATCGCTTTATTAGCAACCCTTTCACGAAGCTCCGTGATGCCGCCGCCAGAAGCTTCAGGGAACCAATCCATAAGAACTCCTTAAGCTTCAAGAAAGCCGCGCTTCATTGCGATCGTAACTGCATGGGTGCGGTCATTCGCGGTGAGCTTCGAAAGGATGTTCTTGATATGCCCCTTGACAGTCTCTTCAGAGATGCAAAGCAGTAAAGCAATGCTTCTGTTCGTATTTCCCGATGCCACACTCTTCAACACTTCAATCTCACGCGCAGAGAGAGAATCGCACTCCACATGCTCGGCGATTTCGGAAGCAACCTCCGGCGGAATGCGACGCTTCCCTGCATAGACATCTCGAATCGTCTGGATCAAATCGATTCCCATCGACCCCTTCAAGAGATAGCCGGTTGCACCAGCTTTTAGCGCACGCATAACCTGCACGTCGCCCGAGTAGGTCGTGAGAACGATGAATTTGGTCGATGGGGTAATCCCCTTGATGGCGGCGATTGCATCGACTCCATTCATGATGGGCATCTTCAGATCCATCAACACAACTTCGGGGTGAAGCAGACGGAACTGATCAACAGCTTGCTGGCCATTGCTAGCCTCGCCAACCCATTGCATGTCGGCTTGTGACTCGATGGCGAACTTTATCCCGTCTCTTACGAGCGGATGATCGTCGACACATAAAACCTTGATGATTGGCTGACTCATAACGTTCCTACACCGGCGATACGGAGTCCGATTGGCCCTTGTAATCTTTCGCCTTGCGGACGGCCAAACTGGCCGGTTCCCAGAATTGGGAGATGACTGCGATTATAACTGCCTGCCCATAGGCGTACACCCCTCAAAAGAGGGGGGGAGAAACCAGGCGCCCCACTCTTGATCGAGACCTCGCGGAGGTACTCTCTGCCAAACCTGAATCCGCAAAAACTCTTCTTACGCCTCAAAAGAGGCTTCCCCAACGGACTACATCTGGGCTTTTCAACTTTTCATGCGTGACCTACGTTCAAAGTGTGCTCAGCAGCCAACTCCCTGGAGAGATAGAACAATGACCACCACTGCAACCCTATTCACTCCCGTCGAACTCGGACCGATGCAATTGAAGCATCGCATTGTGATGGCGCCACTGACGCGCTCACGCTCCATCCAACCCGACTCAATCCCCGGCGACCTGATGAAGGAGTACTATACGCAACGCGCTTCCAACGGCGGCCTGATCATCGGTGAAGCAACTAACATTTCACTGACCGCCCGCGGTTGGCTTGGCTCCCCTGGTCTTTACTCCGACCAGCAGGTTCAAGGCTGGAAGAAGGTCGTTTCCGCCGTCCACGCCAAAGGCGGCCACATGTTCGCGCAGCTATGGCATACGGGTCGCGCATCTCACGTTGAGATGACTGGTGGAGCAACACCCGTGTCAGCCTCTGTAAATCCCGCCTATTGGGAGAACCCCAAACAAGTAGTCTCAACAGTCAGCGGCTGGATACAGCCTTCTCCACATCGCGCCCTTGCTCTTGCCGAGATACCCAGCATCATTGAGGACTACCGCAAGGCAGCCATGCGAGCCATGGACGCCGGCTTTGAAGGAGTAGAACTACACGCCGCAAACGGATACCTGATCGATCAGTTCTTGCAGGACAACAGCAACAAGCGCACCGACGAGTACGGTGGATCGATCCAGAACCGAGCGCGCTTGCTCCTGGAAGTAGTCGCTGCTCTCGCTACAGTTTGGGGACGCGATCGCGTCGCCGTTCGCATCGGCCCCGGTGGCACCTTCAATGGAATGGCTGATAGCAATCCGATGCCACTTTTCACCTACGTCGCCGAGCAGCTCAATCAGTTCGGCCTCGCTTATCTCCACATCGTCGAGCCACGCGTGCGGGGCAACATCGTCATCCACGAAGGTCAGGGAGCGATTGCGAGCGAAA
>Ga0302315_10003209_pt1 | contig 14887 bp, 7 predicted proteins | sample III_Palsa_N3_1_FD_200532 | JGI IMG/M metagenome (GOLD analysis project Ga0302315, IMG submission 200532) | Peat permafrost microbial communities from Stordalen Mire near Abisko, Sweden - III_Palsa_N3_1 | ecosystem: Environmental > Terrestrial > Soil > Palsa > Peat permafrost | place: Sweden... | reverse complement strand
AAATCCTACGTGAGCTTCAATATTTCGAGGTCGGATTCGACAGTGACAAGAGGCGCGCCACTCTTTCTCGCTCGTTAGGATCACTGGCTCATAGCGACAATCGATGGCTTCGCCTGCTCAGGAGATGGGCGCAATTGTTTCCGCAGCCATCCGGACAGACCGCTTACGCGCCAGACGCTTTCATGCTCAACAACGTCCTTGTACCGGACGACCTCATCAGGGTTCGAAACCGCGGCGGCGATCTTGTCTTTCGCAGCTTGCGGAGTTACCTGGTCGTCCATCACCTGCTGGATTCGCAGTGATTTCAGTTTGAGCTGCGGCAGATAAGTCACAGGATCGAGCGTCGATACGCTTTGCAGAAATTGCGGCTTCAAATATACCGCCCGCTCTTTCTCCGGAATCTGCTTGGAGTCTTTCAGCCAGTCCGGCCAGTCACCCCAGGGATTGAGCAGGTCCAGCGCGACGATACGTGGATCGACGGAGGCAGCAAGCACGGCAATCGCGCCTCCCGAGCCTTGACCGAACATGCCCACGCTCTTCGCATCGAGATCGTTGCGCAGGGCAAGATAGTTCAGCACCATCTGGACGTCGTGTGTGGAGGTCGTCAGCGCTTCCTGCATCTCACTGACGAACCATGCCGTCAGCAGGCGCGGCGCATGGAAACGCTGTCCGGACAATGCTGAAACGAAGCCTACTGCGGCAACTCCACCCTGGGTCGCACGCTTGCACCAGCCATCGTTGTGAAAGCGGTCCGTATCCGAAGTGTAATCGTAGAGAAAAAGGATTACCGGCGGTCTTGCCACACCGTGCGGGATAACAATGGTGACCTCAATTGGATCGCCGGACCTCCACTCCATGCGGATGAGTTCGCGTGTGTAGGTCGGCTGTTCGGCCTTCGACAACAGGACGGCATTGAAGAGTTTGGGATCGAGACCGCTCTTGTCCAGCGGCAGCGCTATCCAGTCTTCAGCGTGCGTCCGCGGGACGGTCAGGTTCCCGACTACGGCGGAATTGGGAGATAGCGATGCGGCTGCCGGAACCGATGAAGTCTGAGCCCGCAAAATGGCCGTAGTCAGCAAAAACGGAATAATCAGAACCAGCAGCCTGCGATGCATATGGAACCTCTTAGCGGAAATCGTGTTGGGCAAGGAGCGCCGGGCAATATCGGAGAAAGGCAGGCCAGCCGGTTCTGGCTGGACCTGCCCTGAAAGCACAACAATGGTTAACCAAGCCGTTTACTGACGGCGCGACGAACTGGGGGCAGAGGTGCCAACGAACAGTGAGGCGGCACCAGCAGCGTTCGTGTCAGCATAGTAGTCGGCGTCGACCATGCAAGGAACCACCATGCCTCCTACATCGCCACCCGCTTCCGTGAAGCTTGTACGGCCAGCGGTAAGACCGCAAACGCCGTTGGAAAGCGTAACCGGTCCAGAGGAGGTCCCGGGAGTCGCAAAGTGCGCACGCTCCACGGCAAGGCTGTTATAGGGAATAAAGTCCGGCTGCGACGTTGCCAAGCCGAAGCTGACATAGCTCTGCGTGTCCGCTGCCAGGGTCTGCACAGCCGGCGTTATCGGGCTGCTGCTATCGGAGACCAACCTGATCAGCGACCAGATGGGATAGGTTCCATCGGCAACGTGAGCCAGGGTGACATTGGCGAGGCTGGGACCAACTCCAGAAGTCGGGGTTGGAATGGCTCCGGCAGGGAAGGTACCGATAGCCCCATAGGTATTCTCAATGGGGTCGACTCCATCGACGGTCAGGTACTTGGCCGTGGTCGGCGCCGCCTTGAAGTTGCCGACGCCCCAGAAGCTATAACCCAGGGTATCGTTATGCCCGAACACCGCCGCGAGCTCATTGCCCGTGCCGATGGCGCGCTGCTTGACATTGCCGGCCAGGGTGCCCATGTTCACCGTCGCCGAATTCCACGCAGGAACGGTGCCGTTGCAGTTCTGGTTCCCGGTCGAAGGCGTTCCCGGAGTGTAGGGTATCTGGTTCAAGCCCACGTCCTGCGAGGTCTGCAGTTCCACGTTGTTGGGGATGTTGTACTCCATGGTGTTGTAGGTGCCCGAGAGCGGCTCACGTACATACACCGTTGCCGGCTCAGGAGTGTAGCCGCCCGGCAACGCGAGAGCAGGCGTCAGAGCATCCTGCGTACTGCCGATCGAGCCATCCAGGTAGAGGGCCAGCGTGGACCGGTTGAGGTTCGTGATCGCGGTGCTGTTGAAGCCGGTGCCTGCGGGATCCGTACTGTTGACCGCAACCACGACCGGGACGGCGCCCAGCGGAGAGACCGTGAAGCCATCCGCCGGCAGCGTGAAGCTAACGACGTTGAAGGTGCTGCCGCCTGCGTTCGAGTTGCCGACGATTGTGCCGCCGCTGGTATAGCCGAGGCCCAGGTACTGGGTCGGCGAACCAGAGCCGCCGGTGTACTGGGTGATGGCCGTGCCGCAGGACGTGAGCGCACGGGTAATCGCAAAGTACGCATCCTCTGGACGGATATCGGTGCCCGCAAAGTTCACCGCGCTACTGTTAAGGGCATTGGCTACATCCGAAATCAGGGTTGATTCCGCAGCGACGCTGCCCAGGACCAGACCGGCGGGCGTAGTCGCCGATCCGCTGGTAGGAAAGTTGGTAATGGTGCAGGAGCCCAGGTTGATGGCGTTCGACAAGCAGCGGTCGCCTACAACAGAGTCCGTCTGAAGGTACGCATAGATCGGCATCGAGGTGTTGACCGTGGTGCAATCGCTCGATGATCCAGGTGCCCATGCGGCCCAAACCTGGCCATTGTCAGGAACCGACGCCCCGGTGTCCACAGCAGAGACAGTACCGCTGCCTTTGCTCCAGACGCATTCCATAGAGCCGCTCGCGTCAGCGGCGCCGGCTGCTTCGCCGAGCTCGAGGTACATGGCGGAAGAACCGAGACCCTTGAGGGTCTGGGCATTGGACCGTGCCGAAAGCCCAAGAACGGCTATGGCAAGGATGAGACAAGCTTTCATCATGCTTTTCATGTTGCTGCTCCTTGTAAATGTTGCTCTGACGATGGGGGATCAGCCTTTTTCTTGCAGTCCCGCGGAGACTGCAAGGCGGAGGCACTTGCTCAGCGCGAACTCGAGCCGCGGCGGCAGGAGGTTTGCTGAGCATCTTCCGGGAGAGTGACCAACTATAGTTGTTGAGGCAATTCAGGAGCGCTTCGCCGTACCTATTGAGCGCTTCTGTGGGTTGAACGAAGAAGGCGGACGAATCCCAACCTCCTCTACTTTCGATTCACAGAAAGATCATCACCGCTTCACAGAACGCCGGTCAGGGCCTCACCGTACGTTACGCAATGTTCTTTGACGCACATAGCTCAAGCCGCACTTGGTTCACTGCTTCTGGTTTGTCATCCTCGCAGAGGACCTGTTTTTCTGTTATTCACGTTCTTCTTTTCTTTCAGCTCCCGGCAAACAACCGGAGGAGCGGCTTAGTTGCCGGGTGTGCTCGGCAGCTTGCATCGAACCGATGCCAACGCATCCATTGGCCCTGGCATCTAAAGCCGCTTACAGTCGCTCCCCCCCGGATAAAAAAATTCAGCCGACAGACTTGCTGCCGGCTGAGGAGGCGAGTGCGACAAAGTTTAGCGGCCGCGAGATCGAGGGTTATGGACGGGTGGCCAATTCCCCATAGCTCAAAGCGAGAGAGGTCGGCGTGAGCACTGGCGCGGCCAGACCGACAAATTCCGTTAGCACATTGCCATAGCCAGACGAACTTCCAGTGGTGCTACTTAGAATCCACAGGTTCCCTGAACCGTCGATGCCTGTGCCGGAGCTACCAAGATTCAGGTAGCCTTCCGCCGGGCTCGTGCCAGTATAGCCAGTGGCGGCAGGAGAGATGGCGGCTCCGGTGGTGGTGAACTCGTCGATGATTCCCGAAGAAGAATTAAAGATGTGACCCAACCCATCCATAGCCATGCCGCCGTTGGATGCGTTGCATGTTCTTCCGCTGGCGATGGTATTGGTGGCGATTGGAGAAGTCGAAGAGGCGTTGAACTGCAGGAGCTTACCCGTCACAGGACAGCCATAGATGTTTCCGGAGCCGTCCGCGACAATGGCCGTGTGCTTACCACCGCTCGTATAGTAGTCATGCACCAACTGCCCTGTGGCGGCGCTGACGCGGTATAAGTCCCCGAGGCTAGCATCCGAGGCCCATAGGCTGCTTCCTGTGGGATAGGTATCGAACACCGGATTGCTAAGATTGTCATACCAGTTATTTCCATAGGTGCCGCCGCCGGTGGACGTCACCACGTTCGTTCCGGCGTTGTTATATTCGTAAATCGTCTTGAACAGGCTGCCGTTCAGTCCTTCGACCCACACATCGCCGGATGCGTCGATGGCCGTAGGACCTTCGAAGTTGCCGGCGCTACAGTTCGTCCCGGTACAGAAATAGTGCTCCAGAGACAGACCGGCCGATATCTCGACCCTCCCGCCCACCCATGCATTTCCGAACGGATCGAAGGCGATCGTTTGCGAGCTGTTGGACGGCTCGAGAACGCTGGTGTTGGTCCCGCTGACGGCGGCCCCATTCAAGGTTGGCTGATAGCCACCGAAGGTCTCAGTCGCCGGGATGGCGACCGAGTTGTAGACGGTGGCCGGAGTTAACGGAGCACCCAGGTTGTTGAACTCTGCGATCATGGGGCTACAGGCGGCATCTTGCGCAGTGCATGCTGGATCATTAGATGAAGTTGCCGTGTCGTAAGCCGTTACCCAGATATTGTTCTCGGCGTCGATGGCCATGGACGTATTCGTGATCCCATAGGTGGTTCCCTGGCCCCCCAGACCAGCTCCAGTGAAGGTGAGCGCCAATGTCCAGTCGTTGGGGGCGGCGGGGAGGTTAGGCTGGAAGGGCGATGTCGCCGCAGAGAGGGCGATGGGCGCAGCGGCTGGCAACGGATGCTGGGCGATGTCCAGGATGGCTTGTAAGGTATCGCCTGGGACCGCGCCTCCTGAGGGTCTTGCCGCCGTGAACAGAGTGGAACAGTTAGTCGAGCTTCCGCCTAGACCGTTGGTGTTGACACAGGAGGCGAGGATGTTGGCCAGCGTATTGATGCGCGCCTGCGGTACCGTGCTGGTGTTGAAGTACGGTACCGGATTTGAGGCATAGGCTGGTGTGATGGTGTATGCCTGCCCGGTGGCGAGATCCACCAGGTTGTTCACCGTTGCCATGGCATTAGCCAGGCCATTTACGTTGGTACTGCTGGTACCTACGAGGATGCCCGTGCCGGAGGGGTTCGGCTCCGCAAACTGTGCGAGCGCATAGGCAGCGGCCACGGTCGTGACCTCATCCATGAAGATAAAAGTGGTAGACGCGTTGGCCAGCAGGTTATCGCAGGAGCCGAGGGCCGCCATCATCACCAGGTTGGCGTTAGTCCCGCCGCCGGGATTGCCACCGGTCGCTGTGATATACACTTCCGCATCGCCCACCGGGCAGGTGTAATCGCTGCTGATACTGAAGCTGCCGTCGGCCCCCGTCGATACCGGACTCGTAAGCAACGACGCCGGAGCGCTAAAGCCTGAGGTGCCAGGATACCCAGTCTGGCTTGCGGCCCAGAGTTGGATGGTGGCGCCACTGACAGGCTGCTGCCCGCCATGCACTTTGCCCTGCATGATCGCTCCTGTTCCCTGGATTGCGGACGGAAGAGCGATGGGTCCGATGCCGCATCCGGAGAGCAGCAGACTAGTGGAGGCAAGGAGCGTCAGCCCCGCAAGAGAGAGCACACCACGCACACACTTACGGTTGGCCAAGGCGGAAACAGATGCAATACGAAGCATGGAAAAACTCCTTCAGGGGTTGGGAGAGCAGGTTGTATGCAAACGGAACCGTCGCGGACGACAAGGAACAACCGCCCATGTCATAACGGACGAAGAGGCCATTTCCCAACCGAAGAAAATGATTATTTTTCGATGTAATGAGGAGGAGTTTTTGAAGGAATCCGGACGATAAATCGAACCGGCACTTTCGAGCAGCCTACGAAGCGACCGACGACTCACTAGGCATAACCCACTCAGCGCGAGTGATACACATCTTGCTTTGTAGCGCAATTATTACTAAGAGACCACTCCATTAGTGTGAAAATTTCGAGAACATTCGAGTAGCTGCGATAGCCCCGGTGCGACCAGCAAACGGTAGTGTCAATTCGATTGCATGAGGTAAATACTCCAGGCTTGATGAGGGTTACTGGTGGTGTCTTCGCCGATCAGCAGGATCACAAATTTGCCCTGAAGCTGGCTGGCGATGGCCACCGCAGGAAAAGAGTACGTCTTCTTCGGACTAGTTGTGTTTGCGGCAAATTGCGAGCTGATCCATACCTTGGCCGCTGGATAGAGGCCGTTGTTGGTTGCACTTTCGGTGCCGAGATCGATGGCGAAGTCGCAGTTGCCATAGGGATAATTGGGGTTTTGGGCATTGGCCGGCGTGGGATCAGGAAGGCCGGTTGCCGTGTTCACAGGAAAGTCCCCGCCGTAGATTAAAGTGCCCGTCTGCGGGGTGACCGTCGAACATCCGGATGGCACGGTGGGAAATCCAAACGAAGCGACGGTGGAAGTCCATATAGTTGGAGACCCGGACACAACGCCGCCACTACTATAAATGAATCCAAGGTACTGCGGCTGCGATGTACCCGCCACTGGAGTGGCCCCCAGTGGGCTGGAAGGTTGCGGCACACCGATGGCCCCCGTACCGGCGCCAAGGACGTTATTGGGGGAGGAATTGCTAGCCGCAAGACTCTCAACCAAGAGCCCCGATGGGCCGATGCCGAGGATCACAGGCGGGGTTTGGGGAGCGCCTCCGTTGGGATCGGTCACCACGTTCGCGGGTATGCTGATGGTATTGCCATACGGGCTGAGCGAACAGGCCCCCGTGGCGGTCGAGGCATACACGCTCGCGGGCGTTCCGGGTGCGCCTCCGTTTACCGACGGTAAGGTGAACTGCTGGATATTGCTGAAGTTGACAGTCGTGCCGTTGGCGGTGATGCTGACGCTTCCAAACGCGGTTTGATTCGCAGAGATAAAACTGGCCTCGGGGAGGGTAATGAACTGGAACGTTTCCGCTACAGCGATGCTCGGGCAGACCGGCGTCGCGACCAGAGGCGTCGCGGGCTGGCCGAGGAACTGCACCAGACCTCCGGCCTGACTTGCCAACTCCACCGCATAGCTTCCGGCATACGTCTGCGCACCTGTAGTTGAACCGAAATAGGGAAAGGTATAGGTGGTTGTCAGGTTAAGGAGTCCACGTTGAAGCATGGTGAAAGACCCGGCATCATTGACTGCCGTTCCCTGCTGAGCGCCGATGAAGGATGTTGTGGTCTGCGAAAATGTATCGACCGTGTCATCAACGGTATAGGTCGAGAGGTAGTAGCTGGCGCCAGTGTTGACCCGGGTAGACCCAACCAACGTCGTACCACCCGGTGCATTACCGGCAATGATAGGCGACATGTACGTTTGGGGGCCTGCCGCTGGGGCCGGAGTACTCGACGGCAGGCCGTTGCATCCTGTCGTCCCTGTCAGTACGAGAGCGAATGCCATCAAAAGTATCACTTCGGTATGGCGCTCAACCTTATGTTGCGATTGTTTTGGTTGCTGCACGAATGTTAATCTCATACATATCTCCAAATCCCTTAAAAGCTCGCTTTCAAACCAAATTGCAGGATGCGCGGATCGTGAGCGTCGACTGGGTGTAAGAACGATTGGCCGACAAGACAACTCGACGCGCCTGCAGAATAAAACTGCGCCTGTGTGCCGTAGCAACTGACGACATTGTTTCCGGTGTTACCGGGATTCGACGGGTCTGTGATGCGGAACTGCGTATGGTTGAAGACGTTGAAGGCTTCGGCGCGGAATTCAAGATCGCGGCCTTTGCCAAAGGGCTGGAAGTGCTTCAGCAAAGCCATGTTGAAGTTGGTGCGGTGCGGATTATTGAGATAGTTGCGGCCGGAATCGCCGAAGGTAAGCCCACGAGGCGCAGCAAAGGCGCCAGGATTAAGCAGCAATGGACCCTCATTCTGACCGGGAGCGACAAAGGGCCGTTGTCCGTGGGCATTGCCGATGACATCTGGATAAGAGCCGATGCCAAGGCCGTCGCCCACACCGGCGTTGTCGGCCGGACCGGTGCCGCTGTAAGAACCCGCGTTGATCACGCTGAACGGTGTCCCCGTCTGTAAGGTCGTGATCCCGCTGAGTTGCCATCCGCCGAGCAGCGTATTGAGGAAAGGCGATACCGGTGGAGCGGGTGAGGTGATGGATGCATTTCCGGGTGTTACGGAAGATGCGCCGGCAACTGGCGCATCCTGCTCCGGCGCGGCTTGCTCCGGAGAATCCAGGCCGCTTCCCACGAGATGGATAAAACCTTGCAGCCATTTGAGCAGCGACAGATCATAGATATAGCTGATGTTGAGCAACTGTCGCTGGTCGAAGTCCGACGTGGCGTGATTGGAGTGAATGTCGAGCGAGTTGGCAAAGTTGGCCGAAGAGCGGTCCGAGGCGTCATCCAAGGAATGGCTGAAGGTATAGGCGATACCAAGCGTGAAGGGGCCGGTCGTCTCGCGCAGAGTGCCCTGGAAGGCGGCATATTCGGAGTCCGCGACGTTCTCCACGGAGATGACGTTGCTGAAACCGGGATAGGGCCGCACGGAATCCGCGGAGGTTCCTTCAACAGCGCCAGTGACGCTCAAAAATCCTGGGTTGCCGGTACAAGCCACCACCATGTTGAGATAGCCCGGGTTTGTTGGGCCGATGCTGGGAGAGGGAGGGGGGACGGGGCCAGAGCCGGAATAGACTCCCGAAGTTGGGAAGTAGCCATTCGCAGGGCCTCCCTCACAGACCGACGAGGTGATCGGCTGGCCAGGGAGAAATGGGTTGAGACTAGGGCTGAGCGGCGGCAATTGATTGAGATCACGGACGGCGGTGAGATGCGTTCCTTTGGTGCCCACATAGGCCAGCTGCGCCACGATGTTCTTATGCAGCTCGCGCTGGATGCTCAAGCTCCACTGCTGCGTATAGGAATAGACCGCGTGCGTGGGAATTGAAGTCACGTTCAAGGGGAAGGTCGCGCCACCTGCCGGAATCGGCAGATTGCCGCACTGCGCGGTACGGTCTTGGCAAGACAAGCCAATCACGTTGTAAGCCGATACGCTGTTCGTTGTTGTATTTGTAGGCAGATACGCAATATTCGATTGCGTCTCGCTGAGAACAAGTGGCGCACTACCGATAAGGGACCCGGCATTCGCCTCATATCCCGTGCCGTGCTCCCAGAAGAGACCGTAGCCGCCATGAACTGCAGTTTTGCCATCACCCCAAGGATCGTACGAGAATCCGACACGCGGACCCGGGAAGATGAGACGGTTTGACATGCAGCTCTTGGCAACGCCGTTCGCTCCGCATTGCACCAACCCATTGAGGACCTTTGGATTCACCGATCCATTCGGCTCATAGACAGGCTCGGGCTGGCCCGAACCTTTGTCGACCAGATAGCCGTAGTTTGGGTCGATGTAGTTGGAGGCGCCGAGACTTTGATTATAGTTTTCCGGCCGCCAGTTATAGGCTGTCCCCTCCGCGTTGTACCAGGGGCCGAACAAGCTGGCCCTAATTCCGATATTCACGGTGAGCCGATTGGTTGCACGCCAGTCATCCTGTAGATAAAGGTCCGTCGATTTGTATCGGTTGTAATACTTCACCTGACCGCTGTCCTGGGTGAAGCTCTTAATCGCTGCTCCATTGCGAATCTGAGGCGCGGTCGCCAAGAAATCCACAAAAGCATTGCCGCTCGTGTAACGAGATTGCTCATTGCTAAACGTCAGCAACCCCTGGGTGTCCCCTGAGTTCGCCCCACTCACGGCGCTTTGCTCGTTCTGCTGGACCAACATGGCATAGATACCGAATTGAAGCGAATGCTTGCCAAGTACCTTGCTCACATCATCGCGCGCGATGTAGGTCGGATTATCCTGCTGCCATGGAGCATAGCCAGTATCCGCTGCGAAGCCGTGACCGCCATAGCCGGTATTGTTTCCCTCGAAGACCACGCCCGGCAGCCTGTCGCCATTGAACCCGTTATTGAAGATGTATCCCATCGGACACCCGACAGAGGAGCATGGGTTGTCAAGGATGCCGGGACGTTGCAGGCTCGTCACTCCTGAGCCGGCTTGTGGCACAAGCGTGATGTGCTCGATGGTGTAGCTGGCGGAGGCGCGATTAATCAAGGCATGGGGGAACGTTCCCGCGACACTTACTTCCATATTGAGCCCCGGCCCATTGAGCTGATTCTCGACCGTGGGAAAGCTGTTCGAAACAATCCCCCATTGCGGTGTGAGAGTCGTTGTGTTCCAGGAATCGTGAACATAACGAAACGAAAGCTGTTGCGTCTCCGTCAGCTTATGGTCGATTCGGAAAAGCTCCTCTCGCCAATATGTTCTTGGGGAAACAGATGCGACATAGCACTTGTTGAGCCCAGTGGTGTTCGTGGTATTGCAGCCGGAGTTGGAGTTGGCCTCCGGGATGATGCCAGTGCTCAAAATGGCAGCCGCAGTCGGGTTCAAGCCAACATTTGTGACGGGAGAATACTGGTCTGGGCTGGAACTAGCTAAGCTGTAGGGGCAATCTGGGTATGCGTTCAAGCTAAAGAAGTTGGGTGATCCCGGAACCGGCGTGGGACATACGTCCGTGAATATGCCCTCGCGCTCCTCCGCCGTCGGCACCGCCTGGTTGTAATCCACCGGTGTCTGCTCCAGTCTCATCTCTTCCGACCAGAAAAAGAACGTTTTAGACTTGTTGGCGTTGTAGACATGCGGAATGAACAGCGGTCCGCCAATGGTCCCACCAAAGTCCTGCCTCCGATAAAGCGGCGTTTTGTATTTGAGCTTGCCTGTATATCCGGGAGACTCTGGCTCCGGCTGGTCGAAATAATTGCGGGCATTGAATAACTCGTTGCGAAGAAACTCGTAGAGATTTCCATGAAACCTGTCCGTACCCGACTTCGTGGTTACCATGATGCTGCCCGATGCGCTCTTGCCATAGAGGGCGCTGTAATCGGCGGTCAGGACTTTTATTTCCTGAATCGCATCGATGCTGGGATAAACGATGAGCGGTTCTCCCTGTCCACGGCTGGCATTGATGCTGGTGTTGAGGACATCGCTCCCATCGACCTCAAAGGTGTTGTACTCGACGCGTCCGCCGTTCACGCTGAACTTCGCACTGCCGGCGACGCCGACTTTGGCCTCATCCTGACCGGTCTGATTGCTGACGCCTGGCGCCAACGAAAGTAGTTGAGAGAAGTTCCTCCCGTTCAATCCGTAGCCTGTTACCTCCTTCTGAGAAAGCGTCGTAGCCATTGATGCGGAATCGAGATCGACCGCAGTGATTTCGCCGGCGGCGGAAACTTCCACTTCTGTCTTCTCCGAGGCGATGGAAAGCGCGGCATTGAAGATAAAGGACTCATTCGGGCCCAGAAAGATCAATTGGCTGGCAAGGCTGCTGAAGCCTTGGGACCGAACGAATATCTGATATTTTCCCGCAGGCAAGAACGGCAATGTATAGTTGCCCGATTCATCCGACTTCACATCGCGCTTGATCGCGCTGTCCTGGCTCACAATCTCAACAGCCGCACCCGGAATGACACCTCCTTGTCCGTCGCTCACTTGTCCAGATATGCGCCCGTTCTGCGCGAGCGCCCAGCCGCCGCCGAACAAGGTCAGCAAGATGAACACAGTGAGTGAGCGTGAAAGACTTCGGGACATGCGCCAGTGACTCCTCGATATGTGTGGTGCTTCCAGCAAGCTGTTGGAGGGTTTATCGTTTTGCATTATTTGGGCAGGTAGTAGCGGAATGAGGTAAACCACATATTGTCGATCGCCTTCGGCGAGCCCGCGAGGCCAGTTACCGGATTGCCGATGCCCTCCCATGTGTGACGTTCCGCGTACGAGTATTGAATTCCTTGCTGTAACGTTCCACGCGAGCCCTGATAGAAGCGGAACCAGTAGCCAATGGTGCCCTCTTGAATATTGCGGTTGTCCGCCGTGCAGTTTGCGGCGGCACCGGGTACATTGCCGCCGCCGTTAGCCGATGTCGTGGGAAGCACTTCGGTGTAGCATCCGGAAACCACCTGATTGGGAGCACCATACCCGGCAAGAATCGGTTGGCCAAAGGTTGGGCCGGGTGTCGTGACATAGTTGCCTGTCGCGTAGAAGGCGCGCTTGTCGTACTCACCTCCGTAGTAGGCGTAGAGGTCGAAGCGCGGGGCCGGGTGCCACTCGATTTTGCCCAAAGTGGATCCGCCCACAAGTAGTTCAAGGGAGCCATCTGCATGGGCCGTTGCATCGGGAAGCGCGGAGGTGCTGTAACGCCCAACGCCGTTACCGGCGAGGATGTGAGCACCTATATCCAGCGTCTTGGCGAAGAGAGAGACGGTCGCATTGGCGCCAATGCCTCCGCCCTGGGTCTTCGCAGTATAGGCGTCCAAAGCGGATGGCACTGCTGCCTGCGCATTCGGAAATATCCGATCGCGGAAGAAACGTCCTACTCCAAATAGTTCAAAGTGGCCGACCTTGGGTTCATACACAGCCTTCGCTATCAGGTCGGGTGCGTAGTTGTAGCTATAGTTTGCGGCAGGGTTGTAAAGACCACCAGCGTTGCCTGCCTGCTGATATACGATTGTCGGGAGATTGTGGCCGCCGATGTTTAAGGTTTGCGACTCTTCTACTGCACCGCCCAACCAGAAATGGCCGCGAAGACGCTTGACCACACGGAAGCCATACTGCCGCTCCCAACTGAAGCCGACGTTGTATTGCGCGTCGATGGTCAGCGGTATGGCTTCAGCGTTATTCGTTAGTCCGGACTTGTATTCCGTGGCGAGCGACCACATCTGTCCTCCCGTGATCGTCCAACCGTTGTTCAACGCTGCTTGACCCCATGCCTGACGCAGACGCAGTGCATAGCTGTTGCTTTGGTTATCATTGGAGGTTGTACCAGCAGAGAGAAAGTCCGCCTCGTAATAGCCGCGCAATGTGGCAGTCGGCAATTTACCTTCCGCTAACAGCGAAAGCCGCGACTGCCGGCCACTCGCATTGAACTCCGACAAAACACCGGCGGTCTGTCCGCCGAAGGGAATGCCCGTGAACTGCGTATCGACATCGCCGCCAATCGCACGTTGCCGCGATACGGTCTCACCCGCCACGAAGCCACCCGGAGTCAGTTCAACACCGCGGAAGCGGATGGTCGTTGGATTCTCCAAGGACTTTGTCGCTTTTTGATCGGCTGCCACTTCGTTTTCTAGCTTGGCCGATTTGGATGTCAGGTCGTACACCTGTGCCTGCAATGCCGCAATCTTCTCCGTTTGCGTCGCGTCCAAGGGCGGCGGTACCGGTGTCGTTGCATCCGCTGTAGGAGCTGCTGCATTGAGAGTCTGCTGCAATGCGACATCGCGTCTCGCGAGCTGCTTCTTCAGCTCATCCACTTCGCGCTGCAATTCCTCATACTTCTCTGTCAGCTGTTCGAGCTTATCGAACTTATCGTTTAGTTGTTCGAGTAGAATCTGTTCCTGCGTTTTGTGTTTGTTTTTCGCGGGCGGCGCTGGCGCTGATTGGGCTGCACTCTGCCCATAAGCAGCGAGGCTCAAGCAGACCAGCATGGTGACGAAGATGTTAGTGCGTCTGTACATCGAAAGTTCTCCTGATTTCAAGAAACAGATCGTTCTTAGGCGATGGAATCTATAAGTGGTGATTACGGCATGATGGACAGCGTTATGCTGGAGAATTTCGAAGGGTCGGTTGTGGAACTGGCATAAATGGTGACGGTGCCACCATTCGGCTGGGCCGCCGGTGCCTGATAAACGGTCACAATCCCTGAGCCGTTGGCTGCATAGCTGGGCACAGGGGCGCTCGCGGTGTGTACCGGCGTGAAGAAGCCGCACGATTCGTCCACCGTCTCTCCTGGAGGCAACGGCGTCCCCGGCGGAAGCTGACTGGCGCAGCTAACCGACCAATTCACACCCAGAAGTTCGGGATCATTTGCGACGACTACATCCAGATAGACGAAAGTGCCAGCCGTCAGCAAGGTGACAGGCGCCACCCCGGCTCCGTTCGCATTCGTAAATGCGATGGTCCCGATTTGTGGCTTGACCGTGCTGCTAGTGCCGCACCCACTGAAAGCCAGTACGATCGCCAAAAGCACAGGCAGATGCAATGCCCTTCCCCAGTCGTTATCTCGACTCGGAGAGATCGCTCTAAGCGCCGCATGCAAACTATTTGGCTTCTTCAAGCGCTCTTGTGTCGTCATGGCCCTTGGTTGTGGTTGGCGCATATACAGCATCATGGCGTCGCTCCAATCTTTTTGTTCTTCACCGCAAGCGCGGTTGGTGTGACGGCGGGAGTTGCGATCCCGACATACTCGGTGATGGTGTTATTGCTTAGCAGTACCCACACATTGCCCGCGCCATCCACGGCGACCATGACTGGACCGGCCGATAGACTGGAGGAATTGAAGCCGGCAAAGGAGTTGGGGATGTTGCTGTTGCTGAGTAGGCTGAGATCGATCTCGCTGAGGTTCGGCGACACCCCCCCACCACCCGTATTACCCACCCACAGATTGCCGGCGCCATCAAGAGCGATGCCTCGCGAATTTTCTATGGAGCTAAGACTTGCTGAGCCTCCCCCTAACGGACCACCGGCATAGCAAGTCACGATCTGCACCATCCCCAGCCCACCATATGCCGGTATCTTGCATATCTCAGGCGTCGTAGAGACCGGCACCCAAATGTCTCCCAAAGCATTCACTGCGATCTGGTCCTGTGTCGTGTCGGTGTCACTTCCCACGGCAGTGTTGACCACGAGTTGCCCGCTCGCATTGCTTAGGTCGGCGATCGAGAAGAC
>Ga0302315_10003204_pt1 | contig 14895 bp, 10 predicted proteins | sample III_Palsa_N3_1_FD_200532 | JGI IMG/M metagenome (GOLD analysis project Ga0302315, IMG submission 200532) | Peat permafrost microbial communities from Stordalen Mire near Abisko, Sweden - III_Palsa_N3_1 | ecosystem: Environmental > Terrestrial > Soil > Palsa > Peat permafrost | place: Sweden... | reverse complement strand
GACCTGGTCGCGGCGACCTTAAATGCGAATGCGTCAAAAGACTCCGGCCCCTCAAGGGCCGGAGTCTCCGTAAAGCTAAACGAGGTTCTCGCCTACATTGTCGAGTTGTTGGCGATAGCCAGGCTCGGGCAATAATGCGTTGCGCTCAGATATGGCGTTTGCTGTGAGCGAACTCCAGCAGCGCTAGACGTAGGCGGATCGATAAACACTTGCGCATTGTTCGATCCCGCGGGAGCGGTCAGCGTCATTGTCACTTTCCACCAGTTTCCCTCTTTCACGGCGGAGACCGAGGTCGCCTGTCCTGCACCCCACGTCCCACGCACTACAGCGCCCGTATTCGTATTGAGAACCCACGCGAATTCGGTACCACTCGGATCGTCGGTCTGGATCGAGCCGCCAGGGAAGACCGTTGCGTTGGTCGTCGCAAGAACATAGTCACTGAAGCTATACGATTGTCCGCCCTGAACCCTGATGATCTCGCGGACGTTCGAGACTGACGAGCCGTTTGTGCTGATAAGCGTCGCAGCCCCTTTATCCACTCCCGAGACATCGGTTGCAGGCTCTGCGGTGCCGCCGTTTTGTTGCGCCCATACATCCGGCATGGCGAGACTCAACGGCGAATCAATCAGATTGTTCGCATAGCAGGCCGCCGTGGTCTTGTTAGCCGGCGGACCATAAAAGCTCGAAATGCTCGCCTGGATTGCGTTGTCGGTCGTGTCGGTGGTTGCCTTGGTGATCACCGCGCCTTCGAAGAACTGGATAGGCGCAGCGCTACCGTCACCACCTTCGCCAAGCGAGAGGCCACCTTGCCATTGCCCATTGAAGGCATGGCCCGCATCGCTCTCAAAGTTAAGCGCTTCCGGAGGCGCCGCATCGTAGACTGAAGTGAGTACGCTCTGTGAAGCGGAGCCGCCCTTGACAACGAAGATGTTGGACGCCGTCACTGGTGAGTATTTGGAGAGTACGGTGACAAATTTCTCCTTCGCAGGCTGCTGCGGACCATAGAGGTAGACGCCGGCTTCTGCGTCGACGCCCGGCCAATTGGTATCGAGTGCGTTGCACACGGGGTCTTTTACAGTGGATGGTTGGGCCGAATCACCGTCGCAATAACCAAACACTGCGGCATTGCCGTTTGAGAACGCCAGCGCAAACATTTCGCCTTCAATTTCTCCATGCGCATAGGTGCCCGGGTTGGCACTGTTTTCCATGTTTCCGTATGTTCCGCAGCAAGTCGAGGACTGGCTATAGTGCGCCCCTGCGACCATGTATTCGGCAATCTCCGAGTCTCCGATCGACTGGTTGACGGTGCCGAAACGGTTGCGATATGCCTGTCCCGCCAACGTGCCCAGCGCTGGAACCTCAACGCCTTGCAGCGGCACGAAGCCGAGTTGTGCGGGGGTGCCGGGCAGCGCCGGCAGATCGTTACCGATAGATACCTGTTCGGTCGGCGCCGCAGTGGTCAATGCAGTGGGCGGCTGCGACAATTGCACGGTCAGCGTGCCACTGGTTCCAGGAAGCGTGATCGTCGCAAAGCCGTTCAGCACCGGGACAGTTGTCGACTTTTTCGCCGCGGCACTGGTACTTGCCGCTGCGCTGGTGCTCGGAATGGTCAGTGACTCTGTTCCGTCCGAGTTGAGTGTCAGCGTCCCCGTCACATTGCCGAACGCACCGCCCTTCAAAGGCGCGACCAGGTCGATCTGATCGTAGATGTACGTGACGGAGCAGGTTGTCTTGTTGCAGAACGAGTCTGTGCTTTTGACATTCGCCGAGCCGACCAACGAGCGGTCGGAGCCATTGGGCAAGTTGCCCGACGTATAGGGATAGACGTTCAGCGTTGTATTGTCGGACGCCCGTTGAATCTGGAATAGCGGCCCCGTGTAATGCTTTGTCAGCAGTCGTGTCACGCTGTGGGCCGCAGAGCACGGTGTGTTGGCCTCGGCTGCGCTGTCACACGGCAGAGGATTCGCCGATGACGCCTCTTCCAATGATGTATTGGCGCTCGTCTGCGCCGCGGCTTGCGTTGGCGACGAACTGGCGGCTGCTACGGCCTGAGACGCGGATGTGCCGCTACCGCTGCCGTCACATGCGGCGAGCGCGACTGTCATCGCCAACAGCACGGAAATTAACCCAACTCCTCTGGACATCATGACCTCCTCCTGGAAGACCAAGCTTTGGATTTGACTCAACAATTTAGTTGTACGGATTGATGCACTCAGAAACGCCACTGATCAAGCAACTGCCATGCGGAACCGTCAGACTTCCAAAAGGGTTAGACAATGCGCTACCAACCGGCGCAACGCGCCGTCCCGGCCACGCTCCATCCGGCAATCCAGTTCAGCCGTCGGGCACGAGTTCGCGCACGTCGGGCGGAAGCAATCCAGTTTGTAATTTGATCAGCGTGGGTTTGCGGGTGCCGTGAGGTCCGGGCACCGCGGCGGGTTGGGGCAGCATTGGGTTCATTGTGTCTCGCTGGGCCGGCGGCTAGCGCTGTACGCCGGCAGGCAGCATCACCAGCGTCCGTCGAAACACTCCGTGACTCACCATGCTTGTCTCCATTGTCATTGCACCGGTTGTCCGCCCCAGTGGAGCAGCATCCGATGCGGCGTGGCTATCTGGCAGCCGCGTCGAGTAATAATATTAGTCAATAATATCGATTTTACGTCTCAGTACAATCCCTTACACGGCGGAAGAAGTCCAGCGGCTGTGCCTCAGCGCCTAGAGTTACCATAAATGCGGCTTGACGGCCGGCAAATATTATTGCTAATACGATCGGTCATAATTGGCCGACGGCGGGTGACGGGTGAGATTTCACTTCGTTGTCCGCAACAACGCACGCGCGAGCCAAGGTCGCCTGCTCCTCGTTGTGAGGAGCAGCGTTCCGAGGCATTCGGCTCAAGCGATTCTCGTTTTGCGAGGCTGGGAGGGACTACTGGAGGGGTCTTGCGGACTTGGGATCAGTCAGTCGGCGGCGCGATCAACCGGCCCATGAGCGACCGCAGTGGCGAGCCGCCATGATGCGCGGCCGTTGCGTTTGACTTCGTAGAGCGCGCAGTCAGCGGCCTGAAGCAGTTCGTCTGGCGTATATCGGGTGCCTTCTTCGTCCAGCGCGACGCCGACGCTGATCGAGACCGAGATCGCCTGTCCGCGGAAAGTGACGGGCGTTGAGAATGCGTCAACCAGTTTCCGCGCAACTACGCGCGCCGCATCGTCGTCACGTAAGCGGCCAAGCAGCACGACAAATTCGTCTCCACCAAGTCGCCCGACAAGGTCATCGTCACGTGTCGCAGTACGCAGTCGTTGTGCCGCGACACGCAGCACCTCATCGCCTGCTGCATGACCATAGGTGTCGTTGATGATCTTGAAGTGGTCGACGTCGATATAGCAGAGTCCCACCCGCGTGCCGTGACGCCGGCGGTCATTCACGGCATCGCCGACTGCATGCATGAAGGCGCGGCGGTTAGCGGAGCCCGTCAGCGGATCGATCTTGGCAGCACGCTCGAGCGCTGTGACCTGTTCCACGCGGGCGGTGATGTCCGTCACCACGACGTGAAAGCCGTCGACGCGTTCCTCAGCATTCCGGTGCGGGATGTATCGCATGTCGACGTAGATCGACCCGTGGGGCGACATAACGCTGCGCTCGAACTGCTGAGGCTCTCCCGCCAACGCACGCTGGATGTATCGCTCGGAAATCTGGTATTGCGCGTCGCCCAGGTGCTCTCGCATCGTCCTGCCAATCACTTCTTCTGGAGGAGTACCGAGCATGGTTGCAAACGCCGCGTTCGCATAGCGGTAGGTTTCCGAGGTATCCACGAAGCCGACCAGGGACGGCAACGCGTCGGTGATAGCCCGGAGTTGCGCCTCGCTGCGTGCTGCGGTGCCGGCAGCGCTATGCTGGGCCTTGACAATGGGCACGATGCGGGCCCGAAGAAACAGTGTGCCTGCCAGCGCACATAGCGCCATCACGCCGACGGCCACCAGCAGCGCGTGCTGCACGGGAGCGAGAAAAACCTCAGTCTTGATCTTGGAGGCTGTCGCGAGTCCGGTGTTGCCGACCGGCGCATAGGCCACCACGACGTCGTCGCTGCGCGAATCCCTGTGCCGCTGCGTGCCCGCTTCACCGTGAAATGCAGGCGTGATCAGCGGGCGATTCCCGAGCGCCGGATCGATCGCCAGGTTGTGTGGCAATTCGGAAGGGGTCGCCGCAAAGCAACGTAGCAGCCTCCCCTCGAGACCACACAGCACGGACCGCCGCCCTTCACGCGAGCGTGTCGCCGCGATCGAATCCAGTATCGGTAACGTCTGCTCGGTTTCAAGCGCGAGTGGGACAAGAATTCCGTCGGCGTCTTGCAGCAGAAGTTCGGAGCGCTGACGATAGACGAAACCCGAGTGCCAAAGCAATTGCGCCTTGACGCCGGGTTGATCGACAGAGGGGCGCACCGGAACGATCTGATCCGGCGCGGCCAGGCGCCTCCCCGCGCTGGACAGTACCCGACCGTCGCTGCCGATCAGCCGGATGCTGGCAAACGCGTCGGGGCCCACATAGACGCTCATGTCGAGCGCCGCCGCGCACAATTCGGCGCTTCCCGCGCAGGGCGTGTGTTGCAAACGGCTCTGCTGCCTCGTGGCAAATGCGTTAGCGTGCTCCTGCGTATTCTGCAGGATGACTGACAATGTCGCAGCTTGCTCAACAGTGTCGCCCAGCAGCTCGCTGCGCTCGGCTGCTTCGTCGCTACGCACCATCAGCGAAGCGAGCATGACGCCGACGGCGAGCGCGGAACTGACAACCACCAGCGCGGCGATCACGGGTACGCGCGCGTTGGCGCTTTCACCCAGAATGCTCACGCCAGGCTGGCGTTTCGCCCAGACACACCATAAGGTCGCACCGGCGAGCACGAAACCGGTGCCGTTCAATGGCGCGACAACGAAGAGCTCGCCCCATCTCCACAAGCCGCCAATTGCCATGCTCTGACACAGCAACCCGATAATGCCCGTGAGAACCGTGCCGTAGATGAAGACTCGCGGGCCGACTGCGTTGCGCGGTCCAGCCAGTCCACGCAAATGCAGAAGCGCGCCGCCGCAGAACACAAAGCCGATTGCGGTCAACGCCGCCACGGGATAGGACTGGGACGCCGGATCGGCAAGGAGCCTATCCAGGTAACGGGCGTCGAGCGAGAAGCCGAGCCGTTGCAACCATTCGACCAGCACAACGGCGCCGGCACACATCAGCGTGAATGGAGCAATCAGGGACATACGCGTCGATCGCACGCTGCCGCCCGTCTCGCGCAGCATCCCGGTGGAGGCGACCAGGAAGCAGAACGCGTTGAACGGCAGCACATCGCTGCATGCGCGCGTGATTCCCGCTACATGCAGCAGTGCCAGCGAAAGTTCGTAGACTGCACCGGCAAACAGCAGCCATGCTGCTCCACGGCAACTCACGAGCGCATCTGAACAGGCGCGCAGCTTCCGGCCAATAAAAGCACGGGCCAGTAAATGTGTGATGGCGCGGCCACCAGGGCGCCGCGGGATAGACCAGTTCATGCGGCGGCGCTATCGGAAGTAGAGATGCTCAAATCGCCCGAGGCGCGAAACGCGCTCAATGGCCGCATGCGGTCACCAGCCGTGGTCAGCAGCGCGTCGAGCGTGCCACCATCCGCGGGCCACGCCGCTGTGCCAACACGGACAGCCGGCGACACCGGCAAGCCGTCGATGATGTCGATCAGTGTGTCGAGTTGCCCGGCCAGCGAGACGGCCATCGTCGCCGCACGTGAACCGCCGGGGACCGGAATCCGGTCCGGCACCAGAATCGCGATCTGGTCATCGGCGGCACGCACGAGTACATCGGATGGTCCCAGCACGCGGTTGATGCGTTCGAGGACGGCGCGCAACAGCACGTCGCGAGCCTCGAAGCCCCACGCATCGCGAACCGGCTTAAGCGAGTCGATACAGAGCAGGATGATCGACAGGGAGCCCGTGTTGCCCAACTGACGCTCGGGATCCCTGGAGAACTGCTGGGCGAGCCAGTGCCGGCTATGCAGACCTGTGGCGGCGTCAGTGTCGAGCTGCGTTTCAAGAGCGCCACGCTGACGCTCGGTGTGCGCCACCTCGCTGACGACGCGCGAGCGCAACGCGTGCAGCGTCGCCACAACAAGCATGACGAGCGCCGCCAGCGCGCCCCACAAAACGAGCGCCCAGCGCGTGTGGGCACGTTCACGCCCGTTCAGCAGTTGGGCTTCCTGGTCCGCGAAGGCCTGCAGCGTTGCGCGGATCACCCTGCGATCCGCTTCATAGCCCGGATCGGCCAGCAAGGCCTGCGCAGCGCCGTTGCGGCCCTCCTTCATGTCATCGCGGAGTTCGTCGAGGCGGGCACGTATCCGGGCCATCGCTCCACCGATGGTCTGCAGCCGTGACACCTGTTCCGTATTGTCGGCCGTCAGCGTAAGCAATTGGGCACGCAGTATCTCGGAGCTGACGTAAGCATCCTCGATCTCTTGCAGGACCGCCGTGCGATCGCCGGCCCGCGAATCCATGGTCGGCACATCGAACACGTAACGCAACATGGACGAATCGCGGACAACCATCGTAATCCGCATCTCCGACTCGAGCCGCATCACCTCGTAGGAGTGCTGGATCCAGTCCGATTGCGATTGCTGCATGGTCGCGCCGAGCCCGACGCAGGCGAGAATCGCCGCGCCTAGCGCAGTTGCGATCCGTACACGGCGGCGCATGAGAGTTTCGAAATTCGGCACGATTTACCTTGGGCGACATCTGTCACACAAGTTATCGGCAAATGTTCGCGCAACTTCAATGGCAGCCGCGTACGTAGGTGTATTTACCTAGGTATATTTATCCTACGAATGCCGCGCGTCGGCCGCAGATGTCGCAGGCGCTGGACGTGAGCGGCGATGATTGATCGCTATGAATACGCCCATCAGAAGGAAGAAACCGAGCAACAGCAACAGGGCATTGATGAGCACACGCTCGTAGCCGAGCTCGCTTACGTTAATGAAAGGATAGGGGTAAAAGTCTGTTTCGCTGCCGCGCCAGAGCGTTATCAACAGATAGCCGACCGGATAGATCAGCCAGAAGAGACAATCGCGCAGCAGCAGATGGAAGCGGGGAACGAATAGCAGCCAGTACAGCGTGCATAGCAGCGGTATGACCGTATGCAGCAATTCGTTGAGCAGCGCGCGGTAGCCGTACGGCGTCCATAGATGGCGCAGCAAGGTGTTGTAAGCGATGCCCACGAACACGATATAGACGACCACGGCGGTGAGCACTGGCGGCTTACGGAAGAACCGCCCGGGTGCGGAGCGTGCCCGCATGGCTACAAACGAAAAGCTGATCGCGACGACGAGCGTTGTGAGGTTCGTCAGGTATGCACTGATACGCTCGATGCCGTCGATCATGCCCAAGCCGCGAAACAGCATCCTGCCAATCGTGATGTCGCTCTGTGCGGCGAAGCCCACCCATGCGAGCACCGCAATCAGCGATGCCACAGTCACCGACGCGAAGCTCGGCGTCGGCAGCGGCAATTCAGATGAGTGCGGCTCAAGGTGAGCGGAGCGCTTCGGCATGCTTCCCATCTATTTCGCGGCGGCGAGCTTGTCCTGCGTGTTGGTGTCGAAGTCCGTGGCGGCATGGCGCTCGTGCAGCTGATCCGAAAGCTCGCCAAAGACGCGATTGACCTTCCGACCACGCTTGACGGCCGGACGCTCGCCGATCGCATCGGCCCAACGCTGGACGTGCTTGTAGTCCTGCACAGAGAGGAACTCGGCCGCCCCGTAGAGCCAGCCCTTTACCAAGCCGCCATACCACGGCCAGATCGCCATATCGGCGATCGTGTACGCGTCTCCCGCCATGTATTCGTTGTCCGCGAGCTGCTTGTCGAGGACGTCGAGCTGACGCTTCACCTCCATCGCGAAGCGGTCGATCGGATATTCCATTTTGCTCGGCGCATACGCGTAAAAATGGCCGAAGCCGCCACCGAGGTACGGGGCGCTGCCCATTTGCCAGAACAGCCACGACAGGCATTCGGCGCGTGCTCCCGGCTCGGTCGGCAAGAAAGCACCGAATTTTTCGGCGAGGTGCACCAGGATCGCGCCAGACTCGAACACGCGGATGGGCTTCGGTCCACTGCGATCGAGCAGCGCGGGAATCTTGGAGTTCGGATTCACGCCGACAAAGCCACTGCCAAACTGCTCGCCATCGCCAATCTTGATGAGCCAGGCGTCATATTCCGCACCGCTGTGGCCAAGCGCCAGCAGCTCCTCGAGCATCACCGTGACCTTGACGCCATTCGGCGTCGCCAGCGAATAAAGCTGCAGCGGGTGCAGGCCGACCGGCAACTCCTTGTCGTGCGTCGGCCCCGAAATCGGGCGGTTGATATTCGCAAAGCGGCCGCCGTTGTCCTTGTTCCAGGTCCAGACCTTAGGCGGTTCGTAATCGACAGTGCTCATGCTTAAAGCTCCTCGCTTCGTTGCATCGTGGGATGGGTGATTGGAAGCGAGATTAACAAATTGACGGAGAACGTGCTGTGCCGCTGAAACTCAGCGGCTCGGCGGAAGAGGCAGCGCACATGTTGGAAGACGCCGTGGCGTCTCACAAGCGGAGTTACCATATGCAAGCAGCGCTTCTGCTGCAAAGACCGCATTTAGACTTGATCGAGCCCGCCATGAGCAACGACGCTTCAGGCAATTTCAACGAGCTGGCCTCGGGTGGCAGCCGCTACCATCAGGTGTATCCACGGCTGGATGAGGGACAACTGGCGATACTGGAGCGTTATGGCGAGCGCCGCAAGCTCAAAACCCACGACGTCCTCTATTCCGAAGGCGACCGGCACACTGGGATGTTCGCCATTCTCTCCGGGACGATCGAGGCATCCAGAAGGTCCGTTGAAGGCCCCGTATTGCTGGGCACACATGGCCCCGGCAGTTTCACCGGCGAGGTTGCCACGCTCGCGGGCCGGGCTGCGGTCGCAACGACGCGCGCGATCTCCGATTGCGAGGTCATCGTCATTGACGAGGAGTCACTGCGCGCGCTCGTGATCGCGGAAGCGGAGTTGAGCGAAACCATCATGCGCGCCTATATCTTGCGGCGCGTCGCTTTCATCCGCGGCGAACACGTGGGCGTGGTGGTGATCGGGAGCACATCTTCGGCCCCTACGCTACGCCTGCGCCACTTCCTGAGCCGCAACGGACAACCCTCGGCCTACTTCGATATCGTCGAGCACTCCGAGGCCAAAGAGCTTCTCACGCACTATGGCGCAACGGAAGCTGACATCCCGGTTGTAATCACGTTGCAAGGTGTGGCACTGAAGCAGCCGAGCCACCGGGCCGTCGCCGATGCAATCGGCCTGAGTCCAGACAGACTCAATGGCGAGCGCTTCGATCTCGTTGTGGTGGGTGCCGGACCTGCAGGGCTTGCAGCTGCGGTGTACGCCGCATCCGAGGGATTGAAGGTGGCGGTTCTGGACGCCAAGGCGCCCGGCGGCCAGGCCGGCACCAGTTCGAAGATTGAAAATTACTTTGGCTTTCCGACCGGCATATCGGGGCAGGCGCTAGCGGGCCGTGGCCTGTCGCAGTGTCGCAAGTTCGGCGCCGAGGTCGGGGTGCCTATCGAAGCGCTCACGATCGACTGCACGGACTCGACATCGTTTCACATTGGCCTGAATCAGGACGAGTCCGTCTACGCTCGCGCTGTCGTCATTGCCAGCGGCGCGCGCTACCGGAAGCCGGACCTTTTGCGTCTCGAGGACTTCGAGGGTCGCGGCATCTACTACAGTGCGACCTTCATGGAGGGTGCATTCTGCAACAACGAAGAGCTGATCGTAGTGGGCGGCGGCAATTCGGCGGGACAGGCTGCAGTATTCCTTGCGAGGTTCGCGCGCCATGTCCACGTGGCGATTCGCGGAGAAGGTCTCAAAGCGAGCATGTCGACCTATTTGATCAGACGGATCAACGCGGCGTCCAATATCACGCTTCACACGAAGACACAGATCGTCGAGTTATGCGGCGAGTCGAGACTCGAGGCGATAAAGTGGAACCGGCAAGGGGAGATTGAACACAAGCCCATCCGGCACGTGTTCCTGTTTCTTGGCGCCCAGCCCAGTACTGGATGGCTTGGCGATTGCGTCACGCTGGACAAGGATGGGTTTGTGCTGACTGGTGCCGCTACCGGCGCCAAATGGTCAGCAGACCGGCCGCCGCACGATCTCGAGACCAGCCGCCCCGGAATCTTCGCGGCGGGTGACGTGCGCAGTGGCTCCGTCAAAAGAGTGGCAGCCGCCGTGGGAGAGGGAGCGGCCGCCATTCAGGCGATTCACCAATATCTGGCAGGATGAGTGTGACTAATCCTTGGCCGGTACGCTCGGTTCCACCGCCCGAAAGTGCCAACCGTCGCTCTCCTTTACGTACACGGCCATGATATGGCCGCTCTCCCGGCGGAAGGTTCCGTCGCCTTTCGGCACCTGAACGGAGAACTCCGCGACGCTGAATCCACCATCGCCTTGCGCGCTCGCATCGATCACGTGAATGTGGTGCTCTTTCGCGCCCGAGCCAAAGCGCTTTTCGTAGTACTCCTTGAGTGCTGCGCGTCCTTTGATGATTTTCCCTGCCGGGGAAACCAGCATACCGTCTTCGGCATAGAGTTGCGCCATTGCGTCGGCATTTTTAGCCGCGTAATTGCTGTCGTAAAGGTGCCCAAGCTGCTCAGCCGCTGACTGCGCTTCCTCGGACGAAGGCTCTGAGGCATTCGCATTGGACGTCGCTGCGCAAACCAGCGTATTGCCAACGAAAAGTGCAGCGAGCAAAAGGGAAATGTGTCGTTTCACCTTGAAACTCCTTTGATCGGGTTGCGGTTGTGGCTCTCCCACTGGTCAGTCGAGAAGAGCAGGATCGTGGATCGCGCCTGTCAGCAGTTCGGCAAACGCCTGCAATGCATGCGGTAATGTGCGCCCGGCCATCGTCTGAACCTGAAGCCTGCGCTGGTGTAGTTCGGGATTGCTGATCGGCACGGCTGCGAGTCCCTCCGCTACGAGGCGGCTGCGCACCGTCAGGAAGCCGGTTAGCGTGACGGCATCGGTAAGCAAAACGAAGCTCTGTAGTGCAGCATGGTAATTGCTCACGAACACAGGCTCGAACACCAGGCCTTCCAGACTGCAGGCAATATCGAACATCTGGCGGATCGTCACGCCCTGGTTGTCGATGGCGAGCGGCCAGGCCATCAGATCCGCGAGCGATACGGACTCGCGTGCGCCAAGCGGATGATCGTGCCTGACCAGTGCGAAGATCGGGGCCAGTTGCGAATACACCACGTGGATGTCCTTCTCCGGCGCGACGCTGAAACACACTGCGATATCCGCAGTGCCTTCGCGCACGCGTTGTGTCGCGACAGATGGCGCAGACACGTCCAGTTGAAACTGCGTCGCCGGATGCGTCTTCAGAAAGTGCGCAAACACCTGCGGCAGAAAATACGGCGCGACCCCTTCCGAACTTGCCACACGAATCGTCGCGCGGCTGCCATTGCTCAGCCCGCGAATTTCGTCGGTGACGCGCTCGGTTTCCAGCAGGCTGCGCCGCGCGTGTTCGGCAAGCACACGTCCGGCATCGCTCAACACCATCCCGCGCGGCCGCCGTTCAAAAAGCGCCGCGCCGACTTCCTCTTCGAGCTTCGCAATCTGCCTGCTTAACGCCGACACCGCCACGTATAGCCGCTCCGACGCCTTGCTGAGCGACCCGCTGCGTGCCACTTCGAGAAAGTAACGCAGTGCAGTATTGTCCATTTCGGTCAGGCTTCCCCGCTTTGCCGTTTCGGCAACGATATCTGCCAAATATTGTAATTGTCCACAAATATCGTCCACGCCAAGATCGTTACACTGCTTCGTACGAGCCAGGCGCGCCCACGGCGCGTCACGACGGAGAACGAAGTCGACCAAGGACGCCGCCATGAGCCCTGATTCAGCAGCCGTAGTAAGCGAATCCCTCGCCAAGCCGGTCTCGCGTGCGGGGGTACCGCGCCTGATCCTGGCAACGTCCATTGGAAATGCGCTCGAGTTTTACGACCTGATCGTCTACGGGTACTTTGCCACCACGCTGTCGCGGCTGTTTTTCCCGACGCATGACAAGACGGTATCGCTGCTGCTCACGCTCGGCACGTTCGCGTTGTCATATCTGGCGCGGCCGCTTGGCGCGCTGGCGCTCGGCTCGTATAGCGACCGAAAGGGCCGCAAGGCTTCATTGACACTGTCGATTTCAATGATGACGATCGGCACGGGGATGGTCGCGCTGATGCCGTCGTATGCCACGATCGGCCTGATCGCGCCAATCGGCATTTTCGCTTCGCGTCTGTTGCAAGGCTTTTCCGCTGGCGGCGAATTCGGAAGCTCTACAGCGTTTCTCATCGAACATGCGCCAGCGCGGAAAGGCTTCATGGCGAGCTGGCAGTTCTCGAGCCAGGGAGCAAGCACACTGCTCGCTTCGGCGTTCGGCGCAGTACTGACCGGCACGTTGACGCAGCCTCAGCTCGAAGGCTGGGGATGGCGCATTCCCTTTCTGTTCGGCATGCTGATCGGTCCGATCGGGCTTTATATCCGGCGCCGCATGGATGAAACGCCGGAGTTCGAACGGGCCGAGAAATCCAGTTCGCCGGTGCGTGAAGTGCTGGCGACGCAGAAGGAACGCGTGCTGGTGTCGATCGGCTCGCTGGTGCTTACGACCACGGCCAACTATATGCTGCTGTACATGCCGACGTATGCGGCGCGGCAACTCGGACTCGCACCATCGTCAGGCTTCATTGCGACGCTGGCCGCCGGGTTCATCATGATGGTGCTGACACCGGTGGTCGGACACTGGTCCGACAAGGTGGGCCGTACGCGCATCATGCTAGGCGCAGGTACGTTGTTCTTCTTCACGGTTTATCCTGCGTTCATGTTTATGAACGCCCATCCGTCGCTCGCGACATTGCTTGCCGCGGTGGTGTGGGTCGCCTTGTTGAAAGCCACCTACTTCGCGCCGATTCCTGCGTTGATGTCGGAGCTGTTTCCAACCCGCACCCGTACCACCGGCATGGCGCTCGGCTATAACATTGGCACAACCGTTTTCGGCGGCTTCACGCCGCTCGCGGTGGCGGCATTGATTGCGGCCACAGGCAATAACCTGGCACCCGGCCTCTATCTGATGTTCGCGGCTCTCATCAGCCTGTTTACGGTGGTGTGGGCGCGTGCACGTTTGAATGCCCACTAGGTCAGCCGGGTCCGTCGAACCAATCGGGATTCCACGAATGCAATACGATTTTGAACAAGCGGTGCAGTTTGCAGTTGATCATGAGTCGCTTTGGGACCGTCACGTGGACGGTGTGTGGGGCGTGCATGTGAACGACCCGCCGCCGTGGAACCGGTTGCTCGGCCCGGTACATGACCGCGGCCCCGTGTCCGGTACGATCGCGCTCGATGGACGCGTGCTGACCTCATGGGGCGAACCCGAGCGCGCCGACCTGACTTTCAGCGTCGCAAAGATGTACCTCGCGCTGCTCGCCGGCATCGCCTATGACCGCGGCCTGCTGCCCGACGTCGACGAACCGGTGCACGTGCGAGTGCCCGGCATCGGCTTTGACGATGAACACAACGCCGCCGTGACCTGGGCCCATCTGCTGCAGCAAACAAGCGAATGGCAGGGCACGTATTTTGGCCTCTCGGATCAGGCGGACCACTATCGCGCCGTCAACTTCGCTGCGCCACCGGACGGCAAAAAAGGCGACCTGCGTCCTTTGCAATACCCCGGCACGTATTGGGAATACAACGACGTGCGTATCAACCAGCTTTCGCTGGCGCTGCTTTACCTGTTCCGGCGGCCGTTGCCCGAGGTCTTCCGCGAGGCGATCATGCGCCCCGCCGGCGCGAGCGAAAACTGGCAATGGGTTGGCTACGACAATGCGTGGGTGGAGATCGATGGCCGGCGCATGCAATCCGTCCCGGGCGGAACGCATTGGGGCGGCGGGATGTCCGTTAGCGCGAACGATCAGCTTAAAGTGGCGCAACTGCTGCTGAACGAAGGCATGGTGGACGGCCAGCAGATTCTGTCTCGCGAGTGGATCGCGCGTATGCGTACGCCATGTGCGATTGCGCCGTTCTACGGTTACCTCGTGTGGCTCAATACTGACCGCAAGATTTTCCCGAGCGTGCCGGCGTCGAGCTATTTCGGCGTCGGAGCCGGCAGCTCCTTCACGTGGATCGAGCCCGAGCGACGCATGACTGTGATCGTCCGGTGGTTGAATCCTGCGCACGCGAACGAGTTCTTTGGGCGAGTTCTGGCGGCAGTCGACGCATCTCACACAACGTAACGCATACGTTCCTGTTTCGATTGCCGCGGCGCAGAAGCGGTCTAGGCGTCCGCCGCGGCCGGCTGCTTCCTGGAGTCGTCGAAGACACGGGTTATTGCCTGGGCCAATTCGTAGTAGCCTTCCCGGCTCATGTGGAAGCCGTCATCGAAAAGCCAGTCGACACGGGTAACAGCGTTGATGTCGATACAGACGAGGTTATCGAGTGCCTTGCACGTGTCGACGATGAACACGTTGTAGCGCTGCCGAAGGTCCTTTTCGTCGGGATTGCTTTCGAGCTTGCGGGTATTTTCCAACAGGACGACTATCTTTGCACCCGGCTTGGCCCAGGACGAGAGTTTGTGGAGAGCTAGCCGAATGATCTCCTGCCGCTCCTCGTTCGTCGACGGGACGAAGTTGAAACTCCGCACGAACCAGAGAGCAAGGTCCGACTTCAGGATATCGCGGACCGCATCCTCGTCGAACCGGACGGTCAAGCCGTCCACCCCACGGAAATAATTGATTTCCATCATTCGATAGAGCGACAGGACGGTCAGGTCGCCCTCCTCGACCGCGGCCTTCAGG
>Ga0302315_10003203_pt1 | contig 14901 bp, 9 predicted proteins | sample III_Palsa_N3_1_FD_200532 | JGI IMG/M metagenome (GOLD analysis project Ga0302315, IMG submission 200532) | Peat permafrost microbial communities from Stordalen Mire near Abisko, Sweden - III_Palsa_N3_1 | ecosystem: Environmental > Terrestrial > Soil > Palsa > Peat permafrost | place: Sweden... | reverse complement strand
CCGCCAAGGCACTCCGTCTCGTCATCCCTGAGATGGACGGCAAGCTCGACGGCTTCTCCATGCGCGTCCCTACCCCCAACGTCTCCGTGGTTGACCTCACCTTCGTCTCCACCAAGCCCATCGACGTAAAGTCCGTCAACGCCGCTCTCAAGGCGGCCGCAGAAGGCCCCCTCAAGGGCATCCTCGGCTACACGGAAGAAGAGTTGGTCTCCACCGACTTCCGCGGCAACGCCCTCTCCAGCATCGTCGACTCCAAGCTGACCAAGGTCATCAAGAACACCGGCAAAGTCATCAGTTGGTACGACAACGAGTGGGGCTACTCCAGCCGCGTCAAAGACCTCATCCTCTTCCTCGTGAAGAAGGGCCTCTAGTCCCCTCACGAATCACTCATTACAGCTTCAGCAAAGACTAAAGGCCCGCATCTCGCGGGCCTTTCGTCTTGCTCGTTGTCTTCGTTTAGAACGTGAGCCGACCGCCAAACTGGAAGATACGCATCGGCGCGGCACCGCTGATGTGGCCAAAAGTCCCAGAGCCACATCCGTTCGGGTTTACGGCAGCGTTCGTAGGGTTTGCCGAACACGATGCGCTCGGGTTATTCAAACTCACCATGTTGAATGCATTGGTTGCTTCGGCACGAAACTCGAATCCTGTTCCGTGAGGCAAGACAAAGTCACGCTGCACTGCCATATCGATATCCCGATAACCTGGCCCAACTAGATAGTCACGCGGCGTATTGCCATCCGCTCCTCCAGGACCGATGCCGCCAGCAATGCCAGGGCCGTTTCCAACGAAAGCCGCCGAATTGAACCATCCCGTATTCGCAATCAGGAAACGATTGCGGTGCTTATCCCCTACAATCTGCCCCTTGGTGAAGCCAGGCGCAAGGTTGGGGCGATCGTTGTTATATCCATCAAGGTTTCTATCCGAGCCCGTCGTGATGTTGAACGGTGCGCCGCTATTGAAGTACGCAATCGCGGACACCTTCCAGCCGTTGGCAAGACTCTTCGCCCACCGTTTTTCTCCGTGATAGTAGTCGATCTTGTAAACCCCGGAAATCGACGACGTATTGCGCTTGTCATTATCCGAAGGACCCCGCTCTTCCTTCAACGCACTGTAATTCTGAGCGGTAGAAATTCCGATAGCGCTTGAGTTCGCACTCCACAACGAGTGGCTCCAGACATAGAAGCCATTCAGCAGCAGGTGGCTGGTCAGCGACTTGTGCGCCGAAACCTGTAGCGAGTTATAGTTTGCTGTCTGGCCTGATGAAATCAGAATCACCTGGCCGAGCGCGCCGTTATCGTTGTACGGACGCCGGGCGGTAATGCTCGTCTGGCTCGACGAAGGTGGCAATCCATTGATGGACTCATACACCGGGTTGTTTCCGTCAATGCCGTCCGGCACGTGGCGAACGAAGTTTCCAACATACGCAGTCTGCAAGCTGATACCCCACGGCATCTGCTGTTCAATCGCCGCATTGACCTGATAGGCAACAGGCCACTTGTACTTCGGATCGATCGCTTCAACAGCCGCCGCAGGAAGGAAGCGAGGCGATGCTGCGTTGTAAACATAGGGGAACGGATCGCCCGTGGGGAACGAAGCGGGGTTTCCGTACACATTGCTCAGCGAAGTGATCGACTGGAACGTCTGCCGTACGGCGAACGGTTGAGCATTCGCGGGCTGGTTCCATTCGTTGCCTGAAACGCTACCGAAGAACATACCGGCACCGGCCCGAATCGCAGTCTTTCCATTCCCGAACGGGTCGAAGACCAGGCCCACGCGCGGAGAGACGTGATCGAACGAGGTCTGCGCAACGCCACGCGGAATTCCCGCATCACCCGGGAACACCACCCCCAAAGGAGCCGTAGGCACCTTGGTGGACTGCTGTCCGGGGACAAAGCCTGCGGTCAGGTTCTGCGACTCAACAGGTGCCTGCTCGATGTCATAGCGCAAACCAAGGTTCGCCGTCAGGCGCGGAGTGATCTTCCATGCGTCCTGAATAAAGCCCGCGCCAAAGAAGTAGTTCGTCAAGCTGTGATACGGAGTGTCCTGTTCCATGGAAGCGACCAGTCCAGCCACGAAATCCGCAGTCGGATTGTTCTTCGTAGACGTCGGACCCGACGTCTGGAAGTTGAAGACACCGAAGTTATACAGGTTACCCTGCACAGCATCCTTCTCCAGCGAGAACTCACCGCCAACATTCAGCGAATGATGGCCAAGTGCAAAGGTAAACACATCGCGAATGCCATAGAAGTCAGTATTGCTGACAGGACCCGCAAGCGCTCCACCAGCAGCAAATCCTGACGAAATGGAAAGCTGTGGCAAGGCCCTTGGCCCTTGAATCGTAAAGTTCGAACCGAACGCACTGAGGTCAGTAGCAGGAAGGTTGACGCGTCCACCCGCTACGCGAGTCACCGTAACCCAAACCTGGTTGGCCTTTGTATCGCCAATCGTGTGTACATCGCTGATATTCAAGTCTTGCTGACGTGCATTCGACTGATTCACCATGTACGGAATGGCTGCCGTAGTGGTGCTACCGCCGAACGCGCCGCTGACCGACTTGATCGTAAAGTAACTAGCGAAAAGATGATCTCTCGTGCCAATTTGCTGATCGTACTTGCCCAGGTACTCATCCTCGGTGGTCGGCGTAGTATAAGCGCCTGTGTACCCCTCAAGATAGGTCTTGCCACCGCTGGTTACGTTCGTGTTCGGCAGCGGAATCAGTTTGCTGAGAATGTTTGCAGCCGTCGGATCTAGCGACAAAATGGGGATACAACCGGCAGTAGCCGTCAAGCAGTTCGCGGAAGAGTTCACCCCAGTCCAGGCCGTCCCAGTAGTTGGATTATTGGGAATGATCGGAGACTTCGTAAAGTCACCCAAGCGCTCCAACGCTGTAGGCACAATGGCGCCCGTCAGCAACTGACCACTGGTTTGGCGAAGTCCACCATAGCTGAAAAAGAAAAATGCCTTATCATGCTTGATCGGGCCGCCAATCGTTGCGCCGAACTGATTGCGGTGCAACGGCAGGTTGAGTTTTGTCGCTGGGTTTTGCGCGCCAGTCGGCACCCAGGAGTAGGCATCCAGATCGGTATTACGAAGAAACTCAAACACCGTTCCGTGAAAGTGGTTGGTACCCGACTTGGTGACTGCAGTGACCACAGCGCCAGACATACGTCCGTACTGAGCGGCAAAGTTACTCGTCTCTACGCGGAACTCTTCAAGCGCATCCGGGTTCGGCAGCGCGTTCCCATAGTTGCGGAGTCCGGTCATGTTGAAGCCGCCATCCAGGTAGTAGCTCACCATAGGAACGCCGCCGTCCACGCCGCCATTCACGATCACCTGAGTAGAAGGAACACCAATCACAAAGTTCGGCGTCCCGTTCGGGTTCGTCTGCGCGCTCGCGCTATTGCTCTGCACGCCGGCCGTCAGCGACAGCTCCGTGTAAGCATTGCGATTCACCAACGGAAGATTATTGATCTCTTCCGGAGAAATCGTACGACCCAGCGTCTCAGAGGTCACGTTCACCAACGGAGGAGCCGTCGTCACAGTAATCGTTTCCGTCACCGCACCAATAGCCAGTGCAACCGGCAGAGATTGCGTCTGATCCACAGCAACCACAATATTCTGCTGGACAAACTTCTTGAAGCCCGCCGCTTCCACCGCAACCGTGTAAGTGCCTACTGGCAAATACTGAATAGTGTACGTACCCGAGCTATCGCTCACGGTACTGCGAGAAAATCCCGTGTTGACGTTCGTCGTCTTAACACTGGCATTGGCTACCAATGCGCCTTGGTCGTCCGTCACCGTGCCGGAGATGGCACCGGTAATCTGCTGCGCCTGGGCAAGGCCTCCGAGCAGGAAGACAACAACAGCCAGCACGCTGGCAAGCATCCATCCGCCTGAGGCGGGCTGCTTGTCGTGCTTCTGTGCACTCTGCGTGCGGTTTACGTTTGAAATTGCGATCATCGGGGACTCCAGGCTTTCTTCATCTTCGCGAAAATAGGGGTTGCTGATCATTGCGTCCATGTTCGTTATGACCGCCCTCTTTATAAGTTGTTCCGCTGATCTGAAAATGCAGATCAGCATAGGCCATAGCGGTCGTCCAACCACGTCATGGCAATAAAGAACCAAGACGATTTGGCTGACCGGTAAAGCGCTTTTGTAGAAGCGGGATGAAGATATGCGCTTGTCTTTACAAAGGTCAAGCGTTTATCTGTGAAAAAGTGCACCTTCGGCGGTGCGTCCCGGCAGGCGGTTTACCTGACAGATCACATCGCAACCGGCCTTACAGATTTTCGGCGGACTCGCATCTCCGTCGGTCGCTTTTGGGGCCTAAGCGTCCTTGTACACGAAGGGCCGCGTAAGCCGACTCCTCCAGAAGTAAGCCAGCACAATCACGCTGGCCACAGCCGCATACGCGCACCACAGAGACGTGAACGCATACCGCTTCACCGCCATCACCACCAGCAGAATGCCAAGGTTTGCCGCGCCAAACGCCACCATCATCGGCACCTTTGAAAAGAACAGCGACCCACACGTCGCGATGATGTACAGAACCGCAACCCACGTCATGTTCGTCGCATAGTTCACATAAACAATGCTGTTCCCTGCCACCGACACCTGTAGCGGATACGCCGCCAATCCCCACAGCATATAAAGCGTCAGCAACCCACCCAGGATCACAAACGGCAGCATCGTCCGCCGCCTCGCTCTCGTCTTTTCAAACAACATCACACCCATGGGCATCAGGAACGGCAACAGCCCCTGCGCATACAACACAAACGCTGCCCCCATATTGTGGGCCACCTGCGGCGACAGAATCCCATCCAGCCCCAGCCACACAAACCCCTCAATAAACTGGTGTACAGCAAACATCGTTGGTAAGGCAGCAAACAACAGCTCCCTCCGATGCTTCACCTGCGTCAGTGTCACTACCCCAACTGCCCCCAACACACCACTCCCCACAAAGTTCGCTGTCGCAGAAAAACACATACCATCTCCCCAACCGTAATCTGCCGATCATAAATGCATTCTCCAAGTGCGTATGTGCTCCAATGGCTTTATGGAGAACTTTCGCCTCCGCGTCTTCCGAACCGCCGCGCATCATCTGAACTTCAGGATGTCGGCCGAAGATCTTCTCCTCACCCAACCCGCAATCACGCAACAGATCAAAGCCCTTGAGGCTGAACTTGGTACCGCCCTCTTCGATCGCGCCGGCGGCAAACTTGCTCTCACTGCTGCCGGTTCCGCCCTTCTTCCCTTCGCCGAGCGCATCGCGCAGCTCTCCTCCGAAGCCCGCGAAGCCGTCGCAACCACCATCGGAGGTAGTGCTGGCACGCTCACCGTCGCAGCTTCGCAAACCATCGGCCAATACCTTCTGCCTCGTCTCATCGCAGCCTTTTTACTTGAAAACCCAAGGGTAGAAATCCGAATCCTCGGCGGCAACACCCTGGTCGTCCTTGAAGCCCTCATCGACCACCGCGCCCAGATCGCCCTCATCGAAGGCCCTCCGCTCCGCCAGGACGTCCGCGTCAAACCCTTCATGGAAGACCACATGGTCTGCATCGTCCCTGCCGGACATGAGTGGGCCGATGAAGAAGTCACCCTCGCTCAACTCAAGCAGGCAACGCTCGTCACTCGCGAACTCGGCTCAGGCTCCCGCCGCATCGTGGAGCAGGCCATCGAACAGTCTGGCCTTAATCTCCGTGACCTCAACGTTCGCATGACCTTCGACTCCACCGAAGGCCTTCTCAGCGCTGTAGAAGCCGGCCTCGGCATCGGCTTCGTCTCCCGTTGGGCCGTTCGCAATCAGCTTGCGCTCGGCACACTCCATATCGCTCACGTCCGTGGGCTAAAGCTCGCCCGGGTCTTCTCCATCGCAACAACGGCTGGCCCTGAACCTTCGGGCATCACCGGCATCTTTCACCGCTTCATCCTTGAACGAGCCGAAGCCCTCGCGCCACGCGCCACCGGTCGAACCAAAGCTTCTGCTAAATCGAAATAACGTGGAAGTAGATTGCCGCCAGTGAAGCGCTTCCGACGATGATCCAGAGCGTAATTCCCTGCACCAGCGGCCGAACGCCAACCTGCTTCAGCGTTTTCTTCGACAGGCTCGTTCCAATCAAAAACAACGTCGCCGTCAACCCAGCTTTGCCCAGGTGGCTAATCCCCGCATACTCTGCATGAAGTTGCGGCAGATACGTGCTCGCTGCAGCCGCTGCGCAGAACATCAGAATGAACCACGGCATCTTCACCTTGCCTCTGGCTGCCGCGTTCTCCTGCCGTCCCTTACTCGCTAGACGAGCCATAAAAGCTGCAGTCAGCAGAGATACCGGCACAATCCAAAGCGCTCTCGCCAGTTTCACCGTTGTTCCAATCGCCAATGCCTGGTTGCCATAAGCCGCCGCCGCTCCTACAACCGAACTCGTATCGTGGATCGCCAACGCAGCCCACAATCCAAACTGGTTTTGGTCGAGATGCAGCAGATGTCCAATCGCCGGAAACGCTAGTAGCGCAACAGAGTTCAGCAAAAACACCGTGCCCATAGATACGCTGATCTCTTCTTCATTCGCCTGCGTAATCGGAGCAATCGCAGCAATAGCGCTTCCACCGCAAATCGCCGTTCCCGCAGTAATCAGGAACGATGCCTTGCCACCAATCTTCAATAGCTTGCCCAACAGCAACCCAAGCATCATGGCCACCGTAATACTAATGGCCGTATACACGAACCCCGAACGCCCGGCATGCAACACCTGCCGTACATCCATGCCAAATCCCAGCGCGACAACAGAAGCCTGCAGCAACAACTTCGCCAGCGAGCTACTCTCCGCCCGCAGCGGGTGCTCCACTGTAAATCCAAATGCGATGCCACCAACTAGCGCGACTGGTGGTGAAACGATGCCACTCCCCGCAATCAACAGGCCTATTAGAAAAATCGTTATACTGTCCAGCTTGTGCAGCATTTCCGGCTTTTGTGGAATAAGTTGTGTGATCGTTGCGGTTGCCATGTCTCACCTCATGACTAACTCTCTGCTCCGCTACGCCCCACGTCCAAGTAGAAGTGCTTATGCGCGATAAGCTCACACGCCACCCCATGCCTCGACATACAATTCAGGTATGGATCGTCAAAATATCCCCGGAACCAGTCCCTTCGAGCCCATCATCGGCTTCTCACGCGCAGTACGTATCGGCAAAGTCGTTCACGTCTCAGGCACCGGCCCAGTCGGCGCGGAGGACCTCAGCCCCGCTGAACAGACACGAGTCGTCCTCAAGCTCATCGAAACCGCGCTCTCACAAGCAGGCGCAACCTTCGAGCACGTAGTCCGCACTCGCATGTTCCTCGCTCACGCTGAGGATTGGGAAGAGATCGGTCGCGCTCACGGCGAAGTCTTCGGCACCATCCGCCCCGCAAGCACTATGGTCGTCGCAGCGCTTCTCAACCCGAAGTGGCGCGTAGAAATCGAAGCAGAAGCTGTCCTGCCTTAGCCTCTAGCGAGTATCCGGCTGCCATAGCCAGGCTGCTCCACGGACTCCACTGGAGTCTCCATGGATCGCACGTACGATCGGCGTCTCCACACCACCGCCGAACGGATAGTCGCGCAGCTTTGCCATCAGCGCCGGATACAAACTCTCGACGTTCGACAACCCTCCACCCAGCACAATCACGTCCGGATCCAGCACATTTACGACCACCGCCAGCCCACGAGCCATGCGGTTTTCCAACCGGTCCAACGCTGCCAAAGCTTCCGCACCTCCCGCTTCAGCCTCGGCGATAATCTCTTTGCCGCGAAGGTCCCGTCCGCTGTGCCGCGCAAAGTCCTCTTCAAACCCTGTACCGGAGATCCACTTCTCAAGGCAGCCACGCTTGCCGCAGTAGCACTCCGGCCCGGGCAGCTCTTCCCCCGTAGCCCACGGCAACGGCATATGCCCCCATTCTCCCGCTATGCCGTTCCGCCCGGCATGAACCTTTCCGCCAATCGTGACACCACCTCCACATCCGGTCCCTACAATCACCCCAAAAACAATCTCCTTACCGGCCGCCGCTCCATCTGTTGCTTCGCTCACAGCAAAGCAGTTCGCATCGTTGGCGCAACGCACCTCACGCTCCAACGCAACACTTAGATCCTGCTGGAGCGGACGCCCATTGATCCACGTCGAGTTCGCATTTTTCACCAGCCCGGTAGAAGCAACAACCGTCCCCGGAATCCCCACACCAACACTGCCAACCCGCTTCGTCGCCTGCTCCAGGTCGCGCACCAGTTCGCGAATCGCAGAGATCGTCCCGTCGTAATCCCCGCGTGGCGTCGCCACACGAATACGCCGCAGTTCACGGCCCTGGGCATCCAGAGCAATCCCCTCTATCTTCGTCCCACCAAGATCAATACCAATTCGCACGTGTTTCTCCACTCCAAACTTTTATCAAAACCTACTGCATAGCACCACTGCGGTTCGTCTATAGATTGACAACAAGCTCCGACTCACGCCAAGCCGCGTTCCCCCAAAGCCGTTCGCGACCATCATACTGCTCGCTGAATCGTGCAATGCGTTCCACCTCTGCATCATCAATCTGGGAGTCGTAACAAAGCACTGCTCGCCGCTTTCGCGCAACGGCCGTCTGCACATCCCCTGCCTCACTTGCAAACACAGGTGCAAGCTGGACCTTGAGCTCTCGCTCCAGTCCAAGCACAGATTCCTCAATAGCCCCAGCATCACCCGTAACGGGTAAATCCTCATAGAAAGCACAAGGCGTACTCGTCGTCGCCATCCGCGTCAAAGACTCACGCGCAGACGTATGGTCGATATGCCCACCAAGACCAAGCGGCAAAACAACGGCACCAGCTCCCGTCCGCTCAACCGCCTTCTGAATCTTCACCAGCGCTTTATCTAAGAGATTCACCGCAAGTCCAAACACCTCGTTCGCAGGACAATGCAGCCGCAACGGCGCATCCTTCATATTCAGATCTACCAACGTCAGCGCAGATCCATACTGCCGACGCCACACTTCATCCTCACGTCCACGCAAGGCTGTAACGAACGACATACGATCGTTCGAATGCACAAACTCCATCTCAGAAAACGGGGCGAACTGGCTGCGTGAAAAACAGTTAATCACGATGACCTTATGCCCCGCTTCGATCCACGCCCCAACAGCAAGTGCCAGTGAGAACGCCGCATCATCACGGTGGGGCGATACGACAGCAATCTTCAAAATCTTCACTCTCCTGCGCCGCTCTTACCAACCCAACGCTCCATCCAGAATATCTGCTCTACCTCATCCTGAGCAGATCAAAGCCCCATCCGCACCCATCAACCGCGTCAAACAAGCAAACAAACGGCATCCTCGGGGCTTGCCCGCCGCCGATTCCTAATGCGCTGCCGCTTCAAAAACCGCAAAACGACGCTCCAACTCCCACTGCTCCGATGCCTTCTCATTAACCTTCAAGAAAGCAGAGCAAACGGCATTCGGAACACTCGTAGCAGATATCGGCGCAGCACACTCTGCCTTACGACGACGGAAGTCATCCGGTGCAGCCCACAAACTACTGCCGTACAGGAACGCATGCTCAAGAGACGTGCGTGCCATCTCCTTCAAATCAAGGTAGCCCAGCCCCTGCTCCTCCGCACCTTTCACGTACTCATGCGTAATATCAATCCGCGAAACACCCTCATCGTCCGTCGACAGCGCCACCGGCACATGAGCCTTGCGATACCCCGACAGCGGATGATCCACGCCCTTCACTCCAAGAATCACATCGTTGGACGTGAGATTGATCTCCACCATAATGTGCTTGTCGGCCATCTCCTTCATAAGTCCGGCAGCATCGTCTTCATACAAAACATCGACGCCATGTCCAATGCGTTCCGCATGTCCCAACTCCACAGCTTCACGAATATGAAACCGCAGCCCTTCGGGCGGCACCAACCCAGGTGCCAGTTCGCCCGCGTGCAGCGAAAGATGAACCTTCGGATAAACCGAGTGTAGGTAGTCGAAGATTTGCATATGAAGGTGGTAATCCTTCATCGATACCTTGCCGTCCTCTGGCGCAAGAATGTTCACGCCAACAAAACGTGGATCAGCATTCGCCAGCTCAAACCCAATCAAGGCTGATGTAAACACCTGCGCCGGCGTAGCACTGCGTCCCACGGAAGACAAGTAATGCATCTTCACATAGCAAGGACTAGGCGCAGCAGGATGATCCGCACAATGCTCCATCGCACTTTTTGCCGCCTCAATCTCATCCATATCTTTGCGTGCCGTAGGAATTGCCGAACGCAGACCAGCAGCCAGCAGCTTTTCTCGTAACGTCGCAAGCTCCTCGCGAGAAACAGAACTCTCTGCATCCGCAGGCCAGGTAATGCTTGTTCCCAGCATCGCCGCATTACGCAGTCCGGGCGACGCCATGATCTCGAGATACTGCTCGTTCTGCGCAGCCGCTCTTGTTGCCACCTCATCAAGCCACTCCGCCAGAGTATTGTGGATACCGTCGAAGTGTCTAAAGGTCGCAAAGAACCAGTCATGCCTGCTCACACCTGCATACGGAACAAAGCTACGCATCGATGCAGTATCAATAAACTTGTCGTAGGACTTCTGATCCTTGAACGCGTCACCCGCCAACACATTGCCCTTCCCACACGGGGCATCGTCCCCTGTCACCGGCGGTACAAACTTGATGCCAACGGGGTCAAGACAAAGCCCCTGCCCCGCAGCCTCTTTGGCAAACGTCTCTGCATAAACGGCACCGCTGATGTGCATATGCAGATCACCACCCTTTGGCATGTTCCTCAGATAGGCATACAGGTCTGGCGTCCCCAGCTTCTTCGCCGCCTCAAAGGCATGCGTTGCACGCAACTCACCAGGAGTCGGCGCACTGCGCGTTACTCCAACACTCGAGCTCTGCCCACTCAACCCAACAGGATTGATGGCTAAGAGAGTTATCGCCAGCAATGCAAAAACTAGATGGAACTTGAGCCTCAACTTGGCCTGCATACAGAAATTTCCTTTCGCCGGTTCGGCGACACGTTAACCATGCCAGAGCGACCTATCGGGCGATACCCCAGTGAGCTCAAACGGATACGTGCAGCGCTACGACTGTTTTGCAGATACTAAACGATTCCGCGAAGCCAACACCATTTCGAGCTCGATCCAAAGCTGTAAAAGCTTCTGTTTCTTCGCGCTATGGGACTACCACAAAGGAGTCATTGCATGTGCTATGACCAATCAACGAGTATGCTTCTCAACAATTCGGTAGCTGAGTAACACGCCGCAAAAAGCCCTCCATTGGAGGGCTTTTTGCGAATACCTTTCAATCTAGCCGAGTCTTCAGCAAACCGCATTCTTGCGGATCACCTGCTTATAAAAAGCAGCACTCAGCTTAGGCGTTCGCTTCTGCGTTGTGAAATCCACATACGTAATTCCGAAACGCTTCTCGTATCCATCAGCCCACTCAAAGTTATCCAACAGGCTCCACAGGAAGTACCCCTTCACCGGCACACCTTCGCTCACAGCTCGTTGCAACTGCGTCAGGTAGTTGCGCAGGAACATCACACGATCCGTATCGTAGACCTCTCCATCGGCAGCCACCGTATCCGCAGAAGAAGCTCCATTCTCGGTGATGTACATCTCCTTCACCTTCCACGTATCGGCAACCAGCTTCGGCCCCCAATAGAGCGCCTCCGGCCCAATCGTGAGCCACGGGCTCAGCATGTGCGGATAAGAGCTCGGCGAGGGCACAACCGTATATCCCTTCTCCGATCCATCAGCACGAACATACGTCGGCTGGTAAATATTGATGCCCGTAAAGTCCATTGGACTACCAATAATGCTCATCTCTTCAGCAGTAAACTTCGGCGCATCCGCTCCCAGACGCTTCAAGTACAACTCCGTATAACGCCCCTCCTGCACCACCGTCAGAAACATCGCGTTCTCTTCTCGAATCGCTTTCCTCGCCGCGTCTATCTGCTCTGCGGACTCATACACAGGCACAGTCGCCGTAATATTGTCAGCTATCCCAACCTTCGTTCCCGGTTTCGCTTTCGCGCGAATCGCTTGCACCGCCAAGCCATGTCCCAGTACCACATAATGAGTGAGCTGAGCCAGCCTCTTCGGATCAAGCTTCAACCCAGGCGCATGGACTCCCAGCTGGTAACCCTGTTCCACAAACGTACGCATCTCATTCATCGTCATGAAGTGCTGCACTTTATCTGAAAGTTTTTCGGCGGTATAGCCTGCATAATCGGCAAACACCTTCGCCGTGTCCTTGTTCTCCCATCCGCCTCTATCTTGCAGCGGTTGCGGAAGGTCCCAGTGATACAGCGTGCAAAAGGGTTGAATCCCCGCTGCCAGAAGCGTATCGACCATGCGGCTATAAAAATCGAGCCCTTGTGGATTCGGCTTCCCCTTACCTGTAGGAAATATTCGCGACCATGCCACCGAAAAGCGACAGGTCTTCAGTCCCAGGCTCTTCATCAGTTGAATATCGCTGGCGTAGCGATGGTAGTAATCGTCCGCCACATCGCCGGTATCACCATTCTGCGTCTTACCCGGCGTATGCGAAAACGTATCCCATATAGTCTGCCCGCGGCCACCCTCATGGACAGCACCTTCAACCTGGTAAGAAGCCGTCGCGGAACCCCACAAAAATCCTTCGGGGAAACTAAATTCGTGCTTCTCTGAGCCCTCGGCCTCCGCCGATGTTGCCGCAAACCCGAGTCCCGGCAAAGAAAGCGCGGTAGCAGAGCCACCCAGCATGCGGGCAAGCGTACGTCTTGAAATCTTGTTCAACATAAAACTCCTGTAGTGAGGAAAGACAGATGGGAAGAAAGTTATCGATCGAAGGCCGCACCGAAGACGCAGCACGAGAGGTAAGAAACAAAGTGGCCGCCGACCGAGTATCGTACGTCGATCGGCGGCCACTATTGCTGCTACAGGTTAGAACTGCGCTTTGAGTACGAACTGGTACTCGCGTGGGTTGTAGTTCGGATCGGTTGCGGAGATCGTTCCAAAAGCCGCATTACCAAACTCCTGGTTTGAGGTGTTGTTGTTCCCAATGAAGAAACTAGGAGTATTGGAAATATTGAACGACTCGACACGGAATTGCAGGTTTACACGCTCCGTGACAGGAAAGTTCTTGAAGAGTGAGAGATCAACATGGCGGAAGTCTGGCCCGAACAGCGAGTTGCGCTGCGTGGTTCCAACAGTTCCAAGCGGTTGAGGAACAAAGGCGGCCGTATTGAAGAAATGCGTCAGGGTCTTGTGACCAAGACGTGCATCCCCAATTTGACTAGGACGATCCGCTCCTCCAGCGTTTTGTGGGGTCGCGCGATTGTTAAAGCCGTGCCGTAAGCCGTCGCTCTCAACTGGGTTATCGAGGCCGTTACCGGTCTCGACAACAGAAAAGACCCTACCGCTCTGCCAAGCCATGATCATATTTGTTTCCCAACCAGCGAGAACAGCCTTCTTTATGCCTGTGAACTCCTTGCCATACTGTTCTTCATAGTTGAGTGAGAGTGCGAAGCGGTTTTGAAGGTCATTGTCTGCTTTGCCGTACTCAATCTGACGAATGCGAGTCGGATCGGCATGGGCCCAGCCCTGATCACCTTGCTGAGAGAAGCCGCTGACATCACTCAACGCCTTAGCCCAGGTGTAGTTTGCGTCGAACGCCAAGCCCTTAACAAAGCGGCGCTGGAAGGAGGTCTGCAATGCGTTGTAGTTGGAGATACCGCCACTGTTGATATAGCTGACGCTTCCCAAGTTGGGGAGTTGGGCCTGGAGCTGATGCGCTCCGCCAGTCGGATTGGCTGCACTGCCTACTGGCGCCAAGGGGTTGAAGGGTGCAGGTTGGTTTATGTTGTCGATCGACTCCGGCAAATGCTGGGCGATATTCCCGACATAGCCGATCGTGAAGACATTAGCACCTAACTGCTGTTCGACCTGGAGATTGAACTGCTGGATGAGTGAATCTCTAAAGTGGGGAGCTTCTGCCACGAAAGAGAGTCCAGTAATTCCAGCGAGATCAGCCACGTTAGGAATAGTAGGGGCTGGGATTGCTACAGTACCGCTGATAACTCCAGGGGCACCAATTGTCGGGCAAGCCGGATTCTGACCTGCACTGGCTCCAGGGACCGTAGCCTCTAGCTGAACCGCTAGGGTTGACTGGCAGTTAGGGCTATAGATAGAGGTGAATGGGGGATTCTTCAGATCGGCATTGGAAGTGTAGTTGCCGGGGAAGAAGCTGAGTCCATAGCCTCCACGGATAACGGTAGTGGGCCTTGCCGAAAAGGAGAATCCAATTCGTGGGGCTACATCGGAATAGGTAGTGGGAAGGTTGACCTGTGAATTGACACCATTCACACCCGCTATCTTCAATGCATTTCCAATGTTTCCGGCGCTTAAGGTCGTCGCCTCTGGAAAGTCGAAGTTTGAGATGTGATCGTGCGCTTCGGTGAAAGGAGTGAAAATATCGTAACGTACGCCGGCAAGGAGAGTCAGCTTCGGATTCACCTTCCAGCTATCCTGCACGAAACCACTTGGCTCCCAGCTTCTGTAATCTGGAGAGAACAGATTGAAATTGCGGGTTTGGCTGGCGAAGGCGCCTACGAGTGCAGAGGCAAGCTGATTGCTCTGCGTCTGCAACTGAGTAGAAGCGCTGTCACTGGGAAGGTTGAACTGATATGCACCAACTGCAGAGGCGCTTTGCACGTTACGCGCTTGTCTGCGAATCAGGCTGAGGCCCACTTTAATGTTGTGATTACCCTTCGTCCAGCTAAGCGTACCAGCGTATTGGAAGGTGTTATCGATGTCCTGAAGAGGAACATACGCACCATCACCGATATCGCCGAACGGCCCAACTGAGATTGGCGTTAGAGAGTTAGCAAAGGGGCTGAAGGAAGTCATGCTGGCAGGCA
>Ga0302315_10003202_pt1 | contig 14903 bp, 11 predicted proteins | sample III_Palsa_N3_1_FD_200532 | JGI IMG/M metagenome (GOLD analysis project Ga0302315, IMG submission 200532) | Peat permafrost microbial communities from Stordalen Mire near Abisko, Sweden - III_Palsa_N3_1 | ecosystem: Environmental > Terrestrial > Soil > Palsa > Peat permafrost | place: Sweden... | reverse complement strand
TTGATGAAAACTGTGGTAACACCTTCAACATCTGGCAGCTGTTGGCTACCAGCTATGGCAATGAAAATTTTGTTACCAGCCAATGTAATGCTAATTGGGCCAAGTTCATCCCTTTCTTTCTGTACCTCATCACATGGTCCTATATTACTATCTGGTCAAGTCACATCTTCATTAGTGAGATACTGAAGCACAAAAACAGCTTCGACCTGAGACGACGGATTTATCTGTTGACGGTCATTGCAGCTGCTTTTGAGCTGTGCAGCATCTGTCTAGTTATGGCTGGCGTCCAACACTGGGTCCGCTACCTTATTTACGTGGTGCCATTACAGGCAGTTCGCACGGTGGTCAGCTGGTCTATCAACGCCTGGTTTGACACTACGGTGGCTATCACCCACGGCGTGGATGACAAGACAATAGTCAAATTCAAACGTATTATGCAGGTGATGGATATTACCACTGCCGTGATGCACATCAGCTGCTGTGTCATTGGTCCAGTGGTGGCTTATCACAACGGCTATTACACTATGGTTAACTGGTTCTACAGTATCAGGACCTGTGTGACTAGTCTGATTGGTGTCTGCGTCTGTTTGCTGATTAGACAGGTTGGTAACAAACTTCATGCTGCATGCATGCCTGATGACGCTGAAATGGTCCAGCAGGACACCAAGACTACCGAGCTGATGCATCGGCTGAAGTTCCTAATTAAGATAGCCAATAACTGCCTGCCATCACAAATCCTCTTCAGCTTCTTTCCTTTCTGGATGTTGGCTGATCTCTATGGTGCCTTCTGGTTCCAGTACACCATCAACGAGTTCAATCTGGCCTTGTCGGTGGCCATTATGGCTTGGTTGGTTAAGGAGAAGGGTGACAGCATGGGCTTCCACAGCGGCTCAACTGTTGACACCGACAGCCATCGCAAGTCGTCAGGCTCGACTACCACACCTGTGGCTAATAGCCACAGTCTACTTATTAAGGTTCAGGTTGAACGGCAGACTAGCGGCTTCAGCTTCACTGTCGATGACATTAATGCTACTACACCTCAGTAAGAGACAATTTTGTTGTAGTAGAGTAGTTGGAGTGGTAGAATAACGATAGTTAAGATAGAGAACTATAAGTAGGGTTATCTCAGATAACCTTCGTAACTAGTCTTTGTTAAGATCTTGCTATAACCTACGAAATTTTTAGGTTGGGAATATAATAATAATAAGTTGTTGGAAGTTTGTAGTGTTGTTAGTGTAACTTATAGCTTGCAAGTGTTTGAGATTATCCAGGGTAATCTTTGTAAGATTTTATAGTGGCGGTACACTACTGTACTTTGTAAGTATAACTAGGTTATACTTAGTAACAACAACAATAGTAATAAGCTAGATTTAGGTTAGAGCTGTTATAGTTTAACTGTGCAACAGATATTACTAACAACCTTAACTTACTATGTGTAGTAAGTACAAACGTTAAACTCTGGTATGTTCTAAGAACACATCTTTTTGTCTGAAGTACTATATTCTACTTCTCCTGCTACTGATGTGTTGTTACAGCAAATTAGTACCGACACCCAGACCATATTTAAACTTTACCTTTCATCTCAATTTTGGATGGTGACAGTACACCATCAAGCTGACTACATGAATAGCAAGTTTTAGTGAAGAATCAACTCCATCTTGTTTGTTCACACTATTAGTATCGCATCTAAAAGTTGTAGTCTCGAACGATACTAGTATAGTACCAGTTTAGACTGAAAAGTTTAAAACCCTGTGAGTTATTTGCAGGATAACAAAAATCTCTCTAAACAAAATGGCTGAGCAGGATCTGATGCAGATGTTAAACTTTAACTTCCACTTTCCCAATGTAGACGGGGATCTGTTGAAGCTAGCGATAACACCGCGAGGCCTAGCACTGCCTGAAGACATCTCCGCTCGTCTTGAGAGCAAATACCACTTAGCCGGGGTAAAAAGAATTACGAAGCTCTCGAATTTTATGGCGACTCTGCACTATCAATACTTTTTGTTGACAGATACAAGTACTATTACGGTTTAGATCTTGACCCTAAAGATCTTCATGACATGAAGTCCGAAATCACTAAGAATAGCACACTTACATATTTCGCCAAGGAGGTAGGTCTTTGTTATGACATTCTTGGGATCCCTGTTGATAAGAAGTTGGGTACAAGAAATATTTGTGCTGATGTGTTCGAGGCAATTGTTGGTGTTCTCTACTACCAGTATGGACTAACCAATCTTAATCGTATCAAGAACTGGCTGTTCTCACTACAACCTGTCTCTGACTTCTTTGAGCAAGAGTCACTGAAGCAATATGAGAGGTCGCAACATAGCCTTATCTCTCTTGACTATATCAAGAGGATGAAATGGAACAAACAGGACAGTGTCAAGAACTTCTTTGATGCCTACTTCAGTAGAGATAGTCAGCTGCGGTTGAGAACAGAGAGAGCTTACGGTAATATGTTCGCGTACTTTATCTTCAACCCGGCCGAAAATCGCAAGTTTTACATCGATACCATTCCTAGTGGCGAAATCGAGGAGTTGAAGCCCGCTCTGATAGAGAAGACCATTTGGCTCTAGTCTTACATATGTATATATGTATGTATATATATCATGACAATAATGTTATCTTGGATAACATTAGAATATCTACTAGTGTTACTTAAGAGTACATGAAAGTAGTATATTAGATTTATACGGCTTGAATAATAGCTTCAAGTAAACACATATTATATCAACCGTAGACTCTCAATCGTGTTAACAAAGCATAGTATTAACAAAGTTCTAACTTAGAGTTAGAACTCTTATACTCTCTAAATTATAAAATTGTAGGTTGTAACCGAGTTACAACAACTGTATTACATTTTTACACTAAACTCTGTAGGTTAGAACTATATTCATGGTTCTAAGTTGTAGCAGAAAAACTATGACAGAACAGTATAATTGCAATAAGGACAGACTTGGCAAAGATGTTAAATGGGTAACAGCAACAGACACCCACCAAAGTTAGAATAGTTACAAGATACTAAAGCCTTAACAAGATAGTAGAGTCAAGTTAACGATAAGTCTCATCAAGTAATACTTACAAAGTAAGTATTGTGTTGCCTAACTATTATCACATACACACGTACACACACATAACTCATATCCCAGAAATCTTTACTGACCTACCTCTGACGCGTCTGGAGGATACTGGGCTCAACAGAGGAGTCAACCAACTGCCCGTTGTCATAGATTTCTCTTTTCTGCGGTAGTCCACCCTGATGATAACACCACCAGATACCAGTCTTCTTCCTGTTATGGAAGTGGCCAGTGAGGTACAGATCGCCATTCTGGTAGTACTCAGAATACGGTCCTTCTATTTTACCAGCAACATACATATTGACCCGCTTGAGCACACCGGTCGAACCATAGTACTCGCACCACTTACCATGCTTCCTGCCTTCATAATAGTTGCCTACGAAACGTTGGTGGCTAACACCACTATCATCAACAGCGGACATCTTCTCGAAACGTCCATGCGGTAGCCAACCTGTATAGTTGCGCCTAAACAGCTGTTTGAGTCTGTTAACTCTAGTTGCATCAGCACTGTGTAATTGAAGGCTCTCAACCACATGGAAATGGTAATATGTTGTTAATGTGTTGAGCTGACCACCATTATAAAAGTCTTCCCTGACCTCTTCAACCTGGCTAACGTATGTTGTTCGTGAGCTAGTTAAGGCCGTAGCTCTAGTGATTTTGGCCACATCATCCCTGGTGAGCTTAGTTGCTGCTGTTGTTGTACCCTCAGTTGAGGGTACAACAGTTGAGGATACAACAACAGGAGCAGAAGTAAGTATTTTGTAGTGGGTTGATTGTTGTAGTTGGCCAGATTTATACAGCTCATTCCCAATAAAGTACCCTCCATAGGTGTATCTTTCCCACTCACCCTCTTTTAAACCATCAACATAGTGACCCTTGGTACTCTCCTCGAGATATGCGTTACAATAAGTGCGCCACAGACCCACCTTCTTGCCGGCAAAAGTCACGTTGCGCAGCGGAAAGTCACCTGTTGGGTCGTATATGTAAGTAGCAAATGAGTTAGGATCAGAAGGATTAACGTGAACTCCGTTCAGCAGGCCTTTGGCCTTGAAGCTGATGAGGAAGGGGAAGGGAATACTCGGGCTATCAGAGCAGTTTATCGTCCTTATACTAGCCCCGAAGTTACTAGAGCATGTTCTTACATCGTTGTTGTAGTAGCGATCACGACAGTTGAGGACAGTGAGTTTAGGCGTGAAAGTGTCACCGTCTTCGTTTAAACCGTTGTTATATAGCCAGTTCATGATAAAGCGTTTGTTGCTGCGGTAGCTGGCTGGCAGTAGTATGAAGGGGAGATTAACCATGATCTTCTCTGACAAATCCTGACTGACCTTGACCTTCATAAACTCCGCTGACAGATCGTCCCAGAAGTTGAACAGCACACTAATCAGCTTCTGGAAGTACGGCTGATCCTCCAGCCAGTTAGCCAGCTCAAAACACTTAACCAAGAAGTCAACCACATTTTTGTCCTTTTCTAGCGGTTCCGAAAGCGCCAAAAACAACGACATTACCGGTGAGCTTGTTGTGTTTGTTGTGTTTGACATCTTCGTCGTCTCAGGTATACCGGTGATGGCACCAGTATGGTAAGTGTGATCGTTGATGTAAGAGCCGGTGAAAGCTCTGGCATACTGCTGTGGGATAGGAATGATGTTGTTGCTACTATCAGCAACAGCATCAGGGTTAAAACCCATGTCAGACAATATCATAGTTATTAACTTGGAGTTCATTACCTGATAGTACGGTCTTTCGATTATATCACCAGCTACGTCGAACTTGATCCTAGTTGACATCTGTCCAGTTTCTAGAAATGCGGTAGATGAGATAGCTGTTGACAGCAGGGTGCGTCGTGGCTTTACTGCTGTCGCCTTAGATGCATCTAAAGGGGTCGGGAACAACCTTCTACGAGGCAGTCCACTAGTGGAAGTTCCTACTGTTGTTGTTGTTGAGGCCGAGACTCGAGTAGAAGCTAACGCTCTGCCTGCCTCAAGCACCCTTGTCAGTGGTCGTTGTCTAACAACAGTCTGTTCAGTAGCTGACATGGGGTTGGTGACAGTTTATCCTGTAGACTTTGTCAGCTACAGCTGCTTAGTTCAGCACTCTAATAAAAGATCAGAATTTTAGACTACTCTAGGTGGTGATAGTCTGCAGTGATATTTTTAGATGAGAAAGCTACAGTAACTCTACCAAAGTTACCTCAAATCTACCAAAGTTGAAGTATGGTATGATCTCGAGTAGTAAAATGTCAGGCATTGATGATCTTGAAACCAAACTAAAACTTCTTTCGAAGTTGGCTGACAGACGACGTGAGACTGATGTTGAGGAAGTTGACAAGCTATGTAGTAGTCTGCTAGACAAGATCTCTACCGCACACAGATCAGGTGATGAGTTCGTCGCTGTGCTACACTTGTATAAGATCTATACTGATTATGAGATGGCTAAAGGCCGAGCTCAGAGTGTGACTGAGCGCCTGAGACCAGATTTACCTAAGGGGTGGACTGTCGTCTGTGACGGTGGTAATGTTGTGCTGAAGTTCCCCATGGTTGCCAACAGTAAGATAACCAGCGACAATGACCCACCGCTGTATCAGCCATCTTAACATAAGAAGTTTCTAACCAGTTAACTGTTACTTTGTTACAAAGTAGAGGTTAATAGACTGTCTGTCAGTAAGCTCATTCTAGTCAAATGTGTCTATTAGTAGTTGTGCATCAGGGTTATTCAAAATAACCCCTCTATGGTGGAACAATTTTGTCACTGGGCAATACGAACAAGATTTTCATGGTAACAAAAGTTTTGTGTTACTGGAAGTAGAGGTTATGTCGCCAAATAAGGAGACTAGAAGGAACAGTGATGGTACCATAACAGTTACCACCTATCATGATGACTGTGTTACTAGCAAAAGTCTAGCTCGTCATAGAGTTAGGTCAGCGGTGGTCTCAGACATCAACTCACTACTTAGGATCTGCAAGATCCCTCGTATCCCTAACACACAGGAGCATGGTTTGCATCTCAGCTGGTATGAGAATGGAAACAAGCACACTAGCTGTTACTACTTCCGCGGTAAGAAACATGGTCCCTGTGAAAGCTACTACCGAGACGGTACGACCCACATCAGCTGCACCTATGTGAGAGGTCAACTTCAAGGTCTACTTACAAGCTACAATGAGTTCGGCCAGTTTAATACCGAACTCAACTATGGTCAGGCTGGTAAGTTACACGGTGTCTGCAAGTACTACGATAACAGTGGTAAGTTGATCAGCTCAGTCTACTATCATGATGGTAACAAAGTCAGAGATCTAGAATTGTAGGCTTGTCTCTCTTAATAACAATAATAGTAATAATAGACTTGTTATAACTCTTGGATTTGTTATAACTCTTGGATTTGTGGTAATTGGTGACAATGATGGTTGATAGTCAACCACCCAAAAATTTATAGTGGTTGATGGTGAGTGATGACAAAAAAAATCTCTGGTAACCTTTCTTATCACCAAGATTACACAAAAATCTTGTATAATAGGATGTTGAGATTAGTGTTTGTCGACGGCTACGCCTTAGCGATAGCAAAGACATCACACACCATTTTTACATTACTGTTATACCAAAAATTTGTAGTGGTTGGTTAGTTGGTGGTGTGACATCACCAAAATTTGTAGTGGTTGGTTAGTTGGTAATGGTGGTCGATAGTCGATAGTCAACCACCAAAAACTTGTCACTATCACAGACACGTACAGATGTATACATACACAAAGCATTACAGAAGTTCTCCACTGAAAATACTAATTATGGATATTATAAGTCTTATACTTATTGTCATTGATGATAAGAATAAGATTAGTGGTATACGGATAGATAGAAAGTAGTGTAGAATTACTACTCAAAGTAGTAATAACGTTAACAGTTGCAACTACCACCTGGAGTAGTAGTAATCATAGATCAACTTAGTTATATGACTTCAGTCATAGAAGAGAGATACTATACCATAACACTATTTATGATCTTAACAGATTTTTGTCTAAATAGTGTAAGAGGTAAATAAAAATGCCAATTAAGTTGTCGCTAATGCAAGGGATCAAGATAGATCGCCAGAAGGTTCATGATCTCTATGCTGGCTTCATGAAGGCCGACTTTGTGAAGCTGCCCGATGATCAGATGGTAGCCATCTTCGGCTGTACTTTACCACCCGGCATGGCTATCTCCCAAACTACAGTGGCGGGTGAGTTTATCCTAGGTTACTTCATTGTCAACGAAGAAGAGGTTACTGTTGGTGAAGATACTGTGGAGGTTGGATGTGAAGAAATTAAGGCTAAGACCAAGTTTATTGAGGATGTCAAGCTTATCAAGCTAGACCTGCCCGACAAGGTACAGCTGCAACTGTACATTACTACCACCTACTAAAGCTTGTAGGCTACTAACCCTACAAGTCTAACTTGTAAGTTGTCTCTAGCCATTAAGGATTACAAGTTAAACTTATAAGTTCTCTCTAGCTATTAAGGATTACAAGTTAAACTTATAAGTTCTCTCTAGCTATTAAGGATTACAAGTTAAACTTATAAACTCTCTCTAGTCACTAAAGATCACAGGTCTAACTTGTAAGCAGTAAGTTGTTGAGAAAATATGTTTACTTATAAGAGGTAAGTTACTGAGATTACAGGTCTAGCTTGCAAAAACCCCTAAGATATCAAGAATTACAAATCTAAGCTAGCAAAGCTAGCTGTAAGTTACTAGGACTACGTAGGTTGCCAAGAAAAAGTATGACAAACCCTTAAACTAACAATCACCACTTCAAGTGATGAACACCACCAGACAATAATAAGTATATCTTTATCGTAGTACACTACCATGAAAGTAAACTGCAAGCTATAAAGATGGTTGAAACTGTTACTGGTGATCTGCTTAACTACCCAGCTGACTACATCGTACAGCAGTGTAACTGTCAAACATATAACGCTAAAGGTCTGGCCGAAGCTGTCTTTCGCAAGTGGCCACACACTAACACTTACGGCAAGCGACCCAATACTCGCAAGGTTGGTGACTATGATATCTTCAGGGTTAACCAACAAGGCTGTAAAGACAGGTTTGTAGTCAACCTCTATGGCCAGAACTTGCCTAGCCGGGCCTCCAGCTACGAGACTGAGAGTCAGCGGCTGTACTGGTTCAAGACTGCCTGTGATAAACTGGCTACCCAAGTCCAGCCGCAAACTATAGTAGCCTTTCCCTACTACATTGGTTGTGGCTTGGCCGGTGGCCATTGGACCAACTACTTGGCCGCTATCAACGAGTTTGCTGTTACAGTAGCCGGCAAACAGGTCAAGGTTATTATTGTCCGACTGCCTGAATCAGGCTAGATTGTACCAATCGTTTCTGTTGTTGTTGTTGTTACTGCTGACGACAGTAACAACAACAACAACAACAATAATAATAATAACACCGATAACAATAAAACAACAATAATAGTAATAACGTCAGCAATAATAATAATAACTGTTATAAACACAGTACCTACTTGTCTTTCATAGCTGTGTGTTTTTGCTGCTACTCGAGTCTTCGTGACCCCAAGAAGCTGTTGGCAGAGCCAACTCGATGGCTAACCCTGACACAGCCGAATAGCTGCGCTATTGTGTCGGTCACTGTTTCAGACCTGTTTTCAATTATTTTTTGGCGATGATGTGTGACCGAAATTTCGGTCACCCACTTTGACCAAAAACATATGACCACATAAGAAGGAACGATTTTCGCCACAATAGCGCTTACATCTAAGAGTAGTTAAAATAGATAATGTTAGTATAATCGCAGATAGCTGTTAGTTTCGACTGTTAAAAATGTTGCTGCTGACAACCACACAGATGTGTACAATCTCTTGCTAAGCAAGAGACACAAGCCTTCAGACCACGCTGATTAGTTAGGGTTAAGCACTCTCCTATTCTCTTATGATGTGTGTTTTAGTTGTAAATTTTTGGTTTATTACCCTAGTAGGTTTTAAGTAAAACCTAGAGAGGTTAAAATTAGAGATTTTGCTTGAAATGTAACCTTATAAGAACATAAGAAGGGTGAGAATCTATCACAGGAGTGGTGACATCTAGTTGTTCTCTTACTGAGTAAGAGAAGTTATGTACAAGAGTGTTGGTTTCTAGCTATTCTCTTACTTAGTAAGAGACATTTACCTTTAGGCTACAGTAAATAACTAAGATTAGACACCCCTTATTCTCTTATGAGGTTGTCTATCGACTATAATTTTTGGTTTACGGACCACCTAAGTTTTGTTTGAAAGTTGTCCTGTTGCGACTCTGTCGCAATATGAAGGTTACAAACCAAAAATTACAGTCGATAGACAAACTCATAGAGAAATAAAAAGGCTAGGATTCTATCACAGGGATACTACTGTCTGCTTACTCTCTTACTGAGTAAGAGAATTCAAGCCTGGTTGTGTTAGGAGGTAGAGAAGAAATTTGCAGTATATAGTAGTTATCGGCCGGTCAATCTATCTCAACTTTGTCCAAGTACAACTTGTAAGCAAACTATAGTAAAAAAAGAGGGTGTCAGTATAACAATCTCTATTGACACTATATCTATACAAACTTATAAGCAGAGATTATTGTTGTTATTGAGTAGGAGGAACAGCTACTAGTACTAGATTGAAGTTGATACAAAAGTAACAATCGCCAAATGTTGATCGAGTTCCTCGGTAGCCAACATGTGTTGGATAATGACAAGACACTGTTCAACAGCAACAATCATTGGTCTGATGATGTGGCACCAGTAGACTACGAAGAGGTACTGAGCTCTACTCATAGTAGTTCGTGGCTAGACAAGTTTCACACCAACTACAGCAAGATTGTCATCCCTAACAAGTGCCTACGTTGGCTTAAGGCTGCTGCCGCCATAGACTGTCAAACAGGCAACTTTCCCTCCTCATACCGTGAAGATTTGGATGACATGCTGACTGAAATGCCATTTATTCACGATGACATCCCTGTTACTGGAACTGTCATTAGCAGTGTCTTTGCTATCGCTAAGGCTTAGCCGTCGACAAACACTAATCTCAACATCCTATTATACAAGATTTTTGTGTAATCTTGGTGGTGTCACGCCACCAACTAACCAACTAACCAACTACTACAAATTTTGGTATCAGAGTATGTAAAAATGGTGTGTAATCAGGCCGCTCGGGCTGACATGCAGAAGCCGCCTGACAATCATTAATCACAACAACCATAGAGCGAGATTGTAATTCTGTAGTAGTTCCCAGCTGTCAGTCATAGAGAGAAAAGTTGTAACTTTTCTACTCAACCGAATATTGATGACAAAGATAGACTGTGACTACAAACTAAAGCCAACAAAGTTGACTACTTACTAAGCGGCCGCTACTCTGTTTCTACTAATTGAATTTGTAAACAACAGCTAAAAATGCGTTGGTTGTATGCACCTGGAGCTATTTCATATCTGCCACATCTGGCAAAGTATAGTAACAGTGTCAAGACAGTTAAGGGTATACAGGTGCTGCCCATCACTCACAAGCAATGTTGTAACACTATTGGTGAACGCTATCACTGCGTCAAGTTCGCTGAGATCATCGACTTTGACTCCTCTACTTCCATCATTGCTGCTGTCACTGATAACAGCAGTAATAGTAGTAGTAGTAGTAGTCACAGTACTCTGCTCTCACTCTTAACTGCTATGTTTTGGTACATCCTTTGTATGCTGAAAGACTACCTACAGGGTATTAGCAATACAGGTTGTAATTACAGCATCAAGTTCAACCGTTTCTGTCTTGGACAAGAGGCTGATATAGCAGCTGTCGACCGTGAGTACCGTAGTCTGCCACTCAGTGATGAGCCAACTATTGCTTATGGCGTCAGCCGTGGTGCAGCTGCTTTAGTTAACTGGCTAGCAGGCTGTCAGCCTGCTTCTGATGCTGGAGGTTCCAACACAAGAACCTCTAGTACTAGAGGCATTAAGGCTCTAGTACTAGAGGGCTGCCCATCTAGTGTGGATGACATCCTCAACCACTCATGCGGTCTACAGCGTGTCTGCTTTAATGTAGTTAGACCCCTACTCGGCTACATCACCAGTTACAGGCCTGATGGTCCACACCCCATTGACAATGTTACTAAGTTGCCATATGATATTCCTATCCTGTTCATCACCTCCAAGTCCGACACTGCTGTTCCTTATCAAAGTTCAGTCAATATGTACCATAAGATGACAGCAGCGGGCTACACCAATGTTCACCTGTGCTTGTTACAGTCAGCTACCCATGACAACTATATGACCGGCACGGAAGCTGATCGGCAGACTTACATTGAGGCTGTCAACAGTATCTACAAGCTGGTCTTGCAGAAGCAGCGGCGACGCAGTAAAATCTTCGACTGCTAATTATGGCATCTACTAGTGTTTGACTATTAGACATTTACAACAAGTACCTACAAACTTCTGTTACAATAACAGCCTATAAACACTGTCTTAGTGTCTAATAGTTAGACACTATAATAACTACTTGCAAACTTTGTTATAGTAGTAACTTGTAATATTGTTCTAATGTCTAATAGTTAGACACTATAATAATTACTCTAATCTTCTGTTATAATAATAATAATAATAATAATAATAATAATAATAACCTGTAGTACTGTCTTATAAACATACACACATACATATATATGTATATTGTAATCTCTACTATAAGCTGCTATTACCTACAGTAGTAAGCTTGTACCGTAGGTAATTAGGAAGTTAGGAAGAATAGTAGTTAGACCAAGTTACCAAAAATACAATGTATCAACATCAGTCAATGTCAGTAAGTGCTTTGTAGGCTATTTTTGTTTGTTCCCGAATAGATAAAAACTTCATCACACCTGCTGACACAGCACCGATGGCTGATATCAGAGCCGAAGTAGCTGTCGCTATCTGAGTGTTACACTGTAGAGTAGCCGTTGGACACTTCTCACCACAATGATAGTTGACGATAGCTGCTCCACCTGACGTCAGAGCTGCCAGGTTAACCAAGATCAGCACCCAAGAAGCTGACTCAATATCATACTTGTTCTGTATTATCCTAGCAGTAGGATTTCTATGCAGTCTGATAGCATACATAGAGAAGGCAACAATACCTAGCAAGATGGCTATTGCGGTAGTTGGTGCCGACACCGTGTAAATGTAGTAGGCCTCAGCACAGACAAGGTTAGATGAGGAGGACATTTAGATATCAGAAAATAAGCTAACCTAAGGAAATATTACAAGTTAAAGTTGTAACCTATAGTACATAAAGCATGTTGTTGTTGTTGTTGTTGTTGTTGTTGTTGTGACTTAGTTATTACTGCAACAATGACAATGACAGAGTAGATTACTACTCGAGGTATATATATATATATTTCTCGAGACTAGATAAGTTTGTAACAGTAAAGTGCTATATCAAAGTATTGTAGTGAAAGCATTCCACTATGATATCTGATAGAAGTTGTTATCACAGACTTACCCTGTGATAGAGATACTTTTAGTACTGTATTAAGTCAAACTTAGGCTTAAAATTAGACTTAAAATTAGAACATGACAACTATAACTTAATAAGTTGCAAACATCATTTGTTTTTTTACTACCTCCCTGAGAGGTAGTAGGATAAGGGTACTGTTTCTATGCTACTGCTGCCAACTTCTGGGCAGTGTAACTAGTAACTGTTTGGTGGTAGAGGTTAACCTTTGAGCTGGCACCAACCACTCCTTCGTTTGCTTCTTGTCATGATCGACTTCGGCAATTAGTACCTTACGCATGTCTGTTATATTGTCTGGTTGCTCGTCGCTAAGCGCCATGTAGCTACCAAGGCCGTGCTCAGTAACCATTAGCTTACGTACACCTATTGTACTGTCGGGGTGACACTTACTGGTGAGTGAAAGGTTGTCGTCTGTTTGAGTTATGGCCCACACCCAACTTATACCAATAGCACGGTCATTCTTAGTAGAGATAAACCTCTCCGCTGCAACAGTATCTTCAATAGTGCTACCAAATCTCCTAACTACAGCTTCAGTGTTGACGTCCTGAACCAGGCTGTAAGCAACTATTCTTAATTCCGACTTGTAGTAGTCGTTGTTAATAACGATCTCCTTGCAACTATTACGGGTTATCCAAGCCTCGAAGAAGCTAGGGTTCCTAGCTAGCTCAGCAGTGACAAAATTGTAAGGCAGCCGCAAACATATGTCCCACTGAACACTAATAGGCAGTAGTTGTACTTCCCTATACATAACAGCAAAGTTGTCAAACAGGCAGAAGATAGCGAAGTTGAAGAGTATGTTGTCACCCAAATAATGACACAACTGGAATAGTCTTGCGAGAGCAACTTGCCCCTGTTTGGCTTCGATATGGGCTGAGGGTACCACTGTTGATGTTAGAGCAGAGGTTGATGTTAGAGCAGAGGTTGATGTTAGAGCAGAAATTGATGTTGCTCTGGTATCGACACCAACAATATCAACAGTAGCAGAAGTTGCTCTGGTATCGACACCAACAATATCAGAAGTTGCTCTGGTATCGACACCAACAATATCAGAAGTTGCTCTGGTATCGACACCAACAATATCAACAGTAGCAGAAGTTGCTGTCAATACAATATGCATGCTACAACGTTTTGACAGGTAGTCGATGATGTTTGATTGGGGAACTTTGCTGGCTGCCACAGCGTAGACTAGGTAAATAGGGAAGGTATCAAGATAGTCAGGCGGGAAGTATAACACGTCGGTATCCAGTGACAAGAAGCCCGAGAAATAGGTACTTCTCATGGCCACAGTAACTGATATCTGGTGATCAAAGATCTTATTGATCTGGTCGTCAACAGCCCTCAGTGTGACCTTCTGCATTCTTGCTCTTAACTCTTGATAGTAAGGCTACTTTATCCGAGCTGAGGTGAGAGACTTACTTATTCAATTACTATAACAGTTGCTTTTTAGTCGATCTCTAGTTGACCTCTAGTACCAAACCAAACCAAACCAAACCAAACCTAACAGGAACTTGTACTAATTATAGGAACTTGACCGTTGACTAACAATGACAGAAGGTGTCAATTGGCCACGAGGTAGAATAGTTGACATCAAAATAAAAGATGAAAGATGAAAGATGAAAAGGTGAAAAGTTGACACTGATAAACAAGCTACAAAGCTCAACTATCATCATGGCTACCACTAACTGTTATCATCTGACTGATAGGTGGAGCTATGAAGGTTATCGCTTCTCCAACAAGACCGAGACTGTCAACACCTATGACCCTAAGAGTAATCACCACTCGACAACTACTCTGCATAAGGCCCTGGTGTTTGACTTGGATGGGGTCAAAGTGGGTGAGGTCTACTACAGCTTGGCCGACAGACAGTTTGTCACTGCCGAGTACCAGCTGCTTAACAACAAGCGTCACGGTAGATTCTATGAGTACCATTATGGTTACTGCAAACGGATGGCAGTTGAGGGTACCTACCATAACGGTAGACTCCAGGGTACATACAAGAAGTATGACATTACCGGTCGTGTCAGCGATAGTCTTAACTGGCACGACAATCTGCCTCACGGTACCTGGGTCCACAATACGACTAGTGGTCACTGCACCACCTACGAGTATCAGCACGGCCAGTGTCTGAGTAGTAGCGTGCCTGTGTCCTGTACATAGAAGTATTTCTATGTTGTGCTATACTACAATCTATGATTGTAGAAATAGGCTTTACCATGCTACAATCTATGATTGTAGAAATAGGCTTTACCATGCTACAATCTATGATTGTAGAAATAGGCTTTACCATGCTACAATCTATGATTGTAGAAATAGGCTTTACCATGCTACAATCATAGATTGTAGAAATA
>Ga0302315_10003198_pt1 | contig 14909 bp, 7 predicted proteins | sample III_Palsa_N3_1_FD_200532 | JGI IMG/M metagenome (GOLD analysis project Ga0302315, IMG submission 200532) | Peat permafrost microbial communities from Stordalen Mire near Abisko, Sweden - III_Palsa_N3_1 | ecosystem: Environmental > Terrestrial > Soil > Palsa > Peat permafrost | place: Sweden... | reverse complement strand
TACTTATTCTTGCTAATTTTGAATGAAGATTATTAAAAAAATTAGTTTGACCTCCGAGATTATGCTCCTCTGATATAGCAGACAATACCGTATAGAAATCCCGTTTAATCAGCGTTTTCAATTCCGAGATATCCAGATGTTTATAATTGTGATGAACTATAATATCCCTTGCGTTCTTTAATTTCATCAATGTGTTTTTATTATCAAGTACCGCTTTTGAAAAAGTGGTCGCTCTTAATACACTTGATTGAAATGCAACAACGTCTCCATTGGCGGACTTTGCAATTTCCGATTTGTCCCTGATGTTTTTTTCGTATAACAACGGTGCTGAATTTTTAAAATCTGGGCTTTCCAGTATATAAAGGGGGTTAATGTCGACGATTATTGCTTTCAGTACTTTTTCAATCCCAATTGCAAAAAACAATGCATTTTCGATAATTTCATCATCGCTATTTAGTTTATCATCAAAAATATTTCTTGAAATTTTTTTAAAAATTCGAAAAGAGTCCAAGTAGAAGTTATTTCTCTGCATATAAAAACGTGTTTTAGGTTTCGATTTGTCAATCATGTGCTATCGAGGTTTACAATTTATCGGCAATTGCGTAAACGCGCTATTTTCGAAGCAGATTACTCCATGGGTTCAGGATTTTTTATGAAAGTAAAAAAATTTGTGGAATTTTAAAAATATATTCCGATATCGACTTAAATCTTTCGATTGACCGTTTTCTCATTTACTGCCAAAAGGAACTGGTCAAATATCGAACTTTTTGTATGATATACATATGATTTCCGCTTTTCGTTAGCTTATCAGTCCGAAGTCTGAGACATTCGGACAACATGAGAGGCAAACTATTGACAGCATGGGGGCTTATCCGCCGTAGAACGACCAATTCAGCTTTAAGGCATCATTTTCTACGCGGCTATTGATTTTTTCTATGATCGTTTTTCGATGTGCTGCGCCAAGTAAAAACACTGCTCGATCGTAGGGGTAATCTTTGCTGTAGGTATATATATTTTGGAGCATTTCATTCTCGCGATTATTGTTATGCTCAATCCATGCATTGTGAGCATCCGTCAGGCTGTCATCGTTTATCTGTTCCAATCCTTTTATCATTGCCTCGCTAACCGCTTCGATATGAGCAATACCCTGTTCGCTATTCAAATATTTGAACCCGTACAATGCTGCGTTCCGTTCTCTGGTATTAACCGAATTATAAAAATTAAAACCGTTAGTGCCCTTAAGCTTTTTCAATTCATCAATTACGCGCTTGTATCCGTCAACAAGAGTTTTTTTATCGGGTATATCATTGATATCAACCGCAACGATGATAGGTTTGTGGGCATCGATATAAGGCCTTACGGCGTTCATTTCTAATTTGTTCGTTCTTTCGATATAACTTTTACTGAGGTAGAATGGCGGCAGTTCAAGAAAGATAACTTCCGGGCGTAAATCTTCCAAAATCTGCCATAGTGCAAACGAGTTACATTCCCCAATGTCATCATGTCGGGTACTAATTAGCGTAATATTATACATTGCGGTAACTATTCAAAAATAAAACCATAGATGGTATCGAGCTTTTAGACTTTGGCATTCGAAAATTATTTCTTAGTTCTTACATTAACACCGCTCTTAAACGATAAAAAAAATGTAAGTTAGACTTCTAAATTTATAAATCATGAAGCTAAGATTGAAAAATGGCAGTAAAAACGAAGATGTATGGTTTGATTTAAAGGTAGATTACTCCTATAAGCCATCAGATATGATTGTTATTTTAAGCGTTTATCAAACAAAATGCGGCCTGTCAGGAGATAATTACAGCATTGCTTATGATGAGCATTATTTTAAAAAGGTTCAAAATATTGTTGTAGGGACTTTTACCTATAATGACTATCAGCACACAGTCACTCTGGGCGAATACTTAGATGGAACTGACTTAAACTATTTTTTAATAAAGGATGAAAGCGAAAGGTATGTCTCTTTTCAAACCCTTGAACAAGAAATTCCATTTCAAAGTTTTAAGGTCTGCGATTACACTGAATATAAAGAATCATGTGAAATAACCGGGAATGAAGTTCTTTCAAAAAAAGATTTTATTAATGCAATACTGAACGATAAAATTGGTTGGAATAATTATGCCTTATTTAATACAGTTGAAGATCAGAAAGACATACATCTATTTATAAATGCGCAGGGTTTAACGAAGTTCTTAGAAAGTGAAGATTTACGAACAAGCGAAATCAAAATCTCCTAAACTATAGTTATCTTACCTCAATTGGAAATTAACTACTTGTTTTTATATTACATATTTCCATACAAAGCCATTCCACTGTTTATAGGTATCGGTAAACATAATCCATCCGGCATTCTTGACATTGACCAAGGAACTTCCACCAATGGAATTCTTTTATACAATCATGCAAGCGGCGCGACGTTCGGGTCGATGATGACACAGAGCTTTTCCAGAGGGACAACACTGGCACCATCAGCGGTAAGCAGTACGGACAGGGTGGGAGGGTTAATATTTCAGGCTCATGACGGCACGAGTTATAAGCCCACTGCATCCATAGAGGCAAACGTTAGCGGAACAGTTGCCACAGGCTCCATACCTTCCAATATCAGTTTTTTTACCACGCCTGTCGGCGGCACTGCACGTGTTGCGCGTATGGTTATCGATAACAGCGGAGATGTCGGAATTGGAGCGACCAGTCCGGCAGGATATAAATTAGGCGTCAATGGATCTGTGATCGCTACGACAGTCGTCGTTAAGCTTTATGCCAACTGGCCAGACTATGTTTTAAAACCAGCGTATAAACTTCCTGCGCTTTCACAAGTAAAAAGCTATATAGATTTGAATCAGCATTTACCCGATGTCCCTTCAGCCGCTGACATAAGCAAAGACGGCCTTAACCTCGGTGAAATGAACAAATTACTGGTTAAAAAGGTAGAAGAACTGACCTTGTACTTGATTGACCAAAGCAATCAGCTGGAAAAACAAAAAGAAGTGAATCAATCCTTGCAGCAGCAGATCGACAATCAGCTCGCCAAACAAAAAGAAATGACCCAGGCTTTGCAGGAAGAAATCAATGAACTGCAGAAAGCAATAAAATCAGTAAAATGAACAAGCGTATGTTTTGGAAAAAGCCACTGGCTTTACTGATTGTAATTCTTTCTTTCCATATAAGTCCGTGCTATGCGCAGTTGAGCCAGGCCGTTAGCAGCGGTGCCATTTATTCGCCGCCTTCCCCCAATGCCGCTGCTTTACTTAGATATGCGAATGTTCCTGTCGATGAATACACCGGAGTACCCTCGGTTGTATTACCTATCGATCAGCTTTCAGGCAGGCAACTATCAGTGCCAATTACATTGAGTTACCATGGTTCAGGCAATAAAGTGCAGGATGTGGCCAGCAATGTCGGGCTGGGATTTGTATTAAACGCAGGAGGTGTGATCACCCGCGTGATGAGAGGATTACCGGATGAAGCTGCGCAAGGCTATCAATATACCGGCAAAAAGGTATATTCAAACACTATTGATTCCGTGTACCTGAACGCCGCCATGAATAGCAAAATTGACGCCGAACCCGACATGTTCTATTTAAACTTCCTGGGACATACCGGCAAATTAGTTATAGATACTTTAGGAAATGCGCAATACCTGCCGGACCAGGGATTTAGGGTGATCAGTCATCCCATACATAACAATCCTGATTCGACAAATAATGCCTGGGTGATCAAAGATTTCAGCGGAACGACTTATATTTTTGGTGCCGATACCTCCTCCAGGGAATTGACTGTGGTCAATCTGGCAGGCAGACCGATTACGGAAGCCATAACCTATGTTTCCAGCTGGTATTTGAGTAAAGTGATATCAGCCGATGGGAAGGAAACCGTGAATTTTTCTTACAACTCCGGCCCTAATTTAAGTTATAAGCAGTTCAGGAACGTTACTACCTACGCTATTTTATATAATTGTACGGATACACGTGAAGGAATTTTCTCCGGCAAAATCAAACATACGCAAACGCTCTCCCCTATCAATGTCACTAATATTGATCTAAGTACCGTAATCCAGGTGCTGAATGCCAAATACCTAAGCAGCATTCAAAACGATATGGGATCAATTGCTTTTTCTTACGGTTCGCGATTAGATATATCCGGCGCGCTGGCTTTGAACCAGGTAAAAGTATTTACAGTTAACGATACCATCCCTTTAAAGACCTATACCTTCAATGAAAGCTATTTTATAAGCCCTAACAGCACAGTTGATACGAATTCTATGAGGCTGCGCCTCGATTGTGTATTCCTCAAGGGTACGGGGGCAGAGACCAAGCAACTATTTGTGTTTACTTACAATGAACAAACACAATTACCACCGCGAAATTCAAATGAATTTGATCATTGGGGGTATTATACTACGCTGGATAATAGGGCGGGGCCTACCCCGGTTAATTTAACTGCGGATAAATATGGAAATTATGTGGATGGATTCGACCAGCGACAACCGGATTCCGTGAGGGTTAAAGCATGGATACTGACTAAGATCCGCAATATGAACGGCGGATATACTAACCTTTTCTATTCCATCAATCAGTATAAGTTTGACAACCAGGTAAGTATCGGAGGGGGGCTTCGTATCAACAGTATTGTACAAAATGACAGTCTCGGACAAGTGGTGCCCCTTGTAACCCAATATGGGTATTTACTGGACGATGGCACCACCAGCGGAATGATCTATAACGCTAAACCATATTACATACAGGGGATTACAAATTATCAGGCTGGCACTGTAGTTCCGTCTCTCCCCAGCTTACTTAGTTACGAAGCCAATACTTTAAAAAAACCTTTGGTAATTATTGGAGATGCGGCTGCAGTTGCCTTAACTGTTGCCGGCTGCACCACTCCGGTCGGGTTGGTAATAGATGTGGGCGTGATCGTTGTAGTTCCGGCAGTGATCGATGCCTGGAATTTTATTTTTCATCGTACGCATCGTTATCATTATGACAGCCCGCCATTTTCCATATCATCGACTCCGCTGAATAATTTATTTGATATCAACGGCGCGAGCGTTTGTTATAGCCAGGTGGAGGTAATTAACGGCGACGGGAGTAAAGTTTTTAATTATTACACCAGCCAGCAGGATTATCCCGACAGTACCAGTACACTGGAATTAAATTGCTATGCCCAGGATGTTAAAACCATTTACGGCAATACCGGTGGATACCCTCCTTCTACTTCATTTGCTTTCGAAAGAGGGTTATTGAAACGCAGTATCGCCATGGATAATTATAATAATCCGGTAAGCTATACCGCCAATACTTACCAATTAACTAAGCGGGTAAGTGCCGTTTCCGGCCTGCGACCATCAATAACCGGTTATGCAGGCTTAACCGGCGGGGCGCTCCAGGTGATAACATACGATGTCGGTTTTTACAAGGAAATATCCCAAAATATTCAGCTGGTTAAAAGCACAACGCAGTTGTTTGACCAGAGCAACCGCGGAAACTCCATAATAACCAGCCATTCCTATACCTGGCAATCCTTATACCCAACGCTCATACATTCTGAAAGTACACCCCGGAGCGATGGCAATATATTGACAAACTACACGAGCTACCCGATGGAATACACACCGGGTACCACATTTATTGATAATATGGTGAGCAACTATCAACTGGCATTGCCTATTGAAAGCGTAAGTACCCTGGTAAGGCAGACAAGTACCACAGAATCACATGCCGGGATATCAATTATCGGCGGCATGATCAATCGGTATAAACCAGGCGGCTTAGGCCTATTAGATACCACATTTTCAGTAAGGGCATCCAAGCCAATCCCTTTGGATAGTTTTAAATTTTCAAATCAGTTGATCGGCGTGATTGGTGGCGGCTATCAGCCCTATCAAATTGACAAAAGTTATATTGGCAAGGCTTTTTACCAGGTCTACGACAGTAAGAACAACCTTATTCAGTCCCAGAATGTTGGAGAAGCACCTTCAAGCGTAATATGGGGGTATAACCAGGATGTGCCTATCGCCAAGATCAGCAATGCTACGGTCGACAAAGTGGCCTATACGGGTTTTGAAACCAACGACCAGCGATACTGGTCTTTTACAACTGCGGCACGCGACTCCTCCGGCCAGGCGAAAACCGGCAGGATTCGTTACCAGTTGAGTGGCGGAGCGGTATCGACAACAAACGCAGTTCCGGCCGGAACTTATATTCTTTCGCTATGGACACAAGGAGCGAAACCGACGATAGCCGGAACAACGGCGGATGTATCCATTGTGAGCGGCGAAAGCGACAACAATTCCTGGAATTTTTATATGGATAGAGTAAGCGTCGCAGGCGGTTCCCCCATTTCATTAACGGGCAGTGGCTTTATTGACGAATTACGCCTGTACCCCCAGGGAGCACACATGAGCACGATCAGCACCACACCGCAGGTCGGCCTATCTTCTGCGGCTTCCATAGATGATAAAGTAAATACATTTCAATATGACTCGCTTGAGCGTATCCAAACCGAGCGGGACGATGAATACAATATTTTAAAGGAATTCGCCTATTCCAACGTTCCGCAGGTATTGTGTGCCATTACGCCGGACACCTGGATAGGAATTGACTCGGTATGCTATACCAACTTAACCGGAATTGTTCCCGATACCAATAGGTATTCTGCCACGGCCGTCAATAGCTACGGCAATCTTATCTGCACGTTTACCAGGCAGTCGGTAGAGTCTACCTACATTGGACAAATCAATTTTACCGTAAGTTTTGCTGATAGTACTACTTACACCAGCTCTATTATGATAAATGCGGGCGACTTGAGCACGATGGCCGGACTTCCGCTTGGGGGAAGGTCGCCCGAATCTGTTTTGAGTATCGGAATTGATACGATCATCAACCTTTCGGACACCTACGGATTAGGTTATCAGCGTTATACCAACCGCGAACGTGTACGCGACGGTTATACCGAAGCCAATACCTTAACTGGTGGCATCGGCCCCTATATAGCTCCCGTTCAAAGCAATACTTGCCCGGCATTGTTCACTAACAACGCCCAGACAAATTTTTACAAGAATGATTGCACTACGGGCAATGGCTCTTACGTACCTTTTACAGTGCCTGCAGGTATTTATACAGCCTCTTCTCAGTTTGCAGCGGATTCAACGGCGAGACTAATCGGCCAGGCCTATGCCAATGGCAACGGAAATTGTACGGCGAATGATACCACATTTATAGGAAGCAGCCCGTATTGCATCACCAGCACCGCTGATCCGGGCACACCCAGCATAAGCGACTACCATATCGTGTTTAATAATATCCCGCAGATTAATATGCTGCTCGTCATCCTGTCGCGGACATCGGCCGAGTCGGTACATGACGCGACCGTAACGTATACGATGACTTTTAACGACGGAAGCAGCGCGGCCTATACAACACCTATATATAAAGGACAGCAAATCATCCCTATATCTCCGCCTTTGGCGGGCTATGGTTTAAATAACTTAGTTTCCATTGCGGTTACCGGCGTTGTATATAGCGGTTTAAACCGGCTGGCTTATGCTGACCGGAACAGAATGATCAATGGTGTTTATGATGGGTATGAGGAGGCCAATTCTGCGGGAACATATTATATAGCCCCTATTCCAAGCCCCGGTGCCTGTGGCGGCTGGTTTTATAATACGGCACAAACCGGCTTTTATAAAAATGATTGTGCAGCAGGAGGGGCTCCGGGCACACCGGTGAGTTATACCGTTGCTGCGCATACCGACAGCTCGACCGTATCTCAGTCATACGCAGATGCGCTTGCACGTATCCAGGGGCAGGCCTATGCTAACAGCGCGGGCAATTGTTATGTCGGACAGTCTATTGTAACAACGTACGCAGGTAATGGTACGCAAGGCATTGTGGACGGCGCTGGAAATACCGCACAATTCAATCAACCACAATTTGAAGCGATTGATGGCTTGGGAAACATATATGTCGCCGATGGAAATTATGGATATGGTGTTACTTCAATGATCAGAAAAATATCCACTGATGGGACTGTGTCAACTTTCGCAGGCAGTACAACAATAGGTTACAAAGATAGCACGGGCACGGCTGCACAGTTTGCCTCCATCTCCGGAATGGCAATCGATGCGTTGGGCAATGTGTATGTGGCCGATGGGGATAACTGGATGATACGGAAAATCACTCCAGCTGGTGTGGTTACTACCCTTGCGGGGGCTGTGCCCAGGGATTATGGCTATGCAGACGGCCAAGGTACGGCTGCAAAATTTTATTATATAGAAGATATTGCCATTGACCGGAGCGGAAATTTGTATGCCCTGGATAATTCGCGGCTACGAATGATAACCAGTGGTGGACTTGTTTCAACTTTCGGCGGGAATGGTACGGAAGGATACAGGGATGGAAAACTCGATTCGGCCGAATTCAATTTTGGAGGCAGCGGGCATATCACGGTCGACCCATCAGGAATAATTTATGTATACGATAGCGGTCGTATACGTAAAATCCAAAATGACTCCGTGTCCACTTTAGCCGGAGACGGCACCACTGAATATTATAACGGCACTGGTACTTCAGCCGGATTGGGTGTCGTCTCACAAATGACAACCGATGCTGCCGGAAATATATATTGCAGTGACTATTATTACAATTGCATCCGTAAAATAACACAGGCAGGTGTGGTTACCACCCTTAATAACATCAGCAATTACGGGTATAGGAACGGAAGCCTTACAAACGCGGCATTTACCGCTTTAGAAGGTATTGTAATTGACAGCGCAGGGAATATTTACGTATCGGATGGGTTAAATTATGTTATCCGTAAAATAACACCACCATTTTAAACAATTAACCAATGGCCAATATGACTCTTTCTGTAAGATCAAAACGGGTAATTGCCTATTTTACCTTTGTGCAGGTAATCATGTGCTGTGGTTATTGTTTTGCCCAAACTCCCGGTACTAATTATTTGCGGACACGCATACCGCAGATAGCGGTAACCGATACCGCCAGCCTGGATACCATACCCGTGCAAAGGCAGGCAGTAAGCATACAGTATATGGACGGATTGGGGCGAACATTGCAATCCATACAGGTACAGGGGTCACCGGGATACAAGGATGTAATAAAATCACATTATTACGATAATATGGGGCGGGAGGTAATTTCATTTTTACCTTATGCCGATGAAAGCACCGATTCATTAAGTGCTGGCCTTTACAGGAATTCAGCACTTCTTGACGTGCTGAATTTTTATAGCCCGCTGATACCGGGAGCTCCCTTTATTCCTACGGACCTTGCACCCTATTCGCAAACAGTTTATGAATTAAGCCCTTTAGGCAGAGTTATTGAGCAAGGCGAAGCGGGCGTAATTTCACAGCCCGGAACGGGCCATACTGTGAGAGCAAGTTACCAGGTAAATAGCGCGGCCGACAGCATCAACTATTATTACAATATTGTTGAAGGTTCGTCACTTTCGGTGTCGCCGTTCAATTCCGGGACATTGACAAAAACAATAATCACCGATGAGAACGGACACCGGCTGGCTTTATGGAAGGATATGCAGGGACGCACCGTTACCCGCGCAGAACTGGATGCACCTACCCCTTATTACAGTACTGATTATGTGTACAATGACCTTGACCAGCTCAGCGATATCATAACTCCTGCAGGGAAAAAGAAATTGGCCGATTCTGCAGTTCAATTTGCCCTAAAATTTGTAAAGCAGGCCTACATATTTCATTATGACTCCATCGGCAGGCCGGTAGAAAAAAAGATACCGGGTAAAGGATGGATATATACAATATATAACCAAAGCGACCGGCCGGTACTTGCGCAGGATTCCAATATGCGGGTTAAAAATCAATGGACGTTTATGAAATACGATGCCGAGGGCCGGATAGTGGAAACCGGTATGTATATCAATACTATAATTACTTCGCGCAAGGCTATGCAATACCTGTGCGACAGCAGTTATCCCATCTTATGGGAAACCTGGCAGGCTGGCGTAGGTTATACCGATAATGCCTTCCCGCAAAATAGCGCTATACCCGGCTCATCGCCGCTAGCGGTTTATGCCTTATTTTACTATGATGATTATAGCTTTACTGAAGCGGCCGCAAAGCCCTTTCAAACCAATATTTACGGCAACACTCCTACCCTTCGTACCATGGGTATGCTGACAGGTGTATCGGTATATGTGCTAGGCACAAGCAGCCAGTACTTAGTCACAGTAAATTATTACGACAAACAGAACCGGCTGATACAGCAAATCGACGATAATCATCTGGGGCAAGTTGATGTGGTGAATAACCTGTACAACTTTGTGGGTGAGGTTACAGCTAGCCAGCGGATCATTACGCCAACAGCAGGCAATGTCTTTAATATTAAAGACCGGTATGTCTATGATCAGATGGGCAGGTTGCTGGATACGTATGAAAGCTTCCGAGGATCGGCGGAGATAGACATATCGCATAATGTTTATAACGAAATCAGTCAGAAAGTAAGGGAGGGCCTGCATTCCACCAATTACAGTTCCTCAAAAACTATTACTTATACCGGCCCTCCACCCATGCCGGGCACCATTGCCGAAGATACCACTATCACTGCCGGGCAAAGCGATATAGCGGGCGGCAGTGTTACCTTAAGCCCGGATTTTTCATTTACCGCGACGTCGGGTAATACCTACCTGGCTGGTATCGGCAACAGCTTCGCGCAGGTTCAAGAGTTTAGGTATACCATTAAAGGTCAACTGGCCAGTATCAATAATGGCACGCTTACTTATGACAATGGTGTAACGCAAAGCGACCCTTATGCCTTGTTCGGCGAATCGATCACCTATTCGGAAACTTCGCCTATCGGTGCAAGCCCGCAGTACAACGGCAATATTTCGGGCCTTACCTGGCGCAATAAAATTGAGGAAAGCGGTTTGCCTTCTCCTACCACGGGCCCGCAGGGTTACGCCTTTACTTACGATAATGTCGACCGGCTTGCGCAAACGACTTATTATACGAATACCGGCTCCTGGACACCCAGCACTTCAGGTGCGTTGACGGAAAGAATAGGACACTATGATGAGATGGGAAATATCGACAGCCTGCAGCGCAAGGATAAAAATGGCAACAGCCTGAACACTTTAGGCTATACCTACCAGGATTCTGGCAACCAGTTATTAAGTGTTAATGATGCTGGCTCACAGAATATAAGCGGCAGCTTTACTTATGACGGTAACGGCAACATGACCAGCGATACCCATAAAAATATTACAGTAACCTATAATTACCTCGATCTGCCCGATACGGTTAAACAAAGCACCAGCGAACTGGTATTCACTTATGATGCAATGGGCAACAAGCTTTACAAGCAGCTCATCACCGCAGGAACAGTGGTAAGCCAGCGGCATTATATAGACGATGCGGAACTGGTAGCCACCAGTTCGGTAGCCTATGACGGGCATGTGGAAAGCATAGCGATGGATGAAGGGCGGATAGTGAATACCACAGGAAATAATTACATATACGAATATTATCTGCAGGACCATTTATATAATAACCGGGTAGCCTTCCGCGCTGATACGCTGGGGAACGTAACCTTGAGCCAGGTACAGAACTACTACCCTTTTGGTGCTGACATGGGCGATAGTACGATGAACTACGCCCTTACACCGATTAATCAGTATAAGTATAGTGGCAAAGAATGGCAGCCGGAACTGAATTTAAATACTTATGATTTTGGCGCAAGACATTATGAGCCTATCTTAGCGCGATGGATGGTAATTGATCCCTTAGCAGAAGAATCGGCTGATTTATCGCCCTATGATTACGTAGCGAATAACCCAATGAACTTTACCGATCCGGATGGAATGCAATATACATCGCTGGGGAACGGAAATGTGCAGTGGGGTACAGGTCAGATGGAAATGATTATTAATGGTGGTGCAAGAGGTGCAGGTAGTGCAGCATCAAGTGCGTCGAGTAGCTTGGGCGTGGCAGGAGTTATTATAAACGGTGTATTGCAGGGAATAAATGCCTATCATGCTTTTGGTAATTGGTGGGATGTTAAAACCCCAAATTTTACCGGCTTAAAAGACATTGAGCAAGACCAAAATAGCGTTTCCGGGCCGAAGGTTAATGCATCACAATCGACGTCAGGATTAAGTGCCGTTAAAGGGGTCCATACTAATCATGTTGGAAGGGATCCAAAGCATTTAGTACAAGGTTTCGAAGTAAATTTTAGTTTTGCATTTTTAAATATGGGGGGCACGGTATCTTTGGGCGGGATTTTTAATCCGAATCATACCGGAGAATACTTTTTCTCATCAGCTAAACCTGTTAGCGCATTTGAATTTGGGGGTGGTGCACAATATCTGCTCGGAGTGACTAAACAATCTTCGATAGATGTATCTGGGGACGGTTATTCGGCCGATTATGGAATGTTTGATTACTCTGGAAGTTATATGACCGATAGCTTTACACAACCCAGCTATAGGATTTTCGGGCACGGCGTAGGTGCAGGATTCCAGGGTCTGCCTCCAGCAAGCGGTGGCCTAACTAAATCTCATACATGGGCTATTCCAGCATTGTTTTTAATGTTAGATCCGATAAGATTATAATATTAGTATGAAACCGATTATTAAAATTCCGTTAATTATATTATCCATAATTATTTTTTACCTTTTGGTTAACCATTTTACTGCTTCCATTGAAGATGGACAATGTAATAAATGTCTTGATTTTAATTTAAATGTAGCTTTTAAGGGTGTTGTTACAAGGAAGGAAATTGATCGACAAAATCACTCGTATCCAATGGTGCATATTCAGCAATTAGAAAGTGATTCACAAGTTACATTAAATCTTAATTTAGACACCTCAAATTTTTTCCAGGAAATAAAATCTAACGATACTATTTCAAAGGATTTTAATAGTTCTTGGATATATATAAAAAAAAATGGTGCTTACATAAAATATAAATGGATTGATTTTGGCTGCGAAAAACCTTCAAATTAATGTGAACAATTCCTTGGCTGAGTTATAACTTTGACCTAAAATGTGCTTAGCTTTCAGCTAAAGTGTTCTTTGTCAACCCTAAGTTTTACTACACTTGCCCTGAGATTTGATATTCCCGTCCGTTTGGCGGAGATATAGGCGGTACATCTATGAATTATACTGTTTCACCGCAAAAAAGCAGCCCAAGCCTACCATATTTTCCCGTAAAAATTTGAATATATTTTTGGTGGAAACGGTATAGATATTCATATTGATGATATGGTGGGAAACTACAAGCCATTTAAAAAATGCAAAAAGCTATAATGCTCAATGGACAATTTTTTTCAGACTTAATCCCAATCCTACTCGATTAGAAATTTTGAATGAAGGACGTACAATAATGAAGTCGAATGGAATGCAGGCATCTTTATTTTCATCAGCATGACTATGTTATATAATTATTAAATGATAGCTTACTTATAAAAGGAATTTCATGAAATTCAAAAAAACAATAACAATAATAGTCATTATCATTGTTTTATTATTTTCAATGGTGTTGGGTGGACTTCTCGGTGCGGGAAATTACAGCTATGCTGAAAAATACGAATTTAGTGTAAGTAAAGATGAATTAATTAAAGCCGTGCAACTTTTAAAAAATGAAAAGCCTGAATATAATATTCCTCAAGTTATTGAATTGACAGATGCTCAAAATAACAATGACGGTTACTTTCATTTTTATTTTTATTATCAAAATGAAAATCAAATAGTCCATTTCTTTATTTCAGATTCAAATAATAGCTCGTTTCTATATCTTGATGCAATTAATGATGGATTAACACTTGGACACTGGCAAGAAGTAAATCGGGATTTTGATCGTGATAACAACATAAAAGTAAAAAATGAATTTATGGAAAGAATATTAAACAATCTAAAATTAAACTATAAAGATAAAGGTAATGGGATGTTTGTTTTTTGGAAATAAATATCGGTCCAATTATAGAACAAACTCGCCAGTCAAGAGGATTTGCCCGCCTCCCATGCCTGCTTTCGCAAGCCAACTATTGTACAAGCTGCGGCTCCTGGATACCAGCATTTCGGGGGCGGGCTGACTGAAAAGTAGCCGTACGATAAGATGGGAAACATAGACAGCCTGCAAAGAAAGGATAAAAACGGCAGCAGCCTAAACACCCTGGGATATACCTATCAGGATTCCGGCAGCCAGTTATTAGGCGTTACCGATGCTGGATCGCAGAATATTACTGGCGACTTTACTTATGATGGCAATGGCAATATGACCAGCGATATAAGTATAGTGGCAAAGAATGGCAGCCGGAACTGAATTTAAATACTTATGATTTTGGCGCAAGACATTATGAGCCTATCTTAGCGCGATGGATGGTAATTGATCCCTTAGCAGAAGAATCGGCTGATTTATCGCCCTATGATTACGTAGCGAATAACCCAATGAACTTTACCGATCCGGATGGAATGCAATATACATCGCTGGGGAACGGAAATGTGCAGTGGGGTACAGGTCAGATGGAAATGATTATTAATGGTGGTGCAAGAGGTGCAGGTAGTGCAGCATCAAGTGCGTCGAGTAGCTTGGGCGTGGCAGGAGTTATTATAAACGGTGTATTGCAGGGAATAAATGCCTATCATGCTTTTGGTAATTGGTGGGATGTTAAAACCCCAAATTTTACCGGCTTAAAAGACATTGAGCAAGACCAAAATAGCGTTTCCGGGCCGAAGGTTAATGCATCACAATCGACGTCAGGAAAAGCGGCTAATCAGGGGGGCGGAGCAGCGACAGCAGTAAACTGGTTAAATAATAATGCCTATTCTTCACATGATGCCGAGGTGGCAGCGGGAATAAAAGGAGGAATATGTGCAACGTATATAAGACAGGCTTTAG
>Ga0302315_10003197_pt1 | contig 14915 bp, 8 predicted proteins | sample III_Palsa_N3_1_FD_200532 | JGI IMG/M metagenome (GOLD analysis project Ga0302315, IMG submission 200532) | Peat permafrost microbial communities from Stordalen Mire near Abisko, Sweden - III_Palsa_N3_1 | ecosystem: Environmental > Terrestrial > Soil > Palsa > Peat permafrost | place: Sweden... | reverse complement strand
AATGGCAGCAGCCTGTTTTTTATCCAGCAATTTTTGTACTTGCTTTTCAATAACTTCATCCTCTACCTTTTCAAATAATAAAGCAGCTGGGTTTAATTGATGCCCGTTCTCAAATTTCATCGCATCCCCAAAAGAAACCCCTGTTAGGTCATAATTTAACATTCCGAAAATTTTGGTAGCGGTACCCGGTAAAAATGGCTGCAGGCAGGTTGCCAAATTGGCTATCAAAAACAGGCAGTTATGCAATGCTTCCTTAGCATCATCCGGATTAGTTTTAATCGTTTTCCAGGGCTCTTTCTCTGTCAGATATTTATTCCCTAAACGGGCAATATCCATCACATTTTGCAGCGCTTGTCTAAATTTATAATTCTCTAAATTCTGATCAAGCTCGGTATAAAATTCACCTAATTGTGCATTAAGCAAGTTATCGGTAAGCTTTATTTCACCACTTTCTGTTTCAACCTTGCCATCGTAAAACTTATGCATCAATATCATTACGCGGTTAACGTAATTGCCTAATATGGCTACCAATTCGTTATTTACACGTGCCTGGTAATCTTTCCAGGTAAATTCACTGTCGCTGGTTTCAGGTAAAATAGATGTTAACACATAACGCAATTCATCTTGCTTACCCGGGAATTCTTCCAAATATTCATGAAGCCAAACCGCATGGTTACGTGAAGTGGACAGCTTCTCGCCTTCCAAGTTCAAAAATTCATTAGCAGGTACATTTTGCGGCAGGATATACTCACCATGCGCATGTAATATAGATGGAAAAATAATACAGTGGAAAACAATATTATCCTTACCAATAAAATGGATCAGGCATGAATTATCTTCTTCCTTTTCTTGCTTCTTCCAGTAGGCTTTCCAATCTTTTCCTTTATCAATAGCCCATTGTTTGGTTGCAGATATATAGCCTATCGGTGCATCCATCCAAACATAAAGCTTTTTCCCTTTAGCTTCATCCAATGGCACATCAATACCCCAGTCCAGGTCGCGTGTCATTGAGCGCGGCTGCAGGCCCGATTTTAACCACGATCTGCACTGACCAAACACATTCACTTTCCATTCACCTTCTTTCTTATCTATCCAGCTCTCCAACCACGGCTGATATTTATCTAATGGTAAATACCAATGCTTAGTCGGCCTTAAAATAGGTGCTTTACCGCTTAACGTTGATATAGGATTGATTAGATCAGTTGGGTTTAACGATGTACCGCAGTTTTCACATTGATCGCCGTAGGCATGCTCATACCCGCAATTAGGGCAAGTGCCCGTAATGTAACGGTCGGCCAGGAACTGACCGTAATCTTCATCAAAATATTGTTCAGAGTATTTCTCTATAAACTCATCCTTCTCATACAAATTCAAAAAGAACTCTTGCGAAAGATCATGATGTATGGGAGATGATGTACGATGATAAATATCAAATGCAATCCCAAACTCCTCAAAACTATCTTTTATCTGGTTATGATATTTATCGATGATAGCCTGTGGCGTGGTGCCTTCTTTTTTAGCCTTTATAGTGATGGCGGCACCATGTTCGTCTGAGCCACAAATGTATACTACATCCTTCTTTTTAAGGCGAAGGTAGCGCACAAAAATATCGGCAGGTAAATATGCCCCGGCTAAGTGGCCAATATGTAGTGGCCCATTGGCATATGGCAGGGCTGATGTAACGGTGTATCTTTTAAATTTATTAAGTTGTGACATTAATCTGCATCCTTATTAATAATTTGGCAAAGATAATTTATTTTAACGAGGAAGTCGGGTTGCATACGGCTGTTACTTCCGAAAGAATTTTATTTTGATGATGAATAAAGGCGAACATTCAATTATTCAGGGAATTGCTCCTCCATACCTTAAAAAGGGCGATAAGGTTGCCATAACCTGCCCCGCTAAAAAATTACCCAATCCTATGGCGGATGCTATCAACCTTTTACAATCGTGGGGATTGGAAGTTGTTTTGGGTGAAACCTTAAATTTATCATTTCACCAGTTTGCAGGCGACGACGAGCAACGAGCTGAGGATCTGCAACGTTTGATTGATGATGACAGCATTAAAGCCATAATAGCTGCCCGTGGGGGCTACGGCACTATACGTATGATAGATAAGGTGGATTTCAGTAGTATAACGCAAAACCCCAAATGGGTAGTAGGCTTTAGCGATATTACCATGCTCCACACGCACTTATATAACAACTTTAATCTACAAACCATTCACGGCCAAATGCCAGTTAATATTCCGGATGCGTCCGCAAAATCATTGGAATCATTGCGTAAAGCATTATTTGGAGAAGAAATTGCCTATGAATTTAACTCGCATGCATTAAACCGTAGCGGGAATGCCGAAGGGGTATTGATTGGAGGTAACCTATCTTTACTAGCGGCGGTAGCGGGATCTGTCTCCGACCCGAATTACAACAACAAAATACTTTTTATTGAAGATGTAGGTGAATATCTGTATGCGATTGATCGTATGATACGTATGCTTGACCGCGCTGGTAAACTTAAAAACCTTGCAGGTTTAATTGTTGGTGGTTTTACCGGGATAAAAGACAATGATATTCCTTTTGGGCAAACGGTTGAACAGATAGTTATGGATGTAGTAAAAAAATATGACTACCCGGTTTGTTTTGATTTTCCTGCCGGCCATATACCCGATAACCGCAGCATTATTTTAGGACGAAAAGTAAGTTTAGCGGTGCATAGCCACCAGGTAATACTTAATTATCTGTAGCATTTAAATAAGTCGCAACGCGCTCACATTCAACGTTCACATAAACTCATAAAAAAACCCTGACCGTATTATACGATCAGGGTTTTTAGTTTTATTATTTAAAGAAAACAAGTTTTGTTGTAGTTGCATCACCGCCAATTGCAGCAGATGCTGCTTTATAATTGATAGGATTTGTATTTTGTTCAATAACCGGGTAGGTGAAACGAACAGGGAAAAGTCCGTAAGGTGCGGGATTGAGAGGAGCAAAAGCAGGGTAGCCAAATTTCCTTGTTAAAGTCCACGCATCCCATCCTCTGTTATATAAAGCTATATACTCCTGCTGAGCGATTGCCGTTAACTGATTAGTAGCTGGCAAAACATCATAAGCTGCGGCACCTGTTGTACTTCCGGTCCAAAATTGGATTGAAGCATCAACTCCATTCTTGAAAAATGTAGCAGCAGTTCCACCAACATTATAACCTCTTACAGCAGCTTCCGCCAAGTTAAATTGCAACTCCGAATAGTCTAGTATGTCACCAGGATAATCAGGGTTAGTCATTGTTCCAATAGAACCTGTTGTATATAAAGGGCCTGATGGTAATGAATAATTAGCAGCAGTAACAACTGTAGCAACAGGTGCACCTAAATAAACCCCGTTAGCATTTAATGCAAAATAATATGGTGTTCTTGGATCGACAGGAGTTGCAGTATTTTGTGAACCTAATAATTTCATGAAGAAATCTGTAGCAACATAGTCATGCCTGCCGCTTTGTATTAGTTGTACCCAGGTTGGGTTGGTATTTGGCGGGCTGCTATAATAAGTTTGCAGTGCATTATCAGCATTTGAAGCAAATAACAGTCCTTTAGATACTGCGCTTTCTACAGCAGTTTGGCCAACAGAAGCCAAAGTTGATGAAGCAGCAACGGTCATACCCAATTTAACTTTTAAAGTATATGCAAACTTTACCCATTGGTTCGGGTCGCCAGCATAAATCTGATCAACACCTGTACCAAAAGTACCATTTGCCTCATTTAAGGCTGCAATATCTGTATCTATACGTTTTAACAAATCCTGGTAAATGGTTGATGCATCATCAAACTTAGGAAATGGATTTGTTGGATCAAACGCTTGTGTATAGGGAATATTACCAAAAGTAGTTACTAAATAATAAAAGCTATAAACTTCGCACAAATCTGTAATAGCCGTTTCGTTGGCACGGGTAGGCGCATCAGTTACATCAGTAACCATGGCTTTCTTAGCCAATTCAAAATTGTTCAAAGCATTTGCATAAAAAGCCGTATAAATATTATCAGGAATTTTACGATCCTGAATATCATACTGCGTTTCATTCAAATACTGTGTTTCTGTCCATTGTTGCTCAATTAAACGAAAGGTATTAAAATTAATATCCGGTGTTATTATTTCGCTCGACATTACTCGCTCCGCATTTGTAAATAGCGTATATGAAGGCACCGTCAATGGATTCTTGGGGTCGACATTCAGTTTGGTTAAATTTTTTGTACAGGCCGACAATACCCCCACTAGTACAAAAATTAATGCTGTCTTTTTCATATCTGTTTCGATTAGAAAGTTAGTTTTAAGTTAAATGAAAGTGTGCGTGTAGTTGGGAAAGCACCTTCCTGTACACCTTGTACGTTACCAGAACTTAAAGCAGTTTCCGGGTCAGAGTAAGGTAAGTTTTTATGGATGATCCATAAATTGCGGCCAATAAATGCTAATTGTACGCCTTTAACAGGGCCCAATTTATTTAAAGCGCTCTTAGGTAAATCATAAGAAAGTTTTGCTTCGCGCAGTTTCACATAACTTGCATCATATACAAACGCTTTTTGTGGTAAAGCACCGTCATCACCAAAGTCATTGTAGTTAACCTGATCAAATGCTACCCTTGTGGTATTTGGCTGGCCGTTAGCATAAACACCCGGGCGGATAAAACCACCACCTGTTGCAAGTGAATTACGCACTGGGTTACCTAAATCATTGGTATAAGTAGTTAATGGATAAATACCATCAGCTAAACCGTATGCTAAGTCATTAGAGTATACTGAACCACCATGTCTGATATCAATCAGGAAGCTTAAATCAAAGTTTTTATACCTGAAATCATCATTAATACCACCTACCCAATCAGGGTTGGTATTACCAAGATTGTTGGTTTGAGCTGAGTTTATAAGATACTCTCCATCGGCACCAACAATTTTTTGGCCTTTTGAATTATACTCATAATCTGTACCTCTTATAGTACCATCAGCCTGGTAAAGGGGGGCATTGACAGTCTCGCCATTCTGGAAGCTCGCAAGTTGAAGGTTAGTTGCTTCGTTTCCTGCACCATCTTTATATAAAGAGGTAACTTCGTTGTAACCAGCTGTAAAGTTCAGCGTGATATTCCATCTGAAATCTTTAGTTTGTACTGGTGTACCACCTAATGTTAACTCAATACCTTTATTTTGTATAGAACCTGCATTTTCGTAGATATAGTTGTAGCCGGTTGCCGGGGTAACTGCTACAGGTAATATCTCATCAAATGTTTTGGTTTTAAAAACTGTTCCATCAAAGTGTAATCTGCTGTGGAATAAATCCAACTCTATACCTAACTCAGTGCTTTTTGTTTGCTCTGGTTTTAAGTTTGGATTATTTAATGTTGTGTTCGCATAGGTTTGTGATGCACTTCCGAATGGATTGTTAATCACGTAGGTAGATAAAGTGCTATAGTAAGGAGCATCATTACCTACTTGTGAATAACTAGCCCTTAACTTACCATAGCTTAACCATGTGTAGTTTTTAAGTAAGTTTGAGAATATGAAACCACCTGATACTGAAGGATAATAATATGTATTATTTGCTTTCGGTAAAGTTGAAGATTCATCTCTTCTGATAGTTCCGTCTAAAGTGATTAATTCTTTCCAGGTTAATGTAGCACCGGCATAAACACCATCAACTTCGTGTTTCTCATCAACTTCAGTTGGTGATAATGGCGAGTTTAATGTATTTGATAATGAATATAATCCTGGTACAATTAAACCACCATTGGTTGATGCATCAATACTGTTATCATAATCTTTCCTGATATTGGTACCTAATACGGCTTTCAGGTTTAATGATGATGATATGTTTTTATCTACATTACCAAATAAATCAAAGTTGGTTTCAGAGTAATCATGGTTATACCTTGAATAGTAAGGCACACCAATACTACCTGAATCATAACGTTCTTCTTCTAATTCAGAGTAAGTATCAACTGAAGCTCTGCCTGTAAAAGTTAACCATGAAGTTGCTTTATAACTTCCATTTACCTGGCCTAAGTAACGGTTACGAGAGTCAGTCTCAAAGTTATGATCAGTTACCCAATATGGGTTATTCCAATAAGCTGGATTATATTGACCACCAACCGGGTTATACATATTCCAGCTGGTATTTGCCTGCGTCATATCATACGCTTGTTTTAACTGCTTAATGTCAACGTTGGTTTCCCACCATTGCCTAAAGTTAGTCAAAACGTTTCTGTTATCAGAGTTAGTACCATCATAACCAGTACCTGTTCTGCCAACACCAGCTGTATTGTAGTAGTTGATAGACGCACCAACAGTTAATTTTGGCGTAATGTTATAAGTACCGGCAAAATCAACCTGGTTTTTAGTTAATGTATTGTTAGGGATGATGCCATTTTCATCACTCCTGGTGTAACCCAATTTAAATGATCCGTTCTCGCCGCCATTAGTAATTAATATACTGTTATCAGCAGAGATTGTATTCAAGAAGAAAGTGGTAGGATTATTTGCTGCTGCAACCCATGGTGTAGCTTTACCATACTGTGGCAAACCAGGCACAAACGCATTCCATTGGTATATCAACTCGTTTGGATTGAATGCGAAACCATCTGATGCATCATCAGCGGTTGGCGCTGTTTGCGCGCTTGCATTACCAAAAACTGTTCCCTGATAAAAGTACTGACCGTAACCAGCACCATATTGGGTTTGATATTGTGGTAAAGTAGATTTATCGGCAGAGTTATCGCTAATTGTTGAGTTGATAACAATGCGTGTTTCACCGTGTTTAGCTTTTTTTGTAGTGATTAAGATAACACCATTTGCTCCGCGTGAACCATAAAGCGCTGTTGCACCTGCACCTTTCAACACGGTTATGTTTTCAATGTCATCAGGGTTAATATCCGAAGCTGGGCTACCGTAATCATAACCACCACCACCAGATTGCTGAGTAGAGCTGTTTACGTTTTCGTTACCAATTGGCACGCCATCAATCACAAATAATGCCTGGTTGTTGCCAAGTATTGATTTATAACCACGGATAACTACGTTTGTAGATGCACCCAAACCATTATTTTGGCTGATTTGCAAACCGGCAACTTTACCTGATAATCCATCGATAAAGTTTGATGAACGTTGTTTGCTAACCTCATCACCCGAAATCTGTTGAGCCGCGTAGCTCTGTTGATTACGTGTACGGGATATACCCAACGCACCTGTTACAACAACCTCACCCAAGTTGCCACTTGCGGCAGCTAAGCTTACGTTGATAGTACCAGCTTTGGCTGAACGCTCAACAGCTGCGTAACCGATAAAACTGAATTCGAGAACAGCACCGTCTGGTACTGATAGGGAGAACTTTCCGTTGCTGGTAGTTTGAGTACCAATCGTAGTTCCTTTTACCTTTACTGTTACTCCCGGGATGGGTAGGCCGTCATCTTTGGCTGTAACCGTACCAGTAACTGTACGGTTTTGTGCGAATACCTGTGTAATACTTAACATCAGGAAACACAAACTTACTAGTAGAAGTTTTTTCATTTTGTTAATAATAAGATCAGTTAATAGTTAATTAATTATAAAAGTAATGTTAGATATTCAAATAGTCAAGTAAAAAGTCATTTTTTTTAAAACAAATGCACTTTTTAAAAAACTACTTAAAATATTTAGTACTAGGTATTGCATAATACATAGTAAAACATATATCTTTGCTTTATGATTGTTGAAAACACACAAACCCAAATGCGGAAAGGCATACTTGAGTATTGCATTCTTTCCATTATAGCTAAGGGCGAAACATATGCCTCAGACATAATTGCCGAGCTAAAAAAAGCCCAACTGCTTGTAGTTGAGGGAACTCTGTACCCTTTACTCACCCGTTTAAAAAACAATGGCCTGCTTACTTATAACTGGGTCGAGTCCACATCGGGCCCCCCGCGTAAGTATTATGTACTGGCTGATGAAGGCCGAATAGTACTTGAGCAACTGGATAAAACATGGAAAGAGCTTGAGTTTGCTGTTCATATAGCAATAGGCGACAGGATTCCACCAGCAACTGAACAACCTACCGCTTAATTATAATATATACTAAACCGCTAAAAATTAAATATCATGAACAAAACTATCATCATAAATATAAATGGCATTGTCTTTCATATTGAGGAAGATGCCTACGAAATACTGAAGAATTACATGACCGATGTAAAACGTCATTTCTCCAACTCGGCAGATAGCCTTGAAATAACTACTGATATTGAAAATCGCGTAGCCGAAATGTTTAACGAGCTTTTAGCTGCCGAAAACAAACAGGTTATTGTTGAACAAGATGTACATACCATTATTGAACAAATGGGCCGGGTAGAAGATTTTGAAAACCTGGAGGATGAAACAGCATCTGCAAATACGCAATATACTGACGCCCCCGGCACACGCAAGCTATTCAGAGATCCGGACGATCATTTGGTTAGCGGTGTATGCGCCGGTATAGCCAATTACTTTGATATACAACCGCTTTGGATACGACTGGCCTTCGCGCTATCGTTTTTCTTTGCCGGATCAGGCTTACTATTATATATAATACTATGGATAGTAATACCCCAGGCCGCTACTCGCACCGACCGTATGGCAATGAAGGGGCAGAAGCTAAACTTACAAGGGTTTAAAGATAATTTGGAAGAAGAATTAAGTTCGGTACGCAACCATTTAAATAACCTGCACCAGGAAGCCCGCCCCGCTATATATAAGATGCGTGATTTCATCGGCGACCTGCTCATGCACCTGAATTTGTTTTTTATGGGGGCCGGTAAAATTATAGTGAAAATTATTGGCTTCGCGGTATTGCTGGTGTTTTTTGGATTTGCCATTGCATTAATTGCCATGCTGGTAGCAATAATAGGGTTCCACTCCGGGCCACAAGGATTATTCCCTTTCAGCATTATAGCAAACGAACACGCCGACAGGATATACTTTGTTGCATTTGTAGCAGCCTTTATACCGGTAGTTACTATTATAATAGTAATTATTACAGCGCTGTTTAATACACGTACAATAAACAGATCTATTGCTACTACATTACTGGTAGTATGGTTATGTTCATTAGGATTGTTGATTGGCCTTGCAGTGAATGTGGCAAGCCATTTCAGATCAACAGGCAAAATAAGCCAGGTAACAAACCTTAAAGCCACTCCGGATAACGTTTACTACCTAAAATTAAATGATGTTAAATATTTAACCCATGATGACAGCCTACGCCTGAACGTAAAAGGTAATTTTAATGGAATGATTATTAAGAATGATGATAACGAGTATGACGAGCCCAGAAATGTAAATATTAACATTCAACGAAGCGACGTAAGTCATCCGGTATTAATAGAAACTTTTATTGCCCAAGGCAGCGACGATGCCGATGCATTATTAAATGCACGCAATACTACCTATGTATTTTTACAACAGGATTCTGTAATCAAATTTGATGATAAGCTCAGAAGACTTGAAAACGCGGCCTGGCATGATGAACATTTAGATATTACCTTGCAAATCCCTTTAAACGCGAAAGTTATTATCGATCAGGATTTAGATAACCGGATCAATTTAGATGGTGTTAACATAGGTGACTGTAAAAACCTCAACAAACAGGATAATGCCACATCAGCAACATTTATAATGATGGATAACGGCCTGCAATGTAAAATTGATACCGTGGTAACCGTTAAAACAAAAGCTCAAATTGATTCGGCACGCCGAGTGGAGAATGCAAAAACTATTGCAAGGTTACAAGCCCAGGTCGACTCTGCCCGTACCGCCGACAGCTTGCAAAAAAAGAAATAATGAAAAACAGATTAACACACATAAGCCCATTAGTAATAATTGGACTTATGTGTTTATTAATTGCCTATACTATATACGCTAAGAGTGTTAAAGCAGAGCATTCATTTAAAAGTGCAGCATCATCTAGCCAAAATGCAGTCCACCTGTCTTTTTTTGCTTATGTGGTAGAAAATTCATTGGGTTATTAAACTTTTTACAAATAAGGTGTAACGTTATTCCATTTTTTGCATCTTATATATAGAAACAATAACATACTATAATAATCACTGGGTTAATACCCGCTCCCTAATTTATTGGACAATAAAAAAAGATGATAAAAAATCCTAAGGGAATGGTATTGCCAAATTTTTACTTGAAATGAAAACACATCTACTAAAAATATTAACTATAATACTGTGCGCCGGGTATTTAAATACAGCCCTGGCGCAAAGCACCAACCCGGCTAAAATAAAAGGTGTGCTGAATGACGTGCAAAGCAAACCTGTAGATTATGCATCAGTAAGCTTACTAAACGCAAAAGATTCAACTACCGTAATAGGTACTTTAAGCACTGAAGCAGGTGAATATCATTTCGATAACATTAAAAATGGTACATATATAGTTAAAGCTACTGTTGTTGGTTATGAAAACGCGTCAAGCCCTGCCTTTACGGTAAGCGATTCTTCAAAAACGATACTGGTACCTGTTTTAAAAATGAAGACCAGCAATCGTAATTTGAATACCGTTGTTATAACCGCGACAAAACCAACAATTGAACATCTGGCAGATAAAACAGTAATAAATGTGGCTGGTAGTGTATTAGCAACAGGCAACACAGCAATGGATATATTAGAACGCGCACCCGGCGTAACTGTTGATAAGGACGATAACATCAGCCTGAAAGGAAAACAAGGTGTAACTGTTATGATAAATGATAAGCTCACTTACCTTTCGGCCGCGCAGTTAGCTACGCTTTTGCGCTCAACAGATGGTGGCACTATCCAATCTATCGAGCTTATCACCAACCCATCAGCAAAATATGATGCGGCCGGAAATTCAGGCATCATCAACATCAAACTAAAAAAGAATAAAATGAGCGGCACCAATGGTACCATTTCGGTAACCGGCGGTATTGGCACTTATGCAAAAAGCAGCGAGGAGTTTAGCATCAACCACAAGGATGGTAACCTAAATGTATTTGGCAATTTCAGCCGGGGCGATATACCCAGTGCGAGGATAATAAACATCAACCGGACAGTTACCGACAGTGCCGGTAAGCCAACCTATTTTAAGCAATCAACATTTATGCCGCAGGTAAATCATTATAATAATTACAGCTTCGGTGCTGATTATGATTCATCGCCCAAAAACACATTTGGATTCGCGGTAAATGGTTATTTTAACCAGGACGATCAGGGTAATACGAATAACACCAAAATATCATCAACGCCAACCGGTGCACCCGATTCAACTCAGAAAACACTTTCACAAATAAATCAATCTTATAAAAACTACACCATTGATTTAAACGACACTTATAAAATTGACACACTGGGCCAGGAACTATCCTTTGATGTTGATTATTCAAAATTTAATAATAACAGCAACGCGAATTATAATACATTCTTTTCAAATCCATTAAATCCAACAGAAATCCCTCTTTATTTGCGACAGATAACACCATCAACTATTGATATACGCGTTGCCAAGGTTGATTACACCAAAAATTTAACCAAATCATTAAAACTGGAAGTTGGCGGTAAATACAGCGATGTAAAAACAGATAATGACCTGAATGCGTACAAAAAAGTAGATAGTGTATACAAGAATGACGCAACATTAACCAATCACTTTGTTTATGACGAGAAAATAAGCGCTGGTTATGTAAACCTTACTAAAACTTACAAAAACACTTCGGTAGAAGTTGGTGTTAGGGGAGAATACACACAATCAAAAGGTGACCTCGAAACCCAGGATAGCGTAAATCAGCGTAAATATTTCAACCTGTTTCCAAGCGCTTTTTTACACCATACTTTTAATGACAAGAACGAGGTAAACTTATCATATAGTCGCCGCATTGACAGGCCCGATTATTCGGACCTGAACCCATTTGTTTATTATCTTGATCAATATACTTATTCGGAAGGCAACCCTTTTTTAAAGCCGCAATACACCAATAACTTTGAGCTGAATTATACCTATAACAAAAGCTACAATTTAAGCCTAAGCTACAGCCACACAATGGACGCGATACAACAGATTATTCTTACTAACGACGTAACAAAGGCATCTTATCAAACCAATCTTAACATAAGTTCGCAAGATTCCTACAATGCCAGCATAAGCATACCTGTAACTGTAACCAAATGGTGGTCGATTAATTTTGACGCGACTACCTTCTACTTAAAATTTAAATCAGATACCCTAGCGGGCGGTACGCTTGACCGTGGTAAAGTAGCCTATGTAGCCAAAGCTAACCAAACATTTACATTTGCAGGCTTTAAAGCCGAGCTGTTTGCTAACTACCAATCACCGTTAACTTATGGCCTTTATGATATAGATGCACGTTATAATGTAGATGCCGGTATCAGTCATTCATTTGACAATAAAAAACTGAATATCAAATTTTCAGTAAGCGATATATTCAATACCGAACGCAATAACCTTGATATAAATTACCAAAGCGACAATTTGCAGATAAGGCAGAAAAATGAAAGCCGCATAGCACGTTTATCGCTTACTTATAACTTCGGTAACAGTTCCATCAAAAAACGCGAGCATACAAACGCTATGGGCGAAGAAGGATCAAGAGCGGGTGGTCAGTAGATGCCTGAACCATGATTCGCAGGATTTAATAGATTAGCTTGATGAATTAAAATCTTAATAATCTTTTAAATCCTGCGAATCATGGTTCAGACATTTTTTGCACCTTTGTAAGGATGACACCCATACAGGCCCTGCAAAAACATTTCGGTTACAGCGAGTTCAGGCACCAGCAGGCGGCCATTATTCAGCACGTATTAGATAAAAAAGATGTATTGGCGCTGATGCCTACGGGCGGAGGCAAATCATTATGTTATCAATTGCCTGCGGTGTTATTGGATGGGTTAACCATCGTTATCTCCCCGTTGATCGCCTTGATGAAAGATCAGGTTGATGCCATGAATGTGAATGGCATCCCTGCGGCATTTCTAAATTCGGCACAAAACCCCGACGAGCAATCCAGGCTGATGGGTCGCCTTAAAAACAATGAGATAAAGCTTCTTTATTTGGCTCCCGAACGTTTGTTCGGCTCAGAAAATAAACTGGTTGAGTTTTTAAAGTCGCTTCCCGTAACGCTTATCGCTATTGATGAAGCGCATTGTATCTCGCACTGGGGGCATGATTTCAGGCCGGAATATTTGATGCTGGCCGGATTAAAGGATTATTTCCCTAACATCCCGGTAATTGCCTTAACCGCGACTGCTGATAAACTCACACAAAAAGACATTCTTGAGAAATTAAATCTTAAGAATCCCGCCATATTCATATCTTCCTTCAACCGGGAAAATATCACCTATACCGTTTCACCAAAAAGAGACAGCTTTAACCAGCTACTCGATTTTTTAGAAGAACGAAAAGATGAATCAGGCATTATATATTGCCTGTCGCGTAAATCAACCGAATCATTAGCTGCCAATTTAAAGGAAGAAGGTTTTTCTGCGGAAGCCTACCATGCTGGCTTGAATAATGAAATCAAAGCCCGTAACCAGGAAGCTTTTTTGCGGGATGATGTAAAGATCATCGTAGCGACCATCGCATTCGGCATGGGTATCAATAAATCCAATGTGCGCTACGTGGTTCACATGGATATGCCCAAAAATATCGAGGGCTATTACCAGGAAACTGGTCGTGCGGGGCGTGATGGTTTGGCATCCGATGCGATATTGTTTTATTCACCGGGCGATGCGATGAAGCTGAAAGGCTTTGCCATGGTGGATGATAACCCAGAGCAAAGCAAGATCATGCTGAAAAAGCTGGACGATATGGTTAGGTATTGCCAATTGCAAACCTGCAGACGCCGGTTTTTGTTAAAATATTTTGATGAGGAGTCGCCCGAAACCTGCGGAAGCTGTGATGTATGCTTAACCGAGTTTAAACGTTTCGATGGTACACTCATCGCCCAAAAAGCGCTTTCGGCAGTTTATCGACTAAAAGAAAGATTCGGCAGCACTTATGTAATTGATTTTCTGCGTGGATCAAAAAGTGAAAAGATCCGCGAAGAACATAAACAACTTAAAACCTATGGCGTAGGTGCTGACATCAGCAAACCCGATTGGCAACGCTACCTGCGCGAGTTAACTACCATGGGCTATTTGCAAGTTGATGGCGGCGAGTATCCGATACTCAAATTAACCCCACAAAGCGAGGCTGTTTTAAAAGGCAGCCAGACGGTTGAGTTTATAGAATCGGAAATCGTAGAAGAGAAGCACTCCTTTGCTGAATTGCCATTTGAGGCTGAGTTATTAAATGATTTAAAGGCTGTACGCAGAGATATTGCCATTAATGAAAATGTCCCGGCCTATGTAATTCAATCCGATGCTACATTAATGGAGATAGCGACTTATTTGCCGCAAAGCTTGGATGAATTACGAATGATTTCAGGTTTTGGTGATATTAAATTGGCAAGATATGGCCGGGAGTTTTTAGCACCTGTTAAAAGCTTTTGTGAGCGAAAAGGATTAAACTCTAAAATCGCCCAAAAGAAACAAAAACGCGAGCGCAAAGCGAAACCACCACGCGGCGAAAAGCCCAACGAAACGCGCAAGGAGACGTTAAATTTATATCAATCTGGCAAAAGTATTGTGGAGATTGCTCAGTTGCGTAAGCTTTCACCCATGACTATTGAAGGGCATTTGACGTATTTTGTGCAGTCGGGCGATATTGATGTATCAAACTTTGTGAGCCGCGAAAAGTTATTGGTAATACAGGATGCGGTTGAAGGTTATGGCGATGAAAAACTATCGCCCCTAAAAGAAATATTGGGCGATAATTATAGCTATACCGAAATTAAGGCAACCATAAGTTGGATGAAGGGACAAATGCAACAATCTTAATTTGTCATTGA
>Ga0302315_10003195_pt1 | contig 14922 bp, 16 predicted proteins | sample III_Palsa_N3_1_FD_200532 | JGI IMG/M metagenome (GOLD analysis project Ga0302315, IMG submission 200532) | Peat permafrost microbial communities from Stordalen Mire near Abisko, Sweden - III_Palsa_N3_1 | ecosystem: Environmental > Terrestrial > Soil > Palsa > Peat permafrost | place: Sweden... | reverse complement strand
CTGCAGAGGTACCTGCGCCTCGAACTGCATCTGGAAAGTCACGCTGCTCCTGGGAAGGATCGGCTTGGTCAGCCGGACTTCCAGGATCGTTTCATCTTCCATATAAGGTTGTGGCACCCCGTTCATCGACAGTGATAGCACTTTCTGATAGCCGATCTCCTCCGGCGTCAGATGAAGGATACGATCCCTGACACGAGGATCCCAATCCTGCTCGTCATGACCGCGACGCCCCGTCGAATAGACGATCTTGCCCAGTTCCCGGCTGCGATTGTCCATCATACTACCCGGCCGGAAAGCATTCCAGTATAAATGATAGAATACCCTGAACAGCGTATCCGGTGAATTATTCGTGTAGACAAGTGTCTGGCTGCCGGTAAACCGGTTCGTGTGAACATCCATCGACACATTCATGGTATATTTCACCCTTTGCTGCCACCGGTCCGGCTGCGCGAATGCAACCAGCTGGCTCAGACAGATCCCCAATCCAATAAGAAGGACTCGCTTTATCATGATTTTCCTAAGTGATTTATAAAGTATTGCCATCCTTTAACAATTGTCCCACGCTGCTGAATACCAGTATCCTTCGCTGCAGATCGCTTTTCGAAATAGATACTACATATTGGACAATACTTCCCGGCAGATCACGCTCCATTACATTACCGACTTTCCAGTCTCCGGCATACTTGCTTTTGGAATAACCATCCTGCACAGCCGAGGGCAGGGAAGTCTGCGACATCTTCCGCGTCGACCACTGCCACTCGCCGGTATTTTTGAAACGCGCCGTACAGCTGGAAGTATCCTGCTTGAAATTTACCTGCCAGGCGCTCAACTTATCGGACCAGCTGACTTGCTGAGCACTGGGATATTTGGCCTTAAAGGAATCAGTCACCGCAGCTGGCAAAGACCTGAACTGCGCATGAGCTTCAGTAGTTAGCACAAGAGACGCACCTACCAACAGGCAATAAAATAGCTTCTTCATAAAACGTATATTTAAGTTATAGTTCACAAATGCATCCCGCGGCTTCCTCATCCACAATATCCTCCACCTCGTCCGTCCCCCTCATCCCGCTGCTTCATCATCCGCGATATCCTCCGCCTCGTCCGCCGTCTCATCTACCTCTGCCGCCATCTCATGACCTGCCTCCGCTGGCCGCCGACCCCGTGCAGGCGCGCCCTCCACAATCACGACGATTTCTCCCTTCACCCCCTTTTCTCTGAAATGGTCACACACAGCCCGTAGTGTGCCACGCTGGTTCTCTTCATAGATCTTTGTCAGTTCACGACTCACACAGCAAAGCCTTTCCTCCCCGAAATATAACATCATCTCCTGCAACATCCTGACCAGCCGCATCGGCGATTCATAAAAGACCATTGTCCGCTCTTCTGTCGCCAACTGCTTCAGCAGGGATTGCCGGCCCTTTTTCGGGGGAAGAAACCCCTCGAAGACAAACCGGTTCATCGGCAGCCCGCTATTCACCAGCGCCGGCACAAAAGCCGTGGCGCCGGGCAGACATTCTACCCCTATCCCCAGGCGGATGCACTCCCTCACCAATAAAAAAGCAGGGTCAGATACGCCCGGCGTCCCGGCATCCGTGATCAGGGCCATCATTTTCCCTTGCAGTAGCTGGTCAGCCAGGTGACGCAGGATCTTATGTTCATTGTGCTGGTGATAGGGTGAGAGCGGTTTGATGATCTGGTAATGGTTCAGCAGCCGGGAAGAATTCCGGGTATCTTCCGCCAGGACCAGATCGACCTTTTTCAGCACCTCCAAAGCTCTTAGCGTAATATCCTGCAGATTACCGATGGGAGAAGGAACAATATAGAGCAAAACTTGAAATTAATTTACAGCTATCTCGAAGTATTCCATGACCGGATTCGCCAGCAGTTTGCGCCCGGCCTCTTCAGCGACCAGCTTCGCCTCTTCAGCGGTAGCAGCCTCGATCTGCAGGGAAATGCTCTTTCCGATCCTGACATCGCTGACACTGCCGATCCCAAGGTTCTGCAGTCCGCCCATCACCGCCTTTCCCTGCGGATCTAACAATTCCTTTAACGGCATAACTTTCACCTGAACAGAAAACGTCATGTTGTCTTATTTTAATTTAGGTCGACGGGCCTGTGACCCATCCTGGAACGCCAAAGATACGATAATGTAGAAAACGAAGACCACCGGCACCGCCAGCCAGCGCAAAAATATCGCGGCTACTACCGCCAGCACCACCAGCAGCAGCTTCGGGAGGTTACCCTTCACGGAAGTGTCTTTAAATTTGATCGCCATCAACGGCAAATTACTCACCATCAGGTAGGCAATCAACAGGATCAACGTATATAATACCCATTTATTCAGCAGCGCAGCTTCCACCATCTGGCTGTTCGTATACCAGCCGATCAACGGCAGACTGGCGATCAGTAAGCCCGCGGCCGGCGTAGGCACACCCTTGAATCCGTATTGTTGCGTATCGTCGATGTTGAATCGCGCCAGCCGGTAAGCCGCCGCACAGGGGATAAGCAACGCCGGCAGTAACCATCCTACCGATACATCCAGTCCGTTTGTCTGACTGGCATAGCTCAGCCGCAGCAACTGGTAAAAGATCATACCCGGAGCTACCCCAAAGCTCACTACATCCGCCAGTGAATCCAGTTCCTTACCCATAGGCGATGTCGCTTTGAACAACCGCGCAACAAGCCCATCCAAAAAATCCACTAATGCAGCAAGACCGATGAACAAACTAGCCAGCGCCGTCTTCTCAGGAGTACCGATATACTGTACCCCGGACCCGTCCGGATTGTCCAGTGCAACTATCCCGTTCTGCAGGATCAGAATCACCGCCAGGCACCCAAAAAACAAATTTAGCAGAGTGAATAAGTTAGGTATGCTCTTCATTGCCGAAAATTAGGATTTTATTTTGATCGATCCGCTGTTCCTCCGCCGCTCTTCCGACTCTTACCGCCTTTCCTTTCTCCGCCGAAGATACAGACCTTCAGCCGAACTTCATCCCTTGCCTCTCCTACGCCCGCTCGCTCCCGATCATCCGGATCATCTCCCCATCAAGTCTTCTATCTCCCCGGCAGTAATCGGCACCTTCCCCATCAGGTCTTTATTGCCATCCGAAGTGATCCATACATCATTCTCGATCCGAATGCCCATTTGCTCAACCTCAATGTAGATGCCAGGCTCTACGGTCAGCACCATTCCCGCTTCCAGCGGCTCGCTCCGCGGGCCAAGGTCGTGCACATCGATGCCCAGGTGATGGGACACACCATGGTACATATACTTCCAGTAGGCCGGACTTTCCGCCGGCTGGTTCCGGATATCGGCGGCAGTCAGCAACCCAATACCTATAAAAACCTCACTGGCCCGCTCACCCATTTTTTGGTGATACGCGTTCAGGGTAATACCCGGCGTTAACAACTCCTTAGCAAAATAATGTAGATCCAGGCACGCATTATACACCTCTTTCTGCCGGGAAGTGAACTTGCCGTTGACAGGCACCGTCCGCGTCAGGTCGGCGCTATACCCTCCGTAGGAAGCCCCGAAATCCATCAATACCAGTTCGCCATCACGGCACTCCCCGTTATTGGCGATATAATGCAACGTTCGCGCCCTGTCGCCAGAGGCGATAATGCTTTCGTACGCAGGGCCCGTCGAACGCCTCGACAGGAACCCCCGGTATATTTCTGCCTCTATCTCATATTCCATCACCCCCGGCCGGATAAATGATAACAGGTCCCCAAACGTAGCCCCCGTTATATCCGCCGCTTCCTGCATCAATGACACCTCCAGCGCCGTCTTGACGGCCCGCAATGTCCGCAGGATACGGGCAGAACGCCGGTATCGGTGTAACGGATATTTTTCTTTCATCTCCGTAATAAAGCGGTATTGCCTCGTGATCAAAGGCCCGCCCTTCCGGTCATTCTCATTCGTGTCGAGATAAATGAAGTCGGCCAAATGTATCCATTGCTGCAGCAGCGCATCCAGGTTGTCCAACCACAGGATGGTTCCGATACCGGATATTTTTTTGGCCTCTTCCGCACGCAACCGCCGCCCATCCCACTTCTCCTTCAACTCGTTCGGCCGGACCAGGACCAGCACCTCCTTGTACCGCGGGTCCGGATGGCCGGGGAAAAGAATGACCATGCTATCTTCCTGCGTAATACCCGACAACCAATACAGGTCACTGTTTTGCCGGAAGCCGTAGTGCGCATCTCCATTCATCGGCATCTCATCATTACTCACAAAGATCGCTATCGCACCGGGTTCCAGCGCAGCGACAAATCGGGCCCGGTTCTCGGTAAAAAGCGCCGGCAGTTCAGGAAAATATTTCATTGGTTAATTTTGTAAAGTTTGCCCCCCACCCCATCCCTCTTCCAAGACAGGTGCGCAAATTTATTGAATGATCACTAAATAGGTGTTTTCTCTCCATCACGTCTAACTAACGTTCGTTAGCAATTAGTTATATTTTAACCAACCCTACCTCAAATTTGATATTCTCTAATTTCAGACCCTCTTTTTGGCTTGCTATAGAAAAAATTACCTTTAGCTTTGTCGCAAACAAACGATTGCTTTCTATGTCGCCTGTTATTACTCTGCCGGCCGACCAACTGGCCCGGCTAGGTCTGCGTATCTCTGATGCCATTCATTACCAGTTACCGCCGGATGAACTCGTCCGGCATTGTCTTCGCCGGAAAGAGGGTGTACTCAACGATACGGGCGCCCTCCTGATCCGCACCGGTGCCTTCACGGGCCGCAGCCCCAAAGACCGCTACCTGGTCAAAGACGAGGTCACCGTTGCCCAGGTGGATTGGAACGATTTCAATCAACCCATGGATCCCGTGCATTTTCACCGCATGTATGTGGCCGTAACGACCTGGCTTAATCAATCACCGGAGCTTTTCATCCGGGACGCCTATGTCTGTGCCGACCCACGCCACCGGCTGAACCTGCGGATCGTCAATGAGACGCCCAGCGGTAATCTCTTCGCTCATAATATGTTCCTTCGGCCCGCCGAAGAGGAATTGGAAGATTTCCGGCCGGACTGGCAGATCCTCGCCGCCCCGGGTCTTTCCCTCGATCCGGCTACATGCGGTACACGCGGGCCCAATGCCGTCGCCATCTCTTTCCGTCACAAACTGATCCTGGTCGCCGGCACCGGCTATACCGGCGAAATAAAAAAGGGGGTCTTTACTATCCTCAACTTCCTCTTGCCCCGGGAAAAAGACATTCTCAGCATGCACTGTTCGGCCAACAAAGGTCCGCAGGGCGATACAGCCATCTTTTTCGGTCTCAGCGGTACCGGTAAGACTACCCTCAGCGCCGATCCGGCCCGGCAGCTCATCGGCGACGACGAACATGGCTGGACGGCCAATAATATTTTTAATTTTGAAGGGGGGTGTTATGCAAAGTGTATTCACCTCAGGCAGGAAAAAGAGCCGGATATTTTTCAAGCCATCCGCCCGGGCGCTCTGGTAGAGAATGTGAAATTCTTCCCAGGGACCAACCGGATCAATTTCGATGACGGTTCAATCACCGAGAACACGCGGGTCTCCTACCCCTTGTCTTTTATAGGTCATGCGTTGGAGCCGTCGGTCAGCGGCGTTCCGGCCAATATTTTCTTTTTGACCTGTGATGCCTATGGGGTATTACCGCCCATATCCCGGTTGAGTCCCGGCCAGGCGATGTACCAGTTCATCTCCGGTTATACGGCGAAAGTGGCTGGCACCGAGACGGGGATTACCGAGCCCAAGCCTACATTCAGTGCTTGTTTTGGCGCGCCTTTCCTTCCACTACATCCCGGTCGCTATGCCGCGTTGCTGGGTAAAAGGATCAGAGAGCAGGGCGCCAGGGTCTGGATGATCAATACCGGCTGGTCCGGTGGTCCTTATGGGAAGGGCAAACGCATCGACCTGTCTTTTACCCGTGCGATGATCACTGCCGCACTGGAAGGGGCACTCGATAATGTCGGGTATCAACCGCATCCCGTCTTCGGCATGGCCATACCCACCTCCTGCCCAGGCGTTCCCACGGACATCCTGTATCCCCGAAATACCTGGCCCGATCCTGCTGAATATGATGAGATGGCCGCGAACCTGGCCGGCTGGTTTACAACCAATTTTCAAAAATATGCCCCGCATATCGATTCACCCGAAATCCTTAGCGCAGGGCCGATCACCCGGGGTACACCCCGCCCTTGACTACAATGCTAGGTCGCATCGGGCATCTGACCGCACCCTACACGGAGTCGCATTGGGCATTTTTGAAAAAAAATAAAAAAAACTTAAAGAAAAATTGAAAATTACAAAATAAATTCCTGAACTTGGCGGATCATATTTGCCGCCCATGGGCAGCGGCCTCGGCCGCATCTGCAATCGAGGTCTACGATTGTTTGCCAAAACTAACTCCATCTCCCGATGGGGTTTTTTATTTCCCAAAAGACACCCCCGACATTGCCCCTCGCCTCTCATCACTTTCCTGCCCCACCCCCTCAGAATAATCCATACAGCTGCGAGTCGATCCGCGTGATGATCTCCCCAAGATGCTCTTCATTTTCCGGAAACTTATTCTTATCGATATCCACGATCAGAAGAGGTCCCTCTTTATATCCTTCGATCCATTTGTTGTAAAAATCGTTCAGCCGTTTCAGATAGTCCAGGCGGATATTTTCTTCATATTCCCGTCCCCGTTTCTGGATCTGTGCCACCAGCGTAGGTACACTGGCCTGTAAATAGATCAGCAGGTCCGGCGGCTCCACCATCCGCTTGAGGGTCTGGAAGAACTGAAAATAGTTATTGTAATCTCTTTTGCTCATCAGCCCCATTTCATGCAAGTTCGGTGCGAAGATATGCGCATCCTCATAGATCGTACGGTCCTGGATCACGGTCTCAGTGCCTGAATGGATCTCCAGCAGCTGGTTGAGACGGCTGTTAAGAAAAAATATCTGCAGGTTAAAGCTCCAGCGAGGCATATCCTCATAAAAATCATTCAGATAAGGGTTGTGATCGACGTCCTCGAACTGCGGGATCCAGCGATAATGCTTGCTCAACATCTCCGTCAACGTCGTCTTACCGGCGCCAATATTCCCGGCTACCGCGATATGTTTTGCCTTCTTGTTCTTTAACATGGTATTTTCCATTCAGCTATTAATAATATTTCAGCCCGATCGCCTCCCTGGCCACCTGCAGCGTAGCCTGAGCGCTGGCCCTGGCCTTCGCAGCCCCCTGCTCCATCACCCGCCGCAGATAAGGTTCGTCATGACGGATCGCTTCTGCCTTTTCCCGGATCGGCGCGATAAAAGCCACCATCGCCTCCCCCAGCTCCTTTTTCATATCTCCATAACGGATAGTGGCCGCCTCATAGTCCGCTTCGAATTTTTGTACGACCTCGGGTATACTGACCAATCGCAGCAACTGGAAGAGGTTGGCAACGGATTCTGGCATTGCCGCCCCGGCCTGACCTGACCCACTCTCCGTCTTGGCCTTTTTGATCTTGGCACGGATCGTTTCATCATCATCGGCCAGGTACAGCGTGGCATTCTGATTCTCGCTTTTGCTCATCTTGCCGACTCCATCCAGGCTGGGTACCCTCGCCAGCTGCTCCCCAAAATTGAAGGCGTAGGGCTCGGGGAAAACCTCCCCATAACGCTGGTTGAACCGGTTGGAGTAATTACGCGCAATTTCCAGGTGCTGTTCCTGGTCTTTGCCAACCGGCACCAGCGTAGCCCGGTGCAACAGGATATCCGCCGCCTGTAGGACAGGATAAGTCAACAAGCCCGCATTGACATTCTGCGGCTGGAGCCGGACCTTGTCTTTGAAGGTAGGGGTCTTTTCCAATTCACCGACATACGCCAGCATATTTAAAAAAAGATACAGCTCCGCCGTCTCTGGCACATGGCTTTGGCAATAAAAAGCCACCTTGTCCGGATCGAGGCCACAGGCAATATTCTCCGCCATCACCCGGCTGACATGCCCCTTCAGTTCTTTGGTCTCACGCAGCGTCGTCAGGGCGTGCCAGTCGGCCACCATAAAATAACAGGAATAAGCATCCTGCATCTTGACATAATTCCTTACCGCGCCGAAATAATTGCCCAGATGCAGCCATCCGGTAGGCCGGATACCACTCATGACGATTTCTTTCTTTTTTTCCATAAGAAGCGCGAAGATAGCTATTTTTGTCCCAAAGCACTTGCATGGAAGTCAATGATGCATTGATCGATAACCTGTCCAACCTGGCCCGGCTGGAGTTCAACGCGGCCGATAAAGAAGAGATCCGCAAAGACCTCCAGCGGATGATCCTTTTCGTGGAAAAACTGGGTGAACTGGACACGACCGGCGTCGAGCCTTTACTGCATATGAGCCCCGAAACCAATGTGCTGCGCGAAGATATCCTGCAGGGCTCAGTCAGCCGCGAAGCGGCCCTGGCGAGCGCTCCTGCCACAGACGCGACTTATTTCAAAGTACCCAAAGTGATCCGGAAAGCATGACTTCACCCTCCATCCCCCACTCCCCCACATGACTCTACCGTATATGACGCACACCCCTCCCCCCGGCCAGACGACCGTTCCTATTATCCAACTGGTGGATATCCGTAAGAGCTATTATATGGGCAAACAGGAGCTCCCGGTGTTGAAAGGGGTGTCTCTCGACATTTTTAAAAATGAATATGTAGCACTGATGGGCCCTTCGGGTTCCGGAAAGAGCACGCTGATGAATATCCTGGGCTGCCTCGATACACCCAGCGCAGGGGCCTATATCCTCAATGGGCAGGACGTCAGCAAAATGGCCGACGACAACCTGGCCGATGTCCGCAATGTGGAGATAGGATTTGTGTTCCAGCAATTCAATTTATTGCCGCGCCTGACCGCAGCGGAAAACGTTGCCTTGCCCCTTGTCTATGCAGGGGTGCCGCGCCGGATCCGTCTCGAACGGGCCATGGCCGTCCTGGAGAAGGTCAGCCTCACGGACAGGAGCCATCATAAGCCCAACGAACTGTCCGGGGGCCAATGTCAGCGCGTGGCTATCGCCAGGGCCCTCATCAATAACCCCTCCCTGATCCTGGCAGACGAGCCTACCGGTAATCTCGATTCCAAAACCTCTATCGAGATCATGGATATCTTTACCAGCATCCAGGCATCAGGCAACACCGTTGTCCTCGTTACCCACGAGGAAGATATCGCCAATTACGCCCACCGGATCGTCCGGCTCCGTGACGGGGTGATAGAGAGCGATCGCCGGCGCATCGCCGGGCCTGCTTTGCCATAACCATCATCATGTCCACAAAAATATATACCAAGACCGGCGATAAAGGGATGACCGCGCTCATCGGTGGGACCAAAGTTCCCAAAAGCAGTGCGCGGATCGAAGCCTATGGCACGGTCGACGAACTCAATTCTTTTATCGGGCTGCTGATCGATCAACTGATCCTTGCCGCAGCCCCGCCAGCCTCATCAACCCCAGGCCCACAAGCCCCCGGTCCCGCAGAGACCACTCCCTTTCTCCGGGAAGTCCAGGACCGCCTTTTTACGATCGGCTCTTCCCTGGCCTGCGACCCCGAGAAGGAACCCCGGCTTAAAATTCCCGATTTGAGAGAGGAGGACGTGCAAAAGGTAGAGGCGGAGATCGACCGGATGACCGGCGTGCTGCCGCCAATGAAATCATTTTTGTTACCGGGAGGCCATGTAGCCGTTTCAACCGCCCACATCGCCCGTTGCGTTTGCCGCCGGGCTGAAAGGGGTTGCGTCCGCCTCCAGGAAGAACAGCTTTTTGTCGAGCCGCTGGTTCTCCGCTATCTCAACCGGCTGAGCGATTATCTGTTCGTATTGTCCCGCTACACCGCGCATTTGCTACAGGTCGCCGAGATCCCCTGGAAACCCCGGACTTAAAAGCCCCGGACCTACACGATAAGCCCATCCTTCATATGGAGCACCCGGTCGCTCATTTGCGCCAGTTCCTCATTATGTGTGACGATCAGGAAGGTCTGCTGAAACTCGCTCCGCAGATCGAAAAATAATTGGTGCAGTTCTTTCGCATTGGCCGTGTCCAGGTTACCCGTAGGCTCGTCCGCAAATACGATATCGGGATTATTGATCAGTGCCCTGGCCACTGCTACCCGCTGCTGTTCTCCCCCCGATAGGGCCCCAGGCTTATTCTCCGTCCGATGGCCGACCCCAAGGACATTCAGCAGCCTCAGCGCCTGTTCTTCCACTTCCCGCTTCCTGCGCCCCGCAATCCACCCTGGGATACACACATTCTCCAGGGCGCTGAACTCCGGCAAAAGATGATGGAACTGGAATACAAAACCGATATGACGATTACGGAAAGCCGCCAGCGGCTTCCCTTTCAGTTCATGGATCTTCTTATTCCTTAAAAAGATCTCCCCCGCAGCAGGCTCGTCCAGGGTGCCCAGGATATGCAGTAAAGTGCTCTTTCCTGACCCGGAAGGACCAACAATGCTGACAATCTCTCCTTTGGCAATGTCTACGTCGACTCCCTTCAGCACCCATAGGTTGCTGTCATAATATTTCTGTATCCCCCTGGCTGTTAGCATAATTGAAGGCCCGGCTCAAAATCCGGGCGGCCACAAGATACAAACCTATTTTTGCCAATTCCCCCTTTCCAGCTACAAATTCTCCTCCGCAGAAAGGTTAAATTTTAACTGTTATTTGGTGGTTTCGTTTTAAAAATTACTTTTGCGGAAAATTGTACCGATGTTCTGGACACTCGAATTAGCCAGTTATTTGGAAGACGCCCCCTGGCCGGCTACCAAGGATGAATTAATAGACTATGCTATTCGTTCCGGTGCACCCATTGAGGTAGTGGAAAACCTGCAGGAATTGGAGGACGAAGGGGAAATCTATGAAGGCATTGACGACATCTGGCCCGACTACCCAAGCCAAGAAGATTTCTTTTTCAACGAAGATGAGTATTAATCAACGACTTACACATTAAACAAAACAAAAATCGGGCCAACTAAAGCGCAAGCGTAGTCGGCCCGATTCATTATTTACCCCATCTATTTCTCCATTTGTTCGATCACCGCCCCGGTAACCCCGGTGAAAGAGAATCCGCCATCATGAAACAGGTTCTGCATCGTCACCATTTTAGTCAGGTCGCTGAATAAGGTGGCGCAATACCCCGCACATTCATCCGCCGATGCATTGCCCAGCGGGCTCATCTTCTCCGCATAGGTAATGAACCCATCGAATCCTTTCACCCCGCTGCCGGCCGTCGTCCGGGTCGGAGACTGCGATATGGTATTGACCCTCACTTTCTTCTTCACCCCATAATAATAACCGAAACTGCGGGTCACACTCTCCAGCAATGACTTGGCATCGGCCATTTCATTATAATCCGGGAAAACCCGCTGCGCGGCGATATAGGTCAACGCCACCACACTGGCGCCCTCATTCAGGGCGTCAAGGTCCCAAGCCGTCCGCAACACCCGGTGCAGCGACATCGCCGAAATATCCAGCGTCTTCTTATTCCATTCGTAATCTATCTCTGTATAATGCTTGCCCTTCCGGACATTCAGGCTCATCCCGATAGAATGCAGGATGAAGTCGATCCCCCCGCCAAAATGTTTGACGGATTCCTCGAACAACTTCTTAAGATCGTCCATATTCGTTACATCGGCGCCGATCACCGGCGCATTCACCGCCTCCGCCAGTTTGTTGATCTCTCCCATCCTGAGCGCCACAGGAGCATTCGACAATACCAGTTGCGCACCTTCCTCATGACACTTCAAAGCTGTACGCCACGCAATGGACTTCTCATCCAGCGCGCCGAAAATGATTCCTTTCTTCCCTTTTAAAAGGTTGTAGGCCATAGATTGAATTTTATATGATCTGAAAATGATGCCAAATATAGTGAATAATCAATGCGGAATCACCCGCACTACCACCCCAACCATCAGAACGGTATACACGACGATCATCAAAAAATTCACAAAGAGGAAAAGAAAAAACCGGCCGGCCGAATCCTTCGGTCGAAGGACACGCTGTAACCACCGGTTGAAGTAATAGACCGGGATCAGTGCCAACGCAATAATCAGCAATATCAGGAGGCTACGAAATTTCACGATGTCACCATTTCCCTTGCATTCTCGAGCGCCGCCGCCGTGGGCTTCTCCCCGCTTAGCATCCTGGCGATGGCGGTTATCCGCTCGTCCTGGTCCAACAGACGTATCCGGGTCTTGATAGCTTCTCCTTTGACTTCCTTATAAACGAAATAATGAGCGTCAGCCTTCCCGGCGATCTGTGGCTGGTGAGTGATACAAATGACCTGCCGTTTCTTCGATAAGCTCTTCAGGATGATGCCCACCTGCCGGGCAGCCTCGCCGGAAATCCCCGTATCGATCTCATCGAAGATCAAGGTAGCCAGGTCGATCGATTCGGCCACCAGCGATTTGATACATAACATCAGCCGGCTAAGTTCACCGCCTGAAGCCACTTTCCGGATGGGCTCATACCGGTTGCTCTTATTCGCATCGAACAAAAATTCTATAGCGTCCATTCCGAAAAGCCCCGGCTCCGCTGCCTGCACTTGTACCTTCAGCCGGGCATTGGGCATCCCCACCTGCTTCAGCAACCTGTTCACCTGCTCTTCCAGCGGCCCCGTCTGCGCCTGGCGCCCCTTAGACAAGGCAATGGCCTTCTTTTTCATCTCCTGCAACAACCGCGCAACCTCTTTTTCTCCGGCGGCAATGCTCTCCTCCGCCTGCAGCCTGTCCTGCAATTTATCTTCCAGCTGACGTTGGAGCGTCAGTAATTCTCCCGTAGTGCTAACGCCATGTTTTTTCATCAGCTTGTAACCAATCGACAGTCGTTCATTGATCTGTTCGATCCTCCGCGGATCATAGTTCACAGCGTCATTGATGCTCTCCACTTCCCCGGCGATATCCTGCAACTCGATCTGCGCTGAGGCTATGCGATTAGCCAGTCCGGACAGTGCCGGATGATAGGCCGAAAAGGTCTGCAGAGAATGTTGCAGCGATTTCAATTGCTGTACCAGCGGATGCTCGCCTTCCCTGAGGTCATGATATACCCGGGATAAAGCCGTTTTGATCCCTTCTGAATTGTTCAATAGTTTCAACTCCTGGTCCAGTTCCTCCAGTTCCTGCTCCTGCAACCCGGCCTCGTTGAGTTCGTCAAAAAGAAATTTATTGTAGTCTAGTTCTTTATCGAATTGGGTCTTCTGCGCCTGCAACGTCGCCAGTTCCCTGGTGGCCGCCTGCCACGACCGATAGACAGTCCGGTACTCTTCCAGGACAGTACCATGGCCCGCCAGTGCATCCAGCACCTCACGCTGAAAGTCCGACTCGCCCAACTCCAGCGTGTCAAACTGCCGGTGCAGGTCTACCAGCATGGTGCTTAATTTTCTTAATTGCTCCAGGTTCACCGGCGTATCGTTGACAAAAGCCCGCGACTTGCCATTGGGCGCTATCTCCCGCCGGATCACTATCTCCTCTTCGGCATCCAGGTCATTGGCCTTGAAAAAAGCCAGCGCCTCTTTTTTCCCGCCCATCGTAAAGGTGCCCTCTACGACACATTTCTTTTCCCGCTGAAGCAGCACGGCTGTATCGGCCCGATCTCCCAGTATCAGGGACAATGCTCCCATCAGGATAGATTTGCCGGCCCCCGTCTCCCCTGTGATAGCATTCATCCGCGCCGAAAAATCAATGCTTAGTTCATCGATGATGGCATAGTTCTGTATATGGATCCGCTGTATCATAAAAACAGCAAATTAAGTAATTCGCTCATTCCCGAAGACACAAAATTCGCACAGCGCCCGACTATTCTCCCTTGCAACGGGCTACCCCCGCTTTTGCCCGCTGATCCAGGGAGTTCTTATATTCATGGTCCTTCAGCGAAAGGCATTTCTGAAAATAGGCCATCGCCTGACCGCAATCCCCTCGCCCCTCATAGATATAGCCTACCTGCAATGCTGCCCTTGCCGCATAATATTCTTTCAGCTGCTCCCCCGTCTTGATCGTCGTCAGATAGGCAGTGATAGCCTCATCGCCCCGACCCAACCCATCATAGATCCGCCCAAGACGGTAAGCCAATTCGCACTTCTCTTCAGGTTGGGTAAAGCTGGACGTACTAACACCCTTCAAAGCCGATAACGCTTCTTCAAAATACCCGCCGTCACTCAACAACCGCGATTCCAGCAGGGTTTTATCAGGCCATTTACCACTGCGGGCATCCTTCAGGGCTTGACGGTCAGCATCTGACTCCGCCGTCCCCTTTTGTGTCACCTGCGCTCGCAGAGAATCTGCTTTCGCCTGATCACCCTTCAGATAATAATACCAACTCAGCTTCTCCAGGGCATCTTTGACGTAGAACCGTCCTTTGAACCGATGGAGAAATCTTTCAAGATAAAGGACCGTCCCTGGCTCCAGATGGTTCAGGCTGGCATAGCCCATTTCCAGGTCCCACACCGGCATGTCCAGATAACCGGGCGAGTGACTGCGCCCCATGATAATCTTCTCCGCAAGCGCCGACTGCTGATCGTTAATGCAAAGATTGGTATACAGGTATGCATAGAGATAGTTGTTCCTGACATCCAGCTTACGCTGCCGGATAAAAGCAAACACCTCCTCCCGTTTGTTCTGGATGTAGAATTGTAAATAAAGATAGTAGAAGATCGTTTCATCCCGGAAGAGTTCCGCCCAGGGATCGTCCGAACGCAGAAAATGGTCCAGCGCCTGCATGCCAGCGCTGACACTGCCCTTAATACCCAACAAACTGCTCAGCCATTTATAGCCATCAGGGATAGTACCTGCCACTACCTGCATTGTTCCGCTAAGCATGTTGGCAGGCCCGAAATCGGGAAACTTTTTCGCGCATTCCTTGCTTTGCAGGAACGAACGGCGAAAATTCCAACCCGCATCCCAGTTATCCCCGAATTTGATTTGGATGGCCGCCCATTGGA
>Ga0302315_10003194_pt1 | contig 14926 bp, 11 predicted proteins | sample III_Palsa_N3_1_FD_200532 | JGI IMG/M metagenome (GOLD analysis project Ga0302315, IMG submission 200532) | Peat permafrost microbial communities from Stordalen Mire near Abisko, Sweden - III_Palsa_N3_1 | ecosystem: Environmental > Terrestrial > Soil > Palsa > Peat permafrost | place: Sweden... | reverse complement strand
AACCAAATGAGATATCTGTATCAACGTACGATAAATCGCTTCCATATCGGCTGACGGATGATTCTCATAACCGGCCAAAAGCTTTGCAACACGCGTCTGCGATACCATGTCGCGCGCCAAGACATTATTTAACGGCGGTAGACCTACCGCATGGTCGTCCACAATCTCGACGGCAGCCCCACCCTGTCCAAACAATATGACCGGTCCGAATGTCGCATCGACGGTTACACCCATAGTCAATTCCATCGCTCCTGGCCGACGCTCCATTGCATGCACCGAAAAACCTCGGAGCCTGGAGTCAGGCAGCAATTCATACAAGCGTCGAGACATTGCTTTCGCTGCGGCGCTAACCGCGTCGGGCGTTTCCAGATCCAACATCACGCCGCCGATATCGGGCTTACGGAAAATATCCGGCGAAATAATTTTAAGCGCCACCGGAAATCCGATTTGCTGCGCATACTGCACCGCCTCCTCAGCATTATTGGCTACGCGGCTCTCCGAGACGGGGATGCCGTAGGCTTCCAATATTGCCTTGGCTTCCGATTCGAGGAGAATTTGACGGCCAACAGCCATTGCATCGGTTACCACGGCTCGCGCTTTTACCCGGTCTGGAATGATCTCATGCGGTATCGATGACGGAACTTGCATTAGCAAGCTCTGATTGCGACGATATTGAACAATTTGCATGAAACCTTGAACCGCTTCCTCGGGGGTGTCGTAGGTTGAGATACGAGATTCGGAAAGAATGTGTTTGGCTTGTGCTACCGCATTGCCGCCCAGGCAGCAGACGAGAATGTTGCGTGAGGATTTTTTCACCAAAGGAACAATCGCGCCAACGATATCAACACTCGAGGAAAACGCAGTGGGTGCAAGGATGAGCAAGATCGCATCCGACGAAGATTCTTGCAGCAGCACTTCCAACGTTTGCCTGTAGCGTTCGGCTGGGGCGTCGCCCCGGATATCAATTGGATTGTCATGCGACCACGTATTCGGCAAAATCCCATTAAGCGCGTTCAAGGTCGCATTCGATAAGGAGGCTAATTTCCTTTGGGAACTGATCAACGCATCGGTTGCCATGACTCCCGGTCCGCCGCCGTTGCTCACGATGATCAACCTTTCCTCGCCGACGAAATGCGGGGATAAGTTGACACGCGCCAGTGTTTCCACGGCACCGAACGTGTCCTCGACCGACAAGACACGTAACATGCCGGCCCTGCGAATTGCTGCATCGTATACGGCGTCCGCCGTGACCAATGCACCACTAAGCGAAGTAGCAACCCTGGCATGATCGGACCCTCTACCTGCCTTGACTATCAAAACCGGCTTGCTGCGTGCGGCGCCACGAGCCGCGGACATGAACTTGCGGGCATGGCGAACATCATCGACATACAATAAGATTGACATCGTATCAGCATCGTTATCCAGATAATCAAGCACATCACCCAGATCGACGTCTGCGCTATCACCCAATGCAATGATTTTCGAAAAACCAATCCCGCGTGATCTCGCCCAATCGAGCACACCAGACGTGACGGCCCCCGACTGCGAAACAAATGCAATCTGGCCCCGCAGCGCATTGGAGTGGATGACGCCGGCATTCAGTGCTTTAGCAGGAACCTGTAAGCCGATACAATCCGCCCCCAGAATGCGCAACAGATAGGGCTTTGCCGCATCAAGCATCGCCTGCTTCAAGCTGACCCCATGTCTGTTCTTTATCAAATCCAATCCGCCGGTCAGTACCAGTGCTGCCTTTGTTCCTCTGGCGCCTAGTTCAGCGATGATGCCGGGAATCGTCGATGGTGGCGTGCAGATTATGGCAAGGTCCGGCGTCACAGGCATCTCTGCTATGCTCTGATAGTTCTTGCGACCCGACAACCTGCTGTATTTCGGATTGACCGTCAAGATGTCGCCTTTGAAAGCGCTCTCAACGAGATTGCGAAACGCTATCGCACCGGCGCTATGCGGTTTCTCTGACGCTCCAACGATCGCAACTGAGCGCGGATCAAACAAATACTGCATATTTCTGATGCTCATCTGCAATCCTTAACGCGTATCGTGTGATTTCCGAGCAAATCCGGCACTAAATCCCATTTGCATCTGGTGAATAAAACGTCGCCCACTCTATCCAGATTCGATAATAAAACCAGGCGCTTCTTTCAGCTTGATGTGGATCAAATCTGCTTAAACAATACTGGCTAGTTTATGGACTCCGATGATATTAGCGTCTAGTATAAAAACATGCGGGAAGATTTTTACCGCGCGAAACGAGCATCAACACTTTCAACCGAGAGGTAATTTTCATGTCCTACAAAACCATTCTTGTGCATGTAGATCATTCGAAGCATGCCGCAGAACGCATCAAAATCGCTGCGAAAATAGCGATTGATGAAAATGCCCATCTGATCGGCGCCGCGATGAGCGGTATCTCTCGCTTCATCTATCAGGACAATGCCTTCGGTATCGCCGGCTCAATAGTTTCCGATCAAATCGACGCTTTGTATGAATCCGCCAACCAGGCGCTCACTGAGTTCGAGGCAATTGCCAAAAGTATGGGCGTACTCTCCTATGAAAAAAGACTGGTGGATGACGAACCGGAAGGTGGCCTTGTCTTGCAAGCTCGCTACTGCGACCTGGTGGTAGTCAGCCAGACTGACCTGGACGACTCCTATGCACGCCTCGTCGTCGATCTTCCTGAATATGTCATGCTCAATTGCGCGCGCCCGGTTTTAATGGTTCCTTATGCAGGTAAATTTGAGCGTCTCGGGACCAATCCATTGGTGGCATGGGATGGCAGCATGGAAGCCACGCGAGCAATCACCAACGCCATTCCCCTGTTCAAACGCGCGAAGCACGTGACCGTCGCCGTTTTCAACCCCTCCACGCACTACGATTCTCATGGCGAGCAACCGGGAGCCGATGTTGCGCTTTACCTTGCGAGGCACGGCATCGAAATTGAGGTTCTGCAGCAGGTTTCAGCACTCGATGTCGGTAACTCGCTACTGTCCCTGGCAGCAGATAGGGCATCCGATCTCATCGTGATGGGAGGATATGGGCATACACGATTCCGCGAATTGCTTTTAGGTGGCGTTACCAAAACCATGCTGAAAACGATGACGGTTCCGGTATTGATGTCGCATTAAAGCATCTGCAGAATATTTCATCGATTGACAATTGATTGACAATCGATCGTGCTCGTTCCGGGGCGAAGATATTCTAATAATTTCCGTTCCGGTCAGCGCGATCGTCGCTCTTGCTATTTGCTGAAGGCGAAATGTGATGAATTCGCTTTGCAAACTCGGCTGATGCAATTCAATTTGAATTTCACGCCAACATGCGTGTAACCAATGTCGATTCCATCATCTCGCCAATTGCCAAAGCAATTGGTTGACAGAGATTAATTCGGTTAGTCGTATGACAGACTGTATTGCAGCTGACGATACGATCAACCGGCCCGGCATGCAAACCGGTATAGGTGTCGAGGGAAAATAACGGATGTATGGCGATGCACACCGGCGGTGCCAATCCGGCGTCCTTGATCCGCTTCATCGCCGCCGTCATCGTCCGCGCGGTGGACACAGTATCTTCAATCAATACCGGACTCATTCCAATCCAAAATGATGCATCTGGAATGGATATTTCAACATCGTTATCGCCAATGTCGGTCCTGCTCATCATCGCATAAGGGCAATCTGCGGCGGCAGCAATCTCCGCCAACCAATGTTCACTTTCCGCATCGGAGCCGAAAATAATCGGTTGACTCACGTTTTCGGCGATCCATTTAGCAACTTCCGGCGCTGCCGGCACGACCCTCGTTGCAGCGGTGAAAATATCTGAAAAATAAGGGTAGCTCTGCAAATGAGGATCGACTGTTACCAACCAATCGCAGCAGCTTGAAATCAAGCGAGCAAAATGCACCGCGACATTTCCCTCCATTTCATCGAATCGTGCGTCTTGTCTCATGTAAGGCAGATAAGGAATGACGAAACCCACGCTACGCGCGCCCAGTTCCCGCGCAACTCCGGCGGCAAGGCATAAAGCCAAGATTTTCTGATCGGGGTGATCTAGTGTGCAAACAAATATTACGTCGCGTGCTGCCACCCCCGTAAAAAGGCGAGGCCGAGATTCGTTGTCAGCGAAATGGCGTATTTGCATGTCGCCGGCAGTGCATGTCAAAAAAAGGCGCAATTGCACACCAAATTCTTCGTTGCCCGGCATGGTGAAGAGTATTGGAGCCATCACGTCTCCTGCAGAAATTTTTTGAAAGGCTTGAACGCTTCGTTTTCAATATACGGGACGTAATGCATAAGGAATGTTTTCGTCGATAGAGCAATAAATGCGATCACCCAATATGACGGAAATGAATGAAACGGGCCTTGCGCTGGATCAAAAAAGGAGGAAATCCTGGAAGGAATCTTTTTCAAGACTTTGCGACTTACATTGGGCTGCAGTTTTCCAATCCAGCCGCCATGCCTTTCAAGATAGCCGGGTCAAGGATTTTGACTTCACGCTTGTCCACCTCCAGCCAGCCTTGCTTCCTGAACCTGGAGAGCAAACGACTGACACTTTCTATCGTAAGGCCAAGATAGTTACCGATGTCTTCACGTGACATGCGTAACTGAAAACTGATTGATGAATAGTTGCGCGCTTTGTATCGTGAGGCCAAATTCACGAGGAACGCGGCGAATCGTTGCTCTGCCAACATATTCCCCAACAACAGCATCGCACTTTGATCGCGTGTAATTTCCCGGCTCATGGTTCGATGGAAGTGATGTAGCAATGCAGGTATTTCGGAAAACAATTTTTCCAGCCGCGAAAATGGAATTTCACACACCTCACTGTCCTCCAGTGCAACAGCGTAGCTATGATGATGATCTGTACTGATCGCATCCATGCCCAGCAGTTCGCCAGTCATCTGGAAACCGGTGATTTGTTCAACCCCATCTGCGCTTAATTGGTGTGTCTTGAAATGGCCGACGCGGATCGCGTAGAGATTGGTGAACGCCTCACCCATCCGATAAAGCGTCGTTCCGCGTGGCACGCGACGGCGCACAATAATGCGATCAAGTCGATTCATATCGAAATCACCCAGGCCCGTAGTTAGGCACATGTGATGCAAGCTGCAGCTTGAGCAGCGATTTTGCCTGTCTGGCGACAGCAACCCTTCATGAAAACGGGGAGCTGCATTGGCACTGACCTGGGCGACTTGCATCATGATTATCTCACTAAAATTTTTCAGGAATGCGCAGCCTCCGAAGAATGAAGGTCTATCGCTTATGCTGTACCGACAGTATCGGTGAAGAGGAATAAGCACGCAGTCAGGGATGCTTGTGGAGTGCTGTAATTGGAATCCGGACAGTTTTTTGTAGGTATTCCCCTACAAGCGGCTTTCTGTGTCCAGGAAGGTTATCCGTGAGGTCATGCAATTACATCAACAGGCCACTTTCAATGGCGTAGCGAGTCAATTCTGCATTGTTGGTCAAACCCATTTTTTCAAGGATACGCGCCCGATACGTGGTGACCGTGTGGGGGCTGAGATGCAGGGTTTCAGCTATTTTTACCAGGCTTTCCCCTGCAGCGATCAATTTTAATACCTCGAGTTCACGATTGGACAGCGACTCATGCGAGCCGCCTGCGTCGCCGCCCATCACGCTAACAAGTTTTTCCATTAATGTCGGGCTGACATGTTTGCCGCCGGCAGCAGCTTTGTGTACTGCGGCGATTAGCGCACTGGTCGGGCTATCCTTGGTCAAATATCCGGCCGCACCAAGTTTGAATGCACGCAACGCATAAATTTCTTCCGAATAGGTGCTGAGGATCAATACCGCAAGTTTTGGCTTTTCCGCGCGCAGTTGCTTGAGCAGATCCAAGCCATTCTTGTCAGGCATGGCGATATCAAGCAGGGCGACATCAAAGTCCTGCTCTCGCACCAACTGCAATGCGCGTTGCGCAGTATCAGCCTCGCCCTCAACGGAAATGTCGCCCGCTTCGCTCAACATAAGTCGCACACCATTACGCACGATAGCGTGATCGTCCACCAGTAGCACTTTGATTTTGCTATTCATTAATCATACTCCCCATTGGCAGGCGCAATACTATCGCACTACCCTTGCCAACCTTGCCGGTGATGGTCAATTCTCCTCCGAAATAGCGAACGCGCTCGTACATTCCCACGAGGCCCCATGATTCACCCTTGGCTTGCATGGTCGTATCGAACCCTTTGCCATCATCCCGCACTTCGACGATAAGGACGCCATCGGCGACCTCGGCATGAATCGACACAGTAGAGGCCGCTGCGTGCCGCACCACATTAGTCAGCGCTTCCTGGACCACACGGAATAGCATGGTACTAAATTCCGGTCCAAGTTCAGCTGTAATGGCATTCGCATCGATCGAACACCTACACTGTAATCCCGAACGCTTCTCAATTTGATCGCTATACCATTCCAGCGCCGCCCACACGCCAAGTTGATCCAGTACGCTGGGGCGCAAGTCGGTAATGACACGCCGCACTGCTTGAAAGCCGGTATCGGCAAGCGTCACGGCATCGACGAGCAATTGTTGGTCTGGAGGGGGGCCGGTACGTGCGGACCGTTCCAGATAAACGGATACGTAGGCTTTAATTCCCGTGAGCAAACCACCTAGCTCGTCGTGGATTTCCTGCGCAATGCGTTTGCGGTCAGCTTCTTTGATACGCTCAAGATGACCAGTAAGCTGGCGCAGCTCGGCCTGCGATTGTCGCAGTGCTTGTTCTGTCATCTTGCCGCGCGTAATGTCCACCATGATGCCCTGCAAGAACAGCTTGCGCCCCGACTCGTCGCTGACTGCCTTGGCTTCATCGCGAAACCACATCACTTCGCCACTGCGGGTAATCAATCGATATTCGTGACGCAACGGATTCCCACCGGCCCGATTGATGTTGATTGCTTGCATGGCCGCCACCAGATCATCCGGATGAATCTGTTTGGCATGGAGTGCTTGATCCGCCAACCACTCCTCTGAAGAAAAACCGAGCATCGTAATTTGCGGGCTGATGTAGCTCATGCGTCCGGTACCGTCCAGAGCGACAATATATGTGATCGCCTCGATCTGTTCCACCAGCGAGCGGAATTTCGCTTCGGCTTGGCGCTTGCCTTCGGCCAAGCGCTGTTCCCGCAGCATGCGTTGGATTGCTGAGGGCAGCATTTCAAGGTAATGACCTTCTGAATCCTTGCGGAGATAGTCCCAGGCCCCTGACTTGATTGCCGCAGCGGCGACTTCGGCACTTTCGATGCCCGTCAGCAACATAACCGGAATCACTATTTCGCCGGCAGCGTCAGCCAATTCCGACAAAAACTCCAGCCCATTCAGGTCAGGCAAATAATAGTCAAGCAGAATGCAGTCCGGTTTGTGAATGTCCGCAAGCCGCAGACCTTCCTTGCCGGTTGCAGCTTCGAACAGAACAAAGTCATAATCGGGATTTTTCGCGATCGCCCTGCGGCATGCCAGCCGATCGACTACATCGTCTTCAACAATGAGCACGCGAATTTGGGGTTTTACGATGGGAAATTTCAAACTGGATTCTTCACTCTAACTTGCATCAGGGCAGCTCGCTACTGGCCCAGTAGCGAGCAATCGAGCGCATCAACTCCACGAACTGCCGATAGACTACCGGCTTTGTCATGTAAGCGGCCACGCCTAGATTAAAACTGTTCAATTTATCCTGCGGTTCTTCCGATGTGGTCAGGACGATCACCGGCAAACGTTTTAGCAGGTCGTCGCGTTTGATTACCTGCAGAAATTCGACGCCATTCATGACCGGCATATTGAGATCAAGCAGAATAACGCAGGGCTTTTCCAAATCAGGATCACGCAAGTAGGTCAAGGCGTCCTCGCCATTTTCCCGGTGCACCACGGGATTGCTGACGTCAATCTCTTTCAATGCCCGTTTGATCGTCATGACATCTACTTTGTCATCTTCGATGACCAGGAGCGGTTTGTTTATTGATTTCATACAGGATCCGAGCGCTTTTTTTTCTCCAGCCCGACCGGCAGGGTAAAGTTGAACGTGCTCCCCTCCCCAATCATGGATTCAATCCACACTCGACCACTGTACATTTCGACGATCTTCTTGACCAGCGAAAGCCCGACACCCGTGCTTTCTATTCGGTCACGTGGCGCCAAGGTCTGAAATAATTGAAAAATACGTTCAAAATGTCGTTGCTCGATACCTGGGCCATTGTCCGTCACATTGAATTTCCAGTGCGTTCCATCCAAAATGCAACCGATATGAATCGTACCTTCCGACTTGTCCATGTATTTGATGGCGTTTGAGAGGAGGTTTTGAAATACCTGTTCGATACGTGTCGGCTCGACTTTGATGACGGGGAGCATGGTATCAATAGACACGGTGATGAACGGCGGCGGTGCCAGCAAATCGATCACGTCTCGCACTAGCTTATTCAGATCAATTTCGACAAATTCCTCTTTCACCCGACCTACCCGAGAATATTGCAAAATACCGTCGATTAAGCCCCCCATGCGATGTACGCGGCTGATCAGTAGCCGCATATGCTCCTTGCCCTCCAGATCGAATTTATCCGCGTAATCCGTCGAGAGCCAATCGGCAAGCGATCCAATGGCGCGCAGCGGCGCCTTGAGATCATGCGACACGACATGGGCGAAACTTGTCAACTCTTCGTTGGCGCTGCTGATTTCCTGCATCAGCCGCATGTTTTGTTCCTCAGCGTGCCGGCGTTGGCTGATATCGCGTACGATCCCCGTAAACATCCGGCGCTCGCCTAACCACATCTCCGCGACCGATAAGTCCATTGGGAAGACCGATCCGTCTTTGCGCAGCCCGATGACTTCACGACCGCTACCGATGATCTTCTTTTCTCCAGTTTGCAGGTAACGCGCAAGATAACCGTCGTGCATCTCCCGATAAGGCGACGGCATTAGCGCGGATACATTCCTTCCAGTAATTTCCGCTTCAGCATAGCCAAACAAACGTTCGGCAGCCGGATTGAAACGGTCAATGACCCCCATTTCATTGATTGTCACAATGGCGTCTACAGCAGTATCGAAGATTGCCCGCATCCGCGACTCACTTTCCTGCAGCGCAGCCTCCGCACGCTTTCGCACGGTAATGTCGTGAATTGTTGCCATCACCAATGCCACGCCCTGTGCGGTTTGCAACGGCGAAAGACTCACTTCAACTGGAAATTCATTTCCATTCCGATTCCGACCGAATAATTCGCGGCCGCTACCCATCGTACGGGTGCTCGGATGCACGAAATAATCGACTCGTAATGAGACGTGTCCGTGACGAATGCGTTCCGGAAGCAGGATTTCGATCGGATTGTCGATCAACTCGTCAGAGGTATAACCGAACATCTGAAAAAGCGGTGGATTGGCAAGAATGATCCGCCCTTCCCGGTCGGAGATGATCATCGCGTCGGCTGCAGATTTAAGAAGCCAATCCAGTTGCTGAACTTCGAGAATATCAAGATAACGTTTTGTCATGAGTTCCGTTCAATACATCGAGCGACATGCTGATAACAACCCGGAGTTCAGGATGAATCAGTATTTCGCAAGCATCGCCAATATGTGAATGAAATCACATTCAATTCTCTCATATCCGCTTGGATACGCGTAATCTGCACGAAAAAAGCCCCTTACTATTCTAGGCTGATTCAATCTGTCAGTTTTGGTAAATTCCTATGTCGCCGAATTGATATGGTGCATCAGTGCCGCCGTGCCAACTCATTCTGGCAGAAGGTCAACCCATTGAAAATAGAATGTCTGTGCGGTAACGCACTCTCGCGTTCTATCGCGCATTTTATTGAAATAATCCAAGTTAGCAGTCCACGATCCATTTGATTTGGATCAAAAGGTTTTGGATAAAAATCGCATAAATTGGGATTGCGAGATGGAGCTCATTAAAGCGAGACATGAAGCGGGCTTCTTAGGAAAAATCATTATGCAGCGATTCAAAGGCTTTATTTGAATGTATCAACGATTATTGAAGATTTTTCTGTTTCTCTTCATCAGGCGCCAAACAGGTCCTTGACCTTAATTCTTCCATGCTCAGCCCTGCGAACCGAAGTGTGACTACACAATTAATCGCATCAATATGAGGAAAAGAGAATGGAACATGATCACAAGCACGAGAGAAGCCAGTCGTTAGATGCGGATATTTACGGCAGCCACGCCGCCAACATCGCGGTCCCAAAATTTCAAATGCCGAACAAAGAGATACGTGCGGATGTCGCATTCTCGCTGGTACGGGATGAGCTCTTCCTCGATGGCAACGCACGGCAGAATTTAGCGACATTTTGCCAAACATGGCTTGATCCTGAGGTCCATCAATTGATGGACTTGTCGCTTAACAAGAACATGATTGACAGGGACGAGTATCCGGCGACCGCTGAATTGGAGAGCCGTTGTGTGCACATACTGGCGGACCTCTGGAATTCTCCTCACGCCGTTGACACCATCGGCTGTTCGACAACCGGGTCGAGTGAAGCGTGCATGCTAGGAGGCCTGGCCCTCAAGTGGAACTGGCGAAAACGTATGTTGGCGGCAGGTAGGCCGGTCGATAGGCCGAATCTGGTTACTGGCCCCGTCCAAGTGTGTTGGCATAAGTTCGCGCGCTATTTCGACGTGGAGTTGCGCGAAATTCCGCTGGAGCGTGGGCGCCTCGGCATGACGCCCGAGGAAGTTCTGAAGAGAGTCGACGAGAACACGATAGGTGTTATGCCTACCTTTGGTGTCACCTTCACCTGCCACTACGAACCGGTAGCCGAAATTGCGGCTGCATTGGATCAGTTGACGCGCGACGGCGGGCCTGATATTCCCATGCACGTGGATGCTGCATCGGGAGGTTTCACCGCCCCATTTGTAGAGCCAGACCTGCTGTGGGATTTTCGTATTCCGCGAGTTCGTTCCATCAATGCGTCCGGCCATAAATATGGATTAGCGCCGCTTGGTGTGGGCTGGGTGGTATGGCGCGAAAAAAGCGATTTGCCTGAGGAATTAATCTTTAACGTGAATTATTTGGGTGGTGATATGCCAACCTTTGCGCTGAATTTCTCACGCCCCGCTGGGCAGATTATCTCGCAATACTATTTGTTTTTAAGACTCGGCAGAAAGGGCTATCAACGCATTATCCAAAGCGGTTACGACACTGCCCAATACATTGGCCGTGAGATAGTAAAGTTAGGGCCATTCGAACTGTTTTTTGACGGCAACAGCCTCAAGGGCATACCTGCAATTTCTTGGGTCATTAAGGATGGCGCAATGGCAGGGTATTCGCTCTTCGACTTATCGGATCGACTACGGGTACGAGGATGGCAGGTAGCTGCCTACACCATGCCTAAAAATATCGAAGATGTCGTGGTGATGCGCGTATTGGTGCGGCACGGTTTCAGTCGTGATATGGCTGACCTGTTGCTGGAAGACATGCATCGCGCAATTACCTACCTGCAGCAGCATCTTCCGTCCAAACCACAAAGTGCTGATGAAGGCACGATGTTCAACCACAGCGGAACGCCGATGAAGAAAGTTGCCGCGAAATGAATCAATTCAACACTTTCATGAGCCCTCAACTTGCTTTGGTCGTTACCTGGCAGGCACGGATTGATTTTAAAAAAGTTGATGACAATGAATTTCCAACCCAATTGACGGCTCCGGCCGTCAGCAAAGGATGTACGAAATGGATGCGAACGTAAAAAAGGGCAAGACGCTTAGCGTGATGTCGGTCGGCTTGATGACGGCAGCAGCGGTTGTGACGAGCCTGCGGGGCTTGCCATTATTGGCGAAGGAGGAAATGACGATGTTTGTTTATCTTGCCTTCACTGTCATTTTCTATCTGATACCAGCTTCCCTCGTTTCTGCGGAACTGGGCGGTGCTTTCGCCAATAAAGAGGGGGGCATGTATACCTGGGTGAAAGAAGCTTTTGGCTCGCGTTGGGGATTCCTGGCGATCTGGCTACAGTGGATTCAAAATGTCGTCTGGTACCCGGTCGCCTTGACTTTCGGCGCAGCAGCAATCGCCTACATGGTTAATCAACCCGGTTTAGCCAGCAACGGCATGTATGTGGGCCTGTTCTGCATCGTGTTTTATTGGGTCGCCACCTGGATAGTTCTTCAGGGCGTCGAAGTCTTTGCCAAAATCGCCAATTGGGGTTTTCTGATCGGTACGATCTTGCCGGGCCTGGTATTACTGGGACTGCTCGCATACTGGATCAGCACCGGCCACGCGCTGGCCTGGAACCATATCACCGAACCGACACTGGTGGAAAATGGTCACGCGCGATTTTGGCCTGAGATTCACGGTTTCGGGACGATTGCCTTTCTTGCGGGGATAGTACTGTTGTTTGCCGGCGTCGAAGTGCAAGCCGTGCATGTGATGGAAATGCGCAATCCCAGTCGCGGCTACCCCGCTGCCATCGGCCTTGGCGCCTTGATCTCGGTGTTGATCTTTGCGCTGGGAGCGCTACCGATTGCAGCGATTCTTCCCTATGAAAAGATTTCGCTGCAATCCGCAGTATTCGATACCTTCGGTGCAGTTATTACCGACATCTGGCACATGGGTTGGTTGGTGTCGATACTGTCTATGCTGGTAGCAATCGGCGCAGTCAGTGGCGTGCTTGCCTGGTTAGGGAGTCCGTCAAAGGGTTTGCTTGAAACGGCCAAGGAAGGTGAATTGCCGCCGGTGCTACAGGCCAAGAATAAAAATGGGATGCCGACGCATATCCTGTTCATTCAGGGATTGATCGTCACCGTTATCTCGTGCTTCTATTTCGTCATCCCAGATGTATCGGTCGTTTTCTTCCTGATTTCTGCCATGACCATCGCACTCTATTTGATTGCCTACATGCTGATGTACGCGGCAGCAATAAAATTGCGATATTCCGCCCCAACACTTGAACGTCCATTCACCGTTCCCGGCGGCATGTTCGGAATGTGGCTAACCGCAGGAATTGGGCTTGTCGGAGTCATATTCAGTTTTATCGTGTCGTTTGTACCGCCGGATCAGTTGCCGGTCGGATCGCCAGGGTTATACGTCGGGCTTGTGGTGCTAGGAACCATATTGTTCGCCGCCGTACCTCTCGTTATTCATCATATGCGCAAGACCCACTGGAAATCGACCTGAGCTTTAGGCGTCTTTTTCCTTCTGACACGGTGACGTAAGGATTCGTATTTATGGCCTCGTGCGCATAAGTACGAACGCTTCTCGAATTCGAAATATGCATCACTTATTGTAGCTAAGTGACATCCATGTCGCACATTCTTAAAATTTCCATTAAAAATAATTGAAGCTCAATTATTAGAACAGAACACTTCATTATTTTTTCTGTTTTTTGTGCATCACAGATTCTGCAATCTCGCCGTCATTCGCACGGATTGAATCAATATAGGCTTTGCGTGATTTTCTGCCGTCTACAAAAAAGGCTTTGATGCGTGCTGGCCACGAAAATCGAACTGTGGAATCCCTCGCCTTGAGGCTTTGCTTTTCGTTTGGCATATCTACCTTTCATTTTTTGATGGAGCCGGGCCACGGATATCGGTATGCACCGAAATTGGGTTATCGCAGAACGTCGCTCCTAGGTTTATGGCGAATGTCAGCTGATCTTCGGCAACAGTGGAATTTATGCCAAAGCGCTTCTCCTTCTTTCGGTTCAAGGTGACATAGCCAAGACAGTCAAAGTCGACTTTTTGTTAGTTCCGGAGTCACGGGAAGATCAGTGAGTGTAATCGCCAGGCATTTCCTTGGACTATTCACGTGAATGTGGAATTATTTGATATCGCGCGGCAAAATTGAACGCGAACGATTGGCCTTGCGATAAAAATTAAACGAAGATGCATTCACTGCGTGATTCTCTTCGGTTATCGAAAATCTATCCGTGCGCTGCCGCACATTCTCGCGAAAAATTTACCTACCGCAGAAATGCGACTATGTTGAAATCCCGCAATTCAAGACGCTATTCATAATTATTGAATTCAAGCCCTTTATTTTCAATTAATTAAGAATACGGTTCGCCAACGAACAGTCCTTATCGTCCCGCCATCAGTAAGATGAGCTCAGTGAGAAAACGATATCGCAGGATCAAATGCAGTGTAATGCGGTTCTACCGAAATTTTTGCGACAAGTCGATCATCTCGGAAATTGGAAAAAATTTACGCTAGCAACGCACATATTTTTAACTTACCACGCGTTGACGCTCATTCTCACAGCGAGGTCATTATGATATTCACAAATCCACCATCAAAGTACAAAGTACGCCGATATCTGGAACAGCGATCCAAATCCACCAATCCGCCACCATCTCTTGACGAAATTCGCCGGCAGCTAGGTTGGCAATTGCAGAAAGTCGATCGATTTTCTTAACTGCCGGAAGCTTGTGTCATTTCGATCGATGAGAGATTGTCGCCATTTTCCCTCTGATGGGGAATTTTTAATTACCAAATTACATTAATGCATTCCGTTCCAGACTGGAGATTCAACATGGCATCCGCAGAACACAAATTCAGTATTATCTCTACGGAAATTGGGCGATTGGATTCAGCCCCAGCTTCAGTGGGTACTGAGGCCAATACAAATTGCAATCCTGATATGGCGGATGGCGAATATTTTGGCTCCATTCAAATCGTATGCGATACGGATAAATCAGGCATCAATTTTTTCGACTCCAATACCTTGAATGGGTGCGGTGTTCATGATTCACAAGGGAAATATCTGGGGGAAATAGTGGAAATGCTATTGGACTTGCAGATAGGAGCAGCGGGATATGTGAAGCTCTCATTCAACGGCGACTGTGCGGCCCCTGGCGAAATATTCGCCATACCTCGAAATCTTCCAGCGTTCGATGTCGACAACAAGCGGATCTTCTTATCTACTGAGAAAAATCACGTTGAAGATGCAGTGGGAGTCCACTGGGATAGC
>Ga0302315_10003192_pt1 | contig 14927 bp, 8 predicted proteins | sample III_Palsa_N3_1_FD_200532 | JGI IMG/M metagenome (GOLD analysis project Ga0302315, IMG submission 200532) | Peat permafrost microbial communities from Stordalen Mire near Abisko, Sweden - III_Palsa_N3_1 | ecosystem: Environmental > Terrestrial > Soil > Palsa > Peat permafrost | place: Sweden... | reverse complement strand
CCGCAAAACAACTCGTCGCACTGTGCAATTTGCGTGTAGATTGCGAGGCGGTTCGGATCACCGAAAGCCTTTCCAATCCGCGCAACCTCAGCATCCGTCATCTTTCCCATATTTACTCAGACGCTTCAATCAGGCTTTAAAAGCAGACAATTTAATCCTGAATCCAACTATTTCGACGCTCATCTAAATACTCATTGGCCTGCCGATGGCCTCTGGAGATCACTATGTGGATTGTACGACTAGCCCTCAACAAGCCCTACACCTTCATCGTATCGGCGATCCTGATTCTTGTCCTGGGCTTTACCTCAATCGCCACAACTCCGACAGACATCTTTCCGAACATCGACATTCCAGTAGTTACCGTGATCTGGTCGTACTCGGGATTGCCTGCAAAAGAAATGGAACAGCGAGTCACGACCTTTAGTGAGTTCGTGATGGCGGTCGTCAATGACGTAAAGTCGATCGACTCACAGACGGTGAACGGCGCCAGTGTCATCAAGATTTCGTTCCAGCCGCAGGTGCGAATCGACGCGGCAATGTCGCAGGTGGGAGCGGCAGTCAACTCCATCCGTTTCCGTATGCCACCCGGCGTAAACCCTCCGTGGATCCTTCGCTTCAGTGCGTCAACCGTGCCGGTTATTCAACTGTCCCTATCGAGTGACACACTGTCGGAATCGGAGATCTATGACTATGGCCTCTTTCGTGTTCGACAGCAATTGACGACTGTTCCGGGCACTCTGCTGCCAACGCCATATGGCGGTGTTGCCCGCCAGATCATGGTGGATCTCGATCAGGATGCTCTGCTCGCAAAGGGAATAACGCCTATCGATGTAACTGCGGCCATCAACGCACAGAACGTAACCCTGCCGTCAGGTACAGCAAAAGTCGGCACGCGGGAGTACACCGTCAGTACAAACTCCAGCCCGGTTGACGCGCTGATGCTAAACGACGTGCCTATCAAAACTGTCAATGGCTCGCTGGTCTACATGAGAGACGTGGCACATGTAAGAGACGGATGGTCCGTACAGCAGAATGTAGCTCGCGCGAACGGCAAGCCGGCAGCGCTACTTACCATCATGAAGACCGGATCGGTTTCGACACTGGACATCGTCAACCAGATCAAGAACGATGTGCTGCCTGGCTCACGAGCAGCCGCACCGAAGGGCTTGAAGATTACAGAGCTCTTCGACCAGTCCATCTTCGTGAAGGCCTCCATCGTCGGGGTGCTAAGGGAGGGTGTGATCGCGGCGAGTCTGACGGCGTTGATGATTCTGCTTTTCTTGGGCAGTTGGCGGAGCACACTTATCATCGCGATCTCGATTCCGCTGTCCATCCTGAGTTCAATCATTGTGCTGAGCGCAATGGGCGAAACGATGAACACGATGACGCTCGGCGGTCTTGCGCTGGCTATCGGCATCCTTGTGGACGATGCCACCGTAACCATCGAAAACATTCATCGTCACATGGGCTCGCAGCCACTGCGGGAAGCCGTTTTGATCGGTGCCGCCGAGATCGCTACACCCACGCTGGTCTCAACTCTGACCATATGTATCGTCTTCGTTTCAGTCGTCTTTCTCACTGGGCCGGCAAAGTTTCTATTCACGCCGATGGCATTTGCGGTGGTCTTCGCCATGCTCGCTTCTTATGTTCTATCGAGGACACTAGTTCCCGTGTTGGTGAACTTCATGCTGGGTGCGGAGCATAACTTCGAGGGCCAGACAGACTTCGACGCTGGAGTACCTGCGAAGCGCTCTTTCTTCGGCCGCATCAATGACCGCTTCAACGAAGGCTACTTCTTGGTACAGGAGCGTTACACGAGCACGCTCCGCACAGTTCTGGGTAATCGCAAAACCGGACTGATCACCTCCATTGCGATCATGTCGACAGCCTTCCTCTTGCTGCCTTTTGTAGGCAGAGACTTCTTCCCCGCCGTCGATGCGGGCCAGATCAAGCTCCACATCCGCACGCAGCCCGGCACCCGCATCGAGACGGCCAAGGTAATCTTCAGCCAGGTCGAAGACCAGATTCGCACCATCATTCCGCCGGACCAGATCGACCTGATTATGGATAACATCGGCCTCACGCCGGAGACTTTCAACTACGCCTTCGGTGACGGCTCGACCATCAGCAGCTCCGATGGAGAGGTGCTCATTGCGCTCAATGCCAAGCACCACGGACCGACCGAGAAGTATATGAAGCAGATGCGGTCTCATCTGCAGCAGCAGTTTCCCGATCTCACTTTTTTCTTTCAGCCTGCAGATATGGTGACGCAGATCCTCAACTTTGGACTGCCCGCACCGATCGATGTTCAGATCCAGGGCTACGACCCCGCAAACTACGAGATCGCGCGCCGCTTACGCGAACGGGTAGCTACCGTTCCAGGAGCAGTCGATGTACACATGCACCAGGTTGTCAACGCGCCTGATCTTCATCTGGACATTGACCGGGTTCGGGCAGCACAGTTCGGCCTTACCCAGCAGGACGTAGCCAACAGCCTTTACATCTCGCTTAGCTCCAGCGCGGCGGTGCAGCCGAACTTCTGGCTTGATCCGAAGATGGGTATTACATATACGGTAGCTGCACAGACGCCGCAGTACAGCATCGACTCTATCAACGCGCTTAAGAATACTCCCATACCGATTCACACCATGAGCAACCGCACCGAGGTGCTGGGAAATATGGCGACGCTGACTCCGGCCGTGATGCCCGTGGTTATCAATCACCATAACGGCGCGCCTGTTTACGATATCTACGCGAACACTCAGGACGACGACCTTGGCTCGGTCGCTGCAAAGATCAATCGCATCGTGAAGGAAGAGAGCAAGTCACTTCCTCCAGGCACCAAGATCGTTGTGCGCGGCCAGGTCGAGAGCATGAACGAGGCCTTCAATCGGCTCGGAATTGGACTTGCTTTCGCGGCGCTGCTGGTCTATCTGCTGATGGTGGTCAACTACCAAAGCTGGCTCGACCCATTCATCATCATCTGCGCGTTGCCTGGAGCCTTCACCGGCATCGTATGGGCTTTGTTCCTCACGCAGACGACCTTCAACGTACCTAGCTTGATGGGTGCCATCATGTCGATCGGCGTGGCCACGGCCAACTCCATCCTGCTCGTCACCTTCGCCAATGAGCTTCGCGCGAATGGCATGGATCCTCTGGAGGCAGCTGTGACGGCGGGCTATACCCGCCTGCGCCCCATCATCATGACGGCCTTCGCGATGATCATCGGCATGTTACCCATGGCACTCGGCATGGGCGAGGGCGGCGAACAGAATGCGCCACTCGCACGTGCTGTCATTGGCGGCCTTAGTGTTGCGACCTTCGCGACGCTCTTCTTTGTTCCCTTGATGTTCACGTTGATTCACGGAAGAAACGCCAACACAACCCAGGAGGCCCTATGACACAGGAGACTGCAGCGACCCCAACCGAGCAGAAGCAGAAGAGTGCTAACAGCATCATCGTCAGGCTGGCCGGAGCAGCAGTGGTAGTCATCGGCCTCGTGGCTATAGGCACCGTGCCTCGATTGGCACGGCAGCGCGAGGCTCTCGCAGCTGTGCGTGAGTCCCCGATTACCCATCCTGTCGTTTCGACGATTCATCCAAAGGCAGGCGAGCCAACCTCGTCTTTACTGCTGCCGGGGAACATCGAGCCGCTTTACAACGCCTCAGTCTATGCACGGACCGAGGGCTATCTTGAACGACGCAACGTAGACATTGGCTCGAAGGTGAATGCCGGACAGGTTCTGGCTGTCATCTCATCGCCCGAGGTCGACCAGCAGTTGCTGCAGGCGCGTGCAACTTTGGCGCAATCCGATGCGTCGCTCCAGCAGGCAAAGGCCTCGCTCGAACAGGCGAAGGCTAACGCGGAGCTGGCGCGTTTGACCAAAGAGCGCGACCTTCCTCTAGGCTCACAGCACGCTATATCGCAGCAGATCGTTGATGAAGCGGTGCAGGCGCACAACGCGCGAGTCGCGGATGTCGCAGCAGCAGAGGCTAACATCACCGCGGCACAAGCGAACGTGACGGCAAACCGGGCCAATGTGGCCAGACTGATGCAACTGCAGAGCTTTGAGCACGTGGTAGCGCCATTTGAGGGTGTCATCACGGATCGCAACGTCGAACGCGGCGATCTTGTCACCACGGGCAGCGCCGCTGCCGGTAAGCCGCTCTTTCGAATCGCTCAGAGTAGCACCCTGCGTATCCAGGTCGATGTGCCGCAGTCTGAAGCGGTCCATATTCAAGATGGGCAGAGAGCTTCGATCGATGTGAAGGAGCGTCTCGGACGCGAGTACACCGGAATTGTGGTGCGAAATGCTGGTTCACTCGACAGTGCGGCCCGCACCATGCTGACTGAGGTCCAGATCGATAACCGCGATGGCTCATTGCTGCCGGGCATGTACGCCCAGGTAAAGTTCACCTTCACGGAGCCGCATACATCGCTGATCATTCCTACCAGTTCGCTCGTTATCGACCACAGCGGAATGCATGTTGTAACCGTGGAAGAAAACAAAAGGATCCACTTCGTCCCAGTAGTGATTGGCCGCGACATGGGAACGCAGGTCGAAATACTTCGTGGAATTCAAGAGTCCGATACCGTCGTCGCGAGTCCCAGCGATTTGCTTCACGATGGGCAGAACGTTGAAGTCCGCTGATGATTGGCGCAGTTGAGGAAGGACGGCTTGCATGTTTGCAACGGTAATTATCAAACGCTTTGGACAATTCGTTGGCGGACTAACGATAGCGCTGCTGGTCGTGGGCTGCAAAGTAGGGCCTAACTATAAACGTCCAGTGGCCGATATCCCGGACAGCTACCGCCAGACGCTTGCTCCGGACATTGCGGCAGTTACATCAGCGCCATCCATTGGCGACTCGCAGTGGTCGACAATCTTTGAGGACTCTGTTTTGCAGCGGCTCATTCAAGAGGCGCTCGACAACAATCTTGATCTGCGTATTGCGGCTAAGCGAGTACTTCAGGCGCAGGCTCAGGTCGGTATAGCGCGGTCGGATCAACTGCCTTCAGTGGGCGGCAGCGCCGGTTACAGCGCGCTTCAGATTCCCTCGTCGCTAGCTGGAACCAAGAGCGACGGCACGCCAGCGAACTCCTTCTATCGTGGCGGCGGCCCGAGTATATCCGCGGCGTGGAACCTTGATTTCTGGGGGCTCTATCGCAGACAAAGCGAAGCTGCACGGGCTGAACTCCTGGCCAGCGAGTGGGGCCAACGAGCGACACGCACCACTCTTATTCAGAGTGTGGCAGAGGCCTACTTCGCACTACGAAGCCTTGATGCTCAGTTGACGATCACCGAGAACACCATCAAAGCTCGCCAGGACTCGCTTCGACTCACACAGGCGCTGGAGACGGGGGGAGCAGGTTCGCTTGCAGACGTGCGTCAGGCGGAAGAGTTACTACACGCAGCTCAGGCCAACCTCCCCGAACTGCGCCGTCAGATTGCGATTCAGGAAAACACGATCAGTGTGCTGCTGGGGCACAACCCCGAAGCCATCGATCGCGGCAGACCAGTTGAGGAGCAGCCTCACCCGCAGCAGATCCCAATCGGCATTCCCTCACAGCTTCTAGAACGGCGTCCTGATGTGCAACAAGCTGAAGCAAAACTGATCGCCGCCAACGCGCGCATCGGAGTTGCACGGGCGCAGTACTTTCCGCAGATCTCACTCACTTCCCTGGGAGGCGCAGCAAGCAATCAACTGAACGCTATTGCTACAGGGCCGAACGCCTATTGGTATGCCGCTGGTTCCATCTCTGAACCGATCTTTGACGGCGGCCGCATACGTAGCAACTATCATCTGTCACAGGCGCAAGAGCAGGAGATGCTGCTGCAGTACCAGAAGACCATTTTGAACTCTCTCAAGGATGTCTCGAACTCGCTTGTTACTTATAAGGAGACGCGAGAGCACCGAGAAGAGCAATCAGAGCAGGTAAAGGCTGCGTCCGATGCGGTGCGTCTCGCGCGGTTGCGCTACTCTGGCGGAAATACAAGCTACCTTGAAGTACTAACCACTGACACTGATCTCTACTCCGCGCAACTGCAACTCGCCCAAGCACAAGAGCAGGAGGCCGCCTCTCTTGTCCAGGTCTATGCGGCACTTGGAGGGGGTTGGCAGTAATCAGCGGCTATGAGGTCAGCGGCCGGATCTGACGTCCTTCTGCATCGAAGTTTGCTGGATCAAGCCAGCGTTCAAAGATGAGCTTTCGGGCTGGCCACTCGCTATCGAGCATCGAATACCAGGCAGAGTCGCGGCTTTGTCTTTTGATTACCATGTGCTGGCGAAAAGTTCCCTCGTAGCTAAAGCCGAAACGCTCGGCCGCTCGCCGCGAAGGCATATTGAGTGCGTTGCATTTCCACTCGTATCGCCGATATCCCAGCTCGTCGAAGACATACCGCGTCATCAGATAGATTGCTTCAGTCGCGGCTCGGGTCCGCTGCAATTTCGGGGAGAACATAATATTTCCGACTTCGATGACCCCGTTTGGTGCATCAATCCTCATGAGGCTGGCGTATCCGGCAGCACTCTCGATCTCCCCAGATGATCCCTTCGAGCAAATTGCAAAAAACTGAGCTGACGTGCCCGCTTCCTTAGCGCAAATCGCTTGGAGGAACTCTTCCTCGTGCGCATATGGGCCATCGCCAAGCCAACCCCAAACAGAGTCGCGGCCGTCAACGGCTGACCATATCGAGTGTCCGTGCTGCGCCACAGTCAGCGGTTCCAACCGAGACCATCGACCGTCTAACGCGATAGCTTGGGGCAGGCCAGCAGGCCTCCAGTTTTGTAGATTGGATTCTGACACGTGATCAGGATAGCAGTGGAAGACTCTGCGCCCCCTCAACAGAATGGTGTGAGGAAGAGGCGCGGCTTCGTCGCACTCTCCCTCTATGTTGTCGGATGAAACGACACGAGAACCGTAACAAAGATCACCCCAAAAAGAATGACCAGCAGCGGCCACCAGCGATCCACCCAAGACGTCGACTCAATTGACGAACTCATATCCAAACTCCTCCTCTACCATTCTCAAATCCTAAACGAGAACCGACGCGTGCTCAATCTGTTCTTTGCGTTTGGAATGACAATCTATGGGAGAGCCCGAGAATTGCCCGTTTGCTGAAGATGAACCACGATTTCCTTGGAAATCTGAGAGGCGGTGCGTTGAACGGTCTTGTCTGGCGCGTTTTGTTCCATGACAAATTTAGCTGCGGCCACATACGGGTTCAAGGTAATCACAGCGCCCGGCTTATTTTTGCTTTTATCTTCTTTTGCATCCTCATAGAGCGGCTTTAAGGGACTAGCCAAATTGCTGAGCGTCACGAATAAGTCCATCTTAACGGCGCCCGCTCCAAAGCCGATAACGGCACGACGGCGGCGGTTCCCTTCGTCCACCTGCGTAAACACGCCATGCACCCAAGCGCCCGAATAGGGTTTTGGATCTTCGTTCCCTAGACGCTGCGCTTTATAGCCTGCCTTCTGGAGATCGCTCACGAGACCACGTGACATCGTATCGACTAACTTCCTGGCCTGGACTTCTGGGTCCTTTTGCTCTTTCTTGCTCGGCCTCTCAAGAATTCCCGGCCGCAGGCGACTAAAAGCAGAACCTTGGTCTACCTGAACGTCTTGCGCATCCAGTTCAAAGTCACTGACATAGATCGTCATGTCATTCGTGAAAAAGGATGGCTTTTCAATAGTTGCAGACGATTGCGCAAGGATGGCGTAGGCACCCAATGAAAGCGAGAGGAAGAGCAACTTGGAGAGCAGCCGAAATATTCTCATGAGGGCCTCAAGATAACATCGCGAGACGCGTTCTATTACTACCAGGCCCGGTTACATATTGCATTCAAAGAAACGAAAATTATAAGAGGTACACTGAATTGCCGACAACTATCTTCTTGAACTCATGGCCGCTTGGCACGCGAATAGCGGAACAAGGTTCTCTTGCAGGAGCTTCGAATGAAAACCGCAGCAACTCTTAGCATCGCACTTTTGTTCAGTGCCATCTCGTTGCCTACGCTTGGTCAGAATAGTTCGGAGTCAAATGTTTCTGCACCTCCATCATCCGTTTTGCGCGAATACGATCAGGCGATTGATGATATTGCCGAACGGGCCATGCACTCGGTTGTGCAGATAGAGGTCACGGGTTTCGGAAAGCCAGAAAGTAGCGATGACGATCAGGATCAAGATACCTTGCAACGTCAGCGCGTCATTGGTTCGGGAGTTATTGTCGACCCGGATGGGTACATCGTCACGAACAATCACGTGGTTGCCGGTGCGCTTCGAATTCGCGTAATCGTCGCGCCAACAACGGTGGAGCTGGTCACCTGGCGTACTCGACTTGCGAATTCACAGCATGTCTACGAAGCTAAATTGATCGGAACAAATCGCTACGCTGACCTCGCAGTCATCAAGATTGAGGCCCACGACCTTCCCGCCATCGCATTACCAGAGCCATTTCACGTGCGATTGGGACAAACAGTCATTGCGATTGGATCGCCCCAGGGGCTGGACCATACCATCACCAAAGGAATCATAAGCGCAGTAGGGCGCCAGCCCGAGTTGGATCGTCCAATGGTCTATGTACAGACGGACGCACCGATCAATCCTGGCAATAGCGGCGGTCCACTCATAGACCGCGATGGCAATCTGATTGGCATCAACACATTTATCTTTAGCTCTGGAGGGGGAAGCGAAGGCTTGGGATTTGCTGTCCCGGAACCCGTCGTCCGGTTCGTATATTACGAGTTGAAGGCCCATGGATTTGTCCCTTCGGTCTCCATTGGAGCACACGCACAAGCGATCACTCCTGATCTTGCCGCCGGGCTCAAGCTACCGCAGGATCAAGGGGTGATCTTCTCTGACGTCGATACGGGTGGACCTGCAGCAGCAGCCGGGCTAAAAGCTGGAGATATCGTTGAAGCGATAGATGGCGTTCCGATCGACTCGTTTCCTAAGTACACAGCCTATCTCTATGTCCATAAGCGGGGGACATTACTCCATATGGAGATACTGCGCGCCGGCAAACCTATAACGCTTTCGGTCAATGCGATTGACTCGCTTCCGATGGTCGACAGCTTATCGGATCTCACAAACCCAAAGAAAGATCTGATCCCCTCTTTAGGTGTTTTTGTGACTGACCTTAATGATCTTACCGCTGCTGCGTTGCCCGGACTCCGCTCCAAGCGTGGAGTCGTCGTGGCTGGCGTGCTGTCGGGAGAGCCTGCCACGCTCACCAATCTGGAGATCGGCGATGTCGTCCGCTCTATCAACGGAAAACCACTCACCACTTCCGATGAGTTACGACAGCAGCTTGCAAATTTCAAGCCCGGGGATTCGGTGGCGCTAGAGGTAGAACGTCAGTCGGTCTTGCAATATGTAGCTTTTGAGATCGAGTAGGAAGAAATTCTTCAAATGGCAGCCGCTGTACACCACCATACAAGGCGCCCATATTGTTTTTGTAAACCTCGCGCGCTTGAGCATACTGCGACGCCAACGCCGGATGAGGAGGCGAGCGATACGACGGCACTTGGACCTTGTCTTCTCTTCTTTTAATTAAGCATCTACCCTGTAGGGAACGCAAATAACGCTCGAAATTATCTATGCGCCATCAGCCGTGTTATCTTTCATCGCATCCAGGTTGCAACAGGTTCAATAGAGATCACCATGAAGAAGGGTTATTGGGTAGTTGCGTACCACACAGTTGCTGACGAAGCGACGATGAAGGACTATGGAGCACTGGCTGGAGCTGCCTTAGGGCAATTTGGCGCGCGCCTTCTGGTGCCACCGGGCGCCGCGGTTACCGCACTCGAAGCCGGATTAAAGCAGATGACGGTCGTAGTGGAGTTCGATAGCTACGAGATTGCTCTGGCTGCATATGAGAGCGCGGATTATAAGAAGGCGTTGGTTGTGCTTGGATCGGGTGTCGAGAGGGACTTTCGAATCGCCGAAGGTGTCTAAGTGCACCTCGTTTGACCTGTGATGTTTGAGAAGATCCCAGCTCCACCGGTCTAGAGCCAACGGATGTAGATCGAGTGGTCTGGATTCTCCGATCCCCTAGTTACCTCAGCGCCGCAGTCCGGCAACCGTGAGAAGTTCACATATAGTAAAAGTACATTTCCATCTCTGATGCCGACTTTGAAAGGTTCGCGAGAGACGGGAGAGTGCTGTGTCCGACTATTTTCGCGAACTTCGAAAGGACCAATGAGACCGTCTTTCCTTCCTCTTTCTCTCCTGTCTGTACTGCTACTGACCTCCAGTTGCGATGCCGTCGCCCAAGCCGGCCTTAATGACAACTTCGCGAGAGATAGCAAGCAGCCCATCGACAAGTCGTACACCCAGAGCATAAAAAAATATACGACCGATCCAAGCTTCAGCTCGCCGTTAGTCGATTACTTGCCTGCCTCCCCGAATATACCTACGCCCGTAAGCGTTCTTGGCGACGTCTCCGGCGCACCCGACATGCTTCCTTATGCCGAAGATGTTTACAAATACTTTCGCTCCCTCGAAAAATCGTCGCCGCGCGTAAAGGTCGTCACCATCGGCCACTCAGAAGAAGGCAGAGAGATGATCGCCGCCGCAATCGCCGACGAGTCTCTCCTCAAAACTCAAAAAGAAAACGACGAGCGCCTGGCAAAACTAGGCGACCCTCGCTCTATAAATCTAAGCGATGCAACCGCGCAACCTCTTATCGATAAGTCTTACCCCGTTTACTACATCACTGGGACCATTCACTCGACAGAAACCGGCGCTCCAACCGCGCTGATGGAACTTGCCTATCGCCTGGCTGTCGACGAATCTCCCTACATCAAGTACATCCGGTCTCACATGATCGTTCTCATCACTCCCGTTGTTGAGGTGGATGGTCGCGACCGCATGGTGGATCTCTACAAATGGCACAAAGCACACCCAGGCCAGAACTGGCCGCGCCTCACTTATTGGGGCCACTACGTCGCGCACGACAATAACCGCGACGCGATGGGCATGACGCTAAATCTCACCAACAACGTCTTGAACACCTACCTGGGCTGGCATGCACAGGTCCTTCACGACCTCCACGAATCCGTCCCGTTTCTCTACGACAACACCGTTGGAGACGGCCCCTATAACTCATGGATCGATCCCAAGCTCGCCGATGAGTGGGCTGAGTTAGGTTGGAACAATGTTGCCCAGATGCAGACTCTCGGGATGCCCGGCGTCTTCACCCACGGAGACTTCGACACATGGAGTCCGGGCTATCTGATGTTCCTCGCTGGACTGCACAACGGGATCAGCCGCCTCTACGAAACCTTCGGTAACGGCGGAGCCGACACCGAAAAACGGATCCTCACACCCGAGGAGTACTCCCGCACCTGGTATCGCCAAAATCCTCCTCCTCCGACAGTCATGTGGTCACAACGCGACAACAATAACTACGAACAGACTGCGCTCCTCACAACGCTCTCCTACTTCGCCCATAACACCCACCACTTCCTTGAAGACTATTACGTCAAGAGCAAGCGCTCCGTCGAGAAACCGACGCTGGAAGGTCCCTCCGCCTACGTGCTCCCCGCTGATCTCGCAGAACTCAACCGCCAGATTCAGTTGCTCAATGTTCTTAAACTGCAGCATGTCGAGATTCAACAACTATCGGAGCCCGTCACAAGTCCCGTACCTCCGGTCAAGCATGGCGCTCCCATCACAACTCAGACCTTCCCCAGCGGAAGTTACGTTATTCGCCTCGATCAGCCGTTCTCCCGCATCGCAGACGCCCTTATGGACAAGCAATATTGGGCGCCCGACGATCCGCAGCGCCACCCCTACGACGACACAGGCTGGTCGTTCAGCCAGCTCTTCAACGTCAAAGCAACGCGCCTCACCGACAACGCCATCCTCCGCGCCAAGATGACACCAGTCACTGACCTCGAAGCATCGGTAGGCCACACAACCGGCGCAGGCTCCATCTACGCCATCGCGAATACTGGCCAAACTTCGCTGCTAGCTCTCATCTATCAACTCAAGAGCGCTCACATTCAAATCGCCGAAAAGCCTTTCGACGCCGACGGCGCACATTTCGCGGCAGGCACGCTCCTCATCACCCAGGCGGATGACTCATCCATCGACACGACACTCCATAAGTTCGCATTAAATGCCGTCCGCCTTACCGCTGTTCCAACCGTCGCCACACACATCGTCACCGCTCCACGCATCGCCTTCATGCATACATGGCTCGGCACGCAGACCGAAGGCTGGTGGCGCCTCGCCTTCGACAAGGCCGCCGTCCCCTACAGCTACATCAACACGCAAACAGTATCCGCAGACACAGACCTTCGCACCAAGTACGACGTGATCATCTTCGCTCCAGTAGGCCACGCCTCCACGCAGGAGATCATCGACGGCCAGCCAATGTGGGGCAATCCCCTGCCTTGGCAAAAAACTGCCCTCACCCCGAACCTCGGCCTGCTCGATCAAACACCGGACACCCGCCCTGGCCTTGGTTACGATGGCCTCGATCACCTCAAATCCTTCGTGCAAAAAGGTGGTCTCCTCATCACCTGCGAAGACACCGCACAGTTCGCCTCCGAGGTCGGCCTTGCGCCCGGTGTCTCCGTAGCGCCTCACGGAGACGCACGCGTCGTCGGCACCATCCTCGCCAGCGTCTTCGTCACTCCTTCAAGCCCCATCGCCTACGGATACACCAATGATCTTCCCATCATGAGCGCTAACGGCATGGTCTTCGACATCAGCAACACCGTCGCACGCGATCGCGGACGCATCCTCATGGATCCCTACGCCCACCGTCCCACAGGCCGCGGCGGCCCCGACGAAGCCGACACCCCGCAGGGTCGTCTCAACATCGATCCTCAGCTCCCTCCCAAGCAGCAGCCCTGGGAGCCCAAGTTCCTCGACGAGGATCAGCTCCGCAACAACACCGAAGCGATCCCCGACCGTTACAAACCTCAGGTCATCCTCCGCCTCAACGACGAGAAGCACCTGCTCATCTCCGGCCTGCTCGACAAGGGCGCATCCATCGCCGAGCGCGCCATCGTCGTCGACGCCCATATCGGCGACGGCAATGTCCTTCTCTTCGCTAACAATCCTGTCTATCGCGGCGAAACCATCGGCAGTTACAACCTTGTCTTCAACGCCATCCTCAACTATGACCAGCTAAGTCGCCTGCAAGACCAACCCTCAACGAAATCTGACCCCGGCAAACCCAACGCCACCAAGTAGCTTTCAAGCCCGACCATAAACTCGGGCGACTAAATAATACTGCGTCTTATACCGCGACAAACATTTTGCAGGAAATACCGTTCTTACCTCTTGCAATGAGATTTCGCCTGCTATATAAAAACGCTACTCGCTCAGATATCACACATCATTTGCTTCCCTCGGCATCCCCCGCCGTCATGCTGCCGCATTCGTGCACATTCGAAACTAATCGCTTTATTCAAACGTACTGTCGTTCACATATCAAAGATTACAGCTCCACCGGAGGAAGCTTCGATGAGACGCACCTTTGCAACTATCGTCCTGATGCTGCTGACTATCTGCGTCACAACCACCCTGGCCCAGAACGCCACCACCTCGCTCCGAGGCGTCATTAAAGACCCCAGCGGTGCCACGGTCGCCGATGCCACCATCACCCTGCGCGACAGCGGCACCGGACACAGTTTTACCGAGAAATCCAAAGCTGGCGGCGAGTATCTGCTCCTCCAACTCCCTCCCGCCAAGTACACCATCACCGTTACCGCCCCCGGCTTCAGCGATCAGTCCAAGGTAGCGGAGCTTCTCGTCAACCAGCCCGCATCCATCAACTTCACCATGTCGGTTCAGGCCAGCAACGAGACGCTGAACGTCACCGCCGAGGCTCAGACTCTCAACAACACCGACGCCTCGCTCGGAAACTCCACCAACAATGCCACCATCCAGGCCCTCCCCAGCGAAACTCGCAACGTGCCCGATCTTCTCTCCCTCCAACCCGGCGTCTTCTTTCTGCCTCAACCTGCAAATCCTCAACTGCAGGATAGCCGCAGCGGCGCAGTCAACGGCGCTCGCTCCGACCAGGGCAACGTCACCCTCGATGGCGTGGATGACAACGATCAGGTCAACGGCTACGCCTTCACCGGCGTCCTTCGCTCGACCCAGGACTCAGTCGAAGAGTTCCGTGTCGTCACCGGCATCGCCAACGCCGACGCCGGTCGCTCCTCAGGTGCACAGGTCAGCCTCGTCACCAAATCCGGCACCAACAAGTTTCACGGCGCCGCCTACGAATACAACCGGCCTACTATCACCGTAGCGAACGATTTCTTCAACAAACAGGCGCAGCTCAACAGTGGCGAGCCCAACCGCGCCGGCAAACTGATTCGAAACATCTTCGGTGCTGACGTAGGTGGCCCGATCTTCAAGGACAAACTCTTCTTCTTCGCCAACTATGAAGGCAGCCGCATCGCAGAGAGCACTCAGACAAGCCGCACCGTTCCCACCGCTGCCTACCAGCAGGGCATCCTGCAATATACCGGAGACTCTGCCTCTGGAGCGACCGAGACCGAAACCGTCACTGCCGCTCAGATGGCTATCCTCGACGCTGGCTGTACCGTCTGTAACTCCGCCGCGTACGCGCCCGGCCCAGGCCCCAATCCCAACGCCCTCGCCTACTTCAACTCCATGCCCGCGGCAAACGGCCTCAGCCTCGGCGACGGCCTCAACACCGGCTCTTACTCGTTCTCTTCGCCAAACCCCCGCACCCTCAACACCTCCATCGTGCGGCTGGACTATATCCCCTCCTCGAAGCACCGCCTCTTCGCTCGCGGCAACTTCCAAAAGGACACAACCGGAGGAGTCGAGCAGTTCCCCGGACAAGGCCCCTCTTACGTCCTCATCGACAACACCAAGGGTATGACCTTTGGGGACACCTGGGCCATCTCTTCCAATCTCGTCAACGATGTT
>Ga0302315_10003188_pt1 | contig 14951 bp, 17 predicted proteins | sample III_Palsa_N3_1_FD_200532 | JGI IMG/M metagenome (GOLD analysis project Ga0302315, IMG submission 200532) | Peat permafrost microbial communities from Stordalen Mire near Abisko, Sweden - III_Palsa_N3_1 | ecosystem: Environmental > Terrestrial > Soil > Palsa > Peat permafrost | place: Sweden... | reverse complement strand
GTCATGTTTATTCGGTTTAGATTTGGCTAAATAATTCCGTCTTATCAGCACAGGTTCAATTTCATATCCCGCCGGCACTCTCGAAGTTACCCTGGAAAAAATTGAAAATAAGAGCCGGTATACCAACGGTTTTGACCAAACATGGCTGGCTGCTATGATCCCACGGGGGTAGGCCAACAAGGACGATCCTACAAAATACTTTTCCAGTTACTTGAACTGTACTAATTCCTGAAATTGAAGCTGAAAAATAGGAATAATGGCTGATATGTTTTTCCAACCGGTATTGATCAGCGTAATGATCTGGAATCCCGGATCGTTTTGATATTTATTTCGGTATGGCTGATAACCGGATCTGCGTAGCCTGGCTGGGTATACCCGATGAACTAACGGAGAATTAGGACAGGTTAAATACTTTAATCTGATACTCCTAATTTTCCTAACCAAATCCCTAAGAGAAAGACTATACCCCCGCCGACGATCACCTGGAGGATGGTGGACAGAAGCGGTGATCTCATAAACTTGTACCGGATCATGGCAATGCAAACCAACTCGATGATAACGACGAGATAGGCCAAATGCAGGGCCTTGTTCAAATCTGAAAAAAGGAATGGCAATGTATGCAGCATCCCGCCGATTGCCGTAGCAAATCCAGTTATCATTCCCCGACAAACCGGGTTTCCACGTCCGGTCACAGCCCCATCATCAGATAAGGCTTCGGCTAGTCCCATGCTGATACCGGCGCCCACCGCTGCCGCCAGCCCTACAAAAAAAGCTTTATGGGTTTCGTTAGTCAGGCCCACGGCTGCAAATAAAGGTGCCAGTGTTGATACTGATCCATCCATCAGCCCAAGCAGTGCCGGCTGGACTTTCTGTAACACGTATTTTGCTTCGTTTTCCTTTGCGGTCTGTTTGGGCATCGTCCGAGTTAAGTTATTAAGATTTAAAAACCGAAAAACACCTGTTAAGCAGGTGTTTTTCGGGATATTTATTTTAAAAAGGATCTGCATATTCGCTGAACCTGATCAGTTTTTTATTGATAAATTCTTCAACACCAAGGCTGGAAAGTTCACGGCCGTATCCTGAACGTTTTGTTCCGCCAAAAGGCAGGTCCGGCTGTGTCCAGGTTGGGTGGTTGATAAATACCATGCCAGTATCAATTAGCGCTGCCACTGCTTCGCCTCTTTTCTTATCAGCTGTAAATACGGAACCTCCCAAGCCGAAAGGTGAATCATTGGCCAGTTTGATGGCTTCCGCTTCATCTTTAACGCGATAAAAGGAGGCTACCGGGCCAAACAACTCTTCATGATAAGCCGCCATACCTGGTTTGATATCAGTCAGGATAGTTGCTTCAATAAATGCACCGGCACGTTCAATCCGTTTGCCGCCAAGAACAACTTTAGCACCGGCATCTACAGATCGCTGAACCTGGTCGGCAAGTTGTACGGCTGCACCTTCACTGCTCAAAGGACCTAATTCAGTATCACTATCCATGGGATCGCCTACTTTTAAGCCGGTCAGTTTCGCCTTGAATTTAGTTAGAAACTCATCCGCAACAGCATCCACAACGATAAACCTTTTGGCCGCGACACAGCATTGCCCGGTATTATTCATACGGCCAATTACTGCCCAGGAAACTGCCTGTTCAATGTCCGCGTCTTCTAAAACGATAAAAGCATCACTGCCGCCCAATTCTAATACAGATTTCTTCAATGCTTTCCCAGCTGCTGCTGCAAGGCTTGCACCAGCCAGTTCACTGCCGGTAAGCGAAACACCTTTGATACGTTCATCAGAAATATACGCAGAAACATTGCCTCCGGAAATAAACAGGTTAGTGTACAATCCTTTAGGAGCACCTGCTTCTATAAATATATCTTCAATAGCCTGGGCGCATTGCGGTACGTTTGAGGCATGTTTAACCAATACCACATTTCCGATCATGATATTAGGAGCCGCAAACCGCGCAACCTGGTAAAAAGGAAAGTTCCAGGGCTCTACACCCAACAATACACCGATAGGACTTTTCTTAATGTAGGCTTCGCCATATTCGGGATTCAATTTTTCATCTGCTAAAAACTTTTCACCGTTGTTTGCATAATAGTCTATGATGTCTGCGCTTAATGCTATTTCACCTTCACTTTGCGCATATAATTTCCCCATCTCTAAGGTAATTAGCGCTGAAAGCTGATCTGATCTGTCACGCATGATTTTCGCTACCTTATGCAATACCTCTGCCTTAAGGGAGAATGGGCGAGTGCGCCAGGTTTCAAATGTATTTTCCGCTTGCGCTATTGCCGCGTTGATGACAGCCGGTGTCATTTCTTCAAATGATTTAACAACCTTATTGTTAAATGGATTAATTGTTTGAATACTCATAGTTAGTTGTTGATAATGGATGACAAGCACGTTTTTACACTTGAATTACCGTTACAAATCTGCCTAATAAACCTAACCAGAGAAATGATGCCGATCACTTTCAAAGATGATTATAATCAATTAGCTGGATTATTATTGAAGTTAAACTTCTATCAGTTCATTTAATTTGCCGGTCAGTTCCACGACCGCAAGTTTAATTTTATCTAGGTGGCCAAATAATTTTTCCCTGTCCAGCCGGTCAAAATACCGCTCAATTAAGGAGGCTGATAATTGAATGCTGGTTAAAGGAGAACGGCAGTCATGAGATGCGTTTGAAAGAAATTGCGCTTTTTGCAGGTTGAGCTGTTTTTCCTTTTTCAATAGCCTGATGAATTCAGCATTCTCCTTTTCCAGCACGTGAATCCGGGTCATCAGTACATCAGCTTTTTGATCAAAAAGCAATTTTGCTTTACATCCTTTCAGTTCGTTTTTGATGACATTATTCTTTTCCGGGTTTAAATGTGTTTCAGGCATGACCAGGCTAAATTAAAAAACGATCAAATTTCTAATGATTTAACTTTGTTTGATCAATTCGATCTCAATGATCTTTTTTCTTTCTTCATATTCTTCCTTGCCGATCTCGCCTGCTGCGAACCGTTTGAGCAATACATTTAGCGGGGAATCTTTCCTGTTGCGCTGTCCGGGGATATTGTATGGAACTGCGAATATCCAGAGCAGCATAATGATCCATGCACACCACCAGATGAAATCCATACCCCAATAATTATTATAATACATCATGATATTTTTTTATTAATTGATTTTTTATTAAAAAGCATGCTGGTCTTTTACCTTAATGCTATTTCTGCTTTGCTTTGAGCCAGGAGCTTATCCACTTCAAGCTTAATCAGTTTAGAGAGTTCATCCGATTTAAAACGGACCTGATCTGCGATAATGTGTAAGGATGCCGTTCTTTCGCTGCAGCTTTTGTTACACCAGGCATCGATCTTATTTTTTAAACCGTCAATCGCAGAATCTATTGTTTCCGCATCTTTTTCTTCTAAGTTTATCATCATTGATCGCTTAAATGGTTTTGGCCATTATGAATAATAAACAGAAAGAGCGCATTTATTGCCCTCCCTGTTTATGAAAATTATTTAATCTGCGTACTCGATAACGAGTTCATTATCTACGATACAAACACCTGGTGCGTTCCAGGCGATACGGTCAGCTTCATCCCTTTCATAAAATGAATGAACGGTTCCGTTCAGGGTCACTTTACTGCCGGAAACTTTAACTTGGATATCCTGGTCACCAATAGACCAGTTACGTTCAAGCGCACGCTCAATGCCTTTTCTTTCCACTTCATCATGACTTTCGGGTTGGATCGTAATGTTATTGATCACGCCAATAACACCCACAAGGTTGTTAACGGATTTTTTAGCGGCATCTTTTTGGAAGTTCCACTTTAGTTCACCCTCAAGGGTAACCCAGCCGTCTTCTACTTTAACCTTTACCTTATCATCGGGAACTTCCCAGTTCGCCGCAAAAGCGTTTAGTATATCTTCTGCAATTTCCGTATCGGACTTTTTACCATAGCTACCAAACCGGATCTGTATTTCTTCCACTACGGCTTTAACACCGTTCACACTTTTGGCTGCCTTTTCAGCTTCCGATTTTTTGGCGTAACTGTCAACGGTTCCGGTAAGCGTGATCACACCATCTTTAGCAATTACACCAATTTCAGCGGCGTTTAAAAGCGGTTCCCATTTGATGGCATCCTGTACATCTTTTTGCAATTCTTCATTCGTTTTCATAGTTTCTGTTTCTTTTAATGGTTTATAATCAGACCATTTTGATTGGTACAAACTTGCGGCTATTTGCCCGGTGAAGAAATGATACCCGTCATATTTGAAAATGATTGAGGTCAGGATAGATTGGCTTAATCAAACTGGCCGGTGTACAATTGAAAGTACCTTCCTTTTTTTTGCGATCAGTGCCTGGTGGTTACCTCGTTCAATGATCTCGCCATCCTCCAGCACGAGGATCTCATCTGCATTGCGGACGGTAGATAACCGGTGAGCGATAACAAAGCTGGTATGATTCTTCATGAGCTGGTCCATGCCTTTTTGTATGATCTGTTCGGTGCGGTTATCGATGGAACTTGTGGGATCTTAGACATCAGGTCCGGCTGCACGATCTCACAGATCACGTCAATGATCACCAGCAGCGGGGCTAGGATTAATGCTTTTTTATAGGGAAGAAAAAATGGAAAGTATTTTTTCATGAGATATTTTTACATCACCAGCACCACCGCACCCTGTACCTGTCCATCCCTCACGGCGGCTAATGCCTCGTTCGCTTTTTCAAGCGGGAATAAAGTAGTTTCTGTTTTTACCGGGACCTGCGCTGCCAAAGTAATGAAATCCCAGCCATCCTTCCGCGTAAGGTTGGCTACCGAACGGATCATCCTCTCCTCCCATAAAAGTTGGTAAGGGAACGAAGGTATATCACTCATGTGGATACCACCGCAAACTACACTTCCCCCTTTGTCCAGGTCCTGGAGCGCTTTAGGAACCAGTGAACCTACTGGGGCAAAAATGATGGCAGCATCTAATAGGTCGGGAGGAGTTTTAGTAGAATCGCCCGCCCAGGTAGCACCTAATTCTTTAGCGAATTTCTGCGCATCCCGATCACCATCCCTCGTAAAAGCGTAAATTTCCTTACCCTGGTGCAACGCAACCTGTATCAATATATGGGCTGCAGCACCGAAACCATAAAGGCCGATTTTATTTGCATGCGGGCCGGTCATGGTATAAGAACGATAACCGATAAGGCCGGCGCAAAGCAAGGGCGCACCCGATGGGTTACCATACATCGAGGGCATGGAAAAGCAAAAAGCCTCGAAAGCTACCGTGTATTCCGCGTAGCCGCCATCCATCGTGTAACCGGTGAACTGCGCGTTCTCACACAGATTTTCCTGTTCCCTTTTGCAAAATTTGCAATATCCACAGGCAAAGCCCAGCCAAGGAATACCAACGAGGTCGCCTATTTTCAATTTCTTAACTTCATTGCCCAATTTCACCACCACTCCAACGATCTCGTGACCTGGGATCAGCGGTAATTTAGGCTGGTCCAGTTCACTGTCCATAATATGCAGATCGGTACGGCAAACGCCGCACGCGATGATCTTTACGAGAACTTGTGTGGCTGCCGGAACGGGTAAGGGAAGCGTTTTCTCTACCAGTGGTTGCCCTGGAATTTCCATCACCATGGCACGCATGGTTAACGGGGCGACATCTATTTCATTTGTTTTTAATGTTTTCATGGAGCCGGAGTTTTTGGTTTTTCTGAAGTGATCTCCATTATTCTTATTTCCGTTTTATCCTTGACGATATCCTGCCGAATTAGCCCGAATAAACTCATATAAGCATTCGCCACATACACTAGTGCAAAACCGGCAATGACATAACCGATCCAATTATCCGTCAATAGCTTATAGCCGGTTAAACACAAAAAGATAATGGTTACATAATGGCTGAAGCAGTACTCACAGGTAAACAGGTAAAAAAACTTGCGCTCTGTTAAAGTTTTACCTTCCTTACTGCGTTTAACACAATATTCCCTCGGTTCACGGAATACTTCCTCGTGGGTTACTGTCCAGGCAACGCAGGCGATAGGAATCGCCAATAGAAAGAGCCATAGGATTTGCATTAATATGTTCATCCTGGTTAGTCTTTTAAATCAATGGACAATTCGTTGGTTAAGGTCCAGATACCCGGGGCGCTCCAGGCTATTCTTTCAGCCTCATCCCTTTGAAAGTAGGAGTTGACGACACCAATGAGCGTAACATTATTTTCGGTCACAAAGACATGGATATCCTGGTCATCCATAGAAGAACTGCGCCTAAGCGCGCGCTGGGTAGCTTCCTGTTCGATTTCATCGAGGCTATCGGGTTGTATCCTGATATCGTTAGTGAAAATTTTTATCCCTTCTATAGGCCTGATCGCAGCCGCGGCCGCCTGTTTCTCAAAATTCCAGGGCAAGTCACCTTCCAGGGTTACCCAGCCATTTTCTACCCTTACCTTGATACGGTCATGCGGCACCTGGACATCAGCCTTCAATGCATTGATGATTTCAACTGCTATCGCTTCATCGCTCTTTTCATCGTCATTATTGAACTTGAGTTCGATATGTTCTACCACGGCTTTAACACCAATGATAGACTTTGCAACATCTTCTGCCTTATATTTTTTGAGGTTTCCATCGACAACGCCGGTAAGGGTTACCACGCCGTCAAGGGCAGTAACATAGATATCGGTGCCGCTCATTAAAGGTTCCCATTTGATGGCTGCCGCTACGTCTTTTGCTAAGTCCTGGTTGTTTTTCATTGTAGGGGTGGATGATTATTTTCCTTACAAAGGTGCAGGCAAACGGCCGCGAAGAAAATGACGACCGTCATTTTAGTAAATGATAACAATCATCAATAGGTAACCTGATGAGGTGTTAAGATCAATTAATACTCACCGTTTCCTGATAGGATCATAGAAGCCAGGTGGTCATCGAGGTTATAAATGTCTTTCCTGAAATTAAGCAATCCGTTTCGGTCCGTAAATGCGGTGAAATAGGCGATAAAAACCGGCACCTTTTGCTTTAAGGTTACATAGCGCTCTTTACCGGAATGCATGGCCTGGTCCATATTTGCAGGGTTCCACTCCCTATTGTTTTTAAGCAGGAAAGTGGCCAGCTTTACCGGTTCCACTACCCGGATGCAACCGTGGCTGAAAGCCCTGGCATTTTCACCGAAGAGCGACTTCATGGGGGTATCATGCAGGTAAATATCATAACTATTCGGGAACAGGAATTTGACGAGCCCCAATGAATTCTCAGGCCCGGGCTTCTGCCGGACTACCGGTATCTTACCGTGATAGCCGGTTATTTCCATATCATGCTTTTGTATGTAATTGGAGTCCTTTCTAATACCCGGAATGATCTCTTTGAGCACGATGCTTTCCGGCACATTCCAATAAGGGCTAAATACTACGTACTTGACCTCCCCATAAAAAACGGTAGTTTGATGAACCGACTGGCCGACTACCACCTTACAACTCCACAGCAGACTGTCGGCATGATAAACATGCAATTGGAACTCCGGTATATTAACGGCGAGATAATCCGAATTCAGCCGCACGGGCAGCCAGCGGCTGCGCTCCATATTGACCAGGATCTGTTTGATCCGGGTTTTTGGGGATACGTTCATAGCTGTGATTGTTACTTTATCGAGCATGCCGGTTGCCTGCAGTCCATTTCGGTTTTGAAATTGGGTGACCGCTTTTACCAGTTCATCATCATAGGTATGGCTTAAAGTGTCCCCACGGAAGTCTTCCAGTTTGAATAATCTTGTTTTTATCTTGACTAACCATGAAGACGTATCACCGGGTTTTTTTAAAGACTTATATTCAACAGGCATCCATTTGCCGCCTGCATCCAAAGCCCGGTATTTTTTTAGGAACCCTCTCAATAATTCGTATTGACGGTACACCGGCTCCCCTGCAGACAAGCGCTTGGTAGGAGACTTGGAGAGGCTGTCCAGGTAATCATTGTAGTTTACCTTTTTTCTGGGCACATACCACTTGGCAGAATCGCTGGCTAAGGTATTCATCCCTCCCCAGGCCAGTTTCGCAAAGACAAAATATTGTGTAGTAAGCATAAGTTCCAGCCGGGTGTCCGGCTTATTTTTATCCGACATAACATCCTCGCCATGAAGCAGGGAATCAAGCTCATTCTGATAGGGGATCGTTTTATAAATGCCATCGGTTTGCAGATTCATCACCCGGTTAGAAAGGTTACTGGCCTGTTCAATCAACTTGCCGTCATCAAACCAGGCAAAAGCAAAGTTTCTTTTCCTGTAGAAATCCCGAACCCTCCCGGCGTAATTTTTAAGCTCAGGATAACTTTCAAAAAAAGCATCCAGCCGCGTACTGTCCATTACGAATTTGGTCTGCCCGCTAAAATTGCCGGGGATGGTCTGGTTCCATTCTTTAGCAAGTGAATCCGTTTTAACCTGTCGTTTTATTTCCTGGCCGCAACTGTTCAAAGAACAACCGGCAATGATTAGCAACAGGGGAATATATCTTTTATAGGGCTGCTGCATAGTTACCGTAACATCGTTTTCATCGCGTCGAATAAAATACCTGGATGATGATCCCCATGATACATTGGGGTGGGTTCCTTATCAATATTCAATAGTTTATAAACGGCAATCTGAGCCGTCCTTACAGAGTACTCGACTGTGAATACTACATCATCGGGAACCTCGGCGAACTGACCGATAAAAGCAAGGTTCGAGGTGATGTCAGGGACAACCTGTGGCCGGTCGCCCGGTTCACGGGTTAAAAACTGACTGGTGATATAGGGCAGCATACAAGGGATACAGATGCATTCCTTTAACAATTGTTCCCTAATCGCGTCGAATTTCAGATGGGACAGCAATTCCGTCATGATCTCTTCGCCCGTACAATCAGCCATTTTTTTGTGAACGAAGTTTCCTTTATTATCAGGAAAGAGGCCATAGCCCCAAAAAACGGTTACATTTTCAGGCTGGCCAATATAATGTGGCTGATAAGCTAAGACAATAGACATTAGCCAGTTAGAGCTTTTAAAGGTAACAAGGCCACCCGTTCCGGCGGGATTCCCTGAAAACTCTTCCATAAGTTCAAAAAATGTACTGCCCTGGAAAGTAACGGTAAATGACTCCCACTTGGACTCGCCGACACGGCTGTCAAAAACAAAAGGCCGTCCGAATTCAGGACTTACTTTCGCGATGTTTTCCCATAGCTTCCAGCTTCCGTCTTTTTTATCGGTGATCAGTTTTGGTGCGGAGTGCATCGATCCTAGGCTAGAATCTGCGGTCATCGAGCCGATGGTGACAAGTACCAGGTCATCACCCTTAAGGCGTATCTGCTGCTGAATTTCGTCTTTAACATAGTGTATCCGGTCAACTAATATTTTATCTCCCGATTCTATAAAGTTCAGATCAGTTATTTTAAAGCCGAATTCAAAATTGACTCCCTGATCTGTCAACCATTTGATCAGTGGTTTGACCAATGAATCAAACTGGTTATAGGGTGTCCTGTCAACGCCTGCCAGGGTATCGATGCGTACAAATTCATGGATAAACCGGTGAAGATAGCGTTTGAATTCCACTGCGCTGTGCCAGGGCTGGAAGGCAAACATGGTGTCCCACATATACCAAAAAGTTGTTTCGAAGAATGCAGGCTCGAACCATTGGTCGATACGCTTATTCCCTAAATGATGTTCTGAAACGGCCATCATTTCAATCAAATCCAGCCTATCCTGGTCACTAAAACCCATTGACGTTACATCCAGGATATGACCATCTTCCACCACACGGGCAAGGGAATGGGTTTTAACTTTATGGTTAAAATCCCTGATCTCATCCAATACTGTAATTTTGGGATCGGTAAGCGACGGTATAAATGAAAAAAGATCATAGGTGCATACATAGCTGAAATTCAGCATCCGGCCGCCCCTCATCACGTACCCGCTTTCTGGTGAACCGGAACCGTCAAGGCTGCCGCCGGCAACGTCAAGCTCTTCCATGATATAGATCTGATTGCCCGGAATGTGGCCATCTTTTATAAAATAAGCAGCACTTGCTAAAGAGGCAATACCGCCCCCTGCGAGGTAAACATTGCGCTGCATATTTGAATTCAAGGAGTTTTTCATAAAGCAGTATTGTTTGGGTTAACGAAACTACAGCAACCGGGCAGGATAAAATATGACGGCTATCATTAAAATAAATGCTCCTGATCACTGCCTTTAAGGGGTGCATCTGATTGGAGTGATTGCCAGGAAGTGTGAATCATGCAACTAATACCAATAGTTGTGTAACATTCAATGACTTATGGGATGCATATTTGTACAGTAGCAATAAATAATTCACATTAATGATAAGATAATATGGATACAACATCAGGAAAATTAGAATTGGAAAAAGCGAAATCACACATCATCGTAGAAATCATCGAGTATGTGCCTAATGCTGTTGTTATCAAAACCATCATTAAAAAGTCTACCGGCAATATCAGCATTATGTCCTTTGACAGCGGTGAAGGCCTCACAGAAAAAACGTCCCCCTTTGAGACATTTGCCCAGATCATTGAAGGTAAAGCGGAAATTGTTATAGACAACATTTCATCGATTATTGAAGCAGGCCAGGGAATTATCATACCGGCCCATTTGTCCAATTTCATCAAACCGAACGGAAGATTCAAAATGATCCAGACCGTGATAAAAAGTGGATATGAATAGCTGATCCGGTTAGCGATGTGGGAATTATGCAACATATACTAACAATTGTATAACACTTACGATTATTAATCCCGCAACTTTATAAATGGGCAACAAAACTTTTAATGGCATTAAAATGATGCCGTTTGCCGTATAGTATTTTACCAGAACAACATGGAACATTCTAATGACAGTACCTTGTTATGGCCCTTCCTGGTCTATGGAACAGCCGTCATCCTTTTAGTAAGCGGAATGTTATTGCTCTCTTATTTCTTAGGAGAAAGACATAAAGAACCGGCTACAGACGATGTATTTGAAGGGGGCGTAATTGCGGACGGAACGGCAAGGACGCTCTTTCCTGTCCATTTCTATATCATCGCCCTGTTCTTTGTGATTTTCGACGTACAGGCCGTTTTTATTTTCGCCTGGGCGATATCGGTTAAAACACTGGGATGGCCAGGATATATCAGCATCTGCATATTTATCAGCATATCTGCCTGCGTACTGATCTATGAGTGGTCAATCGGCGCCCTGGATTTTGGTACTGACAGTAAAAAAATATTGGCGGCTTACCGCGACAAAATTAAAAGGACGAAAAATTATGACGTGGTGGACAAGTAAGGTAAATGATCCTGCGGCAACAAGCGGGAACAGTTCTTTTGAAGAAACAGTTCAACAATCCATCGTGCTCACCAATATGGAAAGTATGGTAGCATGGGGTAGAAAAAACTCTGTCTGGCCTTTCAACTTCGGGCTATCCTGCTGTTACGTGGAAATGGCGACCAGTTTGACCAGTAAATATGACATTGCACGGTTCGGTAGTGAAGTGATCAGGGGTACACCCAGGGAAGCGGACATGATGATAGTAGCCGGTACTGTTTTTATTAAAATGGCACCGGTGATCAGGCAACTTTACGAACAGATGATGGCACCACGCTGGGTAATTTCTATGGGGTCATGTGCCAACTCCGGAGGCATGTATGATATCTACAGCGTGGTACAGGGTGTAGATAAATTCATGCCGGTAGATGTTTATGTGACGGGCTGCCCGCCCCGGCCTGATGCTTTTATGGAAGGTCTGTTGTTGATGCGCGACCAGATCGGCAAGGAAAGAAGGCCGCTTAACTGGGTAGTCGGCCCGCAGGGGATCATCCAACCGCCGGAAATTTCCTTAAAAGAAACCAAGAGAGAAGAAAGAATGCGGATGACCAGTTTAAGGTCACCCGACGAAATATAGAGATGAATAGTCTACAGCAAAATTAATAGTCACCTGTTTAAAAAAAATTAGATGCCGGACATTGTTTCCTTATTAAAAGATAAGTTCCAGCAGGGATTACTTTCTGTTCAACTCACGAAGGATGAATTCCCTACGGTTTGGGCGGACGCTGGAAGTATTACCGGCATACTCAACTTTTTGAAAAATGAAGTAGATCATCCTTATAGGATGTTATACGACCTGACGGCTATCGATGAGCAGGCAAAGAATCACCGGGATGACCATCCTGAAAGCATTTATACCATAGTTTATCAATTGTTATCCTTTGAGCGGAATAGTTTTATCCGCATAAAAGTACCCTTAACCGCGCAAACGGTCATTCCCTCCGTCACAGCCGTATGGGCTTCTGCCAATTGGTACGAAAGAGAAGTCTTTGACCTTTTTGGCGTAAAGTTCACCGGCCATCCTGACCTGCGCCGGATTTTGATGCCCAAAACATGGGTAGGTCATCCCTTGCAAAAATGCCACCCGGCTCGTGCTACTGAAATGGCACCATTTCAATTGCCGGAAGCTAAACTGGTAGCAGAACAAGCTGCGATGCAATTCAAGCCTGAAGATTGGGGGCTGGATAAAACAATCGCAGATGATGAATTGATGTTCCTCAATCTCGGGCCGCAGCATCCGGGTACACATGGTATATTACGGTTAGTAGTACAACTGGACGGCGAAGACATCGTAAATGTGGTGCCTGACATCGGGTTCCACCACCGGGGTGCCGAAAAAATGGGCGAGCGCCAGTCATGGCATTCCTATATCCCCTATACCGACAGGGTGGAATACCTCGGCGGCGTAATGAATAATTTCCCTTATGTGATGGCGGTAGAAAAATTAGGCGGCATCATCGTTCCCGAGCGTGCGCAGATGATCCGGATCATGATGAGCGAATTGTTCCGGATTTCCAGCCACCTGGTTTGGTATGGCACGTTTGCAGGTGATCTGGGTATGCTGAGCCCGGTATTTTTCATGTTTAATGACCGGGAAAAAGTATTCGATATCGTAGAAGCCATATGCGGTGCAAGAATGCACCCCAGCTGGTTTCGTATTGGCGGGGTAACACAGGATTTGCCCAACGGCTGGAAAAATTTAATACAGGAATTCATAGATTATTTCCCTAAAAGATTAGATGAATACGACGGTATGGTGATGAAAAACAGCATCTTCAAAGCCCGCACCGTAGGCATTGGAATCTACACCACGGAAGAAGCGATTGAATGGGGCATAACAGGCCCCGGTCTCAGGGCTACCGGCTTTGACTGGGATTTCAGGAAAAAACAACCCTATTCCGGCTACGAAAATTTTGAATTTGATATCCCTACCGGCAAAAACGGCGACTGCTACGACCGTGCCGTCGTACGGGTGGAAGAAATGCGTCAAAGCCTGCGCATCATCCAGCAATGTGTGAATAATATGCCCGAAGGGCCTTATAAATCAGACCATCCCTTAACCACGCCACCTGTAAAGAAAAACACACTGGAGGATATTGAGACCCTGATCCATCATTTTTTAAACGTAAGCTGGGGCCCGGTTATTCCGCCCGGTGAAGCCTTTTGCAGTGTGGAAGCTACTAAGGGAAATAACGGCTACTACCTGATTTCGGATGGCAATATCACTTCTTACCGGACCAGGATCAGGACGCCCTCTTTTCCGGCCATGCAACTGGTGCCGTTAATAGCACAAGGGTATACTTTGCCTGATCTGATGGCCATACTGGGCAGTGTGGATTATGTATTATCGGATGTTGACCGCTAAAATAATTAACGATGAAAGAGAAAGTTTTAACCAGCGGGGATATATCGGAAATAGAAAAAGTCTATGAGCATTTTCCATTAAGAAGCGCGGCCTGTATCGAAGGCTTAAAGATCGTACAAAAAAATCATCGTTGGGTTTCTGACGATGCGGTAAAAGAACTCGCGGAACTGCTGGAGATGTCACCGGCTGCGATAGACAGTGTAGCAACTTATTACAGTTTGATATTTCGCAAACCCGTAGGAAGGCATGTAATTATGGTGTGTGACAGCGTCAGCTGCTGGATCATGGGTTACGAAGGGATTTTAAATCAACTGAAAGATCGGCTTCAAATAGGCTATGGTGAAACAACTATTGATGACCGCTTTACCCTTTTATCAATTTGCTGCCTGGGTACCTGTGACCACGCACCGGCTATTATGATCAATAATGACCTGCACCGCGATCTGACACCGGATAAACTCGATGCGATTTTAGAAACCTATAAATAAAGAACATGTATACCCTCAACGATAATATAGAGAAGCCACTAACGCAGCATATCAAAAATGATGGCAGCTGGCTTACGTTGAAAGAATATGAAAGCACCGGGGGCTATAGCGGACTGAAAAAAGCCCTGCAAATGACACCCGCGGAAATCACCCAGTTAGTAATGGATTCAGGACTGAAAGGCCGAGGCGGAGCGGGGTTTTCAACCGGAAAAAAATGGTCGACCATTGATATTAGCGAAAACGCTTCCGAATTAAAATATTTAGTCGCTAATGCGGACGAAATGGAACCGGGTTCTTTTAAAGACAGGTACTTGCTGGAAGGAAATCCTCATCAGCTAATCGAAGGGATAATCATAGGCGCTTACGCCATTCAGGCCAGTTTCAGTTATGTTTTTTTGCGTTGGGCCTACCACCTGGCCGGGGAAGCCTTAACCCAATCCCTACAGGAGGCGTACGACGCCGGGTATTTAGGAAAAAACATCCTGGGAAGCGGTTTCAATACGGACATGTCCCTGCACATCAGCGTGGGACGGTATATGTGCGGGGAAGAAACTGCCCTGCTCAATGCGTTGGAAGGTAAAAGGTCCAATCCGAGGGCTAAACCTCCTTATCCCAGCAATAGCGGGCTTTTTGGCAAGCCGACGATCGTCAATAATGTCGAAACCTTAAGTAATGTACCCCATATTATCAATAATGGTGCGGAATGGTTCCTGAAGCTGAGTAAGACAGGTGAAGGCGGCACCAAATTATATGGCGCAAGCGGAAAGGTAAAG
>Ga0302315_10003186_pt1 | contig 14955 bp, 10 predicted proteins | sample III_Palsa_N3_1_FD_200532 | JGI IMG/M metagenome (GOLD analysis project Ga0302315, IMG submission 200532) | Peat permafrost microbial communities from Stordalen Mire near Abisko, Sweden - III_Palsa_N3_1 | ecosystem: Environmental > Terrestrial > Soil > Palsa > Peat permafrost | place: Sweden... | reverse complement strand
GGCAAGTGGTGCAAGACAACCACATCACCTACGACGATATGGGCCGCGAAAGCAGCATCGAAGACAGCCGCTACGCCATCACCTACGGCTACGACCTCGACGGCAACCGCGTCCACGTCGAAACGCAGTACATCGCCGACGCCGCCCCCGAAACGCTCGACTACGGCACCGCCACCGGCCTCGACAGCGGCGATGAGCTGTGCAGCGTCATCTACGTCCGGATCAACTTTATTAAGCTTGACTTCGCCAACGAGCGCGACAAATGGATTGGGTTTTTCGCAAAAAACCGCACCGTGATGTCGTTTCAACGTAAGATCACGAGAATGTTGATCAGAAGATTCCATGACTATATTTAACCGTTGCGCAGTATCAACCGCCAAATGTGAATTGGCGGAATGTTGCGTCCTGGGCTCAAGGTACGGATGAACAAAACAGTTTTAATCGCGTGGGAATTGGGCGGCGGGCTAGGGCATGTGATGCGCGCAGCGGCTTTCGCCAGGGAATTCGTGCGGCAAGGCGCGCGCGTTGTGGTCGCCTTAAGCGATTTGGCGGGTTCGACGCTGGCGAAATGGCCCGAAGGGGTAATCATCCTGCAATCTCCTATGCGGAGCAGGGAACTCAAGGGATTCAACAATCAGGCAAGTTATGGCGAAATTCTTTTCAGCTGTGGATATCACGACGGCGACCAAATTCGTGCATTGGTAGGTAGTTGGCGCCACCTTATGGATTTGGTCATGGCAGATATTGTCGTGGCGGATCATGCTCCTTCAGCACACTTGGCTGCTCGGCTGAATAAAATACCTTTGGTACGTGTGGGAACCGGCTTTTTTTCTCCGCCTCTTACGTTGCGCACTCCAAGGTTTCGTACTTGGCAAGGTATCAGCGAAAGCCGCATGTCAATAACTGAAGGGCGAGTGCTGAATATCATCAATAGAGTCGCGACATCCGACGGAGCTCCTGCTAATCGATCCATCAGCGAGGCACTTGCGCCTGATCTGGATTTGATTACCAGTTGGCCTGAATTCGACCCTTATGCGACGGTGCGCCCGCAGGGCTCGGTCGAATATATCGGCAACGAGCGGACCGGGAGTCAAGGTATCGAGCCTCGTTGGCCGCCATCCGCAAAGTTGGGCAAGAAAAAAATCGTCGCCTATCTGAAGGGCGATTACAACGCAATCGAGCCAGTGTTACGTACATTAGGGCAGGGATATGCAGTTGTCGCGTATGTTTCGAATCTCAATGCGGAAATGAGCCGGCGTTTCGTCACTACGGATCTTTGGTTAGCACCGAAGCCAATTGACCTTGCTGTAGCTGCACAATCTTGCGATGCCGTTATTTGCCATGGCGGGGCAGGGACCATGCCGATTTTTCTTGAGGCTGGCAAGCCTGTCTTGACACTCCACTACCAAGCGGAGCAGCGGATCAATGGTGACAAGGTGACCGAACTGGGCGCGGGATTATGTGTCGATGATAAGGTTCCCAAGAATTCCTTCGCCCAACTTCTTTCGGACTTCATGTCCGATTCTCGCTATGCTGCGGCGGCCCAAGCAATTGCAAGTCGTTGGGAGGGTAAAGAAGACGCAATTGTCACGGGCACGGCTCGCGTGCTGCAGTTGCTGGGGAATTTCTCGGCCCCCCCGGTCAAAGACAAGTTTGTAAATGTCTTTCCGGAATCCACAGTAAAACCTTTTGCTAAACTCAATCCGTCCATGCAAGTCGAAGTGACGACCCGATGTAATTTCACCTGCTTTTATTGTGCCGGGCGTGATATGCCGCAAAAGGATATGGATTACGAAACTTTCTGCCGACTATTAGATCAACAGATTGCCACCTACGGTATTCCACCCATAGTTTCATTACAAGGAGAGGGTGAGCCGACGATCAACCGTGATTTTTTTCATATGGCCGCCCGGGTTAAGGAAGTGGGGAGCACTCCCTACACGATCACTAATGGCACCTACAAGGACTGGCAAGAGTTCCTACCATTATTCCCAAGTATTGGCGTCAGTATGGACACGCTGGACGAGGCAGAAGCAGAGAAAATTGGGCGCTTCAATTTGCCGCGTGTGCAGCAATTCATCGAAAATATCGCCGCCCACATGCCTGTCATTGTCCACACGGTATTGCTGTCACCCGGCGCGCATGCGGTGACAAGATGGTGCAAAGAACGCGGAATTCGGCAAATCATTCAGTCGCTTCAGGGTAAGCCGGACTATCAATATCGTTATCCGCAAATCATCACGAGGCAGCCAAAAGAAGAGAAATTCTCGTGCAGCTACCTGCGCGAAGACACGATGCGCTACTACAATCTTGAAGGCATCGAGATGCCTTGCCCGTTCATCAAAAATGCAAAACAATATCCTGGTCTCGTTGAAATGAAACGTCTTCAACAAGCCCGTCAGCGCCCCGTTTGCTGTAGCGGGTGCACGATGACGGGTCCGAAGGACTTGTCAAGCTAGTAGGGCCGCGTCCGCAAAGTTAATACGTATTGCCTTGGATTGTGACGGTCGAGTATTAATATTCGTGAGCAGACCGAGATTCTGCTCGGTATCCCAAGCGGCTGTGTTGAGTTCTTTTAATATTTGGTTGCGGCAAATATGTGCCGATACACCCATATGCTTTAACCGGAATCATTCTCCATTCACCGCTCAACGGTGATCCTGCGTTGAATTAACATAGTGAGGATTTCGCTTGAGCGTCAATTCGATAGAGTGAAGAAAATATCCCGTTGATAGATTGTCGCGATTTTCGTTTGGTGCATGTGATGGTGCTCAAGGTTTGTTGCCGCCGGCATTTTCGGCTATGGCTGGAGTGGGGGCCGAAGCGAGGGCTGGCGTAGTTGTTGAAGAAGGTGCCGTTGCCGACGACGAATCGCGCGGTTTGGCCTCTTGGGGTGGCCTGAGCGTTTCAACCGTTTCTATCATTGCGTCCTTGGTCGGGCCTTTGCCCGTCACCTTGGTAAGGGGATTGTAGAGAATGACGGCGCTCGACGTAGGCAGAGCCGCGATGCCGGGGATGAATTCCTTCCCGGTGTCCCTGCTCTTGATTGCGATGTAGTGGGCAAAGTGAATCGGTTTCTTTTCGTCCTTATCCTTGCCGGCATCTGCGACAGCATTTTTCGCTTTTGCGCGGGCAATTAATATGGTTGACGGCGAGCTTTGCATGCTGCTCCAAGTCAATGAAGCTCACTACATCGGATTAAAAAAATGTGCGCCTATGCACGATGGCTCATTCTCGATTCGAGTGTCTGCTTCAGATAGTCGTCTCTTGTCATTGTGGCCTCCGCCGCCGGAGTCGGGTAATATGCGCAAAGCGGACAATGTGGCAGATCACACCGTACCGCCGATCAATGTTCATTTCAGAATCGGTGAAGTCAATGCTTGATTGAACAGATGCAATCTCGCCAGACAAGAGTGCCGGGCTCGCAAGACTCATGCAATTACAATTACATGCACGAATATAAATTTATGCAATATGTATCAATATGAATCAAAACAATAAAACAGGGGTGGGAATAGTGAAACGGAAATTGGTATTGCTTTTATTGACCTTCATGATGGCTGGTTGCGGTGGTGGTGGGGGCGGAGGGAGCGGCTCGGCTTCGCCTGGTTCGTCTAGCTCCTCTTCGGGTAGCGCAGCATCGAACGGAATGAGTTTTTCACCGAACCCGGCGTCTGCTGATTACACAACGGGACAGCCCACGACCATTTCGGTGACGGGAACACCCACTAATTCCAGCGAATTTTCTAGACTTTCCACAATTGGCATTCAAGTCGTCGACAGTCAAGGAGTGCTTAATAGCAGCTATCCGCCGTCGGTCAGCGGTGTCACATCAAATTCCTTGACTCTGACGATGCAACCTTCACTAACTTTGCCCACAGGATACTACCAGGGCGATTTTCAGATCGTCGTTTGTAGTGACAACCCATGTGCCAATCAAGTGCCCGGCTCTCCTTGGACTTTACCATATAGCTTTGTGGTGAACCCTGCGACCGCAGTGAGCACACTGGCGGGAACGGGCAACGCGGGATTCGCCAACGGGACGGCCAATGCGGCAGAATTTACCGCGCCCACTGCCGTTACCACGGACGCTTCGGGCAATGTCTATGTGGCTGACACTTACAACTACATGATCCGTAAGATCACGCCGTCCGGCGTAGTCAGCGTACTCGCGGGTACCGGACAGCTGGGCTTGAACGACGGCCCAGGCAATACTGCAACTTTCGGCCTACAGTTTTGCATTGCCTCGGACAGCCAAGGCAACGTGTATGCGGTCAACTCGCTTGGCATTTTTGTGGATCCTTTGATACGCAAAATCACACCGGCCGGCATCGTGAGTACAGTGGCAGACCTTTCGAAGTATGTCGGATCTGTTCCAACGTTTCCAGGCGGGTTCGACATCGCGCTCAACATTGAGGGTATAGCCGTCGATAGTGCAGGAAATATCTATGTTTCTGTCACCGACAATAATTTTATCCTCAAGATTACATCGTCCGGCGTGGTGAGTACCCTGGCTGGAACCGGGCAGAGTGGTGCAGTCAACGGTCCGGGCAACACCGCGACCTTCAATTCTCCAGCGGGTCTCGCTGTCGACACTCAAGGTAATGTCTACGTGGCTGATAGCGGGAATCTATTGATTCGCAAGATCACGGCTGCGGGTGTCGTAAGTACTCTGGCTGGAGGCGGAACATTGGGTGACGGACCAGGCAATCTCGCAACTTTCCAGGCTCCGAGTGGTGTTGCGATTGACAGTTCTGGGAATATCTATGTGGCGGATGGCGCATATGTTCGTATGATCAATTCCGCAGGCATAGTCTATACACTGGCGTCGGATAATGATCGCTGGATCTTTGCCCCAGTAAGTTCGAAAACTGGTGATACTATTTGGGGGCAAATCGCGGTGGATAGCACTGGCAACATCTATGTTGCTGACGCCGAGCATAACCTGATTCGCAAGATTGTCTATCAGTAGGTCCGAATGCTGGGTTTATAACCCAGCCAAAGCAAAGACGCGAGTCAGTGTTGATCTGAATGGCAGCTTTCGAGAGGCTTGAACTTCCGCAACGGGTCGCGAGTGAGTGGTCGGAAATTTTGCAGCATATACGCGATGGTGAATATTCGTCGCGCGATGCAAAATGAATTTCGGTATTCAGACTTCAAACAATTTCCGAATCGCATATATGCAGCAAACTTTGCTCTCCCGTATGGAAAGCCTGCTCAACGAGAAGGGGACGAACTACACAGTTTTCCTCCGCTCTTATAGCACTGATATTGCCGCAGCCCAGTCAACTCAAGAAATAGTTCAGAGCATGATAGGTGCAGGGTTTACGCACCAAACCTCGTTAACAAACAATGACTTACATAGGGGATTGTAAACGGTGGCGGAAAGGTGTTAACTGATGCTTTTTCGAGAGGAAGAGCATGAAGGTAGAAATCGAACTGGAAACGTTGCAGGAATGTTTTGCCGATTTGCCGGATCCGAGGGTGGTCGGGCGTACAGCGCACCGGCTGCAAGACATTCTGTTTCTGATGCTGTGCGGCGTGCTATGCGGGATGGACGACGAAGAGGAAATCGAAGAATGGGGACGTGGTCGGTTGGACTGGCTACGGCAGTTCGTGCCGCTGGAGAATGGCATACCGTCGCACGATACGATCACCAGAGTACTGTCGGCATTGAAACCGGCGAAGTTCCAGGAATGCTTCGTGCGCTGGATGAAGACCTTGTGCCCGTCGCTGGAAGGCGAGATTGTGGCGCTGGATGGCAAGACAGCCTGTGGGTCGCGTGATACAGTCGGCGGTGTGCCGGCCATCCATGTGGTCAGCGCGTTTTCCTGCAGTCTTGGACTAACGCTCGGCCAAGTAAAGACGGAGGCGAAATCGAACGAGATCACCGCCTTGCCGCTGTTGATCGACATGCTCGAGTTGCAAGGCGCGACAGTCACAATAGATGCAATGGGATGTCAAAAGGCATTGGCAGAACAGATCACCGGCTGCGGCGCGCACTACGTGTTCGGGCTCAAGGGCAATCAGAGCAACTTGCACGAGGCGGTGCAACAGTTGTTTGCGCGAACAGAATGGCAGAACTATACGGAATTTGATCAGATGGGACACGTCACCAAAGACGCAAAACATGGCCGTAAAGAACGGCGGCGCACCGTCGCGCTGGCGTGTCCTGACACAGCACCGTACGATGCTTGGTCTGGACTGCAAAGCGTGATCATGGTGGAATCGATGCGTCAGACGAATGACAGCGTCACAGCAGAGAAGCGCTATTTCGTCAGCTCGCTGCCACCGGACGCCAAACATCTGGCACACGCCATTCGCAGTCACTGGGCCATCGAGAACCGGTTGCATTGGTGCCTCGACGTTACCTTTGGCGAAGATGCCTGCCGCAACCGCACCGGTCATGCACCGGAGAACTTGAACGTCGTCAGAAAGATCGCCATGAATCTGCTACGACTGGATCCGTTGAAAAAGACGCTTCCCAAAAAGAGGGTGCGCGCCAGTGTGAATCCACAATATCTCGCGCAGATCCTTGGCGCATCAGTTTGACGGATATTGGATTTGCGAAAAAATCTATGCTATTGAATTACAAGGAGTTTTGATGCGTACGCCCTGAATGCGTTAGGCCTCAAGACGTTGGCTACAAACCAGTGAAAATTACATGAAGTACGCCAAAGCATAATCTGCGCCCGAAGATTAGGTGGCATGCGATATTGGGACTAATTCATTCTTGGATTGACCGTGGAATTTCAAGTGCTTGGAATGCAGGGAAGTATCCTGTAAAACCGAAATGTAAATTCCATCGATATCATTCCTGCTGCTGCATTCGATGGATAAGAAAAATAAAGAGAAGATAAAACTTCGACTGTAACGTTATATACATTGCCGCCGCTAAACGACTGAAATTCACTGCGGGTGCTAAACCGAAAGCTGAAGTAAATAAGAAATGATGCGCGTACGACGTGAATCACATATCAACGTCTTTGCATCATGTTTTGGGTGACTTTGCTATGTATCACGCTATGTATCACGCAAAATCGGAAATTGAGCGCTATAAAAAATGAGCTACACACTTTCGCATGTAACTCATTGATTTTATTGCTTATTCATTGGTGGGCCGTGAGTGGCTCGAACACTCGACCTACGGATTAAGAGTCCGCTGCTCTACCAACTGAGCTAACGACCCAACGAGGGCCGAATTATACAACATTTTTTCTTTTTCGCTCAACTATGTTGGAAATTCCCTTTACTGCGTAAGGGCAGCCGTGACTTTCAGGATTTCATCGACAGTTGTTGTCCCTTCAATGACCTTGTAGGCGCCGGCTACGCGCAATGGCCGCAAGCCGTCCTGCATCGCCTGGTCTTTCAGCGCGTGCAGGTTGGTTTCCTGCTTGATCATTTTCGAGAATTTTTGCGTGACCGTCAGTAATTCGTAAAGGCCGGTGCGGCCGCGGAAGCCGGTTTGGCGGCATTCCGGACAGCCGATCGGACGATAGATGATTGCCGGTTTCGGTATTTGCTGGCCTTCCGTCAGGTTGACCCAGACATCGTCGGCGATTTCACCGCCGACTGCTTTGCAATCAGGGCACAATGTGCGCACCAGCCGTTGCGCCATGATGCCGATCAGGGTTGCCTCCAGCAGATAGTAGGGCACGCCTAATTCCAGCAGGCGCATCACTGCCGATGGCGCGTCGTTGGTATGCAGGGTCGACAGCACCAGGTGGCCGGTCAAGGCGGCCTGGATCGCCATTTCGGCTGTCTCCAGGTCGCGAATTTCGCCGATCATGATGATGTCGGGATCTTGCCGCATCAATGATCGCACCCCTTCGGCAAACGATAGGTCGAGGCCGTGTTGTACCTGCATCTGGTTGAACGAGGCTTCCACCATTTCTATCGGGTCTTCCACCGTGCAGACGTTGACCTCCGAGGTCGCTAACGCCTTCAGCGTGGTGTACAGCGTGGTGGTCTTGCCGGATCCGGTCGGGCCGGTGACCAGGATAATCCCGTGCGGTCTTGCAGTCAGGCCATCCCAGCGGATCGCATCGGCAATCGGGAAGCCGAGTTCGGGCAAAGTCTTGACGACCACTTCAGGATCGAATATCCGCATAACCATTTTTTCGCCGAAAGCGGTCGGCAGGGTCGATAAGCGCAATTCGATTTCCTGGCCGCCTGGCGTGCGCGTCTTGATACGACCATCTTGCGGCCGACGTTTTTCGATGACGTCCATGCGGCCAAGCAATTTGATACGGGCAGTCATCGCAATCATGACGATAGCCGGCACTTGGTATACTTGATGCAAAATACCGTCGATGCGAAAGCGGACCAGGCTGAAATCGCGCTTGGGTTCGAGATGGATATCCGAGGCGCGCTGATCGAACGCATATTGCCAAAGCCAGTCGACAATATTGATGATGTGCTGGTCGTTGGCGTCGACTTGCTTGTTGCTCGCGCCCATTTCGACCAGTTGTTCGAAATTGTTGCGCAAGGATAAATCGGCGTTATTTAATTTGCGCGCACCCTTGATCGATTTTGCCAGCGAAAAGAATTGAGAAGTGTACTGGGAAATATCGAGCGGACTGGCGATCACCAATTTGATATTGCGGCGCGAGATTTTCGCGATTTCCGCTTCCCATTCGACACTGTATGGGTCCGCAGTCGCTACCGTCAATTCAGTCGCGGTCAAGTCGACCGGCAGGATGCTGAAACGTGAAGCGTAAGTAGCCGACATGACGTCCGCCACCCTGGTGAAATCAATCTTAAGTGGGTCGATCCGGTAGAAAGGCAAGTGCACCTTGCCTGCCATCCATTCGGTCAGCCAATCCAGGCTAAGGACGCGGTGCGGCGGAAACGCGGACTGCAATTTGCACTGTGCGATGGCAACCAGCGGATGCATGGGAAGGGTCGCATTTTTCCAGAGCGCCTGTGCCTGGGTGTATTGTTTTTTGGCGTTGGCCTTCTCGACTATGCCGTCGGCCAGCAGCCAGGTGAATATCTGCTGCAGATCGAGTACTTTCTGTGCGACTTTGTCCATGGCAATGTTCGAGAATGTTTCGGTTTAGGTCCCAAGCGTAACAGTTGGCCATGATTTTGGTAAGGGTATTATCCGTAAAAACGGGTAAATACGCTGTGACCGGCTAGCAATTACGTTGGCAACGCCCCTTTTTTCAAGCCGTTGACCCATGATTTGGCTGGCAGCTTGGTTGCTTCGGTAATTGCAAGGGCGCGACGATACAATTCCAGGAAATCGAGTTCCACGTCGGTTTTGAATGCAATAGCGACCACATTGCCATCATGTACCTCGGGCAGGCAAAGCACCTTGTCAAACGCGAAACGCATGGCCTTCAGGTTTTTCGCATAACTAGGGTGATCGCCAAACAGATTGACCGTCATGACGCCATGCGGATTGAGACAGGCGGCGCAAGCTTGATAGAACTCCGGCGTATCCAATACCGGCCCGCGCGCCGTTGCGTCATACAGGTCCACTTGCAAGGCGTCGACCGTTTCCAGATTGGCGTGGTCATTCACGAAGTCCAGCGCATCCATTTCCAGCACGGTAAGGCGTTCATCATTCGATGGTAATTTGAACATGCTGTCGCAAATGGTGATGACAGACGGATTCAATTCGATCGCCGTGATTTTTGCCTGCGGGAACTGGCGATAACAGAATTTGGTCAAGGCGCCGGTGCCGAGCCCAAGTTGCACGATGTTTTGCGGCTGCTCGACGAATAGCATCCATGCCATCATTTGCTGTGCATATTCAAGCTCGATCCAGTCCGGTTTGCGCAGCCGCATGGCCCCTTGTACCCATTCGGTGCCGAAATGCAGGAAGCGCACGCCATCTTGCTCGGATAGAGTGACAGGTGCAAATTTGGGTTTGCGGCGCGGCTTGGGCTCGTCGGTAATAGTAGGCTTCTTGCCCGGCCCCGCCTTGTGATTGGCTTCGGCTTCGATGGATTTGCGTTTGATCAGCATGGCGTCTCGTGCTTCAGGCGTCGAACTGAACGACCTGAAAAAATGGAATGAAAGTGAAAACATGAAAGCTAACGAATGATACCGCGCCAAACGCGCAATTGATCATCGAATCAAGATTGCGCGTTGGCGGGCGAGGCGGACGACAGAATAGTTGTCCGCAGCAGGAATTCTACCGAAGCAAATCAGCCTACGATCAATACAAGCGTTCGCGTAGCCATTTATTGGCGATGACTTTGACCCCGGTCACGACCGGGCTGCCGGCGTGCAGCGTGCGTCGATCGGGAAGATGCTGGCTATCGGTATTATGGAAAAACACCGCGCCACCCTTTTTCGGCAAGACTTCCAGGCCGATAACCGGAAATGCCGTACCGCCGCCGGATTCGACGTCAGTCAAATAAAGAACGAAGGTGCCGACCCGCTGGCCACCATGCTCCATGTGCTTGCGCGGCCCCGGCAGATCAGGGTCGAACCAGTCAAAATGCGGGCGATATTCATTGGTTGCCTCGTAATGCTGGATTTGCATGCCTTCGCCACGTTCGATCGGCCAATGCGCGAGTTCGGCCAGGCGTGCCTCGACACGGTTGACCAGCTCGGTTTCCGCCCTTTGTATCATGCTGCCAAGGCTGGTTCGATTTTGATGCAATTGCATTGAACCGTCGGCGTCATTGACCACCGGCGAGCGCACCAGACGGGAATTGCAATAGGCAACCAGCGCATCACATTCCTCGTGGCTTAACACATTGCCAAGTAAAACGATATGCGGTTCCCGCAACGTCAAGAGCACGTCGATTACGCGATCGGAGGTCTGTATTGCATTGGAACTGGTGTCGATATACGGCATTTCCATCGCCGAAACTTGCGGCGTCAGGCTGATCTCGCCGTTACTGGCTTCTTCGATTGCCGCACGGGCAAGCGCGAGATCGAAATGACCGTCACGCACCATCAAGTTCGCCATTCCGTGTGGCTCGCAGGAGCGCGCGAGGTTTTCTGCAATCCAGCTTTGCCATTCGTTGGGCAAGGAAGTAAGCGCGGTTTTTGCCATGTTCGTTTTATGGTAAAAAAATTAATGGAATGACCATCTTGCGGAACAATAATAATCGTTGTTTGCAACTGTGCACAGTTTCCACATCGATGATATCGGCTGATCGCTTGAATATTACATGAGAGAGTGGCTTAAAGTGGTATTGCTCAATGCAATTTACAAAAGCGATGATTTTTTATGCTTAGTCAGTCTCCGCCAGGCAATAAGTTCCCGCTGTAACGCAGGATAGATGCCGGAGTACTGAATGAGTTTGATGGTCCAATATCCGATTACGTTCAGATCCGCTATGACGGCATCTATCCCTCTACCAGATTGTTTAGCAGGAAACGAGGTTTTAACCAAGCTATCTCGGATGAGAAATCCCGAAATAAAGTTGATGAAAATTTGATTTGTATTGCGCGATAATGCAGCTTTCCTTTATTGAGTGCATGTATGCGCCTTCTATTGCGGGCAGGCAATTTATTTGTCTTGCTTACCTATTTTTTGCTTTCGCTAGTTCCTTTTGCCCCATTTCTTTTTTTCGGTCAAGTCGTAAAAAATCCATTTCCTATTGTGGGAATGGAGATCGTCGCGTGGATAACCGTATGGGTCATATTCAAGCGCCCAGCGTGGTTTCACATTTTTTTATTGCCGGCTTTTCTCGCACTACCGGTCGAGCTTTATTTGCGTGCATTTTACGGGCAAGGAATTTCAACCCAACATCTCGCTATCATTGCCGAAACCAGCCCGAAGGAGGCAGCCGAATTCCTCGGCGGGAAAATATGGGTATTGGCGGCTGTCGTCGTCGTAGTTATTGCCTGGTGGTTGTTGTCATGGGTCGCCGCCTGGCGAACCAGAGATCTGGATTGGACTAGCCAGTCGCGCAAAATTATCTTTTTGTTACTGGCAGTTGGCTTTTTGCCTTGGATATACGATCAACAAATCGGAGTGCGGCTAATCAGGCCGCCTACATTGGACCCCGCACTCGCTACAGGCACTACCCCAACCTTGCACAAGTTACCACCGTGGGCACGCGTGCCGTTCGAAATGGAGCAATTTGGTAATACGTGGCCCTTCGGTTTGATCGCGACTGCATACGATTATGGGCGGGCACGGCAATATCTTGCCAATTTTGCACGTAACAATCATTCATTCGTCTTCAATGCCCATCAATCTGCTGCCACTGCGGAAATGCCGCAAATTGTGGTCATGGTTATTGGCGAGTCTTCCCGTGCTGATCGCTGGAGTTTGAACGGCTACGCGCGCGAGACCAATCCCTTGCTTAAGAATGAACCCAACATAGTCAGTTTATCCAATATCATTACTCCGATATCGGCGACCCGTGTGTCGGTACCGGTGATTGTCTCCCGCAAGTCGGCCAGGGATAGTTTGGAATTCACTTTCCCTGAAAAATCCTTTATCAGTGCCTACAAGGAAGCGGGCTTCAAAACCTATTGGCTCTCAAACCAAATGTCGTATGGACAAAACGACACGCCAGTTTCAGTATTCGCCCAAGAAGCCGATGTCGTGCAATTTATGAATCTCGGCGCTTTTACCGACAGCGCTAGCTTCGACCAGATATTGCTTGACCCACTCAAGCGCGCAATTGCCGATCCGGCTCGAAAAAAATTGATCGTGCTGCATAGCCTTGGCAGTCACTGGAATTATAGCCGCCGTTATCCGGGCACATTCGACAAATGGCAGCCTTCGCTATTCGGCGTCACCATTCCTTCCTATCCAGGGTCAGGCTTGAAGTTGAAATTTCCACTGAATAATAGCTACGATAACTCGATTCGCTATACCGACTGGTTTCTATCTAACGTCATCAATACATTGAAACAATCACAACAGTTGGCGTCCATGATGTACGTATCTGACCATGGCGAACTGCTCTATGACGGCACCTGCAATCTCGCCTTACATGGACATAACACGCAGTATGAATTCCATATTCCGGCAATCGTCTGGTATTCAAATCTGTATGAGACCGCCTACGCTGATAAGGTTATTCAATTGAAAAAGAATAAAGACGCAAGATTATCAACTGAGAACGTGTTTCAAACTTTGCTTGATATGGCGGATATTCGGTACCCTACGGAACAATTGGAATGGAGCTTTTTGAGCAAAAAGCTGCAAGAACACACGCGCTACGTCTATAGTAACGGCTGGGCCGACTATGACAATTCGACATTCAAAGGCGACTGTCGCGAAGTTGTCGATAACGTAAGGCATTCCTGAACGGCGCTATTTTCAACGAAAAAATAAAGCGGCGCTAAGGAGCCGGTTATATGCAAAATTCTACGAACAGCAACTGCTTCTTACTGTATGGTGGCGTGAATCGGTGATGCCAAGGTGCGCATCTTGAAAGAAGTTAGGCGCCTGAGTCAACTTGATGTGATTCAGTCCGGCGAGAATATCCTTTACCCCGCTTAATCGTGTCGCTTGATATCCTCGCGCCGGAACCGATCTGCAGTTCAGCACGTTCGAAGTCCCAGCCGAAACAGTCGGCATCGCCTGACGGCCTGCAATATAGCCATCAGGTGTTGCATACCTGCGGCAGGCCGCCCTCTTGAAACGTGCTGGCGATTTAAGGGGTGGCTCGGACAGTTTAGACAGCAAAACTGCTGTCGTTAAGTGTAAAACTGCGGTGCAGTGTTATCCACGGTGCCGCTCGCTGCCCCATGTATAGGGCACGAGCGTGCGGCGCGGTGGGTAACACGTGTTTCATCCTATGCCGCCTTTCTGAATTTTTCAAATTCAAAATACATTTCGTCGGGTGTGCGATAGTCGAGACTTTGATGCGGTCGACAGGTATTGTAAAAGTCGAAATAGTGCGACAGCGCACGCCTGACCTGGCTCACTGTTTCGTAGGCGTGCAAGTAAATATCTTCGTACTTGACGCTACGCCACAACCTCTCGACGAACACATTGTCAATCCAGCGTCCCTTGCCATCCATGCTGACCCTGACGCCCTTGTTCAGCAGTGGCTTGGTGAAATCTTCGTCGGTAAATTGACTACCCTGATCGCTGTTGAAGATATCGGGCGCACCAAAACGCAATAGCGCTTCGTCCAAGGCATCCACGCAGAAATCGGTACACATCGTGTTGCTGACGCGAAAGCTGAGCACCTTGCGACTGTAAAGATCGAGGATCGCCGTCAGATACGCAAACCCGCGTGCCATCGGCAGGTACGTAAGATCGGTCGCCCAGACTTGATTGGGTTTCGTAATCTCGACACCCGTTAACAGATAGGGATAGCGCTTGTGGCCCTTCTGCGCAATGCTGGTCCGCTTCTTTCGATAGATCGCTTCAATTCCCATCCGGCGCATAAGACTGCCGACATGACAGCGGCCAACGTCATGTCCCTCTCGTCGCAGCAATTGCGCCATCCGTCGCGCCCCGAGAAATGGATGTTCAAGGTGCAACTCGTCTATCCTGCGCATGAGCAAAAGATCAGTCGGCGAAATTGGCCTGGGTTGATAGTACAGGCTGGAGCGGCATAGATCGAGTAGTTCGCATTGACGCACGATTGTTACCTTGCTGTGCCGATCGATCATCGTTTTACGCTCGGCAAGCCGAACCGACCGAGCGCACCTGCCAAAAAATCTTGCTCCATGGTGAGCTCCCCCACCTTGGCACGCAGATCGCGAATTTCGCGCTCTGCCTCTGCCAATCCAGGGTTGTCGGACTCAAACACTTCGGCGGCATGCTCAAGCAACTGCTTGCGCCACGTGGCGATCTGAGTTGGATGTATTCCGTGCCGTGCGGCAATCTCTGCCAACGTTGCCTCGCCGCGCAATGCTTCAAGTGCAACTTTCGCTTTGAACTTTGTCGTATGATTCCTGCGTGACCGTTTCATGGCTTCTACTCCTTTCAACCGGCATCTCTGCCTTCACAATAGAGCAGTTCTTCCACTTATGCAGCCTCAATTTCGTGTCTAAAAATCCTGAGCCACCTCT
>Ga0302315_10003183_pt1 | contig 14967 bp, 13 predicted proteins | sample III_Palsa_N3_1_FD_200532 | JGI IMG/M metagenome (GOLD analysis project Ga0302315, IMG submission 200532) | Peat permafrost microbial communities from Stordalen Mire near Abisko, Sweden - III_Palsa_N3_1 | ecosystem: Environmental > Terrestrial > Soil > Palsa > Peat permafrost | place: Sweden... | reverse complement strand
AAACGCATCGACTTCATCGTCGGTCATGCTCTCTTCATGCGCATCCAGAAAACGTGTAAGTATCAAATCGTTTTCAAGCAAACCGCGGCGACCGCGCCATCTGAGACGGGCACGCTTGGCGGGATCAGACTGGTGTGTAACAGACATCGTGGTTCAATCGAACATGCATAAAAACAGCGTGGGACTGCATATAGTGCAAGGTGGAAATCCAGGGAGCTTCCACCTGCTTGGCATTACCAATTACTAGACAGCGCGCCGCACCATCAGTTCCTTGATCTTGCCGATCGCCTTATTGGGATTCAATCCCTTCGGACAAACGTCGACGCAATTCATGATCGAATGGCAACGGAACAAACGATACGGATCTTCCAGGTTATCCAGGCGCTGGCCAGTCGCTTCGTCGCGACTATCGGCAATGAAGCGATAGGCTTGCAATAGACCGGCCGGGCCGACGAACTTGTCCGGGTTCCACCAGAATGACGGGCAAGAAGTCGAGCAGCATGCGCACAGGATGCATTCATACAAGCCATCCAGTTCTTCGCGTTCGGTCGGACTTTGCAGGCGCTCTTTTTCCGGCGGAATACTGTCGTTGATCAGGAACGGCTTGATCGACTCGTATTGCTTGAAGAATTGCGTCATGTCGACGATCAGATCGCGAATGACAGGCAAACCTGGCAATGGACGCAATACGATCGGCTCGGTCAATTCATTCAGATTGGTGGTGCATGCCAAACCGTTTTTGCCATTGATGTTCATGGCGTCGGAACCGCATACGCCTTCACGGCATGAGCGGCGCAGCGCCAGCGAATCGTCAACGTCGGCCTTGATGCGCTGCAATGCATCGAGCAGCATCTTGTCGGTCGGCAGCAATTCAACCGACAGATCTTGCATGTAAGGCTTGGCGTCCTTGTCAGGATCGTAGCGATAAATTTGAAACTTGAGAGTACGTGCCATGTTCTGACCCTGTTAGAAAGTACGTGCTTTTGGCTTGAAGGTTTCGACTGTCAGCGGCTTGGTGATCACTGGCTTGTAGTCGAGGCGATTGCCTTCGGAATACCACAAGGTATGCTTCATCCATTCTTCGTCGTTGCGCTTTTCGAAGTCGCGATGCGCATGCGCGCCGCGTGACTCTTTACGTGCAGCCGCTGAAGTGATCGTCGCTTTCGCGGTTTCGATCAGGTTGTCCAGTTCCAGTGCTTCCACGCGGGCGGTATTGAAGACCTTGGACTTGTCCTTGAACGACACATGCTTGCGACGCTCATCGAGTTCCATGATCTTGTGGTAACCGGCTTGCAGCAATTCGTCGGTACGGAATACGCCGCAGTAATGCTGCATCGCTGCACGGATATCGCCGGCAACCGTTTGCACACGCTCGGTGCCGGTGCTGTTCTCTAGGCGCGCCAGACGTTCCAGCGCGCGATCTGCGGCATCGGCCGGCAACGGCTTGTTGCTCTTCGATTTGAGGTCGCTTTGCACTACGTGATTGCCTGCTGCGCGGCCGAATACCAGCAAGTCGAGCAGCGAATTGGTGCCGAGGCGATTGGCGCCATGCACCGATACGCAAGCACATTCGCCGATGGCATACATGCCGCCGACGACTTCATTCGGATTGCCGTTTTTCGGCGCGACGACTTGCCCGTGGATATTGGTCGGAATACCGCCCATTTGGTAGTGGATGGTCGGCACCACGGGGATCGGCTCCTTGGTGGCATCGACGTTGGCAAACTTGTGCCCGATTTCCAGAATCGACGGCAAGCGCTTCATGATGGTCTCGGCGCCGATATGACGCAAATCGAGCAAGACGTGATCCTTGTGCGGACCGCAACCACGGCCTTCCTTGATTTCCTGGTCCATTGAGCGCGAAACGAAGTCGCGCGGCGCCAAGTCTTTCAAGGTAGGCGCATAACGCTCCATGAAGCGTTCACCCTCGCTATTGATCAGGATACCGCCCTCGCCGCGCACGCCTTCGGTAATCAACACGCCGGCACCAGCCACGCCGGTCGGGTGGAATTGCCAGAATTCCATATCCTGCAACGGCAAGCCGGCGCGTGCCGCCATGCCCATGCCGTCGCCGGTATTGATGAAAGCATTGGTCGATGCGGCCCAGATACGCCCAGCGCCGCCGGTGGCGAAAATGGTGGTCTTGGCTTCGAGGATCATGACGTCGCCGGTTTCCATTTCCAGCGCCACCACACCGACCACGTCGCCTTCGGCGTCGCGTATCAGGTCGATTGCCATCCATTCGACGAAGAAGTGGGTACGGGCGCGCACATTGCGCTGATACAACGTATGCAACAACGCGTGGCCGGTACGGTCGGCCGCAGCGCAGGCGCGCTGAACCGGCTTTTCACCCATGTTGGCGGTATGGCCGCCGAATGGGCGCTGATAAATCGTGCCGTCTGCATTGCGGTCGAACGGCATGCCGAAGTGTTCAAGTTCGTACACAACCTTCGGAGCTTCGCGACACATGAATTCGATGGCATCCTGGTCGCCCAGATAGTCGCCGCCCTTGACGGTGTCGAACATGTGCCAATACCAATTGTCTTCCGACATATTGCCCAGCGATGCACCGATACCGCCTTGTGCAGCAACGGTGTGCGAACGCGTCGGAAAAACCTTGGACAAGACAGCGACGTTCAAGCCGGCTTCAGCCAGTTGCAGCGACGCGCGCATGCCGGAACCACCGGCGCCAATAATAATTGCGTCAAAACGACGGGTAGGAATAGCGGATTTGATTGCTGCCACGATTAGGCTCTCCAGAGAATCTGCGCCGCCCATCCGGCACAACCGATCAGCCACAGCATTGTGGCAATTTGCAAGGTCAAGCGTAATGCCACCGGCTTGACGTAGTCCATCCAGATGTCACGCACGCCAACCCAGGCGTGATAAAACAATGCCATCAAGGTGACGAAGGTGGCGATCTTGAACCACTGCATTGCAAACATGCCGGCCCAGCCTTCGTAGCTGAAGTCTTTGCCGGTTAAAAAAGTCACGAGAATGATGACCGTATACAAGGCCATTACGATGGCGGTGACGCGTTGCGCCAGCCAATCTCTCATCCCATAATGCGCACCGACTACCAGGCGCTTTGGGCCAATATTGTCATTTGCCATTTAGAATACTCCGAACAATTTCAACGCCACCAGCGCCGCCAAAGGCAGGCTGACGACAAACACACCCGCCGCAGATTTGCGCGCGCTGTCTTTATCCAGGCCGACGTGGACGTCCATGACCAGATGCCGAATTCCTGCGCAGAAGTGATGCAGATAAGCCCATGACAAGGCCAGGATGATCAGTTTGACGAACCACTTGGAAGCCACTGCCTTGAAATCGTCGAAGGACTCTTCCGACAACAGGCTTTTGTCCAATAAGTACAGGATGAATGGCAACAACAGGAACAACAACAAACCGCTAACACGATGCAATATCGAAATCACGCTGGCCAGTGGCATCCGGTAATTCATCAAATCAACTATATGAATGTTGCGAAATTCCGGTCGACTTTTTTTGACGTCGTCAGACATAACTAGATCCCCTCAAACTTGATAACCCCGTAATTTTCGCCGATTTTGGTGCAACACACCAATACATATTCTAGTTCTTGTGCAATATTCCTGCTCGGCAAGCCCATTTCAGTGCAACGCCACCCATTTTAATGCACGCGTTTTCTGCTATTGCTATGCAGCACTCTGACTCAACTTAACGACTCAACCCAACAATTCAACTCAATTCATTTCGGTAATGGTGCCGATCGGTGACATACAAACCGCGTCGCACTTCGACCGGCTTGTCGCCATACGTATAAGAAACCCGCTCGACGCTTAACAGCGGAGTATGCAGCGCCACCATCAATAAATCTGCCACTTCTTCGTCGGCACTGACCGCACGCAATTTTTCCTGCGCCCGTATCATGTGCGTGCCGAATTCGGTTTCAAACAAACCGTACATCGGCCCCTTGTACTCAATCAAGCGTTCTGCAGTCAATCCCTTGAATATCTGCCCCGGCAACCACAACTCCTCCAAAATTGTCGGCGCACCGTCAAAGGCTTGCACGCGCTTGATGAAAATCACCGAATCGCCCGACTTGATGTCCAGCAGCCTTGCCACATCGGCAGGCGCGCGCAAGCGCTTGACTTCAATGATTTTATTGTCGGGATGATGGGTGTCGCCAACGTCAGGCATCAGCCGCAGAAAACGAAAATGCGCGCGCTCCTCGTGATGGGTGGCGACAAAAGTACCCTTGCCCTGCCGCCTTACGACCAGATTTTCAGCGGACAGCTCGTCGATCGCCTTGCGCACCGTGCCCTGGCTGACCTTGAAGCGCACGGCTAGCTCGACTTCGCTTGGAATCAATTCGCCCGGCTTCCATTCACCGGATTGCAGGCTTTGTGTAATCAAGGCCTTGATCTGCTGATAAAGCGGACTAAAAGTGGGAGAATTGCCGGAGGCACCGCCACCCGCACCTGATGCAGGCGCGCCTTGATTGACAAGATGGGATGGAACGGAACTCATGTATGTAATTTCACCACAAAATACCCCTTGCCGTCCAGCAAAAAGTTATAGGTGATATGTCTTATATAAGACATAAGATATCCATTGACAGCGCGATGTCTCAAGCCTACACTCGCGGGAAATACTGCATCTATTGATTATCGCATGCGAAACGGAGTGCTTTTCTGTTTTGTCGATATGAGCATCAACCAGTAGGAGCGCGAGCATGATTCATGCGTTGCCGAGACTTCCGTCGATGCCGTAATTTTCCTGCGAAAGCAGAATCTATATGGCTACCGGATTTTCCGGTCAATGCTTATGCAGAACCCTGAATCATATCTCGAAATTACTATTGGCTGACGAAGCTGGCTTTCAACGGTATCATTGCGGACTCAGCGAATATTTTATAGTTATACACTAGTTGCTGCGGCAACGATTTTATTACTTCTTTGGAGATTCATCATGGCAAAAGCCCCTATGCGTGTCGCTGTTTCCGGCGCGGCCGGTCAGATCGGTTATGCATTATTGTTCCGCATCGCCAATGGCGATATGCTCGGCAAAGACCAGCCGGTCATCCTGCAATTATTGGAAATTCCTGACGAAAAAGCGCAAAAAGCGCTCAAGGGCGTGATGATGGAAATCGACGATTGCGCATTCCCGTTGCTGGCCGGCATGACCGCGCACGGCGACCCGATGACCGCATTCAAGGATATCGATGTTGCCCTGCTGGTTGGCGCACGCCCACGCGGCCCTGGCATGGAGCGCAAGGACTTGCTCGAAGCCAATGCGCAAATTTTCACCGTGCAAGGCAAGGCGTTGGACGCAGTTGCTTCACGCAACGTCAAGGTATTGGTGGTCGGCAACCCTGCCAACACCAACGCTTACATCGCGATGAAATCGGCGCCTAACCTGCCAGCCAAGAATTTCACTGCCATGCTGCGCCTGGACCACAACCGTGCATTGTCGCAAATCGCCGGCAAAACCGGCAAGCCGGTTACCTCGATCGAAAAACTGTTTGTATGGGGCAACCATTCGCCGACCATGTATGCAGATTATCGCTACGCGACCATCGACGGTCAATCGGTCAAGACCATGATCAACGACGACGTCTGGAATAAAGACACGTTCTTGCCGACAGTCGGCAAGCGCGGCGCGGCCATCATCGAAGCACGCGGCTTGTCTTCCGCTGCATCGGCAGCCAATGCAGCGATCGATCACGTGCATGACTGGATGCTTGGCACCAACGGCAAGTGGACCACCATGGGTATTCCCTCTGATGGCTCCTACGGCATCCCTGAAGGCACCATGTTCGGTTTCCCTGTCACCACGGAAAACGGCGAGTACAAGATTGTTCAAGGCTTGGAAATCGATGCATTCTCGCAAGAGCGCATCAACGTCACCTTGAAGGAATTGACGGAAGAACGCGAAGGCGTCAAACACCTGGTCGGGTAATTTCCGCTGAAAGGAACCGGTAACGTTGTGCTGCCGGTTCCTTCTCGCTGCTCCCGTCGTTTGAATAGCATGAAGTTTTTGGAATGACTGTTTTCGTTTTCACCTTACCTCTCCGTCGGCTTTGACGCACATGCATCCCTCCGAGGTTTTATTCCAAGGAAAGCGCGCACCGGTTTCAATTCCGGTATGCGACCATTACGCCGGCTCGGAAAAGCTGATGCGTAAATCGCTTGCCTTGCAACAAGAGCTTGGCCCTATTTTCGACATCACGCTCGACTGCGAAGACGGCGCCAGCGCCGGCAGCGAAGAGCAACACGCGCAACTGGTAGCAAGCCTGATCAACAGTGCGGACAACCACTTCGGACGCGTCGGCGTGCGTGTGCACGAACCCGCCAGCCCCTTTTTCGAATCCGACATCAAGCAGATCTGCGGCACTGCCGCCAAGCGCCTGGCTTACCTGGTGCTACCTAAAGTGGACAGCGCGGTGCAGGTCGCCGAAGCCATCACTGCGATCAATCGTCATGCAAAAAAAGGCTGCCGCAGCGATTTGCCGATCCATGTATTGATTGAAACCCACGGTGCGCTAGAGCAAGTGCGCGCCATCGCCGCCCTGCCCCAGGTCGAATGCCTGTCATTTGGCATAATGGATTTCATTTCCGCGCATTACGGCGCGATCCCAGGCAATGCCATGCGCACGCCTGGGCAATTTACGCACCCGCTGGTGGTGCGCGCCAAGCTTGAGATTGCCGCTGCCTGCCACGCCCACGGCAAGGTGCCGGCGCACAATGTCACGACTGAAATCAAGGACACCGCCGTGGTCGCCAACGACGCCAACCGCGCCAGCGCCGAATTCGGCTTTACGCGGATGTGGAGCATTCATCCCGACCAGATCAAACCCATCCTCAAATCCATGACGCCGCGCATTTCGGAAGTCAACGAGGCGGCGCAAATTCTGGTGGAAGCACAAAACCTGGATTGGGGACCAATAAAATATCATGGCAGACTGCATGATCGCGCCAGCTATCGCTATTATTGGACTATCATACAGCGCGCGAAATCGAGTGGTTTGCCCTTGCCGGAAATCGCGGCCGGCCTTTTATGAATCGAATCGTGAATCAAATCATGAATCAAATCGCGAATCAACAACGAATTTGCCCCAACAATGTGGACGCAAACGCGCCCCAAAGGAGATAACTAGATGAAGCATGCACTATCCGCAATCCTGATCGCTGGCCTGGCTGTTACCCTGGCGCCTGCCTACGCGCAAGATGCAGCCTCTGCTACCGCACCTGCTGCAGCAGCAAGTTCCGCGTCGGCATCGACTCCAGCGCCGGCTGCCAAAGTAGTCAAGAAGAAAGTCGTAAAGAAAGCCGCAGAGCCCGTTGTAGTGGATGAAGACGAGAAAGAACCGGATGTGGCTGGCACGACGGTTGTCGAATATAAATGCGAACTGGGTAACAAGCTCACCATTTTCATCAATAATGACGACGACAAGCATATTGCCTTGAAATGGGGAAAACGCCTGCACCGCATGGAGCGCGTCGACACGACCACGGGCGCGAACCGCTTTGAAAATCGTCACTACGGCTTGGTCTGGATCAGCATTCCGGCCAAAGGCATGTTGCTGGACTCCAAAAATGGCCACCAGCTTGCCAACGACTGCAAGAACCCTGAACAGTTATCACCGAAGACCACCGGCACAACAACCGCAGCCGGATCAACCCAAGGTTAATCGGCCCAAGGTTAAATCGTGAGGTAAGTTTCAAGTAAATAAAAACGCAACAAAAAAATGGCAAAGCGCTGCATTATTGCTGACCAGGCTCATCCGATGATGGGCATGTCAGCAATAACGCGAGGTAATGCCGGTAAATCACTTATCAGTTCATTTGCATCTAAGGAGAGACCATGTCCCGCAACACTTTGAACACGCTGAAGGAATTCAAGATCACCGATTCCAAGAAAGGCTCGTTCTACTCGCTGCCCGCGCTGGAGAAAAAACTCGGTATCAACATTTCCCGCTTGCCGATATCGATTCGCATCGTGCTGGAATCGGTGCTGCGCAATTGCGACGGCAAGAAGGTCACTGAAGAGCACGTCAAGCAACTGGCCAGTTGGTCACCAACGGCTGCCCGCACCGACGAAATCCCTTTCGTCGTGGCACGCGTCGTGTTGCAAGACTTTACCGGCGTACCGCTGCTGGCCGACTTGGCTGCAATGCGTGGCGTTGCTTCGAAAATGGGCAAAGATCCAAAGAATATCGAACCGCTGGTGCCGGTTGACCTGGTGGTCGACCATTCGGTGCAAATCGATCACTACCGCGAGAAAAAAGCGCTCGACCTCAACATGAAACTGGAATTCCAGCGCAACAACGAGCGCTACCAATTCATGAAATGGGGCATGCAGGCATTCGACACCTTCGGTGTTGTGCCACCGGGCTTCGGCATCGTCCACCAGGTGAACCTGGAATACCTGGCACGCGGCGTGCATATGAAGAAAACCGACAAGGGCACTGTGTATTACCCGGACACCCTGGTCGGCACCGATTCCCACACCACGATGATCAACGGCATCGGTGTGGTCGGCTGGGGCGTGGGCGGCATTGAAGCGGAAGCCGGCATGCTCGGCCAACCGGTCTATTTCCTGACACCGGACGTAGTCGGCGTGAACCTGACCGGCCAATTGCGCCAGGGCGTCACTGCAACCGACTTGGTATTGACCATCACCGAATTGCTGCGCAAGGAAAAAGTAGTCGGCAAGTTTGTCGAGTTCTTCGGCGAAGGCACCAAATCGCTGACCCTGACCGACCGCGCTACTATCGCCAACATGGCACCGGAATACGGCGCCACCATGGGCTTCTTCCCGGTTGACGAAGCCACCATCGATTACTTCAAAGGCACTGGCCGCAGCAAAGCTGAAATCGACGCTTTCGAAGGCTATTTCAAGGCGCAAAAACTGTTCGGCATTCCAAAGGTCGGCGACATCGATTACACCAAGGTCGTGGAACTCAGCCTCGACACGGTTGCGCCTTCGCTGGCGGGCCCGAAACGTCCGCAAGACCGGATTGAAATCGGCAACGTCAAATCCAATTTTTCCGAGCTGTTCTCCAAACCGACTTCGGAAAACGGCTTCAACAAGAAGGCGGAAGACCTGGGCGCCGTGTACGTCAACGCCGACGGCGTGAAGGTCAAGAACGGGGACGTGTTGATCGCTGCAATTACCTCCTGCACCAACACTTCCAACCCAAGCGTATTGCTGACTGCCGGCTTGCTGGCCAAGAAGGCTGTCGAAATGGGATTGAAAGTGTCGCCGCACATCAAGACATCGCTTGCCCCTGGATCGCGCGTCGTCACCAAGTACCTGGAAGCGGCCGGCTTGCTGCCATACCTGGAAAAGCTCGGCTTCGGCGTGACAGCCTACGGCTGTACCACTTGCATCGGCAACGCCGGTGACTTGACGCCAGCAATGAATGAAGCCATCGTACAAAACGACATCGTCGCTTCGGCTATCTTGTCGGGCAACCGCAACTTCGAAGCACGGATTCATCCGAACATCCGCTCCAACTTCCTGGCTTCGCCACCGCTGGTTGTCGCTTACGCGATCGTCGGCAACATGAACCACGACTTGATGACCGAGCCGCTGGGCAAAGGCAAAGTGGACGGCAAGACACGCGACATCTTCCTGGGCGACATCTGGCCGACCAGCGCCGAAGTGGCGAAGTTGATGAAGTTTGCGATGAACGCCAAGACCTTCAAGGAAAACTACGCCGACGTCAAGGGCGCGCCGGGCAAGCTGTGGGAAGACATCAAGGGCGTGGCCGAAGGCCAAGTCTACAACTGGCCGCAATCGACCTACATTGCCGAGCCGCCTTTCTTTGGCGACTTCACCATGGAGCCGAAGGCAGCAGCCACCGGCATCAGCGGTGCGCGCGCACTCGGCGTGTTCGGCGATTCGATCACCACCGATCACATCTCGCCAGCCGGTTCCATCAAGGAATCCAGCCCAGCCGGAAAATGGCTGACTGAAAACGGCGTGTTGAAGGCGGACTTCAATTCCTACGGCTCACGTCGCGGCAATCACGAAATCATGATGCGCGGCACCTTCGCCAATGTGCGCATCAAGAACCTGATGATTCCTGCCAAGGAAGACGGCTCCCGCGTTGAAGGCGGCATCACCACCTTCCAACCGAGCGGCGAAGAAATGTCGATCTATGACGCCGCTATGCAATACGTCAAGGACGGCGTGCCGACCATGGTATTTGCCGGTGAAGAGTACGGCACCGGTTCGTCACGCGACTGGGCAGCCAAGGGCACGCAATTGCTCGGCGTGAAAGCCGTGATCGCCCGTTCGTTCGAACGTATCCATCGCTCCAACCTGGTTGGCATGGGCGTGTTGCCGCTGCAATTCCTCGGCAACGACAGCGTAGTCACCCTGGGCATCACAGGTGATGAAACGTTCGACCTGAAGGGCATCGAAGGCGAAATCAAGCCACAGCAAGAAGCCACGCTGGTCATCCATCGTAAGAATGGCGAATCGCAAGACGTCAAAGTCTTGCTGCGCATCGATACGCCAATCGAAGTCGACTACTACAAGCACGGCGGCATCTTGCCGTTTGTGTTGCGCCAGTTGTTGGCAGCGTAAAGTAAGGTCAGTGAGGTGTTTGCCGACTGCGGTCGGCAAACATCGGTAGCCGTAAATGGAAACGCCGGCATAGCCCGGCGTTTTTTATTGCACAGCGATCTTACACATCAATTTCACGGTGTCGGGCAATGAATATCCCAGGTCGTCAACTCACTCCCGAGCTTGCGCACCAATAATGAAGCACGGTCCTGCAAATTACCCGTGTAATCGAATTCAAGCATCGTTTCATGATGAAACACACCAGTGCCGATGGCGGCCAGCGTCAAACTGCCGACATGCACCAGGCTGCATTCGGTATTCCCGCGCAACATGATCGTCGCCTGCTTGACCACCGCATCGCCTTTCGACAGCAATTCAGTCACCTCCACGTCCGGCAATGGCACATTCAGCGCAATGTGCTTGGCAGCCGTGCTGCAATCGCTTCCCGTATCGAGCCATACGTATTGCTGGATGGGTTTGCTTGCATCGATCTCCCACGCGTTATGCTGGTCAACCCGATAGCGGTATTCGTCTTGCTTGCACAGGTTTTTATAGCCACGCTCCGGCAAGGTTGGGACTGATGCTTTGATGGTCCATTTTTTGTCGCGATGCACGCGTGTAGCGGAAAATTCTGGGGCGATGACGCTATCATTTGGGAATAGCTTCAGGCGGAAGGCGTTGAAAGTGCTGATTTCTTTGGGTGACAGCGGGCGAGTTTCTGGTGGCGCATTCTGCGCTTGTGCCAAATGTGAAACGGAAATGAGGGTCGCAAAGATCGCGAGCAGTAGTGATTTGGTCATTGGCTTATTGATTTAAGTGTCTTGACACAGGTTTGATAATACAACTCGCAATTGAATTTGCAATACCTGGCTCAGGTTAGCTGGAATTTCTTCCCAAGCTACGAACATGTTGATTTCGACTTTTCAGAGACTATTTTCTTGAGATAATTATGAAGACCGATTCATGCACGTCTGCGATAGTCAAACCCCTCGGACTTCCGCCAACAAATCAGGATGCCTATCAAGCACTTTCAGTAACTTAACGAGTGCGAGCGATGGCTTGGTCTTGCCATTCTCGTAGCGTGAAAATGCATTGACCCCACCGCCAAATATTTCACCGGCCTCGCGTTGATCAAGGTCAAGCTTCTTGCGCACGCTAACGATGAACTCGGGGTCAACAATCGACGAATTGACCTGCTTGTTGAAAGCCAACATGAGTTTCATGGTGCGACGGGATTCCGCTGCGTTCAAAATAAACTCGTCGCAAGCAGTGCAAAAATCGCCGGTCACTTGGGGAAGAGTGGTCGACTCGCTTTTATAGATATAGGGGACATCGCGGGTATCATGTACCAGCTTTGCCGCTCCGCAGGTTGGACATTTCATGATCATAGCTCCTTGAAAGACACGATGAGCACGTCATCAATAACCGTAAGCTTGAGATATACCTCACCAACTGATGTCATTGGGCGGCACACATCTTGCCACACCCGGTGATCCGCGTGGGTCGTCATGCTCTTATAGAAGTCGGCATTGGTAAGCGCTAAAATCACGCCAAGCATGCCGTCAAAGTCGAAGCCTAGGGCCACACCACCTTCACGAGCAGCTTTCGTCGTGCTCACCTGCCCTGCATTGACTATTTCTTGACGACCGACAGCTTGCAATGAGGTGTGCTTTTCTCCATAAAATGGACATTAACCTATTAGGTTTATTTTGTCAAATAGGTTAATTTCTATCGCCTACACAGATGGTCATAAAGGACGCCGTTCGTCAGCCAACGAAAAGCAGGCTCCTTGGAATATTTCCCAAGAAACCTGCTTTCATCTCCAACATCTCGCGCAATCGCGAGAAAGTTTATCCGTACTTGTTAAATCAAATCCCAACCAATCCTTGCATGCTGATTGATGTGACCGTGTTGATTGGCGCTGGGCTACCGATCTCTGTCAGAGCGCCGTTGGCTCCAATCGAGTACGAGATAATTTGACCGTCGGCAAGGTAGGCGGTGTAGAGATATTTTCCGTCGGCGCTGATCCATGAATCTCCTGCTACCTTGGTCGAATTATTCGCGGCCAGTGGATTAATCAGTGTTAGCGCCCCGCTGCTGCTGATGCCATAAGAAGCGATGGGGCCATTACCGCCGTTACCGACATACGCGAATTGACCGTTTGGTGTGATGACCAACCAGCACGGCGCGGCATCTCCACTGGTGACGAATGATCCATTCGGCGTCAGCGTGCCGCTACTAAAGTTGAAGGAGGTCAGCGCTTTATCGGCGATGTCTGTGGAAAGGTACACGGAGTTACTCAGAAATGCGCCGGCAAACGGCGTGGTCACGCCAGTGACATTGGCAACTGCGGTGCCGAGAGTGCCGCCGGAATTGATCGGGTAGGACACAATTTCATTTGATCCGGTGCCGGCACTTGCAACCAAATAGTCGCCGTTTGGTGAGACGACTATTTGCGTTGGACTAATTGCGTTGGTGCCGTTGGCCGGAATTGCGTAGGCGCCGATGAGAGTCAGCGAGCCATCGCTATTGACGGTATACGCTTGTATCTTTTCAGAGCCACCTTCGAATGAAACATATAACGTTCCATTACTGTAGGCCAGGCTGGTTGGGAAGATGCCCGTGGTGGCGTTGACTTTTTCGACAGTCAGGTCACCATTGGCTTGGTTAATGGCGAGAGTTGAAATCGTGTTGTTGCCGGCGTTTACTACAAACAGTGTCGTGTTGTCGGTCGAGACGGTAATGCTGTGTTGGCTGACCAAGGAGTCTGGCACCGGCGTATTGGTGGCATCGCCGAATTTCACGCCATTGGTGCCGTCACCGCCGGTAAAGGTGCTGTTTTGTACGGTCAGAGTGCCGTCGCTGCCTCTGGACATATGGACGACGACATTGGCTTGTTCGTTGGTTTGTGTATAGAGCTGATTGCTTACGACAGGCGGAGGTGCGGTTGCCGTAGATGTGGCTGCGGGGGATGAGTTACTGCCACCGCAACCTGCCAGCAACACAGATGCCGCGCAAGAAGAAAGTATCATCAGATGTTTGGCGTAGTTCGAATGTATTTTCATAAAGCCTTTCTTTTCAAGTTTTCATCATGGGTGTTTTTAAAATACGAGATTCGTCACGCAATGCGTGTTGCCTGCGTTTGCAAGGAACGCTATTGTTGCGGCGCAGATATCTGCAACAGCGCAACGCAAAGCAAAGCTCCCGTGCAATTAGACGGAGAAGCGCATGTGTTCCTTACAATGAAATCAAAAAATAATTTAAAGCAACCGTTCTGATGAAACCATGACCCTGGAATGACTTGACCGACGGGCCTTGTTCGACAACCGGTCTCGGGAAACAAAAAAGATTTCTCAATGAAAATTTCGACTCCCCACGCTCAACTTCCCCAGCATTACTGAATGATCGACCACCCGTTTCGCAACCAGATGCGTGACCGTTCCCACGCGCTGCCAAACCCCGTATACCGTCAACAACTGTGCATTCAGTATTTCCTTGCGCTGTTTTTCCAATAGAGCCGGCCAGATGATGACGTTGGTGTTGCCTGTTTCGTCTTCCAGGGTTACGAACAAGGTTCCATTGGCGGTTTGCGGGCGCTGTCGCACCGTGACGAGGCCGGTTGTACGGGCAAGTTTGCGGTCCGGGAAGGACTTCATTTCCAATGCCGTCGACAAGTTCATCTTGATCAACTGCTTGCGCAACAGGGCCAATGGATGGCGATTCAGGGTCAGGCCGACATTGGCGTAGTCGGCGAGGATTTCCTGGCCTTCCGATGCGGGCGGCAGCACAATCGGCGCCTCTTCTATCGGCGCATCCTTGAGCAAGGCCGGCATCGTCAGCATGCCGGCCACTTGCCAAGCGGCTTGACGCCGATGGCCGCTGAGCGACACCAGTGCATTGGCGCGTGCCAGTGCATTCAAATCTTCAGGCGATAATTCAGCGCGCCGCCTCAAGTCGTCGATATCATCGAACGGACGCATCGCCCGGGCATCGGCGATGCGATCTACCGCGCCGCCGGCCATGCCTTTCAACAGGCGCAATCCCAGCCGGACCGCAGGCTGACGAGTGCCGGCGTTGCTTTCCAACATTTCTTCCAGCGTGCAATCCCAATCGCTGATCGTCACATCGACTGGACGCACCTCGACTTGATGCCGCTTGGCGTCTTGCACCAACTGCGACGAGGAATAAAATCCCATCGGCTGCGAGTTCAGCAACGCCGCCAAAAACGCGGACGGTTCGTGCAGTTTGATCCACGCGGAAATATAGACCAGCAGCGCAAAACTGGCGGCATGTGATTCCGGAAAACCATAATCGCCGAAGCCTTCGATCTGCTTGAAAATGCGATCGGCAAATTCTTTCTTATAGCCGCGATCCAGCATACCGTTGACCAGCTTATCTCGAAATTTA
>Ga0302315_10003181_pt1 | contig 14971 bp, 12 predicted proteins | sample III_Palsa_N3_1_FD_200532 | JGI IMG/M metagenome (GOLD analysis project Ga0302315, IMG submission 200532) | Peat permafrost microbial communities from Stordalen Mire near Abisko, Sweden - III_Palsa_N3_1 | ecosystem: Environmental > Terrestrial > Soil > Palsa > Peat permafrost | place: Sweden... | reverse complement strand
TAACCTTGCTTTTAACGGACAAAGCGTTCAGGATGGGCTAAGCTTATTAAAAAATAAGAAACAGCTACCTAACGTTTTATTTATAGAAATGAATGTAATAATGAGGGGAGAAAACAAAGAGTTTGTAAATTCATTAACATCCCCCATCAACTATTATTCTACACTTTATATTCCTTCATTACGGGAAGAATACCAACCCATAGCTATTCTTAAACATTTGGGATTCTCTTTTCTGAGGCTAATTATGGGGCGCGGCGAAGTAAAGGAATCTAATTCCACAAGCAATATAATTAAAATACAGGAAGAGAAGAGGCCCGAAATGTTTACGAGAATACTAAGCATTGAAAAGAAGGATTATTCTATACCACCAGATGAAAAAAAAATAAATAGTATTTTTAAAGAACTCAAAAAGCAGACCCAGGCTTTAGAAAGCAAAGGCGTTAAAATAGTTTTTTTTGAAATTCCATTAGAAAAAGATTTATGCGACATGCCATACTCTGTAAAATTGAGGCAATCTTTTTATAAGTATTACCCCCAGGATAAATACAAATATGTTTATCAGCCAAATTGCCTGGAATACAATACTTCAGATGGCAGGCATCTAACTAAATCAAGCGCAGCAAAATATACATTTTATTTAAAAAAAGCGCCCTATTTTTAATTTGAACTTAATTATTAGCACTTTTTACTTATAGTTTATAGCCAGACGTATCTTTATTAAGTTCTCCTCCAGCGCTCAAATAGTATCACTTTCTGCTAGTCCCTAATCAGCCATTACTATTCTTGTACTGAAGGAGCAGAGAGAGGCTTTATAGTAGTGACTGTATCCTTACTACAATGATTATGCCTATCGCAGTGGTTAGGGCAAACATCATCGTGCCTACTACAGGAATAAGCGGTTATAAAAACGAATATAACTGGAGCTAAAATATAAAACAGGTTTTTCATAAAAATCAGGTTTAGACAGAGTAATTCTTTTAAAATGAATCGTTTTTACTAATAGACATACAAGCCTTAAAAAAAGATGCCTGTTATAAATTTATTTTTGGGGTGATGACAACCTCTATAATTTTTTAGAAAAATATTGCCTTTTGGCGCTATGTTTAGTTGCCTCGAAACATCAAATTTTAGCCCTAATTTTTTTCTCTTTATAAACTAAATTTTCTATACTTAATCAATAGCCCATCCCCTCAAATGCCAACTGGCACAAGTTAAAACGGTAAAAATCATACATCCACCCAAATTAACAATGCAAAAAACAATGACAAAACAATGCCATAACAATGACAAAACAATGACAAAATCGCGACATGCAGGATGCCGTGTAAGTTTTTATCTCAACTAGTAGTTTTTTAAGTAGCACAAATTCCCTTACCGCAACGGCTTAATTTATAAATTCCAGGTTATCACAAATTCAATATATACTCGCCTGTGCCAGTTGGCACAAGAAAAAAATAAAATAAAACAAAAAATGAGGGGAAGAGTCGGCAAAAAAACAATCACAAAAAAAGCCCTGATGAACAAGGCTTAACTTTGATAACATGATGCTATCTGGAATCGAACCAGAAACCTACTGCTTAGAAGGCAGTTGCTCTATCCAGTTGAGCTATAGCACCGTATAAATTAAAAGACACCCCTTATGGGTGTCTTTGTGTCGGGGTGGCAGGATTCGAACCTGCGACCTCCTGGTCCCAAACCAGGCGCGATAACCGGGCTACGCTACACCCCGAACTTATTAATAATCAAACTTATAAACTTCAAAAACCTGCGGAGAGGGGGGGATTCGAACCCCCGGTACGGTTTGACCCGTACGACGGTTTAGCAAACCGCTCCTTTCGGCCTCTCAGGCACCTCTCCCTTCTCCTCTTTTGGAAAAAGCGCTGCAAAGTTAACATAACATCCCTCATATCACAAACCAACAAGGAAAAAAGTCAAAATTAATTTATCATTGCATAAATGATATGGCTTAATCCAATTGGGACGCAAGAATACGTATTTATTTTCTGCTTTTTTGCATTATACATCCTTTATATTTTAAGAATTTGGTGGATAGCCAAAAAATTGCGAAGCAGTATAAGATCCGTCTTTGTAAAGCTCTTATTACGAAGTGTTTATTTTTCTTTACTAATTATTTCGTTAATTGGCCCTTCCTTTGGGGATGTAAAAAAGGAAATAAAGGCAGTAAGCAAAGATATACTCCTTGTTATAGACCTTTCAAAATCTATGGATGCTACCGATGTGCAACCCAGCAGGTTAGAAAGAGCAAAACACAGTTCGGCATTATTAATCAAAAGATTTCATTCAGACCGGATCGGGCTGATTGTTTTTACATCCGCTGCATTTTTGCAATGCCCCCTTACCTACGACCACGATGCTCTGCTCCTTTTTATGGAAAACCTTAATACAGATTTAATTGGAAACGAAGGGACCGACTTCTCCCCTGCCCTAATCCTAACTTCCCAAACTTTTGAAGAAGAAAAGTTTAATAAGAAAGATAGTAAAGTGATGGTGTTAATAACTGACGGCGAGGACTTTGGAAATATATCCCCGAAATTAATGGCGCAGTTTAAAGAACTGAAAATTAACTCCTTTATACTTGCCACCGGCACAGAAGCTGGCGGTAAAATCCCAAATAAAGTTAGCAGATTTTTAAAAGATAAACATAGAAAACCAGTAACTACACATTTAAATATAGATGGCTTAAACAACCTTAATGAAAGTTTAAATGGAAAGTTATGTATGTTAAATGATAATAGTGATGAAACCGAAAAACTAATAACAACTGTTTCTGGAGTACAGGGAGAATTAAGGGATACAAGAAAAGTGAATGCAGCCGCAAACAAATATTTCTACTTTCTTTTAATCGCCTTGTTTCTTATACTTATAGATCTTTTGATAACCTTAGATACATTTAGAAAATGAGGCTGTTAATATTATTAAATATCTTATTTTCCTTATGGACTAAATTTAATGGCATAAGTGTTGATAACAAACTTAAGGAAACAGCGGCTTTAGCATTTACAAAAAAAGATTACAGGTTTACTATCAGTCAATATAAAAAACTGATGGAGCAACATCATGTAGCTGATGAAAAGGTGATTCTGAATATTGCTCATTGTTATTTTAATATTCATGATACTGCCAACGCCGCCTATTACTATAAGAAGGCTAGTCATTCTACATCGCTAAAGATTAGTTCAACTGCAAATTTACAACTAGGTATATTAGAGGTTGATAAAAAAAATTACAAAAAAGGACTTAATTATTTTAAAGTAGCGCTTAAATACGATGCAGGTAATGAAGACGCTCGTTACAATTTTGAATTGATCAATAAGATTATACAAAAAAAGGAGTTAGCGGAACCTAAAAACAAAAAAACAAAAGAAGAGGGTAAAGAAGATCATAATAATAGCACAACTACTCATCAGCCCACTGATGAGAAAGGAAACAAGGGGGAACAACTTGAGGAACACAAAAGCGGCAAGCAAAACAACAATCTAAATTTATCAGGCAAAGGACTATTTTCATTTTTCAACAAAAAAAAGGAAGATACTAAGGATGAGCAAACGCCTATGGACAATGGAAATAAAGAAAGCGACATAGTAGTCTCTAACCGTTTAAAAAAATACCATCTTAATGAAGCAAAAGCAAAAGCGTTGCTGGAAGCTATGAAGGAAGAAGAGGTTCAATACATTCAGCAACTAAAAAAATATCAACAGACCGACTATAACAAAAACAAACCAGACTACTAAATATTATTACAATGAAAGAAGTATATATCATTTCTGCAGTACGCACACCCATAGGCAGTTTTGGCGGCTCGCTAACAAGTGTAACAGCTCCTCAACTTGGGGCTGCTGCTATAAAGGGGGCATTGGCCAAAGCTGGTATTGACGCCAAAGAAGTACAGGAAGTGTACATGGGTAATGTCCTTACCGCCAATATTGGTCAGGCTCCGGCAAGGCAGGCTTCTGTATATGCAGGCATAGGCTACGATGTACCCTGCACTACTATAAATAAAGTGTGCGCATCCGGGTCTAAGGCAATTATGTTGGCTGCGCAATCAATCATGCTTGGGCACAACGATGTAGTAGTAGCTGGAGGAATGGAAAGTATGTCGAACGTGCCTTATTATGCAGACAAAGCCAGGTGGGGATTAAAGTTAGGACACAGCCAACTTACCGATGGTATTATTAAAGACGGATTGTGGGATGTGTATAACGACTTTCACATGGGCAATGCGGCAGAGCTTACCGCCAAAGAAATGAACATTACTCGCAAAATGCAGGACGATTATGCTATTGAATCTTATAAACGTTCAGCCAGCGCAGCAGAGGCTGGATTCTCTAAGGATGAAATAGTACCGGTAGAAATCCCACAAAAAGGTGGGCAACCTCTATTAGTAGCAGAAGACGAAGAGTATAAAAAAGTCAATTTTGATAAAATACCTACGCTTAAACCTGTTTTCCAGAAAGACGGCACAGTAACCGCCGCTAACGCTTCTACTATTAACGATGGAGCGTCCGCCCTGGTGTTAATGAGTAAAGAGAAAGCGCAGGAATTAGGCGTAAAACCAATTGCCCGTATTTTGGGTTTTGCAGATGCAGAGCAGGCGCCAGAATGGTTTACTACCACTCCCGCCCTTGCTATTCCTAAAGCGCTAAAATATGCCGGAATTGACCAGAAAAATGTGGACTATTACGAAATCAACGAAGCCTTTGCAGTAGTGCCTATTGCCAATGCCTTGAAGCTTAATATTGATCTTGCCAAAACAAATATTTTTGGCGGAGGCGTTTCTCTTGGCCATCCCATTGGCTGTTCCGGGGCAAGAATAGTTACTACCCTTATAAATGTTCTGGATAAGAAAAAAGCAAAAATAGGCGTTACGGGTATATGCAACGGCGGCGGCGGCGCATCGGCCATTGTAATTGAAAAATTGTAAGTAGGATGACAATCAACCTGAGAATACTATTTTTTTCAACCATTGTCTTAGTTCTTACCTGGGAAGAAGCCTGTTCACAATTACTGAAAAAAACTTTTTATCCTGCTTATGATTCTGTTGAACTAAAAGTACCACTTAAAGAAGAGTATTATGTTCTACTTTCTGATACTCTTATAAAAAATGGCTCTTACATTCTTTACTCCCCAGATGGGGATACACTCCTTACAGGTAACTATGTCGCTAATGTAAAAGAAGGGTTGTTTACGGATTATTACGAAGGACATAAAGTAAAGAGAAAAGCAAATTATCATAAAGGAATACTTAATGGAGAAGTCTTAAGCTATAATTTAAAGCAGGAACTTTTATACAAAGAGCTGTATGAAAACCATTTTCTGGACACAGAGAATGAACGAATAAAAGGAGTATATAAAAAATACATTCCAGACGGCTCCATACTTTCAGAAGGCTATCTTATAAATGGCGAACTTGATAGCGCCTATATTGAGTATCATGGCAATGGGAAAATGAAGATACAATGCACTCTGCGTAATGGGCTTAAGCAAGGCCCTTTTATTGCTTACGATGATAAAGGGGCAATTCTCCAAAAAGCAAACTATGATAAAGGAGAACTTTCCGGCCGGATAACCACCTACTATTCGGACGGCAAAGTTAAAACTGAAGCAGACTACAAAAATGGCGTACTGGACGGGACAGTAAAAGAATATTATACTTCTGGTATTCTAAAAACAGTAAGCGCTTACAAAAATAATTTGCGGGAAGGGATAAGTAAAAGCTATTACAAAAGCGGCAAACTAAGCGCCGAAGAAAACTATAAAAACGGAATACCTAACGGATTCTTCCGTAACTATTATGAAGAAGGGGGAATTGATACAGAATCATTTATTGTGGACGGACAGAAGAACGGGAAATTTCGCTCTTATAATAAAGCAGGGAAACTTATACTTGAAGGTAACTATAACAATGGAATATTACAGGGCGAAAACATTGCCTATTACGATTCCGGGAAAGTAAAGCATAGGTTTAATTATAAAGACGGCAAAAAGGAAGGAAAGAATACGATCTATTTCTCCACAGGGAAATTAGAAAAAGAAGTCATTTATTCGAATAGGGAAAAAGATGCTCAGGTTAAAGAGTATTACGAATCTGGTAACTTAAAGCAAGAGAAGAACTACATCAGTGGTTTACCTGCAGGCGAATGGCTTATTTATTTCCCAAATAAGAAATTACAAATAAAAGAAACCTATGTAAACGGACGCTTGCAGGGCCTTCGGTACCTGTACGATGAAAACGGAGTTGCACAGGAACTGCAAAATTATTCTAATGATATTAAAACCGGCATTTGGAAAACTTTCTATACCAACGGTAAACTAAAAACTGAAATCGCCTACAAAAACAATCTCCCTTTCGGAATCTTTAAAGGATATTATGAAAATGGGCAGGTTAGTATAACCGGAAATTATATTAATAACAAAGAGACCGGTAAATGGCTGCACTATGACAAAGATGGCAAATTAGAAAAAACCGTTACTTACAAAAACGGGGAAATTATTTCAGAAAGTAAACCAAAGAAGTAACAATTCTTTTATAGTTACTATTTTTTTATATTTTTGCCAGAGTGAATGCAGTTAAAGAAACAAATTTTCATTTTAAGGGACAAACCGGTTTTTACAAAGGGAAGGTAAGGGACGTTTATTCTTTCAATAATAAAATTGCCGTAGTAGTTACCGATCGTATCTCGGCGTTTGACGTGGTTTTGCCTCGCGCCATACCTTTTAAGGGACAAGTCCTAAACCAGATTGCAGCAAAGTTTCTGGCAGCTACTAAAAACATTGTACCCAACTGGGTAATATCTGTGCCAGACCCATGCGTAACTATTGGGATAAAGTGCAAAACGGCGCCTGTAGAGATGGTGATAAGAGGCTACCTTGCTGGGCATGCCTGGAGGGAATACCAGTCAGGAAAAAGAGTACTCTGCGGCAAACAATTACCAAATGGCCTAAAGGAAAACGATAAACTTCCCAAGCCTATTATTACACCTACTACCAAAGCTTCAGAAGGCCATGACCTGGATATTTCTAAAGAGGAAATACTAAAGCAGGGCATTGTTCCGCTTAAAGATTATGAACAGATGGAAGCCTACACACATGCGCTATACCAGAAAGGCGTTGAGATGGCAAAGGAAAGAGGACTTATTCTGGTAGATACCAAGTATGAATTTGGAAAATCGGAAGATAAAATTTACCTTATAGATGAAGTTCATACGCCTGATTCATCCAGGTATTTTTACCTTGATGGGTATGAAGAGCGGCAGCAAAGAGGAGAGAAACAAAAACAGCTTTCGAAGGAGTTTGTAAGGCAGTGGCTTATTGAAAACGGGTTCCAGGGAAAAGAAGGACAAAAAATTCCGGAGATGACTGATGAAATAGTCGCAAGCATTTCTGATAGATATGTTGAATTGTATGAGCAGGTTATCGGGGAAAGGTTTATAAAACAAGATACAAGTAATATATTAACCCGAATTGAAAATAACATTATAAATTCGCTTTAACTTTTTATTAACTTACTTTTACCCTAAGTTGTAACCATGAAATATACTATAGAAAAAACAGAAAAATATTCCCTGATCCAGCTTCACGAAAATAAGCTAACTTCTATTATATCTCCTGATTTAAAATCAGAATTTGTAAAGATCAATGCAGAAGGTACAGTAAATATTATTCTTGATCTTTCGGAAGTCAGTTTTATTGATTCTTCCGGCTTAAGCTCTATTCTTGTGGGCAATCGTCTTTGCGAAAATGAAGAAGGTTTGTTCATTCTAACCGCTCCCTCCGATCATGTAATGAAGCTTATAAAAATATCTCAGCTCGAAAAAATTCTGACAATTCACCCTTCTATTGAAGAGGCTGTTGATGCTATTTTTATGCATGAGATAGAAAAAAATCTTCGTGATGAAACTAATGACGACTAAAGAACTTGGAGTTCAATATCAAAATACTTGGATCTAACTCTGCAACTCCTGTTTACAACCGGCATCCTTCCGCACAGCTTTTAAATATCAACCAAAACCTTATGTTGCTGGATTGCGGAGAAGGTACGCAAATGCAACTGATCAACTATAAGATCCGTTACCAGAGAATCAATCATATCTTTATCACCCATCTCCATGGCGATCATTATTTCGGCCTTATAGGATTACTTTCTACCATGCACCTTCATGGCAGAAAAAATGACATAGAGCTTTATGGACCTATTGGCCTGGATGAGATAATAACGCTACAATTAAAATACTCCGAAACCTTTCTTGCCTACAAAATCAACTTCCACCCTGTAGACACAGAAAATATAACACAAATACTGGATGCCAAACATTTTGTAGTAGAAACTATTCCTCTTAGCCATCGCATAAAATGTTGTGGATATCTTTTTAAAGAAAAGCCTAAAAAGCGCCGGTTAATAAAAGAAGCTCTGCCTGAAGACCTATCGCTTCTAAATCTTGTGGCTCTAAAGGATGGTAAAGATTTACTTGATGAATACGGAGAAATACTTATAGAGAATGAAAAAGTAACGCTACCTCCCAAAAAAAATAGGACATACGCCTACTGCACTGATACCGCCTATCTGGAAGCCATCATTCCCCAGATTACAGATATAGACCTCCTTTACCACGAGTCAACCTTTTTAAGCGATATGAAAGCCCGTGCCATAGAAACATACCACAGCACCTGCGCCGAGGCTGCCACAATTGCCAAGAAGGCCAATGTAAAAAAACTGGTAATAGGTCATTTCTCCTCCAGGTATAAAGACTTAAGCCCTTTACTGGAAGAAGCTCGCACCGTTTTCCCCAACACTTCTTTGGCTATAGAAGGGGAATTATTTGAGATACCAGAAGAATAAATAAATATGGAAGCTCTAATCGAAAAAAAGAAAACCAACCTGTTTATTGTATTAAGCGGGATATTCCTTACTAATGCTATAGTGGCTGAAGTAATAGGCGTAAAGATATTTTCTGTTGAAGGCTTACTGGGCATTAAGCCTGCCTCCATTCATGTTATGGAAGATTTTGTCCTGGACTTTAACCTTACCGCCGGAGCTATTATATGGCCCATTGTATTTATTACTACAGATATTATTAACGAGTACTTTGGAAGGGACGGAGTAAAGCGCATAAGCTATCTTACAGCCATTTTTATTGCCTATGTCTTTCTGGTTATATGGGTAGCTACCCAACTTCCTGCCGCTGGTTTCTGGCTTGAAGTAAACAAAGTAGATGAAACTGGTAACTCATTTAACATAGATTATAGTTTCTCGCGTATTTTCCGGCAGGGCTTAGGAATTATTGTAGGCTCTATTAGCGCATTTATTGTAGGGCAACTTCTGGATGCATACATGTTTCATATTATTCGTAAATATACCGGAAGTAAAATGATATGGCTTCGCGCCACGGGTTCCACGCTTATTTCACAACTTATAGATAGCTTTCTTGTATTGTTTATAGCCTTCAATCTCTTTGGCGGTAGCAACAAATGGAGTATAGCGCAGGTGTGTGCGGTAGGGATAATAAATTATATATATAAGTTTTCTGTAGCTATTATTTTAACTCCTCTCTTATACATTGCTCACACTATTATTGATAACTACCTGGGGCGGGAAACTTCTGAAAAGATAATTGAGGCTGCTTACGAAGAAAAAAAATAATTGGATAACTGCCTCCTGCTAAAAATAAAAGAGTCCCGATGAACAGGACTCTTTTTGTTTAACCCTCGATTTTAAAATTACTTTACTACAGTAGCTTTTTTTGCTACAGGTTTTTTTGCGGCTACTGCTTTCTTAGCTGGAGCAGCTTTTTTAGCAGGAGCAGCTTTCTTTGCAACAACTGCTTTTTTAGCAGGAGCAGCCTTTTTAGCAGGAGTTGCTTTCTTAGCTACTGGTGCAGCTTTCTTAGCAACTACAGCCTTTTTAGCAGGTGCAGCTTTTTTTGCAACTACTGCTTTTTTAGCGGGAGCAGCTTTTTTAGCTGCTGGTTTTGCTGCAGTTTTAGGAGCAGCGGTTTTGGTTTTTGCCATTGTTTTTGCCATTTTTTTTGTTTTTTTATTAAAAGGTTATAATAATTATTCCACAAATATAAAACTATATTTTAATTATAAAATATTCTTTGAAAAAAATTAGTAAATACTATCTAAATTATTAGAACATTTTTTCAAGAACTGCTCCAACATAGTAGGCGAGCAAAGCGGCAAGTCCGCCAAGAAGTAAAGTCTCCATTATACCAGTCCATTTATTTTTTTCGGTAACAATGCTCTTCATACTTCCAACAATAGCAAGGCCAATAGCTGTGAGCACACAGGAAGAGAAGAATAAACTACTAGCAGATAGACTTAAAACACCGGCAAATATATAAGACAATAACGGTATAAAACCTATTAGCAAAAAGGATAAGAATGTAGCGGCGGCTGTCTTTAAGGGCGTTCTTTCGTCTTTTGTCATTTCCAGTTCTTCTTTCATCATCGTATCCACCCATACGTCTTTATTGGAAGTAATTTGCTGTACTACCTTTTCAAGCAGTTCTCCATTGAAGCCCTTCTTCAGGTATATATCCCTTACCTCTTCAATTTCTTTTTCCCTCATATTCTCAATCTCCCAATACTCTATAGCTTTATGTTTTTCAAAAGTATCATGCTCTGCTTTAGTGGAAAAATAATTTCCAACAGACATAGAAAAGCCATCGGCAATAAGGTTAGCAAAGCCCAGTATAATTACCACCGATGTATCCAGATTTGCGCCTGTAGCCCCTGCTACAACAGCAAAAGTAGTAATGGCTCCATCGATTCCGCCGTATATAAATTCGGAAATATAATCTTTGTTAAAGAAAAAAAGGCTGCCCCTGGAATGTAGTTTCTCTTCTGACATAAAGTAAAAAATAAATAGGTATATAAATATATTCAATCCTAACTTTGAGTTGAATTGACTATCTAAAGTTAATAATGTTCCTTATTTTTTTAAATCTTTTTTAATTTTAAGAGGATAGCTTGCTCCTTAAATTGAAATGATACTATTGAAAAATAGCCAAATAGTTTTACCTATTGGGCGTTTATAGTTCATCAATGGCGCTTAAATCCCAAGGTAGTTGAGAGGATACAGTTAATGTCCCTGAAGAAATATGAAGCGGTGATTGGATATTATTACTAAATATTTGCCCAGTACCTAAGCCCTGCTGTATAGTTATGGTATAGTTAGAGGTAAGTTGCGAGATGGCATTAAGCCCAATGTTGGATTCCAGGGCAGACGTAAACCACCACTCTATTTTTCTTTCTACTGCCAGTTCTATCCACTGCCTTGATGACTCTATTCCGCCTATGAGTGTAGGCTTAAGAATAATATAAGGAGGATTAAGTTCATCCAATAACTCTGCCTTATCTTCCTTTGTTTTAATGCCTATTAGTTCTTCGTCCAATGCTATTGGTATGGGAGATGTTTTGCAAAGCCCTGCCATAGCCTTATGCATGCCGGGTTGTATAGGTTGCTCTATGGAATGTATTTTATATTTTGAGAGTATAGAAAGTTTGTCCAAAACATCCTTAACACTGAATGCTCCGTTAGCATCCAGCCTTATGCTTATTTCTTTTTCCGAATAACTATCTCTAATTTCCTCTATCAATTGGCGCTCAGTTTCAAAATCAATTGCGCCAACTTTTATTTTTATACAGGTAAAACCTGTTCGCAATTTTTCCTTAATCTGTTTTTGCATAAACCCTTTTTCACCCATCCACACTAAACCATTGATGGGTATGGACTGAAGCCCTCTGGCAAAAGCAGAATCGAAAATTATTCTTTTTCCTCCGTTAGACAAATCAAGAAAGGCAGTCTCTAAAGCAAAAATTATAGATGGGTAATTCTCTAGCTTTGCTTCTGAAATTAGGCTTTGCAAAGCATTAATGGAAAAGTCTGTTCTATTTATTATATCACAAACTTCTTTTATTTTTTCTTCGAAGTAGGGGACAAAGTCAATGCTTAATCCTTTTAAAGGAGCGGCCTCTCCTATACCACATAATAAAGGATTTTTACTGTCCTTTATTTTAATAAACCAACTGTCTCTTTCTTTTAGAACTCCTCTTGAAGTGCCGGCATCAAATTTAAAAAGGAGGGTAAGTTTTTTATAAGAAGCTAAGAATCTCATTCCTTAGTTATCCTGAAACCAATTCCCTGGCCTTTGTTAGAAGCATCTTTTTCGGGATGGAAATCTTTAACATCTTCTAATGTAAGCGTATTAAGTATAGTGGGAGTCCTATCTGAATGACTAAGCGAAGCCAGACGCAGATACTGATGTTTTACCGCTTCTTCAACCAAACGTCTTATAGACCTGGCGTTCCCAAAAAATTTATCGCGTCGGGAATGTAGATAATTAATATATTCTTTTAAATGAGCTATGGCCTCTTCGCTTACCACAATAGACTCTTCTTCAAAGATAGTAATAGCAATGGAGAGCAACTCATCAGGGGAATAATCCTTAAAAGTAATTACTCTGTCGAATCTTGATTTTAGTCCCGGATTAATTTCCAGAAATAAATTCATATTATCCGTATACCCTGCTACTATCACTATAAACCTCCCTCTCCTGTCTTCCATCTGTTTTAATAGTGTTTCCACAGCCTCTCTTCCATAGTCGTTATGTCCACCTTCAGAAAGCGCATAGGCTTCGTCAATAAAAAGCACTCCGCCTTCAGCGCTGTCTATTACTTCCATAGTTTTTAACGCCGTTTGACCCAGATAGCCTGCCACCAATCCCTGCCTGTCTGTTTCTACCAAGTGACCGCGCTCAAGAATCCCTAAGGCTTTGTATATGCGGGCTATAATACGCGCTACTGTTGTTTTTCCCGTACCAGGATTTCCGGTGAATACGGAATGTAAAGAAAATTTGTTAAGAATGTCTTTACCTGTCTCTTTATAAAACCGAACCAGTTTTACAATTTCAAGTATTTCGTTCTTTACTTCCTGTAATCCGGTAAGTCGGTTCAAATCAGCAAGAGCATCTGCTAATTGTGTCTCGTCTATTTTTAAATTTACGCTTTGCTTTTTATTGTTCTTGAATATAAGTTGTACATCTTCCAACTCCATTGTCCTAAGTTCAAGATTGCTCAACTTATCAGCGTTTCCTTTATGCATAAGACGCAGCCCCATATTCATTTTAGCTTCATCTACTATGGCAATTACTAACCTTGCGTTCCCAAAACTTTTTGTGCGATTTCGATAAAGCTCTGTAAGCTGTGTAAATAAATAGGCTTTTGCTTCTTCTGTAAATTCTACTGTTCTCTTAGACGCAGCGAACAGAGCTATTTCCATAAGTTCATGCGGGGTGTAATCAGGAAAATCGTATAACGCGTTAAAGCGGGATTTTAAGCCAGGGTTGGTGTTAAGAAAATTACTCATTTCCTTTGGATAACCAGCAACTACAATTGCTATATCCCCGGGCCCATCAGACATTTCTTTTAATAGCACTTCAATGGCTTCCTGCCCAAAGTCCTGGGTGCTATCTCCCTGCCTCATCAATGCATAAGCCTCATCTATAAATAATACTCCGCCTCTGGCTTTCTCTATTACCTCTTTTGTTTGAGGAGCGGTTTGTCCTATAAATTTACCAACCAGTTCTGCCCGGCCAACCTCCAATACTTTTCCCTGAGAAAGCAAGCCCATCTTGTGGTATATTTTTCCTAAAAATTTTGCCACCGTTGTTTTGCCTGTTCCCGGGTTTCCCGTAAAGACAGAATGTAAACTTATTTTTTGCTCTTCAGAAAAACCCTGTTCTTTTCTTAGTTGCAAAAACTTAAGATAATCTGTATAGTCAGAAATTCTATCTTTTATCTCATTAAGGCCAATCATGTCCTTAAAGTCTTTCATGAGTTCATCCAGCGATTGATTTTCCGGAATTACTAGCGGCTCTTTGAAGCTTTCTGTTTCTTCGGGAAAGTGCAGTGAAGATGAGCCTTCCACAAACTCTTCCCCAACTTCAAAAGGGACAACCGCAATCAATTGATCCATGAACACTACTTCCAGTGTATACTTGTCGTTATACCAGGTTCCTTTTGTATTAGAACCCCAACCAGTGTTAACAGTTATATTAATATCAGAAGTATTAATGTATTTTAACTCGGAAGTATTTCCTTTAAGCTGGCCTGCGTCGTTATAAAAATTAAAAAAAAGTTCGCAATACCATGGCTTCACCTGCAAGTTGGCTAAATTAAATTCTACCCAGATGTATTGCGTTTCCTTTGCATGAAATTTAGTAAGGTAGGTGCGGTTGCCCAATGAAACTCCCTCATTCGGCCCATGGTAAAGCTTTATGGAATCTACAGCAAAGTAAGGGTTAATAATACTATTGACTGTTCCGCCATCTTCAATAAAAAATTTACGAACGCCTACTGGTTCTTCATTTATATAGGCTTCCCATTCATAATCGCCGCGAAACCAATATGCGCCTAGTTCTTTATTGCCCCATCCTTCCCTAACTATAACTATATTCTGGTCTTTGGTCACATCTAAATCCCGCTCAATATTGCATAGCTCTTTTCTTTCTTTCGGGAGAATAGAAAAACATTTAAGCCTTACTTTACCTTTCCAGTCTTCTTCATCAAAAAGTTTATTATAGAACGAAAGCTCTGCGTATAGGTAGGTGGTTTCTTTAGTATCAAATACACGACGGTATTTCTTAGTGTTTCCATCCAGCGTTTCTGTAGATGAAAACACTTTGATATCTCTAAACTTATAATTTTTATCTAAAACTTTTCCAGAGGACATACACTAATAAATATACAAAAAAGTAAACACTGTTTATTGATTTTTTACAAATAACCGTTCAAATTACGCCACATAGCCCCCATCTACATTAAGAACTGCTCCACTTATGTAAGAGGCTTCATCCGAAGCCAGAAAAAGGTAAGCGTTCGCAATATCGGCAGGCTGCCCAAGCCTTCCCACTGGTATTTTATCCCTTATAGATTTTACTACCTCCTCAGG
>Ga0302315_10003179_pt1 | contig 14974 bp, 10 predicted proteins | sample III_Palsa_N3_1_FD_200532 | JGI IMG/M metagenome (GOLD analysis project Ga0302315, IMG submission 200532) | Peat permafrost microbial communities from Stordalen Mire near Abisko, Sweden - III_Palsa_N3_1 | ecosystem: Environmental > Terrestrial > Soil > Palsa > Peat permafrost | place: Sweden... | reverse complement strand
ACTATGCCGGTGGATGTATTCCCGAAACCCGACGCTACCGGGTCTACAGCGGGATTGAGCACAGCCGGAGGAGCGAGGCAAGCCGTGTCGATATAGTTCAGCACCCGCTGGTTGGCCGATCCCTTGGTCGGAAGGTTATTCTTGGTACAGCCTAGAGCAAAACTTGGGCGATCTGTAGAAATGCCATACACGTTGTTGGTGTTGTTATAGCTAAGGCTCAGTTGCTGTCCGTCCTGCAATACCGTCACAGTACCAATATTCCAACCGCCAACTGTGTCTGCCAGAAAAGCGTGGGACTTCCCAGGACTGGGGAGAGAATAAACCGCAGCGAGTACAAAACGCAGTGGGCGGATATAGGGATCAGGTCCGTACCCGGATTCGTGTGCGTGCAGCGCATGCTGATCTCCGCCGGGGCCCTGGTTCGTACCCAGAGAATTACCCGGTACGGGACTCAGCAAATTTGCCCAGCTGAAAGAGGCCTGGTACTGCAGGCTGTGTTTGTACTGTTGCGATAGCGACGCCTGCATGGAGTCATACCACGCCTCCCCGAAGGTCCCAAAGAGATACATCGCATTCGTTGTCCAGCCGAGATAGGGAGCCCGCTGAGCGATGTTCGCAATGGTGTTTGTGGTCTGGCCTCGAATTGGATTTGCCGGCGAGGCGAGAGATGCCTGGTTGATCGAAGTACCCATGATCTGATGCAGGGCTCGGGCCCCGGCGTATGACACGTCCAGAACTGGGCCACCCGGCAGTTTTGCCTGCATGCCAAAGCTGTAGTGATAAATGGTCGGGGGACGAAAATCCGGCGTGAGCGCATCCATCGTGAAGGTGGTTGTGGGGGAATATGGCGTAAACGATGGGAAGGTTTGAGAGACCGGGAAAGGATTCGCATCGGTTGCATTGGCGTTTTGCGTTCCTGCCGTGTTGCTGAAGAGTCCCCATGGCTGCTCAGCAGATAACTGCAGATTCAACTGTCCTTCGGGCGTGGTGTGATACACGCCGATGCCTCCGCGAAGTACAAGCCGATCCGTACCGGGCAGCAGGTAGGCAAACCCGAAGCGCGGATTCCACGTATCCTGACCGTCACCGTTGAATCCAAATGTGTTCTTTTGTTTGATGACGCCTGTGGGTATGGCTGGGCCGTTATAGTTGGACGCAACCGCATAGCCGTTGTAGCTGCCCCCTGCCGGCGGATTGGGATCGAGTGCAGACACAATCACATTGCCTGCCTTGCCTCTGGCTTCTCCGAGGTCGCCGATGTGCTCATAACGAAGGCCGAGATTGAGCGTGAGACGTTTCGTGATGGCAAAGTTGTCCTGGATGAAGCCATCGATATTCTTGTAACGCCAGTCACGCACGTGGTCTCCGAGACCGTCGAATGACTCGTAGATATTGCTATAAGGAACTCCGTAAGGCGCGTAACTCTGTCCGATGAGAAAATCCGCCCAGGTAAGTGGGTAGATAGAAGCCGAGTAGTTGAACTTCTCCATGTTGTCCCGCCCAAAGGCGAAGCCGCCACCGAAGATGAAGCGATGCTTTCCTTTGACCCATGACAACGTATCGGTGATGTTGTATTCCTCCTGCAAGAATGCCAGCGCGGAGGATGTACCTGTGGCGAAGCCATCGTCGGCAATATCGATGTTGGGGAACGCGTTCGCTCCAGCAGGGACGTTCATGCCCAGATCCGAGTAGTTGAACGCATTTTGGTAGGTCTGGTCCGAGGTCGTCCTGTGCATGCCCACGAGGAATTGATTCACCATGCTAGGGCTGATGATGAACGTGTCTCCGATCGAACCCACATCAAAGCGCTCCGGGACGAAGAGTGGAAAGCCGAAGGTGCTGTAAATTGTGGTCGATTCCTGATTGCTGAGCGCACCAAAATAGCGGACCGCGATCTTGTCACGATCGGACACGTTGTAATCGGCGTTCGCCATCCACTGGTTTTCGTTGAAGAAGCCGGGACTGCTGAGGAACGATGAGCCCTGAATTTCGAGCGGCTTGGAACGGTCAATGCTCTGCGGAGTGGGTATCAAGTATTGGCCATTGGGGAGTTTGACCTGGAAGAGTGCCAGAGCCTGGGGAGCGATGTTCGAGCCATTGGCGGCGATTGTGCCAAAGGCCGGTCCAAGGTAACCGGAATCGCCGGCGAAGACCGCTCCCAATCCTGCTGCCGAACGGTCATTGGTGAGGGGAGGGAGATTATCGAATTTATTGTTCGTTGGGTCGGTGGCATTGAGCTGCCTTGTACCTTGATAGGAACCAAAAAACAGAAGCTTGTCCTTGATGACTGGTCCACCCACTGTAAAACCAAATTGATTCTGCCGGAGAATCGGCCGCTGCTGGCCTTGGCGTTTCGCAAACCAGTCATTGGCATTGAGGTCTTCGTTACGGAAGTACTCGAAGAGAGATGCGTGGAATTGGTTGGAGCCGCCTTTTGTGATGACATCGACGTCTGCACCGGCGTCGCGTCCTGAGGTCGCATCAAAGAGGGCGGTCTGTACCCTGAATTCCTGAATGGTGTCAGGATTCGGAACCGGAACTCCCGCGGTGAAACCCGCTGAACTCTGTGTGTCGTTAACCGGGAGGCCGTTCATCTCAAAGTTGTTGTCAACGTAGGTGGCTCCGTTGCTGGACATGCTGCCGCCTCCAGGACTTCCCGGTTCGCTGCCACCACCCCTGCCTTCCTGGCCTGCGTTGTTGACCTCCTGGGCAACACCCGGATTCAGAGAGATGATCTGCGTGTAGTTTCGTGACACGAGCGGCAGATTTTCAACCATCTCGGAGTCCGTGACGCGGCCCAATTGGCTTGATTCGGTTTCCAACTCCACATTTGAGGAGGCGACGGTTACGGTTTCCGTCACCGCGCCGACTTCCATGCGTATGTTCTGTACCGTTGTTTCGGCTACGATCACTTGCACGTCCGGTGACGAGGCCAGCTTGAAGCCTTGCTTCGTGACTTCGAGCGTGTATTGTCCCGGCTGAAGCAGGGTGACACGGTACACCCCCTGGTCATTGGTTCGCGCGGTTCGCGTGTCGCCGGTGGCCACATTGGTCACTTTGACCTCAGCACCGGCCACCATTGCGGCGGAGGGATCTGTGATGGCTCCGCTGATGGCGCCTGTTCCGCCTGTCTGCGCAGAAAGCAGCCCGCAGGCTGGTAATAGTGCGCAGGAGACGAGCGCCAGCAGTGCACGACGGTAGCGCGATACAGTTTGTTTGCGAACGGATTGCATCTGTTGGGAGTAGCGCATCTGCTTTGCCTCTTCAGTTGTGGCCTTTTCGAATCTGGCGAATGGTAAAGAAATAAAAGCAGAACGCGACAGGTTCTGAGCAGACATTTTCATGTCATTTATTGACACTCATGGTGAATCGGATTCCTTTCTAACTTTGCGGCAGTTGCGGTGAATGCAAGCGCAGATTCCCCACGCGAGATATAGCGTAGGGAATGCCAGCGTGTTTGTGGGCGAAGGCCGTTATCGAGCTAGTGGGTTGTGGCCGCTCGTTAGGGTTTACATTGCGGCTGTTGCGTTGGATTTTTAGGCGAGTATAAGCCGACGTTCCAATTCCAGGCGATGTTCCCGACGGCTCGACGGCGGCAGACAACTTCTTCGTTGAACTCGTACATTCCTGGCAAGAGATGATCTGACGGCTGTGGAGCTTGCTCGAATGCCATGTAGGAGCCGGTTGGTCCGAAGGCTGGCCAATCGGGTTCGTTTGCGGCTTGTGGATGGCCTGTGCGCGCGAAGGAGCTCCAGTAACCAATCATTGCGTCGGAGAAGGTTTTCTCCTGCGGTGTGTTCGGAACCTTCGGCCAGTGTGGTGGCGTGCCGTTAAATGTGCCGAAGACGTAGGGCAGTTCGCTTGCGTGGAAGCCGTGGAGGTTGGCAGAGTCTTCGGCGGGGTAGCCGTGATCGAAGAAGTAGAGGAAGGATGGCTGGCCTAGTGCGGTTTGTTTTTTGACAAGACGCTGCGCCGTCCAGCCGTAGAGGGCGTCTCGTGTTGTGGCCCAGATGCTCTCCTGCATGTTGGAACTGGGATAGAGGCGAAGGAATTCGTTGGAGAGATCAAGATAGCGATCGCGAATAGGGGTTTCGTACTCGGTCGCAGTCGCGGGAGCATGGGGTGCGAGAACGGTGAGTGAGCGGATTTCGCCGCTGTTGAAGCCGGCTAGCAGCGGCACGGGCGCTTGTTCGCCCTTGTCGAAGACATCGATAAGCTGATGGGGCAGTAGATGTCCGTCGATGGTGCCCCAGGGCGCGTATCCAGATGCTGGCGCGGCGAGGCTCAGCTTTTCTGCATCTATTGCTCGCATCGCCGCGATATCCGGTGCATGGAGCGCGGCAGCCAACTTTAGGCCGCTTTCTTCGGCAGATGGTGAACCGAAGCTGGCTTTTTTCAAGTCGGGCGTTGAGATCATGTAGGCGCTTTCCGCGATTGCCTTGGCGAAGAGGCCGCGGGCAGGCGGAGATGCCATAAGGTACATCACGGTTAGAGCGCCTGAAGATTCCCCTGCGATGGTCACGTTGGAAGGATCGCCGCCGAATGCGTGAATATTGCGTTGGACCCAATGCAACGCTTCGATCGAATCAAGGAGACTGTAATTCCCGGAGATTCCAAGGGGTGACTCTTTACTCAGTTCAGGATGCGCCAACCAGCCGAAGACGCCCAATCGAAAGTTGATGGAGACCACGATGATGCCTTGACTGGCGAGCCGTGCGCCGTCAATGAGCGGATCCCTGCTGGCGCCTACGGTTAGCGCTCCGCCATGCATCCAGAAAAAGACTGGTGCGTTGTGTGCATTGGCGGGCGCCCAGATATTCAGCGTGAGGCAGTCCTCGCTCATCGGCATGGGATTGCCGGCGTAGATAGTTGAAAGCTGAGGTTTGGGCTGGAAACATGCGGGGCCGAAGTCGATTGCTTTTCTGACGTCAGTCCATCGAGGCATCGGAGTGGGTGGTCTCCAGCGCAGCGGGCCTACCGGGGGCAACGCGTATGGGATGCCTTTAAAAGTACGGAGGCCGTCTTCCATCTGTCCCTCTACCGCGCCGGCGGGGGCCTTTACGATTGGGTCGTGCTGGCTAATGGACGGAGCCGAGTTGGTTGTGGTCTGTTGAGCGAAATTCGACGGCGTCAAGACGATACAGGCGGTCGTGACGGACCAGGCAAGCAAGCGAGGAAGTGAGGTCATAAGACTGTTTCTCCGACGGTACGGCTTTCGTTTCTAAGTACACGCGCTAACACCAGGAAGAGCACTACAGCTACAACATAAAACGGGGCGAGCATATAAAGTGCGAACTGCAGCGAGTGATGGGGATGGCTTAGGTGGAAGTAGTCGCTGGCCGCGCCCACGAAGGTAGGACCAAGACCGAGGCCGATGAGATTCATGATGAGCAAGAGCAGTGCACCTGACATGACGCGCTGGTCTGGCCGCACTTCTTCCTGCACTAAAGTGACTGCCGACGTCAGATAGAAGTAGTTCAGAAACATTGTGCCGGTGAGGAAGATCAATGCGAGGTGCCAGGAAGGCGCCCAAACAAATGCTAGATAAAACGGTACGGCAAGAGTGAGCGAGGCGGCGGGCAGCAGGGCATAAGCCTGTTTCGAGCGGCGCGTGAAGCGGTCTACCGCGCGGCCAGAGGCGAAGATGCCTCCGCCCATTCCGATTAAGACAACCAACGCGTAATAGATGGCGACCTGGTTGAGCTTCATCTGTTTTTCGCGCATGAGAAAGAGGACTGCGAAGTTGATCAGGCCATAGGTGATGAACTGGTTGGCGCCGCAGGCAAGCGCGACCAGCAGGAGGGAAGGCCGGGAGATGAACATCGCTAATGTCTGGGCGAATCCTGTTTTGCTCGTGGGCGGCTGGTCCGAGGTGCGGTCCAGCCCACCGCGACGGGGCTCAGGCACCAGAAAGAGGATGCCGATGACCGCGATAAGACCGCCGCCGCCGAGCCATACGAAGGCATAGCGCCAATTGAAAGCAACAGCGATGGAAGCGCCGAAGGCAATTCCGAGCGCTGCACCAATCGGTGGTCCGATGTTGTAGAAGCCCAGCGCTCTGCCACGGCGGCCGGAGGGAAAGTAGTCGCAGATGATCGAGTAAGAGGGTGGAACGCCGCCGGCTTCTCCGAAGCCGACCGTCATGTATGCAATGGCAAATTGCAAGTAGCTTCCCGCGCCGCCGCACCACATCGTTGCCGCGCTCCAAATGGCACATGCTATTGCCAAAACTTTCGATCGGCTCGTTTTATCGGCGAGCCACCCTACGGGGATGGAGATGCAGCAATAAAAGAGTGCGAAATAAAGTCCGCCAATCCGGCCAAGCTGACCGTCTGAAAGATGCAGGCTGTCCTGGATGGGCTTGGCAAGGATGGACGGCAATTGCCGTGAGAGAAAGTTCAGGACATAGATCAGGCACAACATGCCAAGCGCAATCCAGGCGCGTGGTCCGGGTGGAATAGTTTGCGACTTTGATAGTTCGGTCGGCTGCTCCTGCGATGCGGTGGTGTTCGTTGCCATGCTCACCTTCCCTACTTTAAAGAACCTCAAACAGGCCCGCTGCGCCCATGCCGCCACCGACGCACATCGTGACTATGACGTATCGAACACCGCGTCGACGTCCTTCGATCAATGCATGCACTGCCAAACGGTTGCCAGACATGCCATAAGGATGGCCGATGGAGATGGCGCCACCATCGACGTTGAAGCGATCATTGGGAATGCCGAGCCGGTCGCGGCAATAGATCGCTTGCACTGCGAAGGCCTCGTTCAACTCCCAAAGCCCGATATCGTCCATTTTGAGATCGAAGCGTTTCAGGAGTTTGGGAACAGCGAAGACGGGCCCAATCCCCATTTCATCAGGCTCTGTACCAACAACGGCCATGCCACAAAAGCGGCCGAGTGGCTTGAGTCCGCGCGCGGCAGCCAGGTTTGCCGCCATCACTACGCAGGCGGAGGCGCCGTCGGATAGCTGGCTTGCATTGCCCGCGGTGATAGAGCCGTCTTGCCGCACCGGCTTGAGGGAGGCGAGGCCTTCCAGGGTTGTGTCGGGACGGTTGCCTTCGTCGCGTGTCAGCACTACCTCCTGCATTGAGGTTTCGCCGGTGGTCTTGTCGGTTATTGCCTTGTTCGTCTTTACGGAGATGATCTCTGAATCGAAGCGGCCCTCCGCTTGGGCTTCAGCTGTTCGGCATTGCGACTGAAGCGCGTACTCATCCTGCTGTTCGCGCGAGACCCCGTACCGGCGAGCGACAACCTCGGCTGTGTCGATCATCGGCATGTAAATGTCGGGATGAAGAGCGAACAGCGCTGGGGCGGAACCGAGGCGGAGGTCGGCTGTCTGTACCTGCGAGATGGAATCCATGCCACCGGCCACGACGGTATCCATTCGGTCCATGACAATTTGTTTCGAAGCCATAGAGATGCTCATGAGACCTGACGAACACTGACGGTCAATGGTCTGTCCGGCGACTGAGACTGGCAATCCCGCGGCTAAGGCGGCCGTGCGTCCGATCGTATGCTGCTGGCCCTGAGGGAGCGCCGACCCGATGATGCAATCCTCAATCTCACCGGGATCAACCTGCGCGCGCGCGACCGCGGCACGAATGGCGTGAGCGGCCAGGGTTGGGGCAGGCGTGGCATTGAATGCACCTTTGTATGCGCGGCCGATAGGGGTCCGCGCTACGGAAACGATCACCGCATCCCGAGATCTAGACATAATTGCCATCGACGCTGATCGCTTGCCCCGAGATATTTCGTCCGGCCGGCGAACAGAGGAACAGACACATGAGCGCGACGTCGTCCGCTGTCACCATTCGGCCGAGCGAAATGCTCTTGAGGTATTCCTCTCGCATTGCCTTCTCATCAATTCCTTCCATCCTGGCGCGAGCAAGGATGACGCCATCCATCCTTGGTCCTTCGACAATGCCGGGCAGCAGTGCGTTCACTCTGATGTTGTCCGGGCCGAGTTCCGTGGCAAGCGATTTCGCGATTCCCACGATGGCCCATTTTGTCGCGACATACGGTGTGCGCCAGGGAATGCCCAGACGACCGGCGATGGAAGAGATGCAAATGATGTTGGCGTCTTTGGACTCTCGCAGCATCGGTACAGCATGGTGCAGACAGCGGTACTGGCCATTCAAATTTACATCGATGGCGCGCGTCCATTCTTCTTCTGTGATCTGATCCACGCCGGCTGTTGGGCCTGCGATGCCGGCGCAATTCACTAAGACATCGAGACCGCCAAACCTGATACGCTGCGTCTCGAAGAGCGCTGTCACCTGCGCTACGTCGGCCACATCGGCGTGGGTTGCCTGGCAGGAAGGGAAGCGCTTCTGAAATGAGGCCAGGGCAGCGTCGTCGATATCGCAGACGTGGATCTCGGCGCCTGTTTCCGCGAATGCCGAGGCAATAACTGCTCCAATACCGGAGGCACCTGCAGTCACCAAAACCCGCAGTCCCTTTGGGGGATACAGTCGATCCTGGAATGTCATTCTTGATTCACCTGTCATTGAACTTCTCCGAGGACGATATACCACCCAAGCAATCAGGCGAAATGGACATTCTGCACGCCTTTCAGTTGTAATATCTCCCTTACTTCCGAGGGTGTGGCGATTTCAAAGGAGAGTTCTTCAAGAATGCGGCGGATCTTCCTGACCTGTTCGGCGTTACTCGTCGCCTTGATCCCAGGACTGAGATAGAGGTTATCTTCCAGTCCTACTCGCACGTTTGCGCCCATGATGGCTCCCATAGTTAGAAGGGACATCTGATGGCGCCCTGCGCCCAACACCGAGAGGTGATAGTTGTCTCGTCCGAATAAGCGGTCGGCTGTTGATCGCATGATGAAGATATTTTCCGGGTCTGGGCCGAGGCCGCCGAGGATTCCGAAGACAGCCTGGATGAAGATGGGCGGCTTGATGATGTTGCGATCGATGAAGTAAGCGAGGTTGTAAAGGTGTCCGACGTCGTAGCACTCGAGCTCGAATCGGGTACCGCTTTCTCCAAGATTGGCAAGAATGGTTTCGATGTCAGCGAAGGTATTTTTGAAGACACCGCCCTTCATGCCTTCGATCTTCGGTTTCTCCCAGTCATAACGCCAGTGCGTGATTTTCTCAGCCACCGGATGAATGGAAAAGTTCATTGATCCCATGTTTAGCGAACACATCTCTGGTTTGGCTTGCAGAGGATACGTGAGCCGTTCCTCGATGGTCATGTTGGAGCTGCCACCGGTAGTGATATTGATGATCGCGCTTGTGCGCTTCGATAAGCTCGAACAGATTTCCCCGAAGATTGTTGGATCTCCCGTTGGCCTGCCATCTTCACCGTTTCTGGCGTGAAGATGGACGATCGCTGCGCCTGCTTCGGCAGCCTCAGCGGCACTGTCAACGATCTGGGAGGGAGTGATGGGGAGATATTCCGACATGGTCGGAGTGTGAACCGAACCGGTAACGGCGCAGCTAAGGATGATTTTGCGTTTTTCTTTGGCCATCTTCGGTCCCGATAGAATCAATAACCGCCCGATGATAAGGAGCGGAAGATAAGACACGACAGGTTTGCAGCGGACATTTTCATGTCACTTTCTGACATTGCCGTGATGGGATGATTCTGTCGTTGCAGAGCGCTAAGGCAGCGTGGACGCTTGGGGAACGACGGGGCCGCTGAGTTGGGGCCTCGAACTTTGGCATATTTCCCCTCTGAGTGACGGAAGACGGACGGGTCAGGGACGGTAACGTGCCGGTGTGCTGCCGGTCCATCTACGGAACGCGTGACGGAAGTTTGCGGCGTCGCTGAAGCCGACAAGCTCTGAGATGTCGTCGATGCTCAGCTTCGTGGAACGGAGATATTCGCTCGCGAGGTTGCAGCGGACATCATCGAGAATTTGAGTAAAAGAAGTCGCCTCGGCGTTCAGTTTTCGATTGAGCGTTCGCACGGTTGTGCAAATCTGCTTTGCGACGCTTTCCATGCTTGGGGAGTGTCCGGGTGTCGATGCGATGATCTGATAGACCTCCCCGGCGACACCGGTTGATGTCTTTACCTCGCCGAGAATGCGATCGCAGGTTTCCTGCAGAATCTTCGACGTAAGGCCGTGGGCCATGCGCGGCTTTGCGGAGAGGATCGACTTCGGATACGTGAGCTCAGACATCGGCTGGCCGAACCGCACCGGGCAGCCGAGATAGCGCTCGTAAAGATCGGTATGGCGCGGGGCAGAGTAGGAAAGCGCAGCTCGAATAGGCAGGTAAGAGTCGCTTTGGACCACGGCCTTTAGATGCGTCGAGAGCTGGGTGAGCTGTTGCTCCATGAGAAAACGCAGCAATGAGTCGGGATGCGTGACCGCGGCATTCATCGGGAAGATCCATGAGGCATAATCGCCTTCTTCGCGCCACGACATGGAGAGAAGCGGTGTTGCGAGCCAGTGGTATTTAACGGCTACCTGGAAGTACTCGCGAATCGTGGGGCTGCATACCAGTGCGAATCCATACATTCCATAGGCGGACAATGGAATTCGGCTGCCTGTACGAAAAGGGGTCTCAGGGGTCTTCGATAGCTGAAGGGCATTGCGGCAGACTGTAATGTACTGGCGAACGGAAGTGAGGGTCTCAGGATTCGCGAGGCTCTCTGGAGATAGGCCCGTACCTGACAAGCTTGCTTCGGGCGCAATACCCTGCTCTCCAAGAACCTCTACAAGGGCTCCGACCTTGTAGGGCGCGTATCGTTTTTCGTTCCAGAGAGGTAATTCCATGACGGCTAAAGCCCTGTCCTAAAAGAACACTGTTATGTCCGAATCGAACCTGTGCAGCACCAATTGTGCATCATTAGCATTCCGTTTGGAAATATTTTTGCGCGCTTCTTTAATTTCTAAAGACGCTGGGAATGGTTTGAGATGACAGAAAAAGACGCAGCCTCGGTGGAATCTCCGTTCACGCTACGTGGCAAAACCGCCATTGTGACAGGAGGCGGGCGAGGGATTGGCAAAGCTATTGTGCAACGACTCGTATCGGCCGGAGCGAATGCGCTCGTATGCGATCTGGATCAAGAGGCGTTGCAGGAGATGAAGGCATCCGTTGGGAATCCCGAGCGTGTCGCCATCATCCGCGGCGACCTGATGGAGCCTGAAGTTCCGCAGCAGATTGTGGATGCCGCGCTCAAAGCCTTTGGCTCGATTGACATCGTCGTTAATTGCGCCGGCTTCAGTTGGGACAGCGTGATTCAGAAGACGACTGACGAGCAGTTCCTGGCGATGCTAAACATCCACATAATGGCGCCCTTCCGTCTGCTGCGGGCTGCCTCCGGGTATCTTCGTGAAGCCGCCAAACAGGAGAAAGCCAATGGCGACCGCGTTATGCGCAAGGTTGTGAATATCACTTCTATCTCCGGCACGGATGGAAACGCTGGGCAGGCGGGCTACGCCGCGGGCAAGGCTGGAGTTATTGGCCTTACAAAGACTCTGGCGAAGGAATGGGGGCGGTACAACATCAATGTAAATGCGATTGGCTTTGGTCTGATTCAGACTCGTATGACGCAACCGCTTAAGACCGCAGGCGAGCTCAATATGGGAGGCAAGGACATCCCGATGGGCATGCAACCCGCGATGCTCGACTCCATGGTGGCTGAGTGTCCGCTAGGACGGCTTGGTACTCCCGAAGAAGCAGCGGGTGCTGTACTCTTCTTCTGCTCGCCGCTATCCGATTACGTCACTGGCGAAGTGCTGATTTGTGGCGGCGGATATCACTTTTGATTTGTCAGCGCGAGAAGCGAAGAATAAAGGGCATATGAACAAGCTATTTCGATCTGCAGAAGAAGCGCTTAATGGGATCGCGCAGGACGGTATGCTCGTAGCCGTGGGCGGCTTCGGGTTGTGTGGCATTCCGGAGAAGTTGCTTGAGGCGTTGCGCGATACAGGTGTGCGCGATTTGACCGTCGCCAGCAATAATGCCGGCGTGGACGGATGGGGTTTGGGGCTATTGCTAGAGACCAGGCAGATCCGCAAGATGATCTCCAGCTATGTGGGCGAGAACGCCGAGTTTGAGCGGCAGTTTCTTCACGGTGAGTTGGAGGTTGAGTTTTCGCCGCAGGGAACACTGGCCGAACGGATGCGTGCGGGTGGCGCCGGTATTCCCGGGTTCTACACGCGCACAGGCGTCGGCACCGTTGTCGCCGAAGGCAAGTCGACCGCGACGTTCGATGGAGAAGAATACATTTTGGAGCGCGGGCTTCATGCCGACCTTGCGTTAGTAAAGGCCTGGAAGGCAGATACGCATGGGAACCTGATCTATCGCCGGACGGCGCGCAACTTCAATCCGGTTGCAGCTATGTGTGGCTGCATCACGGTTGCGGAGGCGGAGATTATTGTCGAGCCCGGCGAACTTGATCCTGACGCGATTCACACACCCGGCATCTATGTGCATCGCGTGGTGCATAACCCCACGCCGGAACGCCGCATTGAGCGCAGAACCACGAGGAAGGAGTAGAGGATGCCCTGGACAAGAAACGAAATGGCGGTGCGTGCTGCACGTGAGTTACGCGATGGCTTCTATGTCAACCTCGGCATTGGTATGCCTACGCTGGTTGCAAACTACATCCCTGCCGGCATCACGGTTGTGCTGCAGTCGGAGAACGGCTTGCTGGGCATGGGACCTTTTCCGCTGGAGAGTGAGGTGGATGCAGACCTCATCAATGCCGGCAAGGAGACAGTGACGTTCGCTCCGGGCGCATCTTTTTTCTCAAGTGCGGACTCCTTCGCGATGATTCGCGGGGGTCACATTGACTTGGCCATTCTTGGCGCGATGGAGGTTTCGGAAGATGGCGATCTCGCCAACTGGATGATCCCCGGCAAGCGCGTGAAGGGCATGGGAGGCGCGATGGACCTTGTGGCCGGTGTGAACCGGGTGCTGGTGATGATGGAGCACACCGCACAAGACGGCAAACCCAAGCTGCTCCAGTCCTGCACGTTGCCGCTCACGGGAAAGGGTGTGGTGAAGCGCGTCATCACCGACCTTGCTGTGCTGGATGTTACGAGCGAGGGCTTTGTTGTGCGCGAGCTGGCGCCCGAAGTTACAGAACTGCAGGTCGTTGAGCGCACGGCGGCGCCGGTGCGTTTCGAATATGAGAAAGAGCAGGCTCTATGAAAGCCGTCATCCTGGGTGCGCGGCGCACGCCCATCGGTTCGTTCCTTGGAGCGTTCAAGGACGTTCCCGCTGTCGATCTCGGCATTGCAGCAGCGGCTCCGCTGCTGAGCGAGGTGCAGGGAAGCGATATCGCTGACGTGATTGTAGGCAACGTTCTGCAAACGGGACAGGGTATGAATCCAGCGCGGCAGATTGCTCTGCGCTCGGGACTGCCGCAGGCTGTGCCGGGACAGACAGTCAATCGTGTTTGCGGTAGCGGGATGCAGGCGTTGGTGAGTGCGATGCAGGGCATCGCGGCCGGTGATGGACGGCTATATCTGGCAGGTGGCGCGGAGAACATGTCGCGAGCGCCGTTTCTTTCTTTGGACATGCGAACAGGCCGCAAGATGGGAGATGCCGCATTATTGGATGGGCTGACGCATGACGGACTGACCGATCCAACGCACAGCTACCACATGGGCATTACCGCAGAGAATATTGCGGAACGCTGGAAGATTACGCGCGAAGAGCAGGACGCCTTTGCGCTTGAGAGTCATCGTCGCGCTACTGCGGCAATGGATCAAAAGATATTTGCCGATGAGATTGTGCCTGTGGATGTGCCAGGCCGCAAAGGGTCGGTGCGCGTGGAGAGCGACGAGAGTGTGCGCCCGGATACCAGCATGGAGGCGCTCGCGAAGCTTAAGCCAGTGTTCAAGCGCGATGGTGGCACCGTGACCGCGGGTAACGCGAGCGGATTGAATGACGGCGCAGCCATGCTTACGGTCGCAAGTGAAGAGTATGCGGCGGCGCATGGGCTGGCGCCTCTGGCGGAGATTGTGAGCTACGCAGCCATTGGTGTTGATCCTGCGCTCATGGGCATCGGACCTACGGCGGCTGTGCCGCTGGCCTTAAAGCGCGCAGGGCTTCAGATACAGGACATCGATATTTTTGAGTTGAATGAGGCTTTTGCTGCGCAATCGCTGGCTGTTGTGCGCGATCTTGGCATTGGCATGGAGCGGGTCAATATCTCAGGTGGCGCAATCGCTTTGGGGCATCCTATCGGTGCTTCGGGCGCTCGCGTGGTTGTTACGCTGGCTCATGCGCTGCGGAGACAAAACAAGGAGTTAGGGGTCGCCAGCCTATGCATCGGCGGCGGTATGGGCATCGCTGTCGTGGTTCGCGCAGTATAGGAATCGCGACGGTATAAATGATTGGTGCTGCGTGGAGTTATTGAGATTTAATAAGGCACATCTAATGCGGACTCCGGTGGGAGTAACTCGGCAAAGTCAGTCCCACTTGATGGAGTAGCGATTGAAAGCGTGGATCGTCGTGAAGATTATCGAGCATAGGATTTACAGCCAGCAGGACAGCCGCGCCATCGTGGTTTGCGACGACGCGCTGTAAGTCGGATATAGCTTTGTCGCGTTGACCGGTAAAGGCATACCACTCGGCAGGATCGAAATCGTTTGGACGACGGGTCGTTTCCGGGTCGTGCCGTTCCATGGCTTCTAGACGTACCAAAGCGTAGGCCGCAATTCCTCCGCGATGGTAGGCTTCACGACCACGCTCTTCGAGAGCGATGCGTGCTGGATCCTTGTCTATCTCGGCCATTTGGCGCCACTCAGCCAATGCTTCGTCATAACGTTTGTCGCAGAAATATGCCCATCCGAGTTGGTTATGGCTTTCGGGAGAATCGGGAACCAAAGCGACGTACTTCTGCGCGAAGGCGATCGCACGAATGCTATCGTGAGCCATGCCGGCGACATAGGTTGCCATGCTGTAGACCAGAGGCCAGAGCGGATCGTCGGCAACAGCGAGATCGATCTCGGACATGGCTTCATCGAAGCGGCCTTCGTAGACCAGCAATGAGG